>ENA-OQCF01000129-OQCF01000129.1-human-gut-metagenome-genome-assembly--contig:-NODE-129-length-27232-cov-2.431323_pt1 | contig 27232 bp, 25 predicted proteins | sample MGYA00242756_ERZ504573 | MGnify/ENA primary metagenome ERZ504573 (study PRJEB26092, sample SAMD00036240) | human gut metagenome | host: Homo sapiens | study: EMG produced TPA metagenomics assembly of... | reverse complement strand
CTGTGCCGCACCGCATACCACCAATTGGGATTTGTTCATAGGCAAACTGTTTATGGGAGCTATAGGTCGCGAAACCGGTTTTATGATGAAAAAAGACTGGTTCTTCTGGCCTCTAGGCCCTATTTTCCGCTGGATGGGAGGGATTCCCGTAGACCGTAGCCGCAAGACTTCATTGGTGGACCAGATGATTAAGATTGCCAAATCGAGTCAAAAATTCCATCTGGCTATCACTCCGGAAGGAACACGCAAAGCCAATCCCAATTGGAAGAAAGGGTTTTACTATATTGCGCAAGGGGCCGGTCTGCCTATTATTCTGGTAGCTATCGACTACGAGAAGAAATGCATCACAGCCGAAAAGGTAATACATCCCAGCGGTGATTTGGACAAGGATATGCGTGAAATCAAATTGTATTATAAGAATTTCAAAGGCAAATATCCTGAAAACTTCAGCATCGGAAAAGTAGAATAACCCTTCCGTTGTAGTTCTTCAGATATGAAAACACTGATTATGCGGATTGTATTTTCACCCGCATAATCAGTGTTATTTGTATCTATTCTCTTGCTATACTCTCATCCCCATCCTCAAAATTATTCTTCTCTATCTTCACATTCCGGGTGTGAAGCAAGCGGAAACGGGACTTGTTATGATGAAAAGCCGGATAATCCGTATTCTGGCGGATCACATTGTTTTTAAAGATCAATCCGTCAATGGATTTTGCAAAAAGGACAGGGCGGTCAAAGGTTTCAAAATAGTTATCTTCAATCACTACCCCTTTTTCTCCTTTTCCACCATGGAAATATTTTTTCTGATGCTCCAAATCGGGAATCTCCGGATAAATAGAGATAACAGCTTCCGTAAACTGGAACATATTAGTCAATGCGTTGATAAAACGATTGTTACGAATCAGCACATTCCGGCAAGCTCCCGTTTCAAACCAGCCGTTACAATCACCGCACAGCAATATGGCTGTTCCTGATGTATGATCAAACAGGTTACGCTCTACCACCGTTTTCAGGGGAGTGCTGAACAGCGTACCGCGTGCACGGTTGTTACGAATGACATTATCCGCAAAATAAACTTCCGGACACCAGGACAGGTTTTCAATGCCGAAACCTTCTTTATCCGTAATCTCCGCATCCAAAGGCTCGGCAAAAGTGATACGATATTCTTTTGCACCTTTCACCGTATCTTTGTCATTGGGCAGGATTTCCTTCACCCGGTTCTTTCCACCGGTCAGTTCCATGGTGGCGGAACGTACAAATTGTACTTCATCGCCATTCACGCCCCATTCGAATCCGTATGCTTGCGGATGCATGTATCGGGCAATCACCGTATGGTCATCAAGGCGTTGCTTGATTTTCAAATAAGTACCATGTACATTAATCGCATCATCCATCATTCCTTCATACAACCCGTTGCGAGAATCAATCTTCCCCCGGCAACTGGAGAAATGGGTAGCATCCGCCTGCGTGGTAAAGTAACGCGGATCCTTATCGCCACGAAGACAAACGCTGAATTCATCCAACGTGATATTTTCACATAACTGGGCCAGCAATCCCATACCTTCGGCATAATGCACTTTCACATTCTGCAAACGGGTGTCTTTATCATTGGACAAGAATATACCCGGAGCAGGACGATAATAAGTACGAAGAGCCACCACTGTCCCCGGTTTCAACCGGGCGTCTTTCCATTGAGGAGCATGGTAGACACGTGGAGAGATTTCCTTCAATCCTTCCATAGGACACCATAAGTCACTGGTGCGGTATACCAGACGCTTTGTCTTTTCTTCAAAAGCAATCCCTCCCTGGGGAGCACTGGACCAGCCTTCACCGTATGCTTCGAAAAAACCTTTCTCATTGATACGGCATTTCACCCATGCGGCAGGTTCAAAAGTAATTCCCTCCTCTCCGCTTTCCAATATCTTGACCTGAGCAATATGAGGAGTCTCAAAATCTATGCTGAAATTACGCAAAGTACAATTCTCTGAACGAAGCAGAGAAAGTGGAAGCATACGCCCATGAAAGATAAAATCAGCGCCCTGTCCGTCCACCGTCAGCCCCTTCCAATCCTCCAAAGGGAAACCTACCGTTTTCGGATTGTCCTGATCATGATTGGAAATATAATACTCACGGACAGCCGCCCCTTCAGGATGGAAATCGTAACGTCCGGATTCAAAAAGCAGGGTGACCTTATCACCCAAAGCAACTTGAGACTTGATGTCTTGTAACGCCTTCTGCAATTTGGGTGAAAGATTCTCGTGTGTGTCCGGTACCAGACCATAATTTCGCATTTCGACTACCTTACTTCCGGCAAAAGCGGAAACAGCCAGCCATACGAAGCAGAAATTAAAGATAATTCGTTTCATTTAGGTTCATTATAGATTAGTTAGAATGACAAAACTAACAAAAATTCCTAACTTCGCAACCATAAATAAAGAAGAAAACAACATGAAAAAGATATTTTTGTCCTTCCTGCTGGTAATGGCAGGAATATCACACACTTTGGCACAAGGGTTAGATGGTAATGTGGAACAACGTCTAAAAGACTTTTTCACCCGGTACGAAACATCTTATGCCAACATAGGTAAGTGTAAATTAGACCGTTATGAAGTAAATCATGACAAAAAAAGACTGAATGTATATGCCAGCCCCAGCTTCGGCTACCAACCGTTTACACCCGAAAAGACAGAAGCTATCTACCGGTTACTTAGACAAAGCCTACCCGGTCCTGTAAATTATTACGATATAACCATCTATGCCGATGGCAAATCAATCGAAGACCTGATTCCCAACTATCTGAGGAAGAAACAGGACAAAAGCCGCTTATGGCAACGGACAGATTATAAAGGTGAACCATGGGTAAAAAATATTTCCCGCCCCTTTACTGCCGGCAAAGGACTGGAAGGCAGACACATCGCCCTTTGGCAAAGCCACGGAAAATATTATAAAAAGGACAAGGGATGTTGGGAATGGCAACGTCCCCGCCTGTTCTGTACCACAGAAGACTTGTTCACCCAATCATTCGTCATACCTTATATTATACCCATGCTGGAAAATGCGGGAGCCATAGTTTATACCCCTCGTGAACGTGACTGGCAACGCAATGAGGTGATTGTGGATAATGATACCCATCCCCAAGGTTGCATCTATCAGGAGATAAAAAGCCGGAAAGGTAAATGGAAAACCGCCCCCACCCCGGCATTCGCTCAAAAACGATTGGTTTACCGGGACGGACAAAATCCTTTTGAAGAAGGTACAGCCCGCTTTGCCTCCACCGAGAAAAAACCGGAAAAAGCCTTTGCACAATGGATTCCCCATATTCCCGAAACAGGAAAATATGCCGTCTATGTGACTTATCAGACTTTACCCGGAAGTGTGAGTGACGCTAAATATCTGGTTTTCCATAAAGGGGGTGTCACCGAATTTCTGGTCAACCAACAAATAGGGGGAGGAACCTGGGTTTATCTGGGCACTTTTGAATTCGACAAAGGAACCAACGATTACGGTATGGTGGTACTAAGTAATGAGAGCAGACAAAAAGGAGTGGTATGCGCCGATGCCGTTCGTTTTGGCGGAGGAATGGGAAACATATCGCGCGGTGGAAAAACCAGCGGCCTGCCCCGTTATCTGGAAGGGGCACGCTATGCCGCACAATGGTCAGGTTTTCCTTATTCGGTTTACAGTCCCAGCGAAGGTAAGAATGACTATACCGATGATATAAACGCCCGCAGCCGGATAATAAACTATCTCAGCGGAAATTCTGTGTACAATCCAAAGGAGAAGGGATTGGGCGTTCCTTTTGAAATGACCTTGGGAGTGCACAGCGATGCAGGTTTTTCCAAAGAAAATGATTTAATAGGCACGCTGGTATCTATACCACCGATTATAATAATGGTGAACTGAACGCCGGTATCTCCCGTTATGCTTCCCGCGACTTGGCGGACATGGTACTGACCGGTCTGCAACAGGATATCTCCGCCCAATTCGGTATCCGGTGGCAACGCCGCAGCCTGTGGAACCGCAATTACAGCGAAACCCGTCTGCCTGCCGTTCCCTCGATGATTCTGGAACTCCTCTCCCACCAGAACTTCGCCGATTTGAAATTGGGGCACGATCCGCGTTTCAAGTTTACCGTAGGACGTTCTGTTTACAAATCCATACTAAAATACCTGAGTACCATGCATGGGACGGATTACGTAGTCCAACCTTTACCGGTAAATAACTTTGCCATTCACTCCGGAAGTAGGAAAAACACCTTCCAACTAACTTGGCAAGCGGTAGACGACCCGTTGGAACCGACTGCCAAAGCTCAACAATACATAGTCTATACCCGTCTGGGACACGGTGGATTTGACAATGGAACGTTAGTACGCGGTACTGAATATACCTTCGAAGCCGAACCGGGACTGGTATATAGTTTCAAAGTAACCGCAGTCAACAAGGGCGGAGAAAGTTTTCCTTCCGAAATCCTGTCAGCCTATCAGGCAAAGAAAAGTAAAGGAACAATCTTGATAGTCAACGGATTCGACCGTTTAAGCAGACCTGCTACCGTAGAATCTCCTTTCTTGCAAGGCTTTGACTTGAATACGGATCCGGGAATACCTTATATAAATACACCCGCCTTCTGCGGAACGCAACAAAGCTTCGACCGCAGCCGCATAGGACGGGAGACTAAAGACGGGCTGGGATATAGCGGCAGCGAACTGGAAGGAATGTTGATAGCCGGAAATACTTTCGATTATCCGTTCATTCATGGAAAAGCCATCCAGGCAGCCGGAGGATACTCTTTTGTATCGTGTAGTGATGAAGCCGTTGAAAATGGTTTTGTCCGGCTGGCAGATTACCCCATTACAGACCTGATATTCGGAGCCGACAGGCGTCCTTTCTCCCACACATTGCAACAGTTGCTCACAACCTATTGTCAAGGAGGCGGCAACCTGATGCTCAGCGGCTCGTATATAGGAAGCAACATGAACAGTCCCACAGCACTGAACTTCACCGAAAACATATTAAAATATAGTTTCGGAGGCAGCATGATAAATTCCACTTCGGGAGAAATATATGGAGCCAACACCCGTTTCAGTATTCCCCGCACTATCAACGAGCAAACATACGCCGTACCCGCTCCCGACTGTCTGACCCCGATAGCCCCTGCTTACTCCGCTTTTGTATATAATCCGGGCAGTTACAGTGCCGGTGTCGCCTATAAAGGCAAATATCGGACTTTTGTCCTTGGGTTTCCCCTTTGAAAGCATTCAGGGAGTGAAGGAAAGAGCACGGATAATGAGTGCCATCCTGGGCTTCTTTGGCAGCAAGTGATATTTTTAAACGAAAATAAAAGGGCAAATAAGAGGTTATTTCATAAAAAACGCCTAACTTTGTCCGTATAAACCATTAAAATAAAACGACTATGTACACTATACAGACTAATGCCTCCGGCACACGCAGCATGGAAATCTCAGAAGAGAACCTGCAAACTATTGAGAAATATGCTTTATTCCAGCATCTGATAGACAGCAACGGTATCGTGGACGAGTCGGTGCTGGAGAAACTGAAGTTGAATATCCGTTCACTGATAACCAGCGAGGAAGGAAACAATAAAGAGCTGCTCGACCTTTGTATCGATGTAATTTATCATAATAACATGAAAGCTTTCGGACTTCATCAACTCATTCTGCTTTATATCCAATGGGAGAAAGAGAAAAATAAAGATGAAGAAGAGATATAATAAACAATCTCTGTGTTCTCTGTAGCAAAACAAAAAAAACAGTATTTATCATTGAAAGAATACAAACTTACAGACTGGTTGCCGACAACCAAGAAAGAAGTAGAGATGCGCGGATGGAATGAACTGGACGTAATCTTGTTCAGCGGTGACGCTACGTAGATCATCCTTCATTTGGTCCGGCAGTAATTGGAAGATTATTAGAGGCGCAAGGTTTGAAAGTGGCCATTGTGCCTCAACCCAACTGGCGTGATGACCTGCGCGATTTTAAGAAGCTGGGACGTCCACGCCTCTTTTTCGGTGTGTCCGCCGGATGTATGGACAGCATGGTAAACAAATACACTGCCAACAAGCGTTTGCGCAGCGAGGATGCTTATACTCCCGACGGCCGCCACGACATGCGTCCCGAATATCCCAGCATCGTTTATACACAGATTTTAAAGAAAATCTATCCCGACGTACCTGTCATTCTGGGAGGTATAGAGGCATCTTTGCGCCGTGTCACCCATTATGACTACTGGCAGGACTGCTGCGTAAATCAATTCTGATAGATTCCGGAGCCGATTTATTGATCTATGGAATGGGCGAGAAACCGATTACGGAACTTTGCAAGAGAATGAAAGAAAGCAAAGACAGTCAGGACGGAGCCCATCTACCCTTACAAAAGGATATTCCCCACGATATACCACAAACGGCTTACCTTATCCGTAAGAAAGGATCAGTTCCGTCCGAGCACTCTGCAATTGAGTGTGTGAACGAAAAGCCAGATATCATCCTACACTCTCATGAAGCATGCCTGAAAGATAAAAAGAAACAAGCCGAGAACTTCCGCTTCATTGAAGAGGAAAGCAACAAATACGAAGCCTCCCGCATCTTGCAAGATACAGGCAATGAAACAGTAGTAGTCAATCCGCCTTATCCTCCAATGAGCCAAGGCGAACTGGATCATTCTTTTGATTTGCCCTATACGCGTATGCCTCATCCTAAATATAAAGGAAAACGCATTCCCGCATTCGACATGATTAAATTCTCGGTCAATCTGCACCGTGGTTGTTTTGGCGGATGCGCCTTTTGTACCATTTCCGCCCATCAAGGGAAATTTATTGTAAGCCGAAGTAAAGAGAGTATCTTAAGAGAAGTGAGAGCCATAACTGAAATGCCTGATTTCAAAGGCTATCTGAGTGACTTGGGAGGACCTAGCGCCAACATGTATGCCATGCGTGGTAAAGATGAGAAAATTTGCCGGCGATGCAAAACGGCCGTCATGTATCCATCCTAAAGTATGTCCCAATTTGAACACGGACCATCGCCCCTTATTGGATATTTATCATTCGGTAGACGCACTTCCCGGTATCAAGAAAAGCTTTATCGGAAGCGGTGTACGCTATGACCTGTTACAATATCAAAGCAAAGATCCGGCAGTAAACCGCAGTACGGCTGAATATACCCGCGAACTGATAGCCCATCATGTCAGCGGGCGCTTGAAAGTGGCTCCGGAACATACCAGCGACCAAGTGCTGCAAATCATGAGGAAACCTTCGTTTTCACAATTTTATGACTTCAAAAAGACTTTCGACAAAATAAATAAGGAGTTGAATATGCGGCAGCAGATTATACCTTATTTTATAAGCAGCCATCCCGGATGTACGGAAGAAGATATGGCAGAACTGGCAGTGATCACCAAGAAATTGGATTTCCATCTGGAACAAGTACAGGACTTTACTCCTACTCCGATGACTGTAGCCACTGAAACCTGGTACACAGGTTATCATCCATATACGTTGCAACCGGTATTTTCCGCTAAAACACCAAAAGAAAAACTGGCTCAACGGATGTTCTTTTTCTGGTATAAACCCGAAGAACGACGTGCTATCATCAATGAATTGCGCAAAATAGGACGCGCTGATCTGATAGATAAGCTGTATGGTAAATACAAAGCCTGAGTTTTAAATTCACCACAGATTATACAGATTTGATCTGTGGTGAAACTGTTTTTTAACGTCTTGTTTACCTTTCATCGTGTTTTGACGAAACACAGGAACAGGTACATGTGTTCCAAGTTACAGATATTTATTCCCCCCTAAACTTAATTAGAAAAGCACCGCAAATATTAATTGATAAAAATACGACCTATCCTATTGAATATCATTTATTTTTTGCTATCTTTGGGCAAAACCAACTTTTAAATCAATACTGCGTATGGAAACGTATCTATTCTGGATTGTGCCCATTGCCTCCCTCTTGGCATTGGTACTTGCATGGTATTTCTACAAACAAATGATGCTTGAAAGCGAAGGAACTCCGACGATGGAGAAAATCGCTTCTTATGTGCGCCAGGGCGCCATGTCCTATCTGAAACAACAATACAAGGTGGTAGGGCTGGTATTTCTGGGATTAGTTATTCTGTTTTCTATCATGGCATACGGCTTCAACTTACAAAATCCGTGGGTGCCCATTGCTTTTCTTACCGGCGGTTTCTTCTCCGGACTGTCCGGCTTTTTAGGAATGAAAACGGCTACATACGCTTCTGCACGTACCGCCAATGCCGCCCAGCACTCCCTGAACAAAGGACTGCGTGTAGCTTTCCGTAGCGGAGCTGTTATGGGGTTGGTCGTTGTCGGCTTGGGACTACTCGATATTTCTTTCTGGTACATATTATTGGACTATTGCATTCCCACAGACGCCTTGAACCCTTCTGCTAAATTATGTGTCATCACAACCACCATGCTTACCTTTGGTATGGGAGCCAGCACACAAGCACTTTTCGCCCGTGTAGGAGGTGGAATCTATACCAAGGCAGCCGATGTAGGTGCCGACCTGGTAGGTAAAGTGGAAGCCGGTATTCCGGAAGATGACCCCCGCAATCCCGCAACCATTGCCGATAATGTGGGAGACAATGTAGGTGACGTAGCCGGAATGGGCGCCGACCTGTACGAATCCTATTGCGGCTCTATTCTGGCTACCGCCGCTTTAGGTGCTGCCGCTTTTATTGGCTCGGATGATACCGTGATGCAGTTTAAAGCGGTTATCGCACCTATGCTGATTGCGGCAGTGGGTATCGTTCTCTCTATCATCGGTATTTTGCGTCCGTACTAAAGAAAATGCAGGAATGAAGGAATTACTCGGATCATTGGCCACAGGAACCAATTTAAGTTCGGTACTGATTGTCGTTGCCACTTTCCTTATCCTTTGGGCATTAGGTTTGGAAAATTGGGTAAACATTTCCTTTGCTGTGGTAGTGGGATTAATAGTAGGTATCGTTATCGGCCGTTCCACCGAATATTATACTTCTCAATCGTATAAACCCACACAACGGTTGGCCGAAAGTGGAAAGACCGGTCCGGCCACCGTTATCATTTCCGGTATCGGACTAGGTATGGTTTCCACCACCATCCCTGTACTGGCAGTAGTAACCGGTATCATCTTGTCCTACTGGCTCGCTTCAGGATTTGATTTTGCCAATATTTCCATGGGATTGTATGGCATCGGTATCGCTGCCGTAGGTATGCTTTCGACATTAGGAATCACCTTGGCTACCGATGCTTACGGACCGATTGCAGACAATGCCGGCGGCAACGCTGAAATGAGCGGACTGGGCAAAGAAGTACGCAAACGTACTGACGCCCTCGACTCGTTAGGTAACACGACTGCCGCTACAGGCAAAGGTTTTGCCATCGGCTCCGCAGCTCTGACCGGACTGGCCCTGCTGGCATCCTATGTAGAAGAAATCCGTATCGGATTAACCCGGTTGGGGCAAACCATTCTGGAATTACCAAACGGCATTACCGTAGATGTTCATAACGCCAGTTTCACTGACTACATGCTTTATTACGATGTAACCCTGATGAACCCCAAAGTGCTAAGCGGCATGTTTTTGGGCAGTATGATGGCATTCCTGTTCTGCGGTCTGACCATGAACGCCGTAGGCCGAGCAGCCGCTCACATGGTAGAGGAGGTGCGTCGCCAGTTCCGTGAAATAAAAGGGATTCTGACAGGAGAGGCAGAACCCGACTATGCCCGTTGCGTACAAATATCCACCAAAGGAGCACAACGTGAAATGGTATTCCCCTCTCTACTGGCTATCATTGCCCCTATCGCTACCGGACTGATTTTTGGTGTTCCCGGTGTTATCGGTCTGCTGATAGGTGGTTTGTCCTCGGGCTTCGTTCTTGCCATTTTTATGGCCAATGCGGGAGGCGCATGGGATAATGCGAAAAAATTTATAGAAGAAGGTAATTTCGGAGGTAAAGGAAGCGAAGTACACAAAGCAACGGTTACCGGTGACACAGTAGGTGATCCGTTTAAAGATACATCCGGACCCAGTTTGAACATTCTGATTAAACTGATGAGTATGGTCGCCATTGTAATGGCCGGACTGACAGTTGCTTGGAGTTTGTTCTGATAGAAAAACGGAAAGCCGCTTCGGAGGAGGCGGCTTTCTAATTTTAAAAAAGATTCTGATAAACTATTTTTAAAACGTCCCCAACACTTCCATCATTGCCGGACGACGTTTGTATTTTATCCGGAACTCTGCCACCAAGCTTTTCACAACAGCCTGTCCACCGTTTAGTTTACGTATGCAGGATAATACCCGTGCTATAAATTCATAATGCTCCCGTCCCAGATTCCGTTCAGCATAATCATTCAATAAAGAAGTATATATAGCAATCAATTTCTCAGAATGAGTGTCCTTCAAATAATGGGCATATTTCATCAATGTTCCAACTGATTGTACCGGACTGACGACAGCAAAGAGAACAAGCTGTCATTATCCTTTTCTTTCACATAAATTTCAGCCTTATCATTTCCGCCAAAAGAAAAATAGTCACTTAACTCGGCTTCTTTCATCATCTATCCAGAAAACTTTTCCATTGTTCTTTCGGTACCAGAGTTTTAAGTTTGCTGTAATATATCAATTTATCACTACCCACCACAAACAACAGACGACATGTATCAATTACCTCAGAAACCCTATGGGTTATTTCATAAATATCCAATTTCATTTTCAGCCATTCACCACAGTGCCAGAATGCATTTCTCTTTCCGCTATTTCTATTCCGTCATTCAGCAAACAAATGGCTTCATCATATTGGCAACGGGCAATCAAATTTATCAACCTCCATTCTTCGTATTTCAGTCAGATAAAGATATTGACGAATCGTATCATCCGCCTTTTGTTCTTCATTCTGTTCTAACAACAGATTGACCTTACGAAGGACTAACTGATAGATACCACAGGTTCCCTTTCTTACTTCAAGAAGTTCATCAATCAATTCCAACGCTTTTTCTGCCGGTTGAACCGAAAGATTGATCTGCATCATCAATTCGTCTACATCATAAAGATCATATTCACGAAAAATAGATATTTCAGCAATCTCACGCAAGCCCTGAAGTATCTCCATCTTTTGTGCCTGAGTGGTTTTAGGATGTTCAATCACTTTCAGGAGCAAATCTCCTGCCTGTTCACAATAGTCAGAAGAAGAAATACCATCATACAAAAGTTCATCATCATAGTTTTCACCGATGAACGAAGTACTTGAAGAGCTATGGCAATAGAATTATCCAATAGCTTCCAAATTCAAAAAGAAATCCGCTTTCTCCAAAAAAGTGTCCATCTGATTGAAAATAGTTTTCCAGTCACGGTCGTAATTATCATAACGATTGTGATAACGAGACCTTTTATGGTAACCAGATCCTTTAAAAACTTTTTGAATTTCAATTCTGTAATCTTTTCCCTTTGATGACAAAGATAGCTCCTTAGCTATGAAATGATTTGAAAGTGCCGTTTTAAATTCCAGATTCGTTGAAGCATACTCACAGATAAATTTCGAGAGTTCCTGCGGATCAATGAAAGACAACAGTTGCTGTATGTCTACCAAAGACGGACAAGGCTGCTTACCCACTTCTTTTATTTCCTCTAAAACAGGGGCTTCCTCCGCTTTGATTTTCATCTTCGAGAAAATACTATTACCCGCCTTTTTTCTATTGTCGCGAATTGCCAACAATGTCGCTACGACATGTTTGCAGATTTCTCCCTCATACGGACAATCACAGTACCAGGATTCTATCTCGTTTCCATCCATAGATATCTCCACATTATAATCGTCTGTTCCTTCTACAGTCGCAGTCCATTCACCGGGTGAGATTTCTTCCAATTCGGAAACAGCGTCTGTTTCATAATACTCTTCCCCACGCATCCATATTTTTATAGGGAACAAAGTCCTCAAAATTATCCAATGTAATCATGTACAATACTTCGGTATTTTTTTATCGGTTCGAGTGTCCCATTGTCAAAGAACGCTCATAACATTCTGCATTCTCCAACAAACAGGTTTTGTTATTGATAGACTGTTCCATCAAAACAGCCACAGATTACCCGGATTCGCACAGGTTCAATCTTAAAGTTTTCAGCTTAAACATCCGTGTGAACCCAAGTAACCTGTGGTAAAAAGACTTGTGATGCATTCATACCCACAAAGTCAAATTCATTACAGACTGTTCTTAGTCAAAACATTACAATTGAATTTGTTCAATATCTCCACACATCTCTCCACATTAGACGGACGGATAACCACATGTGCGTATCTCCCTGAGCAAAAGCAATACATATATTCAATAAAGATATTCTCTGCTGCCAGATAGTCCAAAACTTTAGCCAAAGAACCTGCCACATTCGGGCAACTGATACATACCACATCGGTCAGCATCACGGCAAAATTCTCGGCACGAAGTACTTCCACCGCTTTTTCCACATCCGAAACAATCAGGCGAAGTATACCGAAATCAGTAGATTCCGCCATGCTGAACGCATGCATATTGATATCATACTTTGCCAATGTCTTGGTTACGTCATTTATTCTTCCGGTTTTGTTTTCCAGAAAAACAGATAATTGCTTGATTGTCATATCGCATACTTTTTTATTTTAAAATCCGATTGTCTATCACACGTTTACTCTTACCTTCACTACGGGCAATGCTATTAGGTTCCATCAGCTTCACTTCGGCACTGATGGAAAGGACACTTTTCAGTTTGTCGCTCAACGCTTTCTTCATGGCAAGCATACTTCCCATATCATCCGAGAAGAAGTCTTTGCGGACTTCCACTTGTACCTGCAAAGAGTCGAGGTTATTCTTCCTATCCACCACCAGCATATACTGAGGTTCAAACTGAGGCATATCCAAAATAACACTTTCCACCTGAGATGGGAAAACATTGATGCCACGGATAATAAGCATATCGTCACTACGGCCTACAATACCCGACATACGGATATTGGTTCTTCCACACGGACATTCACCCTCCATCAGGGAAGTCAAGTCCTTCGTACGATAACGCAATAACGGCATCCCCTCCTTTGTCAAGGTAGTAAACACCAATTCTCCCACTTCTCCATCCGGAAGACGTTCCAGCGTTTCAGGATTAATGATTTCAGGATAAAAATGATCCTCATTGATATGTGATCCATGTTGCTCCTGACATTCGTAGGAAACACCAGGTCCCATAATCTCACTTAATCCATAAATATTATACCTTTCAATCCCAGCCGCTCTTCTATCTCCTTACGCATACTTTCCGTCCATGGCTCGGCTCCGAAAGCTCCGATACGGAGATTGATATCATTCTTGGTCAATCCCATACGTTCCACCACTTCTGCCAGATAAAGAGCGTATGAAGGAGTACAGGCAATCCCCGTTATACCCAAGTCGCGAATCAGACGGACATGCTTTTCCGTATTTCCTGTAGAAGCCGGGATAACAGTCGCCCCCCAGATTCTCCACCCCCATAATGTGCGCCCAACCCGCCTGTAAACAAGCCATAACCATAACTGACAGAAAAAGGTATCATTACGGGTAACCCCGTATGCTGAAAGACAACGTGACATCACTTCGGACCATACAGACAAGTCACGACGCGTATATCCCACAATGGTAGGATTCCCAGTTGTCCCCGAAGAAGCGTGTACACGTACAATTTCCGAAGCAGGAGCAGCCTGAAGACCGTATGGATAATTATCACGTAAATCCTGCTTGGTAGTAAAAGGAAGTTTTACGATATCTTCGATAGTCTGGATATCATCCGGAGACAAATCCATCTCCTGCATCTTGTTACGATAAAAAGGAACATTATGATAAACCAGGTTCACCAACTTGTTCAGACGTTTTCCCTGCAGAGCACTCATCTCGTCCCGACTCATGCACTCTTTATTTTTATTCCAAATCATAGCATTAGTGATTAATGATTAATGGTTAGTGGTTAATAGTGAGTGATTAATGGTTAGTGGCGAACCCTCCGCCAGGCATTAACCACTAATCACTAACCATTTACCACTACTTATGGTCTTCGTGAAAGGCTCTCATACGTTCCTCCATCACCGGATAAAGTTCATCGCGCATCCGTGACGTACAGGCGCGGACACCTTCCTGCTCGCTACCGGTAGTAGAAAGCGAGATGCTACTTACCCCATAATATAATAACTCCCGGAGCAATTCACCCCCTGTCATATTTCCGTAACCTATGGTAAAGAAGAAACCATCTCCCACCACCTGGGTAGCATCATAATCATATACGATATGGAAACCATTGTCGGTAAATATTTTCTTCATGCGTTCCGCACGACGGGCATATTCGCGGGTATCTTCCACAAAATTGATTTTACCTTCGGTGGACAGACGAAGCATTTCAGCGTATGCATACTGAGTGGAAGCCGTACATCCCGAAGTAATCATATAAAGAATGGAAGCAATCAGCGTAGGACCGAACACCCCTGCATCTTTATACCGTTCTGCCAAGGCAGGGAACTGGCGGTCGAACAGTTTGTCGCTGATACATGCCAATGCCATACGCTGTCCGGCATAACTGAATATCTTGGAAGAAGAAAGCATCAGGATATAATTATCCGTATATCTTGCCACAGTGGGCGGATAAGGCGGTTCGAAAGGATGCCCATATCCCGACGGAAGTCCATGCAGAAATAAGCCAGATCTTCCATGACAATCACATCATACCGGGTTGCCAGTTCACCGATTATCTGCAGTTCCTCCTCTTCCAGACAAATCCATGCCGGATTATTCGGATTAGAATAGATAATCGCTGCTATATCGCCTTTACTCAGGAAACTTTCCAATTTCTCACGCAAGAACTGTCCCCGATAATGATAGATATCAAACTCTTCCCACTCCACGCCGATAATGCGAAGCTGGGATTTCTGAATAGGAAATCGGGATCAATGAACAATACCTTGTCTTTCCCCGGAATACGCTGCGTACAGGCTATGAACGAGCCGAATGAACCCGCCACCGACCCGGTGGTAGGCACACAAGCGCGCGGAGAGATATCCAGATTCAAGAAAGCTTTTACAAAACGGGAAGCCTCCTTTTTCAACTCGGGCACTCCTGCGGCAGCCGGATATTGCGATCCGACTCCTCTGTCCAAAGCAGCTTTCTCCGCTTCAATCCCTATCTGATTAGCGGCAAGACCGGGAGATCCCTGATCCATGCGGATAAAAGGAATCCCCGTTTCCTTTTCCAGATACTGGCTACCAACAGCACATCACCGATAGTAGCCTGTGCAAGATTGGCGATGTGCAGTTCCTTCACCGCCTTCTCCACTAATTCTTCACTAAATATCTTCATGGCACTACCAGTTCTTTACCGCATTCAAGCCTATATCAAAAGCCTTCTGATTCATTTCAACAATCTTCTCACCTTTTGCGGCAAACACACGCCCTATGCTTTCGCGCAACTGTTCCGGTGATACGATTTCAATATACTTCGCAGCCATGCCCAGCAGAATCACATTCGCGCATTTAGGCATACTGTTTTCTTTTGCCATATCCTCTATTTCCAACTTCACCACATGCGGAAGGCTCTCCAAAGCCCTCATCAGATCCACTTCTTCAGGATAATCAGGAATGTTCTTGAAAGGATTAGCGGAAGTAATCACCCAACCTTCTTCCTGCAAGTAAGGCAGATAACGCAACGCCTCCATCGGTTCCATGGAAATAATCAGATCCGCCTCACCCTGAGCAATCAGATCCGAATAAATCGTTTCGTCGGATAGACGCAGATTGGACTGCACATCTCCTCCGCGCTGGCTCATACCGTGTACCTCGGCCTGCTTCAAATTGATGCCTTCTGCCGTAGCAGCTTCTCCTATAATAGTAGCGATAGTCAGGATACCCTGTCCTCCTACGCCCGAAAGTATGATATCTTTTCTCATGCCTTATCTGCTTTTTTCTGTCTTAGTTTACGATTCAATGTCTGGATACACTCTCTGCGCGGAATAATGACAGACACCCCTTTATATTCTATTTCCTCACGAATGGTACGGGTGATTTCTTCCATATTCTTCGGTAATGGAACCACCACACGCACATGTTCGGGTTCTACCCCTAATCCCAGGCAGATCGCCTCGAATTTGTTCGTACCGGCAGAATCCTGTCCACCGGTCATGGCGGTAGTCAGGTTATCCGAAATCACCACCGTGATATTGGCACGGTCATTCACCGCATCCAGCAGACCGGTCATACCGGAATGAGTGAAGGTAGAGTCACCGATAACAGCAATGGCCGGAAATACCCCCGCATCGGAAGCACCTTTGGCCATGGTTATGGAAGCACCCATATCCACACAACTGTCGATAGCACGGAACGGGGGCAACGCACCTAACGTATAGCAACCGATATCACCGAAAATGCGTGCATCCGGATATTCCGCAGCCACCTTGTTCAATGCATCATACACATCCCGATGACCACATCCCTGACACAATGCAGGCGGACGCGGCATCACCACCTGAGACTTACCAAACGGACGTTTGATTCCCCATCCGATCGCCTCGCCCACATTATCCGGAGTCAATTCACCGGTACGCGGCAAAGTTTCCGTCAGGCGTCCCTTTACCTCATAGTCCGAGGAAAGTATCGCTTTTACCTGCTCTTCCACAAACGGCTGGCCATCTTCCACTACCAGAACATATCCGCAGCGGTCTGCCATCGTCCTGATTTCTTCAGCCGGCAACGGATACTGCGAAACTTTCAATACCGGAATATGGCAACTGTCCGTATCCGCCTCCTTCACATAATTATAACCGATACCACAGGCTATCACTCCGAATTCATAATCATATTCGGGATTCAACCCTTCCAGATAATTATAAGGAGATTTGGAGGAAGCTTCTTCCAGCTTCTCCTGCTTTTTCACTAGATCCAGATATTGTTTACGCGCATTACCCGGCAGCAATACCCAGTGGGCACGTTCATGATCAGGATTCAACTGATTTTCCTCACGGATATCGGCTACTTCCACACCGGCACGCGAATGTGCCAGACGGGTAACCACACGCATCAGCACCGGCAACTTCAGTTTTTCCGAGAGTGTATATGCGTAATCCATCATATCGTATGCTTCTTGTTGGGAAGACGGTTCCAGCATGGGAATCATAGCAAATTTTCCATAAAAACGTGAATCCTGCTCATTCTGTGACGAGTGCATGGAAGGATCATCGGCAGCCAGCACCACCAGACCACCGTTCACGCCGGTTATGGCAGAATTGACAAACGCATCGGCAGCCACGTTCATGCCTACATGTTTCATACATACCAAAGCACGTTTTCCTGCGTATGACATACCCAATGCAGCCTCCATGGCCGTTTTTTCATTGGTACACCAAGTGCTGTGCAATTTTCTTTCCTTTGCCAAAGGATTATTCTGGATAAACTCTGTGATTTCAGTGGACGGTGTACCCGGATAGGCATATACACCCGATATGCCGGCATGTATCGCTCCGAGGGCAATTGCCTCATCGCCCAACAATAATTTCTTTTCAGCCATTATCTATTATTTTGTTAATTGTTTCATATCAATGTAAAGGGGTCTGCATCATCCAATACCGGGAATTTCTTCCTGAAAGCCTGCAATGCCTCCATATCTATATCAGCCGATACCGCACTTTCCCTGCTCCACGGACATTCGGCTATCGTTTTTCCGTAGGGATCGATGATGGCGCTGCCACCCGAATATTCACAGGTAGGATCAGTTCCCATGCGGTTCACTCCGGCCACATAGCACTGGTTCTCAATAGCCCGCGCCCGAAGCAGAGCGCTCCAGGCATCCACACGGGGAGTGGGCCAGCTTGCCACATAAAGTATCATGTCGTAATCCCCCAGGTTGCGTGACCAAACAGGGAAACGGAGGTCATAACATACCTCCAAAAGAATACGTACCCCACGGAAGTTCACCACCACACGCTCTGTGCCGGCAGTGAAACGCTTGTGTTCGCCCCCAAAGGTGAACAAATGTTTCTTATCATAATGCTGCACGGCTCCGTCCGGATGGACAAAGTAAAAACGATTATAATAGTTTCCATTCTCACATACAGCTACACTGCCTGCAATAGCACAATTCCGCTCGGCTGCCTTACGCTTCATCCAGTGCAGGGTTTCACTGTCGGCGCTCTCCGCAATTCCTTCGGGTTGCGTACAAAAACCGGTGGAAAACATTTCGGGTAAAACAAACAGATCAGCATCCGGCAGACAGCTTATCGCTTCGTCCGCCCTTGCTATATTGCCTGTGGATTGGCCCATTCTATATTTCTCTGTAGAATTGTTATTTTCATTGTTTTTCATATTATAAGACCCACAAAGGTAACAAATATAATAAGATAGCAAGCATTTTATTACTAACTATTTCCTTTCACTCCCTTTTTTCTTACATGTTTTCATAAATATCCCCTATTTATTCCTCGATAAAAAAAGAGGAAGCGTCCTCTTCTGAGATTACGCTTCCTCCATCCATACTAATTAAATCTTAACTTTGCAGTCTGAAGACTACAGGAACAGTGTATTTCACCCTCACTGCTTTTCCTCTTTGCTTGCCGGGCTTCCATTTTGGCATGGAACTGATCACGCGGATTGCTTCCTTATCCAGATACGGATCCACACTCTTCACCACTACCGGATTCAGGATCTCTCCATGAACACCCACAACGAACTGCACCACTACCCTTCCTTGAACTCCCTGCTCGGCACTGACGGTAGGATATTTGATGTTTTCACTCAGATACCTCATCAAATCAGCATTACCGTTACGAAATACCGGCATCTCTTCCACCACCACAAATTCCACATTTTCATCCACTACTTCTTCGGGTACTTCAATAGGGGTCGGTATAATTACCGGAGCATCCGTAGGGTCTGAAGCTGCAATATCGGTTTCTGTTTCCGTCGAGTTATTATCCACTATATTGAGCTCTTCCGGGTTGACGGCAGCCGGTGGAGGCGGTGGCGGCAGAGGTTTATCCTGATTATAGGTTACAGGAACTAATTCTTCAAAGAAATCCGGGTCACTGACTAAATCACTGATCGCGTAAGTTACATTACGTTCAGTCCATTCGAACGAAACAAACATAAACGACAGCGTCACAATGAGACCCATGAACAGCCAACGGGACTTACCCTTTTCAAGGTCGGCTCTTCGTGCTTTTTTCACTTCCATAACAAGTGTTTTTTAAATTAGACAATATGTGAGTAAAAATCTCAGTGTCCGCTTTTAAACTGGAAGTAAGATAGTAAAAATATAGATAAGTTAAAAGAAAAAGAAGTGTCTTATATTATTTTTTAATATAAAACACCCCAAATTCAATTCCGTTAAACAATTAATTAAAAATCAGCTGTTTATTTAGTTAATATTCAATTTTACGTTAACATATCCTGCTTACTCTACGGCAATGTCGGTTTCCGCCAATACAGACATCTTTTATCACAAACTCACCATCTCCTGCAGAATACCTACCGCAGTCTCTACCGTTTCCACATTCTTGACTACCATACTACGCTTGCCGTTCTGCTCACGCAAATTGCAGTAACGCGGATTCTTGCTCATGTAATCAATCACCTTGCCAAAAGCCGCACTTTGATAATAAGGACTTTCCTGATTACTGATAAAGAACAAAGTCATTCGTCCGGCTTTCAAGAATACTTTTTCCACCCCCAACCGTTTAGCCAATCTGCGCAAAGGTACGATACGCAGAAGTTCCAACCTTCGGGAGGAACCTTTCCGAAACGGTCCTCCAACCGTGCCTTGAAAGCGAGCAGGTCCTTATCCAATTCCAATCCGTCCAGTTCACGATAAAGCAACATACGTTCGCTGCTGCTGGGGATATACTCATTGGGGAAAAGCAATTCCAAATCACTTTCCACCTGACATTCATCCACAAAGTTCTCGCCACTGATTTTCTCTTCTCCCGCTGCCTGCAACTCCTCTGCATAAAGATCGGCAAACTCATCCTCTTTCAACTCTTTCACCGCTTCGGCCAGTATCTTCTGATAAGTTTCATAACCCAAATCGGCAATGAAGCCACTCTGCTCCGCCCCCAGCATATTTCCTGCTCCACGGATATCCAAATCCTGCATGGCTATATGGATACCGCTGCCCAAATCACTGAAATTCTCAATGGCTTGAAGACGGCGCTTTGCCTCGGGAGTCAGTGAAGTCAATGGAGGCGCCAACAAATAACAGAATGCTTTTTTATTGCTTCTTCCCACACGTCCACGCATCTGGTGCAAATCACTCAATCCAAAATTCTGCGCCTGGTTGATGATAATCGTATTGGCATTCGGTATATCAATGCCACTCTCGATAATGGTGGTTGCCAGCAGCACATCATAATCATAGTTCACAAAGTCGAAAATAATCTTCTCCAGCTTTTCGGGCTCCATCTGTCCATGACCTATGCAGACACGGCAATCGGGTATATTCCGCTTGATCATGGCTTCCAATTCTACCAGATTCTGTATGCGGTTATTGACAAAGAACACCTGTCCGTTACGGCTCATTTCAAAATTGATCGCTTCCGTTATGATATCTTCATTAAAGGTATGCACCTCTGTCTGAATGGGATAACGGTTGGGAGGCGGAGTCTGAATGACAGAAAGATCACGGGCGCCCATTAACGAGAACTGCAAAGTACGGGGGATGGGGGTAGCGGTCATAGTAAGTGTATCCACATTCACTTTCATCTGACGCAACTTCTCTTTCACACTAACTCCGAACTTCTGTTCCTCATCAATGATCAGCAATCCTAAATCTTTGAACTTAACACTTTTACCGATGATTTTATGTGTACCGACCAAAATATTTATTTTTCCATCCGCCAGTTCCTTCACTATTCTGGAAACATCTTTCGCACTGCGGGCACGGCTCAAATAATCCACCTTACATGGAAAATCTTTCAACCGTTCGCTGAAAGTCTGAAAGTGCTGATAGGCCAGCACCGTAGTGGGAACCAGCACAGCCACCTGTTTGTTATCAGCCACAGCCTTGAAAGCAGCACGAATAGCCACTTCAGTCTTTCCGAACCCCACATCACCACACACCAGACGGTCCATAGGACGGTCGCTCTCCATATCGGCTTTGGCATCCTGAGTCGCCTTCAACTGGTCGGGGGTATCCTCATAAATAAAGCTCGCCTCTAATTCATGTTGCATAAAACTGTCGGGACTATACGAGAATCCTTTTTCCTGTTTACGTTGCGAATACAGTCTGATCAGGTCACGGGCTATATCTTTGATTTTGCTCTTGGTACGCTCTTTCATTTTTTCCCACGCACCGGTCCCCAATTTGTTCAGGCGGGGAGTTTCTCCCTCCTTCCCTTTATACTTGGATATTTTATGCAGGGAATGAATGGAAACAAATACCACATCCTCATTCTGATAAATAAGTTTAATCACTTCCTGGGTAGTATTTCCATTCGGAATGCGTACCAATCCGCCAAAACGGCCTACACCATGAATCTATATGTACCACAAAGTCACCCGGCTCAAACTGGCTCAACTCTTTTAAGGTCAATGCCACCTTACCGCTACGCGCCTTGTCACTACGAAGATTGTATTTATGGAAACGGTCAAAAATCTGATGGTCTGTAAAAAAGCAGCTTTTCAATACATTATCTGTAAAGCCCTCATGTAAAGTCTTGTTGACCGGAATGAACGTGATATGATCACCACGCTCCTCAAAGATATCTTTCAGACGCTTTGCCTGCTTCTCACTATCGGTACATATATATAAGGTGTAACCTCGTTTCTGATAATCAGTGAATGAAGTGCTTACCAAATCAAAATTCTTATGAAAAATAGGCTGGACCGTCGTATCGAAAGCCAACGTTGCCTGTGGAGTTCCTGTAGGTTTGTTACCAAATTCAATCCGTTTGAAATCCAAAGCCCGTACTGTAAATTCCGCCCCGTCTATCAGCTTCAGTTCCAAATTCATCAGTTCCGTCTTCTCTCCCTCGTATGCGGCAAGCGCCTGAGGAGAGAGTGCCTCCTCCCGTACTACCTGTATTCTTTCACGTACCCAAAGAAAGTCTTTCATTGCCAGAACTGTTTCCCGAGGAATGAATTCAAAGAAAGACACCCCGCTCTTGTCGGCGGCATTCGTCAGCTCGGGCACGATGGCAATACTCTGTTTCTTCTCTTTCGAAAGCTGGTTTTCCACTTCAAAAGTACGGATGCTGTCTACCTCGTCACCAAAAAAGTCAATACGGTAAGGATACTCGGAAGCAAAAGAGAAGACGTCAATAATACTACCGCGTACAGCATATTGCCCCGGTTCATAAACATAATCCACATGCTCGAATCCGTAACCGGCCAGCACTTCCGTGATAAACTCTGTGTCCACATGCTCACCCACACCAAGTTTTAACGTCTTGTCCATCAGTACTTCTTGTGATACCACTTTCTCCGCCAACGCTTCGGGATAAGTCACCACACATAGCGGATCGCCTTTCTGTAAACGGCTCAGCACTTCCGTACGCAAGATCTCATTGGCTGCATCTTTCTGCCCATATTTAACAGCCCGACGATACGAGGATGGAAAGAACAAAATATGCTCATCACCGTTCACCTGTGTCAGGTCATGATAAAAGTAACCCGCTTCCTCCAAGTCACCCAGTACAAATACAAATGTCTGTTTATTCTCTCTAAGAAAGGAGGAAACAAATAAAGCTGCCGCAGAAGCATGTAATCCCCCCAGGAAAATAGTCCTCACTGAGGAATCTTCCAATAACGCAGCCAGTCCCTTAGTGTTAGGATGACCGGCATAAATACGTTGCAATTCCGAAATATCCATATCTTTTTTTAAGATGGGGACAAAATTAAAGAAATATCTGATTACTTCCTCCTTTTTTTGCCAACTATTCAAGATTTTCCTATTTTTGTACGCTAATATATAACCCCATGGAAACAAAAGCAATAAACACAAAATTGAAAGGACACGCACGTGTAGATGTAGCTGATGTGCTACGCGGACTGGCAGTGATGGGAATCATCATCCTGCACTCTATCGAACATTTTAATTTCTACTCATTTCCCGATACAGCCGGACAAAGTGCGTGGCTGAACTTCTCGGACAAAGCCATTTGGAACGGGTTATTCTTCATGTTCGGCGGAAAAGCATACGCCATATTCGCTTTACTTTTCGGTTTTAGCTTTTTTATTCAAGATGACAACCAACGCCTACGGGGCAATGATTTCCGTCTACGTTTTTGTTGGCGGTTAATTCTTCTTTTCCTGATAGGTAATATCAATGCCAGTTTTTTCACAGCGGAAGTGCTGGTCCTTTATTCTTTAGTAGGTTTCATCCTGCCACTGACTTGCCGGCTGAAAGACAAATGGATATTTGCATTGGCATGTCTGCTATTGATCCAGCCATTGCCGCTTTATTATGTAATACGTGCCTGTCTCGATCCGGAATTTGTTACTCCGGCCATCCCCACCCGCAGCTTCTGGAATGCAACTTTTGCAGTGCAAAGCAATGGTAATTTTCTGGAAACATCCGTGTCAATTTATGGGAAGGACAGTTGGCAAGCCTTGCCTGGGCCTGGGATCACGGACGGGTATTCCAAACAGCCGCCCTTTTCCTGCTCGGTATGCTGATAGGGCGCAAGGGACTTTTTTTGAAAGAGCACTTGAAGGTATGGAACAAGGTACTTGCAGGCTCACTCGTCGCATTTTTCCCTTTATATGGGTTGGGCAATATGCTACCGGACTTTATCACAAATAAATCCATTCTGACCCCTCTTTCACTAATCATCACCTCGCTTTCCAATTTTGCATTTATGCTGATTCTGGTATCCGGTGTCGTCTTCGCTTTTTACAAGACAAACTTACACGACGGATTAATGAAAATAACGCCATACGGAAAGATGAGCCTTACCAATTATATTACTCAAAGTATAGTAGGTTCCATGTTATACTACAACTGGGGATTTGCATTGCACAATCAGTTTGGTATCACAGCCAGCTGCCTGGCAGGAATAGTTTTCTTCATCTTGCAATTCTCTTTCTGCCGCTGGTGGATGAATCACCATTCTCACGGCCCGATGGAATATATATGGAAACGGCAACCTGGCTGAAAATAAGCAAGAACCGAAATCTGCCGCATTTGTTTATAAAAGACATACAAATAGAACTTTAAAATATGCGCGAAGAAATCATAAAACTATTAGACCAATATCGGTTAAAAGAAGCATTATCCCAAATGACAGGATATGCCACCCATACTTCCGACTGGCAATTAAAGAATGAGCTAGAAGCCCTGCAAACGTCATACGACCTGATGCTGCAATATACTTCAAAAGGGATGAAAGATCCCAATAAGGTGGAAATATACCATAAAATGTTACGCACGGCATACGAACTGGCCGACCGTATCCATATAGCCGTACAGGCAACACAAAATTACGGAGCCTATTATGACACAATGCGCACTTTTGTCCAAAGCCCTCCTCACAGCTATGCCGAATTACAAATGCAACTGGAGGCGTATACAGAAGATATGGCTACAGCACCATTGATATATACCACCGAGGCCAAAATAAATGAAGAAATGGATGCCATGAGAAAACGTCACGAAACAGCCGTAGACGAATTATTTGAAAAAATATGGGTATCCACCCGGTGGAGTGAATCGGAATATGCTGAAGCGCAAACTTTGTTCAACTCACTATTGATCCAAGTCAACGACCTTTCCATAATGGTCAGCGCCGTTACCATGAGCCTGCTGCAAATATTCGACATCCGCAAGTTCATGTTTCTATTGAACGCCTATACCCATCAGGATACCATGCTGAATCAGCGGGCTATTGCAGGGATCGCACTAACATGCTACTATTATGAAAAGCGTATCCTTCAATACCCTGAAGCCGTGTCGCGCATAAATGAACTGAATGAAAATTCCGAGTTCATCAAAAACCTGCATCATATCCAGATTCAATTATTGCAATCTTCCCGTGAAACCCGAAAGATAGACAAGAAAATGCGTGAAGAAATCATTCCCGAAATGATGAAAAATCCCAAACTTAATTTGGAAGGACTGGATGAAGATGCCGAAGATCATAATCCGGAATGGGAAGAATGGATTGACCGTTCAGGCATTACCGATAAATTGCGCGAATTAGGTGAACTGCAAATGTCCGGGCAGATGTGTATATGAGTACCTTTTCACAGCTGAAACAATTCCCGTTTTTCCGCAAAATTTCTCACTGGTTCTATCCTTTTGATCCCCAATATCAGGATATCGCCAAATTATCTCTCGGAAATGACGAACAAAAAATCTCTCTGCTCAACATTTTGATGAATTCGGATGTATTCTGCAATTCCGACAAATACTCTTTTTGTTTTACCATGTTACAAATGCCGGAAAGCCAAAGGAATCTCATGCAGCAACAATTGAACGGACAACATGAAGCTTCTGAAGAACTGAAAGAACGTTTAAAAGAGATGTCACAATCAAAAGCCCGCGCTGAATTCGTGAGCCGGCAATACATTCATGACCTCTACCGTTTCTTCAAATTATGGTCAAGAAGACATGAAATACATGACATTTTTGAGGACACTCTGGACTTATGGAATAAAGAAGCATTGTCTCAAGCCTTGTTACACAAAGAGTATATCAACAAACTGGCAGATACCTATTCACACACGACGACTTGGCAGAAGCCGGAATTCTCTATGATAAATCAATTGAATTATACAATCGTAAAAATGCCGAATTATGGCAGAAAGCAGGTTTCATTTATCAGAAAATCGGTTCCTATAAAAAAGCGATAGATTATTACCTGCAATCAGATCTGCTGATCCCTGATAATACATGGAATAACCGCCATTTGGCACAATGTTATAGAAAAGAGGGAAACTACCCAAAAGCTTTGGAATATTATAACAAGGTGGAACAGGCACAGCCCGACAGTCTGAATCTGGCACTACAAATAGGACAATGCCTGATGGCACTGGAACGATACGATGAAGCACTGGCTTATTTCTTCAAAGTGGAGTATCTGGATAAAAAGCCACAGAATGCCCGACGCGCCATCGGATGGTGTTCCTTCATTACCGGCAACCATCAACAAGCCAAGAAATATTACGACTTGCTGATATCCGATCCCAAGCCCATTATGGAAGACTGGATGAATGCAGGACATGTGTATTATATCCTGAATGAAACAGAAAAATCAATAGAATATTATCGCAAAGCCCAGGAACTATGCGACAGTCATGATGAGTTTGTCCGCCTTTACCAAATAGATAAGAAAGACTTGATAAAGCAAGGCGCCAATGAAGTAGACTTGTTTATACTTCCCGATGAATTAATTTAAAGGATGATTATAAGATAAATCTATTCGGGATAGAAGTTTGGTATAATTATATAAAACTTCTATCCTGACCGGATTCTCATCATCCAGACGATAATTGGCATGCACATTATAAGTGCTTAAACCATGATTCATACAATATCCGATATCATTAGGTAAGGCTGTTCTATTCCTCAACTGCCCAAGATTCAATAAAAAATAGAAGAAACTATCCACCCCATCATAATCAATCACATAAGCCTGTAAATTCAGATTCGCCTGATAGTTGATGTTATTATCATAATTATAATAAGTATGACAACTGGACACACTATCATTTGCCTCAGTAAAAACAGTCATCACTTCCTTCAACCGTCCCAACTGATCAAAAACATATTTTCCTTGCACTTTTTTCAAGAAACGATAATCGGAAGTAGCACGATAATCAGAATTGATAAAAATAGTATCTCCTTTATAATCATATACAGTCTGTTTATCAGCTTCATAAACCTCTTCTCCTACCTTCAACATACAACGGGCCCTACTCTCCCTCGCCTTGCCTTTTCCTATTTGAAACGTAACATTGCAAAGCTTATTGCCGGTATTCAAACAATCCATCTGTCCGATGGTTATCTGGTCGCCCTCATACCTTACCGGGGTATCCCCATACTTTATAATTTTACCATCACGATCATATTCCAATTTCAAAACTTGTTCTTCCTCTCCCGTTAAATCGGTTGACCTTAGTTCACATTATGTGTCAGCTTTTTTTTCTTTACAACCATCAGCAACAAACAAGAGAATCTAACAAAGAAATATTATTTTAACAAACAACTTTATTTTCATAAGTCAAGTATCATTATCTACTGCAAATAAAA
>ENA-OQCF01000128-OQCF01000128.1-human-gut-metagenome-genome-assembly--contig:-NODE-128-length-27254-cov-3.314373_pt1 | contig 27254 bp, 28 predicted proteins | sample MGYA00242756_ERZ504573 | MGnify/ENA primary metagenome ERZ504573 (study PRJEB26092, sample SAMD00036240) | human gut metagenome | host: Homo sapiens | study: EMG produced TPA metagenomics assembly of... | reverse complement strand
AAATGATATATCCTGCAACTGATAGTAAGAATAAGGAGATGGCAATAATGATGATGATTGTATTCCTTTGCTGTGTAATCTTTAATAGTTCGTTCTCTTCCCGTATCTTGGCGTTGTTATACTTTTTTTCTATTTCCAATACTTTTGTCTCATTTTGAACTAATGTCAGTGAATCGAGCATGTCGGAACAGATTTCTTTGTAATGGAGTGCTTCCTTGTATTTTCCTTCTGCCTTATAAAGCAGGTAGTAAGCTTGATTGAAGTAATAAGCGATATCATTGTGTTTGGTTATCGTTTCAATCCATTCGTGTGCTTTTGCCAGTTGGTTGTCTTTTATATATATGTGTAATAGGGAGATAGAATCCTTATAGCTTTCTTTGCTGCCCGTTTCAATGGCTTTTAAGAAATATCTTTCGGCATTCTTGTATTTTTCTTGTGCCTCATATATCACTCCAAAAGCATTGGCTACATCAGCTGTTAAATCTTTGTTATGCAGTAGTTGTGAGATGGAATCAGCCTTTTGAAGTAAGGGTATGGTGTAATTTAAAAGAATCAGTGAGTGTACATTCACACGCTAAATCTTTTAAGGCGTATGCATAGCTTTTGTAGTTCCTTGCTTTCTTGAAGAAGTTACTGGCCTCTTTTCTTTTCTCCAGACGTTCACTGGTTATATCTCTAAAACCATACAAATCTGCCATATAGGCACAAATATACCCTGCCACATTATAGGCCTGATGTTCTTTGGCCAGTTGCAGTGCATCGGCATATATTTGCATTGCTTTATCATACTCCCCATCTTCTACATAAGCACGGCCCAGATACAAGTCTATTTGCGCCTGTTCTTCTGCCGTGCCGTGTTCGGTGAACCATTGTTGTGCCGTTGCCATTGGTAGATAGGGAGTAATCCGGTGGCTGCTTCGTCCGTTACTTTACCGCATAGCATACACCAGTGGGCAAAGTCCTTATCAGTCAGTTCATCGGGGGCTTGTATGCTGTCCAGTAGCACGGAAGCACTATCGGCATACATGGGAATCAGTTCCTCTACAGATTGTAATAGCGGAAGTATGCTTGTCTCTTTTCTGCATCCGGGGAGGATGAGAATGAATAGTAGTCCTGTCAAAAGTAAAGCTTTCATAAGAATGTGTTCAGATTTTTGCAAATATAGTCATAAATCCGGGCAACTTGTATCTGATAGAGGGAAAAGTCAGTTTTTTATGCTTTCCGTGGCTTCTCCTTTGGAAGTGAGGTGGGAAAGCATGAAAGCTCTTTGTCTTGTCAGTGAAATCTGTCTGTTGTATTTTGTTCTTCTGCCTTTTCATCAAGTTTTATCACTAAAGTGAAGAAACTGTATCACTTTAGTGATGAAGCTTGATTACCTTAGTGATAGTAAGCATTCGGCCTCGTGCGTGTTTCTCTCCAAGTTATAATAAAGTCAAAGCAGACGAAGCATGTCTGGCTTTTGACTTTATTATAGCTTTCCTGTTTATCCTTTCCAATTAAATGGCAGTAAATCGGTGTAATCGTTTTTCTCTTCTCTTTCTTTCTCCTGTACCCTAATCAGCACGTCCTGCATCCATAGTTTTGGGTTCACCTTATTTTCCCTACAGCATCCCATCAGTGAAAAGAAAATTGCCGCTGCATGTGCTGCCTCATGTGATCCGGAGAAGAGCGTATTTTTTCTGTTTAAAGTCAACGGCCTTATAGAACGCTCCACCGGATTATTGTCAATGCAGAACTGTGCGTCATTGACATATCCGGACAGTTGTTCAAAGCGTGTGTACATATAGAACATGGCCTTGGCAATAGGCGATTTATCGACCGTATGTCCATATTCCTCCTTGCACCATTTTTCCAGTTCTTTGATAATATGGTACGATTTTTCCCGGCGAAGCTTTACCACCGCCTCCCCTTCCAGATGTTCCATTCTGATTTTCTCCTCCACGGCATACAGTCCGCCTATTTGTCCAAGTGCATGCCTTGCTCTGGGAGGGTCATTTCCTTCCGCTTCCACAAAGTTGCGCCTGACGTGTGCCCAGCAGCACAGATGCAACTTTCCGGGTAGCGTGTCGAACTTGTCATATACTGCAAAGCCGTCACTCTGTACCACCCGGACCTGTCCTGCCAGCAGTGTGTCTATTCCGCTGCTGCCACGGCCCTTGTGATATTCAAAGAAGGGGGTATGGAACCGGGGCAGATAGAAGTTCCACATATACCGCGGTGAAGAGCACCGGGCCGGTCGCTTTCAAGTACGGGATGGGGTGTCTCGTCGGCCATGACGTAATAGCTGTCCTTGACCAGTTCACGAAGTTCATTATAGATTGGTTCCAGACGCTGTGCGGCAGCCATCATCCAGTTACTTACGGTGGAAGGACTCAGATGGATTCCTTCACGCTCAAAGATATCCAGCTGTCTGTGCAGAGGCAGGTGGTCGTAATATTTGGCGGTAGCAATGTGGGCCAGTACACTTTCCGAGGCATTGCTGTGGGGATGTGCCATTACGGGCATGGGAGCGGTTATGATACGACCGTCGGCGAGCCGGTATTTAGGACGGATGATGCGTTTCACATAGAATCGGGCGGGACTGACAGCATACTGTTCGCTCACTTCCTCTCCCAGCTTCGTCGCTCCCTCCAACGAAAGGCCTTCCGGCATGGGAATGATAATCTCCTCACGGGGAAGGGACGGGTCGATGGGCTTACGGGCGTGGGGAGTGATCTTTTTCGTGAAGCTTTTACGGAAACGATTGTAGCCATTCTCCGATGTGACGGATTTCCCAGCGGTTTTCTGTTCTTCCGCTACCGGGTCATTGACATCGGACGGAGACTCGAAACAGATGCTCAGCTGGCCGGCATCTTCGGGAAGATGACGTTTTTCACTGGATTTACCCCATAAACGGCGTGTCAAGTCAGCCAATTTCCATCTCAGATCGGCAATGACGGCTGTACAGGCCGAGATTTCTTCGACCTGGCGGGAATACTCCTGCAAAGAGGCTTCGTATTTTCTCTGAAGTTCCGCATGCTCCTTTTCAAGGCATTCATGTTCCTTGCGCAACTCTTCGTACTCTTCCAAAGTAAGGGTAATAACCGGTTCTTTCACTGTACATCCACTTTTTATTATGTGGCAAAGTTATCAAAATAAAACTGCACGGCTTATAGAATGGGGAATTACTTTTCAACTGTTTTCCGATACTTTTTAACAGTAAGCAGCTCATTCAGGCGATTCCAGGAAATTTGAAGAAAATCCTTCTTCCGTTCCTCCTTTTTCAAGAGGAAAGAACCGCGATTCAGACGACGGCATTCCAGACGGTATTCGTCGTCGCACCGATAAAGGATATGCAACCTGCTACGGGAGCGGTCGGGAAAAATATGACAGCTCTGCTCTGACACGCAGGAACCTGTGTGTCGGATGACCTCGCCACAAAGACCGTCAATACCTTTATGGAAATTACAACCTTGGGGATAAAGGTAATAAGACCAAAAAGGACTGCTGCGGAAAAGGCCAAGACCTAAAGGGAGAAGTAGGTCCTGAGGGGAATGGATACCAAGGCTGGAAGACGAAACTTTATAACGACGGCCGCCATCAAATATGAAAAGAACAGAATCAAAATGGTTAGACTCGGAAAAGAGAGTACGTAGTTTATCACTTTCGCTAGAAAATTCTAATACTGAACACATAATGGATTAAGATTATAATGAAGCCACAAAGGTAGGAAGGAAAAGAGGGGAAAAAAACACGCACGAGGCCGAATGCTTACGTTGCTTCCTGATAAGTTTATCGTTTCACTAAAGTGATGAAACCTTATCACCCTAGTGATGAGCTTGTACTACTTGGGTGATGAAACTTCATCACTTAAGTGAAACACTGTACTTGTCAAGAAGAGAACACGAACTTGTCCTGATGAAAACCCTTTTACATAAGGATGTTTACGCTTAGTCACTTTTCATCCCGAAACGCCGGAAATCCCTTGACAAAGGCTTTTCAATGTGCTATCTTTGTGGAAACAACAACTAAAAAAAAACAATAAAATCATGATGAAAGAAATGATTCGGAAGGTGATGGAATGGTGCAAGTTATGGAACGGTGAAACTGCAACGGCGAAACAGGGGGACCCTTCTTCGGATAAAAGGGAAAAAGAACAGGCTGCGGATAACCGGGAGGTGCAAGACCGTCTGGAGAACTACTTGTGGAAACACTATGAGTTCCGTTTCAACGTGTTGACGGAACAACCCGAATATTGCGCGAAGGGGCAAGGGACGGACACACCTTATAAGATAGTGACTCAGCGTACCTTGAACACCTTGTGCCTGGAAGCGCACCGTCATCGCATCAATTGCTGGGATAAGGATGTGAGCCGCCTGCTCCATTCGGAACGCTTGGAAGACTATCACCCTTTCCTTACTTATATGGATACACTGCCCCAATGGGACGGGGTGGATCGCGTCACTCCGCTGGCGCAGCGCATCTCGAAAAAAGCTTTCTGGATAAACGGCTTCCACCGCTGGATGCTGGGAATGGCCGCCCAGTGGGCAGGACGCATGGACCGTTGCGCCAATGCAGTGGCCCCTATGTTGGTGAGCCGTATGCAGGGCAAGTGTAAATCTACTTTTTGTCAGTTGTTGATGCCCGACGGGTTGAGAGATTATTACACGGACAGTTTTGAGTTGACGGGGCAGTCGGGATGCGAACAGAAACTGGCGCAGTTCGGGCTGATTAATCTGGATGAGTACGACCGTCTTTCTCCTCAAAAACTGCCGTTGCTCAAGACACTGATGCAGATGAAGAAGTTGGATTTCCGTAAGTCGCACCGTTCATCCTACAGTCACCTGCCCCGCATGGCTTCGTTTATAGGAACCAGTAATCATAAGGATTTGCTGACCGACCCTACGGGCAGTCGCCGTTATCTTTGTGCCGAGGTGAAAGAGAAAATAGACTGCACGCCACTGGAGCACAAGCAATTGTTTGCCCAATTGAAGGCGGAGCTGGAGGGTGGCGAGCGTTATTGGTTTTCGGCCGAAGAGGAAGCGGAACTGCAATTGCGCAACCGCGAGTTCTATGCCATGCCCGTAGAGCAGGAGGTGTTCTACCGTTGTTTTCGCCTGCCTGAGGCGGGAGAGGAGTTCAAACTCTATTCGGCCTCGGTCATTTTCACCATTTTGCAGAGCCGTTATCCTGCGGCTATGCGCGGCATGACGGTGGTGCGTTTCGGCAAGATGATGAGTGCCATGGGGGCGGAACGGATGCATACGGAGAAAGGAAATCTGTACAAGGTAGTGTTGGCGGCATAATTCCCGTCCATCAGGCCGGCTGAAAGGACTGACAGGAGGCTGAAGGGGCTTCTGTCAGTCTTATTTGTTGTGCGACAGCGTGTTAACCGTGCTGAATGGTCTGAAGGCGGGGTGCATGAATGCCAAAAAACATACTATAAGAATCTTTTTAAAGAGCCGTTTTCTCAAGAATTTGTACTAAGTTTGCAACCAAACTACATAATTAAAAAAAACTATGATTAACAGATTTGTATTGAACGAAGTATCTTACTTCGGTCCGGGTGCGCGTGAAGTGCTTCCACAAGAGATTAAACGTTTGGGCTTGCATAAAGCGTTTGTTGCTACAGACAAGGACTTGATTAAGTTCGGTGTGGCTGATAAAGTGTTGAAAGTCTTGGAGAATGCAGGTATTCCTTATGAAATATTCAGTGAAATCAAACCGAATCCTACCGTAAGCAATGTAAAGGCGGGAGTTGAAGCTTTTGCAAAATCAGGAGCGGACTTTATTCTGGCTATCGGCGGCGGTTCGTCTATCGATACTTCGAAAGCGATTGGTATCATCACTAATAATCCAGACTTCAGTGATGTGGTGTCACTGGAAGGTGTGGCTCCTACAAGGAAAAAGTCAGTGCCTATCATTGCACTGCCCACTACCGCCGGTACTGCCGCCGAGGTGACTATCAACTATGTCATCACGGATGAGGAAAACCATAAGAAGATGGTTTGTGTAGACCCGAACGATATCCCCGCCATCGCTATTGTGGATGCGGAACTGATGTACACTCTGCCTAAAGGGCTGACTGCTTCTACCGGTTTGGACGCACTGACCACGCCATCGAAGGGTTGATAACCAAAGGCGCTTGGGAAATGAGCGATATGTTCGAGATCAAGGCGATCGAAATGATTGCCCGTTATCTGGAAACCGCTGTCTTCGAGCCTACCAATGCGGAAGCCCGTAACGGTATGGCCGTGGCACAGTACATTGCAGGTATGGCGTTCTCTAATGTAGGCTTGGGCGTGGTTCACGGTATGGCTCATCCGTTGGGAGCTATCTTCGATATTCCTCACGGTGTGGCTAATGCACTGTTGCTGCCTGTCATCATGGAGTTCAATGCTCCGGCTGCTTTGTCCAAATATGTAGATATCGCCAAGGCGATGAATGTGTACAAGGATGGCATGAGCGGGAAGAGGCTGCGAAGGCTGCTGTTGAGGCGGTGAAGGCATTGTCTGTCAAGGTGGGTATCCCTCAGCATTTGTCTGAACTGGGTATTAAGGAAGAAGACTTGCCCCGTCTGGCCGCTTCGGCTATTGCCGATGTGTGTACGCCGGGCAATCCTCGTGAAGTGACGGAAGAAATTATTCTGGAACTTTACAAGAAGGCTTTCTAAGCGTAATTCTTTTGTAATAAAAGCATAGGTGGTGTGTGGATGTGCAGGGCATATCCACACACTTTTTTTATCTCCTTGTCTTTGAAACAGCATTGTCACTTTGTAGCAATTTGTTCGTAATCCATTCAGCATTCTTTTGCACTTGCAAATTAAATTTAATGAAAATAGGTATTATTGTTAAACTGCTATCAATCATTTGAACATGAAAATTCTTATTGAGTCAAAGAGATTTTTGTTGTTATTATGCTTGTCACTATTCGTTGCGGGCTATGTTTCTGCACAGGATTACCGGGCGATTGTAAAAGGTATTGTGACTGACGAAACCGGAGAGGGGGTTATCGGAGCCACAGTGTTGGTAAAGAACGAATCGACCGGTTTCAGTGCCGGTTCTATCACCAACGAGACGGGAGAGTACATTGTGAAGCAACTCCCTTTGGGTTCACCTTACTCTGTCACCGTCAGCTATGTAGGCTATGGTGACCAGAAAAAGACAGGATATACGCTGAACCAAGGTGATGTGCTCCGTCTGGATTTCCAGTTAAAGGAGGAAAGTGTCGTGATGGAGGCTGTACAGGTGGTGGCTAATTCATTGAAGAATTCTATCGCCACTACGGGGGCCGCTACTTCGGTGACGGCCAATGACCTGAACAAACTGCCGGTAAACGGGCGTAACTTTACTTCGCTCATTGACCTGTCACCATTAAGTACAGGTTCCAGCCTGTCCGGACAGTTGGCTTCTTCTACTAATTATACCATTGATGGTATGAGTGCCAAGGGACCTACTTCGGGAGGTAGTACAACCAGCCGAAACGGTGTGCCATATGCCATTTCGATGGAGGCTATCCGTGAGTTCAAAGTCGTGACGAATGAATATGATGTGACTAACGGTCGTGCCGGAGGAGGTACTATTAGTACGGTGACCAAATCGGGAACCAACCAATTGACAGGTAGCGCTTTCACTTATCTGCGTTCCGACTGGTTGTCCAGCAAATATGATATCCGCGGCAACAAGCGCTCGAATGATTTCTCTACTTACCAGTTTGGAGCCTCATTGGGCGGTGCATTGGTGAAAGACCGTGCCCACTTCTTTATTTCTTGGGATCATCAGGCTGATTCACGTCCGTTGTATATTGCCGATATTCATAATGCTGCCGATGAAAAGCGTTATAATTTGACTACGGAGACCAGAGACCGTTTTCTGGAAATAGCCCGCAATAAATATGGAGTGTCGGACCATCCTCAGTTCGGGTCTTTTGATAAAAAACAGAATACCGATGCGGTATTTGCTCGTTTGGACTGGCAGATTAATGCTACAAACCTGTTATCGTTTACTGATAATTTTGTGAATGACAATAACAATATGGGCTTGAGCGACAATAGTGCTATCAATCTTTATGAAGTGTATGGTGATGTACATTCGTTGAACAACAGCGCTTTACTGACTTTACGTTCGGTACTGGGACCACGCAGTACCAACGAACTGAAGTTGCAACATCTTTATACATTGGAAAAATCCATGCCGGGCAGTGAACTGCCGGCTGATAATATTCCACGTGCCATTGTGCAACGTGTAGAATCGGAAATAGATGGAAAAACGGCGACTACTACCATTCAGCTGGGTGGTCAGCGTTATAGCCTGAGAATTTCTATAATCACGTACTTCAGTTGGTAGATAATTATTATTATAATACCAATAAGGTAAACTATACATATGGTTTTGATTTGATGTACACGAATCTTAATTCTCGTTACGGTAGTGAGGCCAACGGGCGTTTTTATTTTACCGGACTGGATAATTTCGAGGCATTGAAGCCTTCTCGTTATGTACGTGAAGTGTATTTGGATCCTGACCAAAACAATCAGCGTGTACGCCAAAATATATTGAATGCAGGTATCTATGCCCAGTTGCAGACTAAACTGTTCACAGGATTCGAGCTGATGGCAGGCTTACGTTTGGATAATGCCACTTATTTCAATAAAGGTAATTTCAGCCAACTGGTGTATGATGAATTGGGACTGCGTACAGACAATGGACTCTCTACTTTCCAGATTCAGCCTCGTGTCCAGATTACTTGGGACTTTAATGACAAGCACACGGATATTCTTCGTATTGGCGGGGGAATCTTTGCATCTGATATCAACAACTATGCCATGATTAATAATATGGTATTTGATGGTACGAAAGTGATGTCGGTTGATATCAAGAATACGGAAGAAGAACCGGATATAGTTCCCACTCCCGATTTTATAGGGTATCGGAAAGATCCTTCTACGGCTCCGGGTATTGATTTGCTGAATAATCCCAAATATGCGGACAAGGCTGTACCTACGATCAATATGAATAGCAAGGATGCCAAGGTTCCCGTGGTTTATAAGGCGAATATTTCATACACTCACTTCTTCAGTGACCGTTTGAAAATGAGTGTCAGCGGATATATGACTTTGGGTCGTAACAACTATATGTATATAGACCGGAACATGGTGGATGATCCTTATTTTCGTCTTTCTGCAGAAGGGAACCGAGGTATTTATGTACCTGCTTCTACTATAGGAAAAGATGGTACTCTTGATTGGATGGAAGGACGTAAAAGTACCAAAGTAGGGCGTGTGCTCGAATTGGTCAGCGAGGGAAAAGTAAATCAGTTCGCTTTCACCGTAGATGGAACATGGCGTTACTATAAAGACGGAGAACTTTCTTTCAGTTATACTTGGAACGATACCAAAGACAATACTTCCTATAATGGTAATGTGGCTAATTCCGCTACTCTTTCCCAAATGGTGGTTGACGATCCCCGTGATTTAAGCAAAATGACTTACTCCAACAATCAGTTCCGTCATAAACTGGTGGTTTATGGTTCGGCTCCTACTTTCTGGGGCATTACCTAGGTGCTCGCTTTTCCGGCATCGGGGGAACACGTTATTCCATGATTGTGAATGGAAATGTGAACGGTGATTTTGTGGATAGTAATGATCTGGCCTATGTATATGATCCGAATAGCAGTGCTACTCCTGATTATATTCGTGAAGGTATTAATTCTATATTGAACAATCCGGATGCGGAAAAGAGTGTGAAAGATTATATTCGTAAGAGTTTTGGTAAAGTGGCCGAACGTAATGGAGGAGTCAATGGTTTCTATGGCACTTTAGATCTTCGTTTGGCCAAGAAATTCAAAACTTACAAAAAGCAGAATCTGGAGGTGTCTGTTGATATTTTCAATGTGGCCAATATGTTGAACAAAGATTGGGGAGCCGGTCATAATCTGGGAACACAGAAAATTTATAGTATCAAGGGGTTTGATAAAGATGCCAAACAATATACTTATAATGTAAATGCCAACACAGGTGTATCCAGTCTGAACGGTACTCCTTTTCAGGTTCAGATAGGTTTGAGATATGGATTCTAATAGATAATGATTAAATAAGAAATAAAGATGAAACTAAGTAAACTAATGATGGCTTGTGCCATGTGTGCTGTTACTTTGACCGGGACTGCCCAGACCAAAGTGATTGCCCACCGCGGATATTGGAAATGTGAAGGTTCTGCCCAAAACTCTATTGCTTCTTTGACAAAGGCTGCAGAGGCAAAGGTGTATGGTTCGGAGTTCGACGTACAACTGACGAAGGACAAGGAAATCGTAGTCAATCATGACGATAGCATTCAGGGAATTTGCATTTTTGATACTCCTTTTGCTGAATTGAAAGATTTGAATTTGAGTAACGGCGAGAAGTTGTCCACTTTGGATGATTATCTGGTAGCGGGTAGGAAACTGACTGGTACTCAGCTGATATTGGAAATCAAGCCTCACAGAACCGAAGAAGCGGAAAATGAAGCGGTAAGAATCATTGTAGATAAAGTGAAAAAGATGCGAATGGAGAAACAGGTGGAATATATTTCATTCAGCATGAACATTTGCGAACAGTTGGTGAAACTGACTCCGGATTCGGAAATAGCTTATCTGAAAAGTGATGTGGCTCCTAAAGACTGAAGGCGAAAGGAATTAATGGTATTGATTATTATATCAAGGTATTGGCTGAGAAACCGGAATGGATTGCTGAAGCACATCAGTTGGGTATGAAGGTGAATGTGTGGACAGTCAATGATATGGAGATGGTTCAGGAAGATGATTGACCAGCAGGTGGATTATATAACTACTGATTATCCATTGGAAACTGAAAAGCTGATTCGGAAAAATGGAGGAGATTCTTAATAAAAATGTAATTCCTTTCAAATAGGGATGTAATAGGAACACAATACATTTGCACTGTAATTTAAAAAAGGATAATATGAAAGCTGGTTTATTAAAGAAAATCTCATTGGCTTTGGGATTGGTATTATGGGTGACAGGTTCTGTATGTGCATCGCCTGCTGACGAAGAAGGTGCTAACAAGGCTAATAACAATCTGGTAAAGGTTCTTGTTATAGGACTTCACGACAATGTGGAATCCAACTATTTTCCCGGCAGTATGATTACTGAGGAAACTGGAATACCGACTGATAGCATAGATTATACTTATAATCAGATTATAGCAAAGAATATTATTGCATCCAATAAGAATAAGAAATACCAGTTCGTTACTCCGGAAAAGGCGGCGGCCATCAGCAGTTTGTTGGATAAAATCAGACTGGAAGGTGAAGAAGAGGAGAGGTATGCGGATCTTAGTCAGGTGGATGATAATCGGTATGAACAGCTGATAAAGGATACTGATTCGGATTATGTATTATTTTTGAATCAGCATTATTTGAAATGGCAAGAAAAGCCTTTGCGTACTTTGTTTCATATCACCAGTTATTCTTTGTTTGATAAGAATCAGAAGGAAGTAACCCGAGGTAATAACTATTTTACCAGCATGAATTTGGAAAGTAAAGATAAGTTGAGTAAGGATAGTCGGAAAAGTTCTTCAAAGATAGTTTCCACTATTGTAAAAAGCTTGTCAAAGTGATGTCGTTATTCAGAAATTTTATAAGAATAGGTGGGGCTGAAGTTCAAGACTTCAGCCCCCTTTTTCTATTTTCTTTTCAGATATTCGTACCCTATCCGGCAATACAGGCATTTTTTCTTATCGCAATATTCTTTCTTTAATTGTATCAAAGCTTGGCTGTCGGCGGCATTGGAGGCTTTCATTCCGCATTGTTCCCACATGCGGGTGATATAATTGTTCTCCGCTTTCAATTCTTCCAGAAACTGCCGGCACGTGCACAAAGTACACGATTCCCTTTATGCAGTCCGTAAGCATAGAGAAATGTCACTACCGTGTTGATAATGAGTAAATCCAGTGAGGTGTTACTTAGAGTCTTCGGACGGGAAGGGGAAGAACCGCCAAATGTATAATGAGTGAGCCAGTATTCTGACGTTCCTCCTTTCAGAATATCTCTGACACCTTGTAGTGTTTCCGTTTCCATGATGCGAGAGAGCAGTCCGTAGGCACGATGATAAAGACATGCCAACTGTGCAATCCGTATATGCGGAAAATTAGCAGGACGTAGCCGGAGAAAACGCCATAGGGAAGCATCCATCGGGATAAGTCCGAATTTATGCTGTAGATAGGTGTACTCTTTTTTTAGCCGGAGATAGTATCCGTCTCCATCAGAATCTTCCAGAATGCCGGCTTGTCCAAAGAAGATGGCTTCTATCTGGAAAAGGTCGTTCCGATGCTTGTCTACTGCCCGGAAGGGAAGCCGATGAGCCCAGGTTTCGAAAGCGTCTCCGTTCAGCCCGAAACCGAAATTACGTGCCAGTGTGATAAAAAAAGCATCTTCCCAATTGCCTTGACAACGTTTTAACCGTTCATTCAATAAGGTCGCTTTTTGCTCGAATCTTTCCATCTGTAAGGCAGTCATCCATGAGTGGGCGGTGAAAGGGGGGAGTGAAGGAATGATGCGGTAACAAGGGGGGTAGCTGTCTGTTTCCAACAGTTCCTTGTAGTTGGTGCGGACCGCTTCCGGGCAGATGAGTTGTATTTGGGGGATTCTTTCTCCATTGCTCCTGCTGATTTCCGTATCTATTTCGGAGGCTATATGCAGAATGACAGAGTTGTAACCGGCATCTGCATGATGTCCGTGTTTGAACCAGTCTGAAGATCTTTCATGTATCTCGATATTGCTATCCAAGCACACCGTCCAGCTTGAGCTTGGCATTAAAAAAATCGGGACCGGCGTCGGTATTCGCCAGTCCCGTATCTATAACTTCCACTTGTTGGCCGGTTGTTGTTTTCAGTTCTTTGAGAGGAAATATTTTATGTTTCCATACATAGTGTAATAGTTGTTCCATGTTAATGAGGTGTAAATGTTTGGCAAATGTAATGGTTTACAACGAAAAAACGCTATCTTTGTGGCTGAAATAACATTCGTAATTATGAAAATAGCATTAATAGGATACGGAAAGATGGGCAAGGAGATTGAAAAGGTTGCAGTTGCCCGCGGACATGAGATTGTGAGTATTATAGATGTTGATAATCAAGATGATTTTAATTCGGAAGCATTTAAATCAGCAGATGTGGCTATTGAGTTTACTAACCCGATGGTGGCATATGACAACTATATGAAAACTTTTGCTGCCGGTGTCAAATTGGTATCGGGCAGTACCGGATGGATGGACAAACATGGTGATGAGGTGAAAGAATTATGCACGAAAGGTGGAAAAACCTTGTTCTGGTCGTCTAATTTCAGTCTGGGTGTCGCTATATTCTCTGCTGTAAATAAATACTTGGCTAAAATAATGAATAACTTTCCCGCTTACGAGGTTTCCATGACCGAAACTCATCATATTCATAAACTGGATGCGCCCAGCGGAACAGCCATCACGCTGGCCGAAGGGATTCTGGAAAATATGAACCGCAAGAGTAAATGGGTGAAAGGGACCATGGTGGCACCGGATGGAACCGTGTCGGGAACATCGGAATGTGCCGAGAATGAGTTTCCTGTAAATTCGATCCGTGAAGGGGAGGTGTTTGGTATTCATACTATCCGCTATGACTCTGAGGCGGACAGCATCTCAATTACCCATGATGCCAAGAATCGGAAGGGGTTTGCCTTGGGAGCTGTTTTGGCGGCGGAATATACATCCAGGCATGAAGGGTTATTAGGAATGAGTGATTTATTTCAGTTTTAAGATATGATAAGAGCAACACGTACACAGTGGATTAAGTTTGCCGTTGTTCTGGCGCTTTACCTGATATTTCTTGTCTGGTTGAGAAGCTGGCTGGGATTGGTGGTTGTACCGTTTATCTTCGATGCGTATATCACAAAGAAGATTCCATGGACTTGGTGGAGAGAGTCCAAGAACCGTCATGTAGTGACTGTCATGGGATGGGTGGATGCTATTGTATTCGCACTGGTGGCGGTATACTTTGTCAACCTCTATTTCTTCCAGAACTATGTGATTCCTTCTTCCTCGCTGGAAAAATCATTGCTGACGGGTGATTATCTGTTTGTGAGTAAAATGAGTTATGGGCCCCGTGTGCCTCAGACTCCGCTGCACATGCCGTTGGCACAACACACACTGCCGTTTTTTAATTGTAAATCATACCTTGAGCATCCACAATGGGATTATAAACGGGTGAAAGGTTTGGGGGATGTACAGTTGAATGATATCGTTGTCTTTAACTTTCCGGCCGAGATACAGTTGCCACCGGTGTGCCCAATGATGATATTTACCGTCTGAGTTATGGCGCAGGCAAGGAGCTGGCAAAACCGGTGGATTTGGCTTCCATGACTCCGGAGCAGCAACGGGTGGTCTATGATTATTATTATCAGTTGGGACGGGAGTACCTGAAAGAGAATCCACAGAACTTCGGTGAGATAATCAGCCGTCCGGTAGACCGCCGTGAGAACTACGTGAAGCGGTGTGTGGGTTTGCCCGGACAAACGCTGGAGATAAAGGATCGTATTATTTATTTGGATGGTAAAGCTAATAAAGAGCCTGATAATGTGCAGTATCGTTATCTGGTGAAAACCAAGCGTCCTATTCCCGATGACCTGGCTCATGAACTGGGTATCAGCAAGGAGGATATGATGATGTATTATACGGATGCTTCTGTTTATAATATGCCTCTGACGGAAAAAGCGAAAGCGGGTTTGTTGGCGCGTAAGGATATTGTAGTCAGTATTGAGAATACACCGGCTGATGATGCGGGGGGCTTGTACCCGCTGAATATGTATAAGAACTGGACTACGGATAACTACGGACCTGTATGGATTCCCAAAAAGGGAGAGACGGTGAAACTCACGATAGAGAATCTTCCTGTTTATGAGCGTCCTATTCATGTTTACGAGGGTAATGAACTGGCGGTGAAAGATGGAAAGATTTATATTAACGGCAAGGAAACCGATGAGTATACTTTCAAGATGGATTATTACTGGATGATGGGAGATAACCGTCATAATTCGGCTGACTCCCGCTTTTGGGGATTTGTTCCTGAAGATCATGTGGTGGGAAAACCTATCTTTATCTGGTTGTCATTGGATAATGACCGTGGCTGGCTGGATGGAAAAATACGTTGGAACCGATTGTTTACCTTTGTAGATAACATTAAATAAATTGCGCATACCCTGTATTCCTGTATGGATAAAAGCAATGCTTACTGCTGTCATTCTGGTACTGTTGGTAAAGACATTTGCTTTCACCTCCTGCACCATTCCCTCTACCGGTATGGAGAATAGCCTTTATCAAGGGGAAAGGGTTTTGGTGAATAAGTGGAGTTATGGGTTTCGTGTGCCTTTTTCTATCTGGCGGTGGCTGGGAAAAACTGCCGGGAAAGGGGATATTGTGTTGTTCAACAATCCTAATCCACGGTCTCCTCAGACGTCGGTGGGCAATCGGGAAGTGTTTATAAGCCGTGTGGTAGGAGTACCCGGAGATACGTTGATGTTGAATGATGAACTGTGGGTGACCGACGAACAAGTGTTGAGCCCGGATAGTAAATCTTTGTATGTCTATTCTCATACGGAAGAAGAAACGATGCAGGCTGCCATGCAGCAAGTGAACATTCAGGGAAACAGGTTGGTGGGGTATGCCGAGGGGAAGTATATACGTACCTTCAGTCATTATGAATATTACCTGTTAAAACAAAAACTGGCGGGAAAAGTGGATTTGATTCCTCTTTATCATAAGGATATAAGCAAGAGCCATCCCTTTGTGATCCCGGAAAAAGGGAAACCTGTCAAGGTATATCCTTGGAATGTGACCTTGTTGTGCAATACTATTGTCCGCCATGAAGGGAGAGTGGCTTCTGTCAGGGGAGATACCCTGTATGTAGGGGGAAAACCTGTAGAAGCCTATACATTTAATAAAAATTATTACTGGATGGCATCCAATAATCCGGTGAATCTGTGTGATTCGCGTTTATTCGGCCTGGTGCCCGATGACCATTTGATCGGTAAAGCTTGGCGCATTTGGTTTTCATCCAGAAAAGGGCGCATTTTTCAACGAGTGCAATAATGGAGAATACGATATATTTAAGTTCGGCCTATCTGGCCCCGGTGGAATATTATACAAAACTGTTTGCCTGTGAGAAGGTCTATGTGGAACAGTATGACAATTATGTGAAACAGACTTATCGCAACCGTTGTGTCATTGCGGCAGCCGACGGTCCGCTGGCACTGACTATCCCTACGGAAAAAAGCGGTACGCCTAAATGCCTGATGAAGGATGTCCGTATTTCGGATCATGGCAATTGGCGTCATATACATTGGAATGCTTTGGTGGCTGCATATAGAAACAGTCCTTTCTTTGAGTACTATGCTGATGATTTCCGCGTCTTTTATGAAAAGAAATATGCCTTCTTGTGGGATTATAATCAGGAAATTTGTTCTTTAGTATGCGATTTGATCGATATTCATCCCCATATGGAAGGAACAACGGAATATTGCATGGAATTTGTTCCGGGTGAGGTTGATTTTCGTGAGACTATTCATCCGAAGCGTGACTGGCGTAAGGCGGATGCTGACTTTTGCCCTAAACCTTACTATCAAGTTTTTGATGCCAAATACGGTTTTCTGCCGAATTTGAGTATCGCCGATCTTTTGTTTAATATGGGGCCGGAGAGCCTGATTGTTTTGCGAGATAGTGTTAAAGGTATAAACCATAAAGAATAATATCATGAATAATTTGTTTAGTGTAAAAGACCAGGTGGTGGTAATCACCGGTGGAACAGGGGTTTTGGGAAAGGCTATTGCCGCCCATTTGGCAGAAGAAGGTGCCAAGGTTGTTATATTAGGCCGTAAGGCAGAAGTAGGAAATGCCATTGTAAACGAAATCAAGGCCAAAGGCGGGGAAGCCATGTTTCTTGTAACGAATGTGTTGGATGAGGCTATATTGGAGCAGAATCTGAAGGATATTCTCGCAGCATATGGTCGTGTAGATGCATTGCTGAATGCAGCAGGAGGTAATATGCCGGGTGCTACGATTGCTCCTACAGGAAATTTCTTTGATTTGAAGGTCGATGAGTTCCAGAAAGTGCTTAATCTGAATCTTACCGGAACAGTTCTGCCTACACAGGTATTTTTGAAGCCGATGGTGGAACAGAAGAAAGGAGCTATTGTGAACTTCTCTTCTATGGCGGCATTCCGTCCGATGACCCGTGTATGTGGTTATGCGGCTGCAAAAGCGGGAATCTCTAATTTCACTGCGTTCATGGCCAATGAAGTGGCTACGAAATTTGGTGAAGGCATCCGCGTGAATGCCATTGCTCCGGGATTCTTCCTGACCGAACAGAACCGTACTTTGTTGACAAACGAAGATGGTACATATACTCAGCGTGGTAATGATGTGATTCGCCAGACTCCGTTCAAACGTTTCGGTAAAGCAGAGGAACTGTGTGGAACCATCCAGTATCTCATCAGCGATGCCAGCAGCTTTGTAACCGGTACAGTAGCCGTAGTAGATGGTGGTTTCAATGCATTTGCCATGTAACAAGTCTTTAGTTTTTAATTCTCAATTTTTTTATTTGATATGATTTTATGTGAGCAAACATGGCGCTGGTACGGACCGAATGATCCCGTATCATTGTGGGACATCAAACAAGCCGGAGCAACCGGTATTGTCAATGCCTTACATCATATTCCCAACGGTGAAGTATGGACGGTAGAGGAAATAATGAAGCGCAAGAAATTGATTGAAGAAGCAGGATTAACTTGGAGTGTCGTAGAATCCGTGCCCGTACACGAGCATATTAAGACACAGACAGGAGATTATCTGAGATATATCGAGAACTATAAACAGAGTTTGCGTAATCTGGCAGCATGTGGTATCTATATTGTGACTTATAACTTCATGCCTGTACTGGATTGGACCCGTACGGACCTGGCATATACGTTGCCCGATGGTTCCAAGGCATTGCGTTTTTGAGCGGGCTGCTTTTGTAGCGTTCGATCTGTTTATCTTGAAACGTCCGGGAGCCGAAAAGGAATACTCGGCCGAAGAGATAGAAAAGGCAAAAGCGCGTCTGGCACAAATGGATGAGGAAGAAATTCATCGTCTGACACGAAATATGATTGCAGGATTGCCCGGTTCGGAGGAAAGTTTTACATTGGAGCAATTCCAAAATGAACTGGACCGTTACAAGGATATTGATGCGGACAAACTCCGCAATAACTTGATTTTCTTCTTGAAAGAAATTTGTCCGGTAGCCGATGAAGTGGGAGTAAAGCTCGTTATTCATCCGGACGATCCGCCTATGTCTATTCTGGGCTTGCCGCGCATTATGAGTACGGAGGCGGATTTCAAGCTGTTGGTGGAAGCTGTACCTAATCCGTCAAACGGACTTTGTCTGTGCTGTGGCTCATTTGGCGTATCTGCACAGAATGATTTGCCGGGTATCATGGAACGTTGGGGAGACCGTATCAATTTTGTTCATTTGCGCAGTACCCAACGTGATGCTGAAGGGAACTTTTATGAGGCGAATCATCTGGAGGGTGATGTGGACATGTATCATGTAGTTAAGAACCTGTTGAAAGTGCAGCAACGTCGTGGAATATCTATTCCTATGCGTCCGGATCATGGTCATCAGATGATAGATGATTTGAACAAGAAAACAAATCCGGGCTATTCTTGTTTGGGACGTATGCGTGGCCTTGCCGAGCTTCGTGGTTTGGAAAAAGGAATAGCGATGAGTATGGTGGCAGAGTAACTTCTTTTTAACATATAAAAATAAGACCTGAATGTCTTCCGGTATCCGGAGATCTTCAGGTCTTATTTTGTTTAAAGGCTGGATAATAGGGGCTTTCTAGACAAATACAGATATTAATTAGACAAATAAAGAGGTGCTGGCGGAATGGGAACGCCTATATTTGCAACAGTTTTTAATCTAATTAATCCTTAAATTCTTTTATTATGAATAAAAAAATGAAACTGCTTTCAGTCCTTGGATTGGTGACAGCTATTCTGTTTTTGTTCTCGCCGATGGTGACAGCTCAATCCTTATCCATCAGTGGTAAGGTAATTGACAAAAACAGTCAGGAGCCTGTAATTGGGGCCAGTGTTTTAATTGAAGGAACCTCAAACGGTACGATAACCGATTTGGATGGTAATTTTATGCTTTCCAATGTTCCATCCAAAGGAAATCTAGTCGTGTCTTATATTGGTTATGCTACGCAAACTCTTCCAATCAATGGAAAAACTAGTTTCAGTATTGTCTTGGCTGAGGATACCGAAACGTTGGATGAAGTTGTTGTGGTAGGTTATGGTGTGCAGAAAAAAGTGAATCTTACCGGATCTGTCGCTTCTGTGAAAGGAGATGCGTTGGAACATCGTCCGGTAGTGGATGCAACACAGAGTTTGCAAGGTTTAGTTCCGGGTTTGTCAGTAAGCAATGGAGGATCGGGACGTCCTGGTGCTACCGGTTCGTTGAGTTTGCGTGGTCAAGGCAACTTGTCTGGAAATTCTGCTCCTTATGTATTGGTAGATGGTGTGGAAATGTCTCTTTCAGATGTAAACCCGAATGACATCGAGAATATTTCTGTATTAAAAGACGCGGCGGCTTGTGCTATTTATGGAGCACGTGCAGCTTACGGTGTGATTCTGGTGACAACTAAACAAGGTGAAGAAGGAAAGATGCGTGCCAGTTATCAAGGTACATTAGGATGGAGTGCTCCAACTGTGCTGCCGGATATGGTGAATTCACTTGACTTTGTGAAGTTTTGGAATGACGGTGTCAGCAATACAGGAGCTGCTAACCGTATGTATAGTGAGCAAAAAAATAGCTGATTTGGAACAATATATGAGAGATCCGTCCAGTATTGACCCGTGGGGAGATTTGGCACCGGGTGAATCATTGAATGCCGCATTCGAAAACTCGGAACGCGGATTGGGAAATACGGATTATTTTGATCTGCACTATAAAAATTATAGCTTTAAGCATAACCACAATCTCAGTTTTAGCGGGGGTAGCAAGAAAGCACAATATTATGTTTCCGGAGGCTATTATAATGAGGACGGTATTTTGCGCTATGCTGATATGGACTATACACGCTATACGGTTAATGCCAATATCACTTCAGAATTGACTAAATGGTTGAAACTGAAATTCAACACTAAGTTTATGCATTCGGATAATAGGACTCCTTTTAATAATGAAGATCCGAAAACTGGACTTGACGGTGGTTTGAGTGAAGGATTTTATCATAGTTTGGCACGTTTCCGTCCTACGGTATCGGTTATTGACCCTAATGGACATTTTACGGAATTGTCTATGATTCCTTATTTGCAGAGTGGAACGTATACAGATACGCAACGTGACCGTTTTAATATCACTGCAGGTTTTGAATTGCAACCGCTGAAAGACTGGTTTATTTTCTTTGATTATACTTATAAGCAAATGAACTTGGAGTATGAAGCATTGAATGTGGCTCCCAGTATTTATGAGCAAGATGGGGTGACAATGACCAAAGTGGCGCGTTCTGAATTGGGAGTAGTGGAAGACGGTAAGTTTACACGTACTTATGGACGTACCCGTTATCAGACTATCAATTTTTTATACAAACTACCAGTTCACTCTGAATGATCATCATAACTTTACATTAATGGGGGGGTATCAAGAAGAGGATAATGATTATAGCTATATGAAGAACTCTATTACAGGCTTGTATTCTACAAACAACCCTAATTTGGGTATGGGTACAGGTGATAAAGTGGTAGTGGATACTCGTAACGGATGGGCTACACGAGGCTTTTTTGGGCGTATCAATTATGACTACGACGGTCGCTATCTGTTGGAATTGAACGGCCGTTATGATGGGTCTTCTCGCTTTGCTAAAGGAAACCGCTGGGGATTCTTCCTTCCGCATCTTTGGGATGGAATATTTATCGGGAGAAATTTATGGAACCGGCAGCCGATTTCCTTTCTAATTTGAAATTGCGTGTATCATATGGTTTGTTAGGTAATCAGGCAGATGCCGGTTTATATACTTTTGCTTCCAATATGTCACTGAATGGTGGTTTGGGAGGATATATATTTAGCGACGGTCGTCATATTTATACCAATCCCGCTCCTGTTATTGACCCGAATACTACTTGGGAGAAGGTGGAAAGCAAAAATATCGGATTGGATTTTGGTTTCTTTGGAAACGCTTTGACCGGAACCGTAGATATATTCCAGCGTGATACAAAAGATATGTTGGGACCGGGGCTGGAGTTTCCCGATATGTTTGGTGCGGTAGCTCCACAGGCTAATAACGCCCGTATGCGTAACCGTGGTTGGGAGTTGTCTTTGAATTATCGTGGAAAAATAGGTAACGATATTGATTATAGTGTCGGAGGGTCGGTTTCAGATGCTGTTTCCGAAGTGACGGAATATGCTAATGCTAAAAAGAATGATCCTTACGGAAGCTGGTATACAGGCCGTAAAGTAGGTGAAATATGGGGATATCGGGCCGAAGGTCTGATTCAGACACAAGAAGAAGCTGACGCTTACAACGCGGAGTATGATTTAAGCTATATCAGTGGAAAACTGTGGGAACCGGGAGATGTGAAGTATATAGATCTGGATGGCAATAAAGTCATTGACAGGGGAGACAATAGACTGGTGGATGGTGATATGGGAGACCAGACTATAATTGGTAATACAACTCCACGTTATCAGTACACTTTCAATGGATATATCAGTTGGAAAGGATTAAGTCTGAGTGTTATGTTCCAGGGTGTGGGCAAACGTGACTGGGTTGCCGGTGGCGCATATTTCTGGGGATTTGGACCTTATGCTCAAGTTACTGTTTTCAAGGAACATATGGATTATTGGAGACCGGACAATCCGGGAGCTTATTATCCGAAACCTTATATTAATTCTGCGGGTGGAGTAGCTCCTTATCAGGATAAAAATATACAGCGTACTGATTTGTATTTGCAGAATGCAGCTTATTGCCGGTTGAAGAATCTGACTTTAAGCTATGACCTGCCTAATGCATGGGTACACAAAGCTGGCTTGCAGAAAGTGCAGGTGTTCTTTTCCGGAGAGAATCTGTTGACATTTACCAAACTGAAAGGTATGTTTGATCCGGAAGCCATTTTTAGTTCCAACTCATATACAAGTGAGGGAGGAAAGAACTATCCGATGAACCGCGTATTGTCCTTAGGCTTTATTGTTAATTTATAATTTTGATATCTTATGAAAAAAAGAAATATATTATTGGGGCTGGCTTTGGCATTCTGTTTTACGGCTTGCTATGATTTGGATAAAATGCCCGAGGGAGTATTGTCTACGGCCGAACCGTTTCGCAGTACAGGCGAAATAAGAAACTATATAGACCGCTATTATGAATTTGGTGTCCGTACGCAAGGGTTCATGGCTGGTGGTGGAGGTGGTATTGCCGGTAATGATGTTAACAGTGATAATTTGGCATCTGCTGCTGTCAATTCGCGCCTGATGGGATTAACTTCGTTGAGCAATGCGGTGGCTTTAGATAATTATACACATATTCGTAACATTAATTTTTTGATAAATAATGCCGGTGACTGTCCGGAAAAAGGCAGTGTAGAGTATAATCATCTGATGGGTGAGGCCTATTATTTCCGTGCTTGGTTTTATTATTCCATGTTTTCAGACTATGGTCGGTTGGCATGGGTAGACACCCCGCTAGAACCAAATCTGGAAGTAATGATGTTGCCTCGCGAGAGCCGTACATTTATTGCCGATAAGATTTTGGCAGATTTGGATATGGCCATTTCACTGATGAAGGAGCAGAATAATTCGTCATCCATGCGTCTGCACAAGGATGTAGCCCGTGCGTTGAAGAGTGAAGTCGCTCTCTTTGAGGCTACATGGGAAAAATGGCATTATGCTAAGGAAAAAACAAACCCGAAAAGTTTTATGATACGGAACTTGGAGAGGCAGAGTTAATGGCAAAGATAGACAACTATTTGGATCAGTCTATCGCTGCTGCTGAAGAAGTGCGTCAACGGGGAGTATGGAAAATATATAATACCGGAAATGTGGAGAATGATTATAGGAGCATTTTTGAAACTCCTGATCTGACTGCTAATCCTGAAATTCTTTGGTTTAAGATGTATGATGGAGATCAGGTGGGCAATAGTGTCACTCGTTATTTGAATACAGGTGGAGGTAATGTGGGGGTTACAGCATCTTTAGTAGATGATTATTTGACGATAGACGCCGGCCTTTGGTTGGGAAAGAGCTTCTTGATGCCAAGCGTGTCTATCCTACGGAGTTGCTTCCTACTGTCCGAGACCCCCGTTTGTCGCAGACTGTGGCCTTGCCTGGACAGCGCATGCAACCTGCTGGGCTGGTAATCCGTACGTTGTCGGTTTCCCCTCGTTGGCTGGCGATGGTTCAGCGTTTGGAACGAACATGACCGGTTATGTGATGTTGAAACATGTACAGATAGATTATACTGGAGATTATATCTCGGAATATAAAGGCTCTACTCCTGCCATTCAGTTCCGTTACGCTGATGTTTTGTTGAATTATGCGGAAGCGCTGGCCGAGAAGAACGGGGCGGCTAATGCGGGCAAGATTATAGAGATATTGCATCCTTTGCGCGAGCGTGCCGGTATGCCGGATATTGATTTCGACCGTGAATATAATACTTCTGCGGAGTATCCGTTTAGAAATCTGGATAAATATATCCAAGCTGTACGCCGCGAACGCCGGGTGGAAAAAGCATTGGAAGGTCGTCGGGTATTTGATATCATGCGCTGGGCCGCTGCCGAGGAGTTGATTATAGGTAACCGCGCACATGGTGCTTTGTTTATAGGCAGTAACTTGCCGGAACAATATGGGCCAGAGTTGAAATATGACCAGGCATCTGGAAATAATATGTTTTTGACAGGCAGCCTGATGATGCTGAACGTTACATATTACCGGTGCCTCCTTCTACAATGCCGAATGGATGGCAGTTTAAACCGAACCGGGATTATTTGTTGCCTATCCAGGAGCGTATGATTAATGTAATGGATGGCATGTGGGAACAGAATCCCGGTTGGTAAGGAAGTGATGAATGAATCCAAAGTTATATAAAAATGAATAGAATAACCAGTAGTGTATTGTATTCTTTGACGGGAGCAGCGATGTTGTCATCGCTGCCTTCCTGCAAGGTAAAGAAAGAGAGCGACGGGAATGAGAAAAAAAGCATGAATATTGTGTATATCATGTGTGATGACCATTCTTTTCAGACTATCAGTGCATATGACCAACGTTATATGCAGACACCCAATATTGACCGGATAGCCAATGAAGGGGTCCGTTTCACAAATAGTTTTGTGGCAAACTCCCTGAGTGGTCCCAGCCGTGCCTGTATGCTGACCGGTAAACATAGTCATGCCAATGGATTTACGGATAATACCACCACATTTGACGGTAACCAGCAGACTTTCCCGAAACTGCTTCAGGCTAATGGCTATCAGACTGCTATGATCGGTAAATGGCATCTGGTATCTGAACCTACCGGATTTAATTATTGGGACATCCTGATAGGACAAGGGGATTATTATAATCCGAAATTTATTAAAAATGGCGAACGGGTACAACGGGAAGGCTATGCTACCAATATTGTGACAGATTTGGCAATAAATTGGATGGACAGCATCCGGGACAAGAGTAAACCATTCTGTCTTTTTATTCATCATAAGGCGCCTCATCGTACCTGGATGCCTGATCTTTGTGACCTTGACTTGTATGATGATGTAACTTATCCGATGCCAGAGAACTTCTATGATAAATATGAAGGCAGAATTCCTGCATCCAAGCAGGAAATGAGCATTATAAAGGATATGGATTTGGTGTATGACCTGAAGATGGCGGACAAGGAGAATGAGATCCATACCACAACGGGACTGGAAGAAGCGGGCAGAAATATGTATAATGCTCTGAATCCGGAACAGAAGGCTGTTTGGGACAAGCATTATGATCCTATCATTGCCAAATTCAAACAGGATAAGTTAACGGGTAAGGCTTTGGCTGAGTGGAAATATCAGCAATATATGCATGATTATATGCGGGTTATCCATTCCATAGACCGTAATGTGGGGCGTGTTTTGAAGTATTTGGAAGAGAACGGATTGATGGAAAATACGATGATTGTCTATACTTCCGACCAGGGATTCTATATGGGAGAACATGGTTGGTTTGACAAGCGTTTCATGTACGAAGAGTCTTTCCGTACCCCCTTGCTGGTCCGTTTGCCGGGAGGAAAGAAAGGTGATGTTGATGAGATGGTGCAAAATATTGATTATGGTCCTACTATATTGGACCTTGCAGGGGTGGAGGTACCGGCAGATATGCATGGAGTTTCTTTCTTGCCTTTGCTGAAGGGGGAGAAAGTGCCTGACTGGCGTAAATCATTGTATTATCATTTTTATGAATACCCGGCTGAACATGCTGTCCGCCGCCATTATGGTGTACGTACAGAACGTTATAAATTGATGCATTTTTATAATGACATAGACTGTTGGGAACTATATGATTTACAGGAAGATCCTATGGAGATGCATAATATCTACGGACAACCTGGAACGGAAGAGTTGGTTAAAGAATTGAAGACGGAATTATTACGTCTCCAAGTTCAGTATGATGACCCTATTCGTAACATTTACAAGGATTGACAACCTAATCTGACCTAAATTTAACATAGCATGAAGTATTCCCGGTCTTTCTGTTTTCAAGAAGGTCGGGAATCTTTTTTTCTATAATCGGACGGACTCATTCCCATTGCATTTTTGAATACAGTGCTGAAATTGCGTGAATGCTTGAATCCTGACTGTTCTGCTACTTCGCTTATGGATAGTGTGGTGGCATCTAGTAATTTACGGGCATATTCCAAACGGCATTTTATGATGTATTCACTGATGCCTATATCCATCATTCCTTTAGTCTTGTTGTAGAGTGACGCACGGCTCATTCCCATTTGCTTTGCTATGAAATTGACATCCATATCCACATTGTTGATATTTTCATTGACAATGCGGCTGAATTGAAGCATCAGCTGCTCATTGATGTGATTCAGATTTTCTTGTTTGGGTATAGGGATATCTATGGTGGCATAGTGCTTTTTCACGATGTTGTGATTATGCATGATATTCTGTATCTGGATAGAAAGTAAATCCATGTCAAACGGTTTGGTTATATAGGCTTCTGCTCCTGTTTTGTATCCTTCTTCTATACTGGCGTCATCGACACAGGAAGTAAGCAGTATCACAGGCATATAGTTTAAGTCTGGTTTTTGTTTGATATAGCGGCATAGTTCAAATCCGTTCATGCGGGGCATTTTGACATCACTTAATACAATTTGGGGGCGTTGTGACGTAAGGATAGGAAGAGCTTCCATGCCATCATGAGCTTCATACACTTCTTCAAACAGAACTTGTAGGTTGCAAATCAGGTAATTACATAAGTCGCGATCATCTTCCACTATTAGAATAGAATGAAATTTCTCTATGCTGTCTTGTTGAGGTTGTTTGTAATCGATGTCGGCTGATAGATGCAATGCATCATTCAAATAGGTTTGAGGTGTAGATTGAATGTCGGCGGCTTCCTGTCTATACGGTAATGTGAAAAAGAAAGTCGCTCCTTTGGTTTCATTATTTTGGGCTCCGATGATGCCTCCGTGCATTTCTACCAGTTGTTTGGCGTATGACAAGCCGATTCCGTTACCTTGAAAGCTATGTTTACCCTGATAGAAGCGAGTGAATAAATTGGCTATATCTTCTTCTTGAAGACCTATTCCCTCATCTTTTATAGTTACCCGTACACGGCTTCCATTACCTTCGAGGTAAGTGGAAACAGTGACAGTAGAATTTTCTTCGCTGAATTTATAGGCATTTGTCAATAGGTTGTTAACGACGATTTCACATTGACTGCGGTCAAAATACATAGTTTCTATGGTAGTGTCAGGAGTAAATGCCAATGAGATATTACGTAACGAAAGTTCATCCTTGAAATCATTTAGGATACTTTGCAACCATTCGTTGAAGGGCGTGGAAGACATGCGCAGGATATTTTTCTCTACTTCCATCTTGCGCATATTCAGAATCATGTCAATGATGTTTTTCATTTGTCGTGCTTGCTTGAACGCACCATATAGTTTGCCACGGAGTTCATAGGGGATTTGTTTGCTGTTTGTAAGTTGTTTCAACGGTGTATAAATTTAAGGTTAAAG
>ENA-OQCF01000125-OQCF01000125.1-human-gut-metagenome-genome-assembly--contig:-NODE-125-length-27662-cov-1.976176_pt1 | contig 27662 bp, 29 predicted proteins | sample MGYA00242756_ERZ504573 | MGnify/ENA primary metagenome ERZ504573 (study PRJEB26092, sample SAMD00036240) | human gut metagenome | host: Homo sapiens | study: EMG produced TPA metagenomics assembly of... | reverse complement strand
TGTACCGTTCAGGTTAATCCACTGCTCGCGTTCGAACTGAGGGCGAGGATTACTCTTTTCTGGGTAAAGTCTCAGCATTACCAAACTGCGCCATCAATAGGAATATGGCGACAACGATAAGTTTTTTCATTGTTCTTGATTGTTTTAAAATGGTATTAATCATATTGAAAGTCTTTTCAATTTCCACATAAGGATTTCTCGACTACAAATATTCCCCAAAGAATCAACATGTAAAGCCATATACTGATTTATAAAAGAAAAAAACTGTTCAAAAAGCCCTATTTATACGTTTTTTATTACTTTTGTGTGCGTCTTTTTGATATTGATAGCAACTCATTTCATTAAATCTATCTTGATATGCGTAAAAAGTTTTAGTCTTTGCTATAATCATGGTGATATGCAGTGTGACTTCATGCCTGCATAAAGTTTCAGAAAATAATGATTGCGTTTCGAACACGTTTCAAAATCCCATTCTATCCTCAGGGCATAATCCGCAAGCTATTTTTTATAAAGGAAAATATTACTATACGCATGAAACGAACGATAGGATATTGCTATGGGAAGCCGATGATATAACAGACATGGGAAATTCTTTATGCAAAGAAGTGTGGAGACCGAAAGAAGATGTGGGAAGGCACAACTTATGGCACCGGAGATACATAGGATTAATAATAAATGGTATATATATTATGCCGCGGATGACGGTAATACCGACAACCATCAGATATTTGTGCTTGAAAATGATGCAGAGACACCAATGACAGGAGAATTCAAGCAAAAGGGACCGATTATTTTCCAATATAGATTGGAACTGGGGAATACATGCGTCAACGTTCGTGCATAACAACACGCAATACCTTATTTGGAGCGGATGGTCTCAACGAAGAGTGATGGAAGAGACTCAGTGTATATACATAGCAAGCATGAAAAATCCGTGGACACTCAGCAGTGAAAGGGTGATGATTTCAGAGCTACATTCAGTTGGGAAAGACAATGGATAAATCCTGATGGCAGTAGGACGGCTACCCGATATATGTCAATGAAGCTCCATATTTTATAAAGTCGCTCAATGGCGACAAGTTGTTTATCTTGTATTCGGCAAGCGGATGTTGGACACCTTACTATTGTGTGGGATTATTGCACTGCGATGCGGATGCCGATTTGTTGGCTCCGGTTTCATGGGTCAAGGAAAAGGAACCGGTATTTTCTTTGTCTATGAATGATAGTGTATGGGGGACCTGGCGGCGCTTCGTTTGTTCCATCGCCCGACAGCAGCGAGTGGTACGTGTTGTATCACGCCAGAAATCTGCCCAATGGAGTAATCGGCAGTGGCGAACTGAGGTCGCCACGAATACAGAAAATATCATGGGATGAAAGAGGTTTCCCGGTTTTAGGTACTCCTGTCAGCCTGAATAAGCGTATGCAGAAACCCTCGAACAAGAGTAAGCAGGATTAAGCGTGTATGGGGGATTATAATGCTAGACCCACAAAAAAGTAATAAAAGAAGCTTGTACAGGGCTTTTTTGAACAGTTTTTTTCTTTTATAGAGCAGTATGTGTCTTTATATATTGGTGCTTTAATGGATATTTGCAATCAAGAATTTTTTAATGCGAATGAAGTATCGTAATTTTATTCGTTAGAGGGCATCAATATTAACATATATAATTATACAAACGATATGAGAAAAAAGCTTTTATACCCCTTGTTGGCATCATGCTTTTTGCGTGCAGTGACAAGGATACGTCTTATGAAGTCGTCAAGAATGACTTGAGAGCTCCAGCCTACCCGCTTGTTACCATCGACCCTTATGCCAGTGCATGGTCCATGAGCGATAACCTTTATGACAGCCCCGTTCGCCATTGGACGGGTAAGGATTTCCCTCTGATTGGCGTGGTGAAGGTAGACGGTGTTTCCTACCGTTTTATGGGGACTGAAGAATTGGAGATGAATGCAATCGTGCCCACCTCTCAGCAAGGGGACTGGACTGGACGGTATATCACAGACAAGCCCGCTGGCGACTGGGCATCTGCCGATTACAATGATTCCGGATGGAAGTCGGACCGTGGTGCCTTTGGTACCAAAGAAAATGAGCCTACAGCCAAGACCCAATGGGGGACCCGCAATATTTGGGTGCGCCGTACGGTAAATATCGACCGCGATTTGACCGGCATACCTGTCTATCTGGAATTCTCCAATGATGATGATGCCGTATTCTATATCAACGGAGTGAAGATACACAGTACGGGAACCACATGCAATAAGAACAAAGTCGTGAAACTTTCCGATGAGGCTTTGGCTGCTTTGAAACAAGGAGACAACATCATTGCCGCCGAGTGTATCAATCCGGTCGCAACGGTCTGCTCGACTTCGGCCTGCAGATTCCGAAACATCAGGAAACCGTGTTTGGCAACACAGCCGTGCAGACCTCTGCCGACGTGCAGCCCATGCAGACACACTACGCTTTTACCTGTGGTGATGTCGACTTGAAAGTCACTTTCACGGCACCTCTTTTCATGGAAGACCTGAAGCTGTTGAGCCGCCCCGTGAATTACCTTACTTACAGTGTTGCTGCCCGTGATGGCAAGGAACACGATGTGGAGGTGTACTTTGAGGCCTCGCCGCGCTGGGCGCTCGACCAGCCTTACCAGCAATCTGCAAGCGAGGGATATGAAGCTGACGGGCTGCTTTACTTGAAGAGCGGAAGCAAAGAGCAGAATATCCTGGCTAAGCAGGGCGATGACCTTCGCATTGACTGGGGATATTTCTACATGGTTTCCGGTAAAGAAAACACAGCATACAGCATCGGCAACAGTACCGAACTGCGCAAGAACTTCGTGAACGGCACCTTTAATTCAGCTTCGCTTGCGGGTGAGGACAGCAACGGGAATATGGCCTTGGTGCGTGACTATGGTAAAGTGAGGAAGGTTACCGATAAGATAATGCTGGGATATGACGACATCTATTCCATCCAATACTTCGGTACAAACTTGCGTCCTTACTGGAACTCGAAAGGCGACCGTACCATCGAGTCGGAAATGCTGGCCGCCTACAATGAGTATGACGAGTTGCTGGCACGCTGCTATGTCTTCGATAAAAAGTTAATGGAGGATGCTTCTGCCGTAGGCGGCAAGGAATATGCCGAACTCTGCGCGTTGGCCTACCGTCAGTCCATTGCCGCCCACAAGCTGGTGGAAGCCCCCAACGGTGACCTTTTGTGGCTGTCGAAGGAAAACAACAGTAACGGCTGTATCAATACGGTGGACCTGACCTACCCCTCGGCTCCCCTCTATCTGATCTATAATCCTGAACTGGAGAAGGGCATGATGAACGGTATCTTCCATTATAGTGAAAGCGGCAAATGGACCAAGCCCTTCGCCGCCCATGATTTGGGTACCTATCCTCTTGCCAACGGACAGGTTTACGGAGGCGATATGCCGGTTGAGGAGAGTGGAAACATGCTGATTCTTACGGCTGCCATTGCTGCCGTAGAGGGCAATGCCGGCTATGCGGCCAAACATTGGGAAGTGCTCACCACCTGGACCGACTATCTGGTGGAAAAGGGACTCGATCCTGAGAACCAGCTCTGTACCGACGACTTCGCCGGACACTTTGCCCATAACACGAATCTTTCCATCAAGGCAATTTTAGGGGTGGCCTCTTATGGCCGGTTGGCCGAAATGCTCGGCAAGAAGGATGTTGCCGAAAGCTATACAACGAAGGCCCGTCAGATGGCGGCTGAGTGGGAACGTATGGCCAACGACGGTGGCCATTATCGTCTGACCTTTGACAAGCCGGGTACCTGGAGCCAGAAGTACAACCTTGTCTGGGATAAATTGCTCGGACTGAATATCTTTGACACAAAAATTGCAGAAATGGAGATACCTTATTATCTGACGAAGCAGAATATTTATGGTTTGCCTCTGGACAGTCGTGAGACTTATACCAAGACCGACTGGATCATGTGGACTGCTACAATGGCTCCTGACCTGGCCACTTTCCGTGAATTCATCGTCCCCTTGCATAAGTTCATGAACGAAACGATAGACCGCGTGCCTATGTCCGACTGGGTGTTTACCGACAAGCCCAACTGGCGTGGCTTCAAGGCCCGCTCGGTAGTAGGCGGATATTACATGAAAATGCTTGAAGGCAAGCTGATTGGAAATAAACAATGACAAAATCTATTAAACGAATGAAAAGACTTTTTGCATGGGGAACCGCCCTCCTTCTTGTAGGTGGTATGCAGGCGGCCTTACTGCCGGTTGACGAGCCGATTACTCCTGTTGATTACGTCAGCACCTTGGTTGGCACGCAATCCAAGCATGCCCTTTCTACGGGCAACACTTATCCTGCTGTGGCAATGCTTGGGGTATGAATTTCTGGACACCACAGACCGGTACTATGGGGGATGGATGGGCTTATACTTATGATGCCGACAAGATTCGCGGATTCAAGCAGACACACCAGCCCAGTCCGTGGATTAACGATTACGGACAGTTTGCCATTATGCCTATCACCGGAAAGGTGGCTTTCGACCAGGACGAGCGTGCCAGTTGGTTTTCTCATAAAGCCGAGACTGCCACTCCTTATTATTATAAAGTCTATCTTGCCGACCATGATGTGACGGCGGAATTTGCTCCTACCGAGCGTGCCGCTGCCTTCCGTTTCACTTTCCCTGAAACGGAGGAAGCCTATGTGGTGATCGATGCCATGGACAATGGCTCTTTTGTGAAAATCATTCCGGCTGAAAAGAAAATCATAGGCTACACCACCAAGAACAGTGGTGGTGTGCCAAGCAATTTCAAGAACTATTTTGTATTGCAGTTCGATAAGCCTTTTACTTATACTGCTGCCGTGAAGGACGGAAAGATTGCCCCCCGTACCACCGAGGCAGGTGCCAATCATGCCGGTGGCATCATAGGTTTTCATACCCTCCGTGGCGAGCAGGTGAATGTACGTGTGGCTTCCTCATTCATCAGTCACGAGCAGGCCGAGTTGAACTTGAAGGAACTGGGTGACCGGACGCTTGAAGAGGTGGCGAAAGCTGGGCGTGACGAATGGAACCGGGTACTGGGCCGCATTGAAGTGCAGGATACCGACCTCGACCGTCTGCGTACTTTCTACTCTTGTTTCTACCGTTCGGTGCTTTTCCCGCGCAGTTTCTACGAGATAGATGCGCAAGGTCAGGTAATGCACTACAGCCCCTATAATGGTGAGGTGCTGCCCGGCTATATGTTTACCGACACCGGTTTCTGGGACACTTTCCGTTGTCTTTTCCCTTTCCTTAATCTGATGTATCCATCCATGAATGCCAAGATGCAGGAAGGGTTGGCCAATACTTACAAGGAGAGCGGTTTCCTGCCCGAATGGGCCAGTCCGGGACACCGTGGGTGCATGGTGGGCAACAATTCTGCCTCTGTGGTGGCAGATGCTTGGCTGAAGGGACTGCGCGGCTACGACATCGAGACATTATGGGAAGCTGTGAAGAACGGTACGGAGAAAGTGCATCCCGAGGTTTCCTCTACCGGACGTTTGGGACATGAGTATTACAATAAGCTGGGTTACGTGCCTTATAATGTGGGAATCAACGAGAATGCAGCCCGTACGCTGGAGTATGCCTATGACGATTGGTGCATCTACCAGCTGGGACTTTCGCTCGGCAAGTCGAAGAAAGAACTGGCTCCTTTTGCCAAACGCGCGCTGAACTACCGGAATCTTTTCGACCCTGCCCATAAGTTGATGCGCGGCAAGAATGAAGACGGTACATTCCAATCGCCGTTCAATCCCTTGAAGTGGGGTGACGCCTTCACCGAAGGAAACAGTTGGCATTATTCATGGTCGGTTTTTCACGATCCGCAAGGACTCATTGACCTGATGGGTGGCAAGGACTTCTTCAACCAGATGATGGATTCCGTGTTTGTGTTGCCGCCTGTGTTCGACGAAAGTTATTATGGCAGTGTCATCCACGAAATTCGGGAGATGCAGATCATGAATATGGGTAACTACGCTCACGGCAACCAGCCTATACAGCACATGATTTACCTCTATAATTATTCCTCCCAGCCGTGGAAGGCGCAGTACTGGCTGCGTGAGGTTATGGAGCGTATGTACAATGCCAATCCCGACGGCTATTGCGGTGATGAGGACAACGGCCAGACATCTGCTTGGTACGTGTTTTCAGCTTTGGGATTCTATCCCGTCTGTCCGGGTACAGACCAGTATGTGCTGGGTGCTCCTCTTTTCCGTTCTGTACGTCTGCATTTGGAAAATGGTAAGACTGTGACGATTGAAGCTCCTGAAAATAGTCGTGCCAACCGCTACGTGCAGAAACTCACTGTGGATGGCGTTGACTATACACGCAACTTTCTGACACACGAGCAACTGACGAACGGCTCCTCACTGCGCTTCACTATGGACAATGTGCCCAACAAACTGCGTGGGACAGGAGAGGAGGATGCTCCTTACTCCTTCTCGAAAACGCTTAAAAAGAAGAAGTGACCTCAAAGCCAAAACCATAGCAATTAATGATGAGGGTGTGCCGAATGTCTGACGGAGTGATAGCTGAAAAACGTTTTGACACACCCTCTCTCTTTTACGATAAATCACTGTTTGAAAACCCTATTTACCATGAAACTTAAGAAACTTACTATTTACTGCTTGGCATTGTTTTGCTCCTCTTCTTCCGTTTATGCGCAATCTGGTGAAGAAGTTCAAAAGAAACGTAGCGGCAATCCGATTTTTCCCGGTTGGTATGCCGACCCTGAGGGAGTAGTGCTGGACGGGAAGTTCTGGATTTATCCTACATATTCCGCTCCTTATGATGAACAGACTTTTATGGATGCCTATTCTTCGCCCGACTTGGTGCATTGGACCAAACATCCACGCGTGCTTTCAAAGGAAAATATCCCATGGTTGCGCCGTGCTTTGTGGGCGCCGGCTGTTATCGAGGCCAATGACCGCTATTATCTTTTCTTCGGAGGGAACGATATACAGAACAACTCTGAGATTGGCGGCATCGGTGTGGCTGTGGCAGACAATCCGGCAGGTCCTTTCAAAGATGTGTTGGGCAAGCCCCTGATTGATAAAATTGTGAATGGCGCACAGCCCATCGACCAGTTTGTGTTCCGTGATGACGATGGCACTTACTATATGTACTATGGCGGATGGGGGCATTGCAACATCGTGAAACTGTCTTCCGATTTACTTAGTGTCGTTCCTTTTGATGATGGCACAGTCTATAAAGAAGTGACTCCTCAGGACTATGTGGAAGGTCCTTTCATGTTGAAACGTAACGGAAAGTATTACTTCATGTGGTCGGAAGGCGGTTGGGGAAGTCCCGACTACCGTGTGGCCTATGCCATTGCCGACTCTCCTTTCGGGCCGTTCCATCGCGAGGGAATCATTCTTCAGCAGGATGCCGATGTGGCTACCGGTGCCGGACATCATTCAGTGGTGCGTGGAAAAGGTAAGGACGAATGGTACATCATTTACCACCGTCGCCGTTGGGAGAAACGGCAGCAAACAGCCGTGCCACCTGCATTGACCGGATGTACTTTGACAAAAAAGGAAAGATAAAGCCGGTGCGCATGACTTTCGAGGGAGTGAAAGCTACCACCCCTCCACTTGACTAATAGCAATTTTCAATTCGAATTTATATAGAAGAAATATGAGTCTTAATTCCAAAAAGATTTGTTTCAGTCTTGTTCTGGCTGCGGCTGCCGGGATGGTTCAGGCTGTCAATAGTAGCTGCCTTCTTGCCGATGCGGGCTTTGTAGCCGTGCAGGATAATACGGCATCTGCCGGTAACTATACCTCTAACCGTCCTAAAGAGAAACAACGACTTTTCCGTTCCACTGCCGTGGAGAAAGAGATTGTCCGTGTACAGAAACTTTTGAAGAACCGCAAGCTTTCCTGGATGTTTGCCAACTGTTTCCAAATACGCTGGATACTACTGTGCACTTCCGCAAGGGCAGCGATGGAAAGCCTGATACTTTTGTATATACGGGTGACATCCATGCTATGTGGTTGCGTGACTCAGGGGCGCAAGTATGGCCATATGTGCAGCTTGCCAATAACGACCCGAAACTGAAAGAGATGCTGGCCGGTGTTATTCTACGCCAGTTCAAATGTATCAATATCGACCCATATGCGAATGCTTACAACGATGGTGCGCTACCCGATGGGCATTGGATGAGTGACCTTACTGACATGAAGCCCGAACTGCATGAACGTAAATGGGAAATCGACTCGCTTTGTTATCCTTTACGGTTGGCTTATCACTACTGGCAGGTGACGGGTGACACTTCGGTTTTCGGTGCTGAATGGCTGGAAGCCATCCGCAATATTTATACTACTTTTTGTCAGCAGCAGCGCAAAGAGGGTGCCGGTCCCTACAAATTTCAACGCAAGACGGAGCGTGCGCTCGATACGCTGAACAATGATGGTCTGGGTGCTCCTGTCCGTCCGGTGGGACTTATCGTGTCCTGCTTCCGCCCGTCGGACGATGCCACAACGCTTCAGTTCCTTGTGCCTTCCAACTTCTTTGCTGTCACTTCCTTGCGTAAGGCTGCCGAGATTCTGGAAACAGTGAACAAGGAGACTGCTTTGGCTGCCGACTGCCGTGCCTTGGCCGATGAGGTGGAAATGGCTTTGAAACGCTATGCAACCTACAATCATCCTGAATTTGGTACCATTTATGCTTTCGAGGTTGATGGTTTCGGTAATCATTTGCTGATGGACGATGCCAATGTGCCTAGCTTGCTTGCCATGCCCTATCTGGGAGATGTAGACGTCAATGACCCTATTTATCAGAATACCCGCCGTTTTGTGTGGAGCGACAGCAATCCTTATTTCTTCAGCGGCAAAGCCGGTGAGGGTATCGGCGGACCGCATATCGGCTATGACATGGTGTGGCCTATGAGCATTATGATGAAAGCTTTCACAAGCCGGGATGATGCCGAAATCAAAACTTGCATCAAGATGCTGATGGATACGGATGCCGGTACGGGCTTCATGCACGAGTCGTTCCATAGGGATGATGCTGCCAACTTCACCCGCCCTTGGTTTGCCTGGCAGAACACCCTTTTCGGTGAGTTGATATTGAAGTTGGTTAATGAAGAAGGTGGATTTATTGAATAGCATTGATTAAGATATAACATGAAGAACTTATATACATGGGTGGCTGCCTTCCTTTTCGTGGCATTGGCAATTTCGGTTATGGCTTGTACTTCTGCCTCTTCTGCTGGTACGGTGACGGTGGTTGACCGGCCGGATATACATGCTGTCAATACTAATTATATGGGTTACCGTGCCCCGCTTCGTCCATTGAACTTTATAAAATTGCCAGTAGGCAGCATCCGTCCCGAGGGGTGGGTAAGGAAATTTCTGGAGTTGCAGCGCGACGGCCTGACCGGACATTTAGGGGAAATCAGTGCTTGGTTGGAAAAGGATGACAATGCTTGGCTTACGACCGGTGGAGACCATGGTTGGGAGGAAGTTCCCTATTGGCTCAAAGGGTATAGCAGTTTGGCATATATCTGAATGATCCGAAGATGATAGAAGAAACCAAATACTGGATCGAAGGCGTATTTGCCAGTCGCCAGCCGGACGGTTATTTCGGCCCGGTCAACGAACGCAATGGAAAACGCGAACTTTGGGCACAGATGATTATGCTCTGGTGCCTGCAATCTTATTACGAGTATTCTCAAGACCAGCGTGTCATAGCCTGATGACAAACTACTTTAAATGGCAGATGACGGTTCCCGACGACCAACTTCTGGAAGACTTTTGGGAGAATAGTCGTGGAGGCGATAATATCATCAGCATTTACTGGCTTTACAGCCATACGGGAGATGCTTTTTTGCTCGAATTGGCCGAAAAGATTCATGCAACACTGCGGACTGGACTCAGTCGACCTCTTTGCCCAACTGGCACAACGTAAACATTGCCCAATGTTTCCGTGAGCCTGCCATTTATTATATGCAGACCGGTGATTCTGCCATGCTGAAAGCCTCTTATAATGTCCATCGGCTGATCCGTCGTACTTTCGGGCAGGTGCCCGGTGGCATGTTCGGGGCGGATGAGAATGCCCGTTTGGGATATATCGACCCTCGCCAAGGGGTGGAAACCTGCGGGCTGGTTGAGCAGATGGCTTCCGATGAAATTATGCTTCGCATAACGGGCGACCCCTTATGGGCCGAGCATTGCGAAGAAGTGGCATTTAACTCTTATCCGGTTGCCGTGATGCCGGATTTTAAAGCGTTACGCTACATCACTTGTCCGAACCATGTCGTCAGTGATTCCAAAAATCATCATCCGGGCATCGACAACCGCGGACCGTTTCTTTCGATGAATCCTTTCAGCAGTCGTTGCTGTCAGCACAATCATGCACAAGGCTGGCCCTACTTTGCCGAGCATCTGGTTTTGGCAACTCCCGACAATGGAGTGCAACGGCTCTTTATGCAGCTTGCAAAGCTGTGGTGAAAGTAGCTGATGGAAAGGAAATCACTTTGCACGAAGAGACGAATTATCCTTTTGAGGAAGACATCCGTTTTTCTGTCTCTACCGAGGGAAAAGTCGTCTTTCCGTTCTATTTCCGAATTCCTTCATGGACTCAAAAGGCGAAAGTGTGCGTGAATGGTGAGGAAGTGGATGCGGTTCCCGTGGCAGGGAAGTATCTCTGCATCCATCGCGAGTGGTCGGATGGAGACTGTGTGGAATTGACATTTCCGATGTCTTTGTCCATGCGCACCTGGCAGGTCAATAAAAACAGCGTAAGTGTGGATTACGGTCCTCTCACGCTCTCTCTTAAGATTGCAGAGAAATATGTAGAGAAAGACAGCCGCGAAACGGCCATCGGTGATTCTAAATGGCAAAAAGATGCTGACCCTCAAAAATGGCCCACTACTGAGATATATCCCGGCAGCGCGTGGAATTATTCGCTGGTGTTGGACAAGACAGAACCCTTGAAACACTTCGAGGTAATCCGTAAATCATGGCCGGCGACGACTACCCTTTTACGGTGGCCAATGTACCTTTGGAGGTGAAGGCTGTCGGCCGATTGGTTCCCGAATGGGAAATAGATGAAACCGGGTTGTGTGGCGTGTTGCCCGAAGAGGATGCAGCGAGAGGCGACAAAGAAGAAATCACACTCATCCTATGGGAGCTGCGCGGTTAAGGATATCTGCGTTCCCGAATACAAGAGAATAAATTGATGAATGATGCGGACAGTAGTGAAGTGCTGACATCTTTAACTCCTGACTTGCATAAATAGAAAACTTAAAATAAAATGAAACGTATTGCTTTTTTGGATTACGTGCGCGTGTTTGCGTGCTTCTTGGTCATGTTGGTTCATGCCAGTGAGAATTTTTATGGAGCTGCCGGCTCTACAGATATGGTAGGACCGCAGTCTTTCCTTCAGAATGAGGCCGATAGGTTGTGGGTATCAGTTTATGATGGTTTCTCTCGTATGTCTGTGCCTCTGTTCATGATTGTTTCGGCTTACCTGCTTGCACCGATGAAGAAAGGACAGAGCTGTTGGCAGTTTTACCGCAAACGTTTCCTGCGCATCATGCCACCGTTCGTCTTTTTCATGGTACTATATAGCACGTTGCCCATGTTGTGGGGACAGATAGATGGCGAACAATCTCTGAACGACCTTTCACGTATCTGGCTGAACTTTCCTGCGCTTGCCGGGCACTTCTGGTTTATGTATCCGTTGATAAGTCTTTATCTGTTCATTCCGGTCATTTCACCGTGGCTGGAGAAGGTTTCGGCTAAAGAAGAACGTTTCTTCATCGGACTGTTTCTGATTTCTACTTGTATACCTTTCCTCAACCGTTGGTTTGGTGAAGTATGGGGACAGTGTTTCTGGAACGAATATCACATGTTATGGTATTTTTCGGGTTATTTAGGCTATCTTGTGCTGGCACATTATATCCGCGTGCATCTTACTTGGGGGCGCTCCTTGCGTCTGCGGGTCGGTTTCTTGCTTATGCTGGTCGGCGCGGCGGCTACCATATGGTCGTTCTATGTCCAGGCTGTTCCAGGAGTGGTTCATTCTACACCGGTCATTGAGGTGGGATGGGCTTTCTGTACCTTAATTGCGTGGCGTTGACGGCAGGCACATTTTTGTTGTTCGGCTGTATCAGCATTCCGCAGCCTCCGCGCATCATTGCCGAAATGTCTAAACTCAGCTACGGCATGTTTCTTATGCACATTTTCTGGCTTGGCTTGTGGGTGTCGGTGTTTAAGTCTACATTGGGATTGCCCACTGTGGCTGCCATTCCGGTTATAGCGGTATGTACGTTTATCAGTTGTTTCGTGGCAACCAAGCTCATCTCGTTGATACCGGGCAGTAAATGGATTATCGGGTAAAAACCTTGTATTCGCTTTCCCGTTGAAGGCTCGGGAGCTGTCAATTGCCTGCTGCTAACCTCACTGTAGTAGGGGCGTAGCGTCACTGCAAAATGGTTGCATTCTTTTTGCACTGATTATCTGCTGATTCATAAATGGTTATGCTAAGAGGAAAGGAGGTGTAATCAAAGACAGATGCGTAATTGATAAGAAAACGCCGGAACACCTATGAGGTGCGGTAGTGCGAAGGAAAGAGGTCTTACCGGAAAAGCCGATGAATAGGAAGGTTGAGGAAGAAGGTGAAGGCTGTGGAGGATGAAAATACTCTCTCTTTAGCTGAAAAGCTGTGTATTCTGCTTGAAAACGTGTACTTTTGCAGATTATATGAATGAATGGCAGAATATGAACAAATCCGAAAAGCGAGTATTAGTGGGAATGAGCGGAGGTATAGACAGTACCGCCACTTGCCTGATGTTGAGGGAACAGGGCTATGAGATAGTCGGCCTCACCATGTGGGTGTGGGGAGACGAACCGGTGGAAGCCCGCAACCTTGCCGACAGTATGGGAATTGAACACCATGTGGCAGATGAGCGTGAGGCTTTCCGGCAGATTATTGTTCAGAACTTTATCGATGAATATCGTCGGGGGCGTACTCCCAATCCTTGTGTGATGTGTAATCCGTTATTCAAGTTCCGTATCCTGACGGAGTGGGCGGACAGGTTGGGGTGTGCGTTCATTGCTACCGGGCACTACACCCTCTGGAGGAACGGAACGGGAAGGTTTACATTGTTGCCGGGGATGATGATAAGAAAGACCAGTCCTATTTCCTCTGGCGACTGGGGCAGGAGGTGTTGAAGCGATGCATCTTCGTTGGGAGCATTCACCAAGATGCAGGTTCGCGAGTATCTTCGTGATAAAGGATATACGCTCAAGGCGGAAGAAGGGGAAAGCATGGAAGTCTGTTTCATCAAGGGAGACTACCGCGACTTCTTGCGCGAGCATTCCTCGGAGATAGACAGTGAAGTGGGGCCGGGATGGTTTGTCAATTCGGAAGGCGTCAAACTGGGGGAGCACAAAGGATTTCCTTACTACACTATCGGACAGAGGAAAGGCCTGGAGATAGCTTTGGGCAAACCTGCCTATGTGCTGAAAATTAATCCGCAGAAGAATACCGTGATGCTGGGCGATGCGGAACAATTGAAGGCCGGATATATGCTGGCCGAAGAGGAGAATCTGACGGATGAAGACGAATTCTTTGGATCGGAAGAACTCACCGTGCGCATCCGTTATCGCAGCAAACCTATTCCTTGCACCGTGAAGCGCCTGGAGGACGGGCGTCTGCTGGTGCACTTCTTGTCGGAGGCTTCTGCCATTGCTCCAGGACAGTCTGCCGTGTTCTATGTCGGCCGGCGTGTGGTTGGAGGCTCATTCATCGCTTCCCAACGGGGCATCGGGATGTTTCTTTAATTTTTAATTTATAATTTCTAATTGTGAAAAGACTTGTACTTCTTTCAGCCTTTGTCCTGTTTGCGGCGGGAGCATCGGCACAACAAGATACTTTGAAGTATCGTATCAGCCTGAAGGATAAGGCTGCCACCACGTATTCGCTGGAACATCCGGAAGCGTTCCTTTCTGAAAAAGGCGAATTGAGCGTCGCCGGAAGCAGAATCTTCCGATAGACTCGACAGACCTTCCGGTATGCCGTAAGTATGTGGATGAGATTCGCAGGCAAGGCGCGAAGATTGTCGTTACCGGCAAATGGGAGAATTTTGTTACAGTGTCCTGCAACGACTCTGCATTGATAGAGCGTATTGCCGCCCTGCCTTTTGTTCGGAAGACGGAAAAGGTCTGGATAGCTCCCGGAGGTGACGGGCCGTTCATGGCGACAGAGCGCGACTCTCTGATAAACCGCCCGAGCGTGCATCCCGACAGCATTTATGGATTGGCTGTCGACCAGATACGGCTGAGCAATGGCGATAAGCTGCACGAAGAAGGCTTCAAGGGACAAGGAATGACGATTGCCGTTATCGACGCGGGTTTCCACAATGCCGACAAGATAACCGCCATGCAGAATATCCGCATCCTGGGTACGAAGGATTTTGTGAATCCCCAATCGGATATATTTGCCGAAAGCAGCCACGGCATGGCGGTGCTCTCGTGCATCGCCATGAATCGCCCCGGTGTCATGACCGGTACAGCTCCCGAAGCTTCTTTCTGGTTGCTGCGTAGCGAAGACGAATACTCCGAGCATCTGGTAGAGCAGGACTACTGGGCTGCTGCTGTGGAATATGCCGATAGCGTGGGAGTGGATGTGCTTAATACTTCATTGGGATATTACGCTTTCGATGATAAATCCAAGAATTATAAGCTCCGCAATCTGGATGGGCACTATGCGCTGATGTCACGTCAGGCATCGCGCATAGCCGATAAGGGCATGGTATTGGTATGCAGTGCCGGAAATTCGGGCACCGGTTCTTGGAAGAAGATTACGCCTCCGGCGATGCCGAAAATGTGCTGACGGTGGGTGCTGTCGACAAGGAAGCTGTTCTGGCTCCTTTCTCGTCTGTAGGGAATACGGCAGACCATCGGATAAAGCCGGATGTTGTAGCCGTCGGGCTGGGTGCCGACGTTATACGTACGGACGGCAACCAGGGAAGGGCGAACGGTACCTCTTTTGCCTCACCCATTATGTGCGGTATGGTGGCTTGCTTGTGGCAGGCTTGTCCCGAACTTACGGCAAAAGAAGTGATAGAGTTGGTGCGCCGTTCCGGTGACCGTACGGATTATCCTGATAATATCTATGGCTATGGCGTGCCCGATATGTGGAAGGCGTATCAGGATTATCAGTCCGAAAGAAACAAATAACGAGAATTTCTGTTGGCTTGCCAATAGTGTATTGTCACTTTATCACGAAATAAAGTACCGCTTTATTACGGATAAAATTTTATAAAGTTATAACTGGTTGAATGATAGCTGTATGGAAGCCTTGTCTTTACAAGAGTTGAATGCCTTGTGCGCCGTAGTCTGGAGCAGTGTCTCCCCGATGAGTTTTGGGTGCAGGCAGAGTTGAGCGATGTGCGTACCAACAGTACAGGGCATTGCTATCTGGAATTTGTGCAGAAAGATCCCCGTAGCAATAGTCTGGTAGCTAAGGCGAGAGGCACCATCTGGGCAAATGTGTTTCGGTTGCTGAAGCCCTATTTTGAGGAGGCTACGGGGCAGGCATTTGTTTCGGGCATCAAAGTGCTGGTTCAGGTCACTGTCAGTTTCCACGAACTTTATGGATATAGTTTGACAGTGCAGGACATAGATCCCACCTATACGTTGGGCGATATGGCGCGTCGCCGCAGGGAAATATTGAGGCAGCTTGAGGAGGAGGGAGTCCTCACTCTTAATAAAGAACTGGATATACCCCGCCTGCCGCAACGTATTGCCGTCATATCTTCACCGACGGCGGCGGGCTATGGTGACTTCTGTCATCAGCTGGAAAACAATTCCCGGGGGTTCTACTTTTATACGGAGCTGTTTCCTGCCTTGATGCAGGGTGACCGTGTAGAGGAGTCTGTCCTTTCTGCTCTCGACCGGGTGAATGCACGCTTGTCCGAGTTTGATGTGGTTGCCATTATTCGCGGTGGAGGCGCCACGTCCGACTTGTCCGGTTTCGATACCTATCTGCTTGCTGCTGCTTGTGCACAGTTTCCGTTACCTATCATAACGGGTATCGGTCACGAGCGGGACGACACGGTGCTGGATTCTGTGGCACATACCCGTGTAAAGACCCCTACGGCCGCCGCCGAGTTCTTGATAGACCTCATGAACAATGCCGCCGATGAACTGGAAATGCTTGTTTCCCGCTTGCATGAGGGGGTCAGGAATCTGTTGCAGCAGGAACAGCGCAAGTTGTCTGTTTGCAAGAACCGGATTCCTTCTGCTTCATACCGTTGCATATCCGATGCAAAAATAGCTTTACTGACTGCGCGGAAAGATGTAGTGCAAGCTGTCACTTCCTATTTGTCCCGCCATCGCCACCGTCTGGAATTGTTGCAGCAGCGCTTGGTGGATGTTTCACCGGAAAAGCTGCTTGCCCGCGGTTACAGCATCACGTTGAAAGACGGGAAGGTTGTGAAAAATGTCGGCTTGCTGAATGAAGGAGATGAAATCACCACCCTGCTCCAAAAAGGAGAAGTAACCTCAATCGTAAATCGTAAACCGTCAAATCGTAAATAATATGGTGTCCAAGAAAAAAGAAACCTACTCCGAAGCCATGGCACGTTTGGAGAAAATTGTCAGCCAGATAGACAACAATGAACTGGAGATAGATGTGCTTGCTGAAAAAATAAAGGAAGCAAATGGAATTATAGCATTTTGCAGCGATAAATTGACCAAAGCTGATAAGGAAATTGAAAAATTACTGTCGGAGAAGCGGGAATCTGAAGAATAAAAGCTATTTTTGTTGCAAAATGTACGTAATAGAAGTAGCTAATACTTTGAGATATGAAAAGAACTTGATTGGGCTAATCTGCCGTTCGGATACATGAAGACAGATTACAATGTGAGAATTTACTATCGTAACGAACAATGGGGCGAACTGGAAGTTTGCAGTGAGGAAACCATTCCTATGCATATGGCTGCCACTTGTTTGCACTACGGTCAGGAAGCGTTTGAGGGTTTGAAGGCTTTCCGTGGCAAAGACGGTAAAGTGCGTATCTTCCGTTTGGAAGAGAATGCAGCCCGCCTGCAATCCACTTGCCGTGGCATCTTGATGCCGGAACTTTCTACAGAGCGTTTCAAAGAAGCTATTCTGAAGGTGGTGAAGCTGAACGAGCGTTTCATTCCGCCTTATGAATCGGGTGCTTCTCTGTATATCCGTCCGTTGCTGGTGGGTACCGGTGCACAAGTAGGCGTACATCCTGCCAGCGAATATCTGTTTGTGGTGTTCGTGACCCCGGTAGGTCCTTACTTTAAGGGTGGATTCTCAACCAATCCGTATGTCATTATCCGCGAATTCGACCGTGCTGCTCCATTGGGTACCGGTACTTATAAAGTAGGTGGTAACTATGCAGCCAGTTTGCGTGCCAACAAGAAAGCGCACGATTTGGGTTATGCCTGCGAGTTCTATCTGGATGCCAAGGAAAAGAAATACATGGACGAATGTGGTGCTGCCAACTTCTTTGGTATCAAGGACAATACGTATATCACTCCGAAATCTACTTCCATCTTGCCCTCCATCACCAACAAGAGCCTGATGCAGCTGGCAGAGGATATGGGTATGAAGGTAGAGCGTCGTCCGGTTCCTGAAGAAGAATTGCTGACTTTCGAGGAAGCGGGTGCTGCGGTACAGCTGCCGTTATCAGCCCATCGAACGTATTGACGACGTAGAGAACGGCAAGTCATACGTTATTTCCAAAGATGGAAAACCGGGACCGGTATGTACGAAGCTTTACAACAAGCTGCGTGCCATCCAGTATGGTGACGAGCCAGATACTCATGGTTGGGTAACGATCGTTGAATAATACGGTAATGTCTATCGTATAAGACTTGCCGGGACTTTGTTTTTATACTTTTAGGCACGGATTGCGCGGAAAACACGGATAGATTTAAGAGAAACCGTGAAAATCCGTGCAATCCGTGCTTAAAATAATATGTTTTATGTTTCAATACTTCTTAAATGGGAAAAAACAAGTTAGAGAAGTTTGCCGATATGGCGAGTTATCCGCATGTTTTCGAGTATCCGTATTCCGCGGTAGATAATGTGCCGTTTGACATGAAAGGAAATTGGCACGGGCAGTTTTTCAAAAATGACCATCCTATTGTCCTGGAACTGGGCTGTGGTAGGGGAGAATATACTGTCGGATTGGGACGCATGTTTCCCGACAAGAACTTCATCGGAGTGGATATAAAGGGAGCCCGTATGTGGACGGGAGCTACCGAGTCGCTGCAATCGGGCATGAAGAATGTGGCCTTTCTGCGTACGAATATCGAAATCATCGACCGTTTTTTTGCTTCGGATGAAGTGAGTGAGATCTGGCTTACTTTCTCGGACCCGCAGATGAAGAAGGCTACCAAAAGGCTTACTTCCACTTATTTCATGGAGCGCTACCGCAAGTTCCTGAAGAATGACGGTATCGTTCATCTGAAGACGGACAGCAACTTCATGTTTACCTATACCCGGTACATGATTGAAAGAAACCGGTTGCCGGTGGATGTGATGACGGAAGACTTATATCACTCCGGCATGGCTGATGAGATACTCAGCATCAAGACCTATTATGAACAACAATGGCTGGATCGTGGTTTGAATATCAAGTACATCAAGTTCCATCTTCCGCAAGAGGGTGAGTTGCAGGAGCCGGATGTGGAGATAGAGCTGGATGAGTATCGCAGTTATAACCGTAGCAAGCGTAGTGGACTGCAAACCAGTAAATGATGTGAATCAGTGGTTAAAACTACTGCTGATTCGCATAAAAATAGTAAATAGTAAATCGTCAAATAGTAAATACAATGACATTATATCCAAAATTAATCCTTGATGCATTGGCAACAGTGCGTTATCCCGGCACTGGAAAGAATCTTGTTGAGGCTGAGATGGTGGCCGATAACATGCGGATTGAAGGGATGAAGGTCAGCTTCTCGCTGACATTTGAGAAACCGACCGATCCTTTCATGAAGTCGATGGTGAAAGCTGCCGAGACGGCTGTACATACGTATGTTTCTCCCGAGGTGGAGGTTGTGATTACGACTGAAAGCCGTCAGGCGGCACGTCCGGAAGTGGGTAAGCTATTACCTCAGGTGAAGAATGTTATCGGAGTGTCTTCCGGAAAAGGTGGGGTAGGCAAGTCCACGGTTGCTGCCAACCTTGCCGTGTCTTTGGCAAAGTTGGGTTATAAGGTGGGTCTGCTGGATGCTGATATCTTCGGACCTTCCGTTCCTAAGATGTTCCAAGTGGAAGATGCCCGTCCGGTGGCGGAGAACATTGGTGGACGTGATTTAATTGTTCCGATAGAGAAGTATGGTATCAAGCTGCTTTCCATCGGTTTCTTTGTCGATCCCGATCAGGCCACCTTGTGGCGCGGAGGTATGGCAAGCAATGCTTTAAAGCAATTGATTGGTGATGCCGACTGGGGAGAACTGGATTATTTCCTTATTGACCTTCCTCCCGGAACGAGTGACATTCACTTGACTGTGGTGCAGACATTGGCGCTGACGGGGGCTATCGTTGTCAGCACGCCGCAGGCTGTGGCGCTGGCAGATGCACGCAAAGGCATCAATATGTTCACCAATGACAAAGTGAATGTGCCTATTCTCGGTTTGGTAGAGAATATGGCTTGGTTTACACCTGCCGAACTGCCGGAGAATAAATACTATATTTTCGGTAAAGAAGGAGCCAAGAGGTTGGCGGAAGAGATGAATGTACCGTTGCTGGGGCAGATACCTATTGTACAGAGCATCTGTGAGAGTGGTGATAAGGGCACTCCGGTTGCTTTGGATGAGAATACGGTGACCGGGCGTGCGTTCCTGCAACTGGCTGCCGCCGTAGTCCGCCAGGTAGACCGCAGAAATATGGAAATGGCACCGACACGGATTGTGGAAGTGCATAAATAAACATGGATATTTCCTTTATGAAAAAGGAGCAATTGCCCGTCGCCGGGTAACTGCTTCTTTTTCATTTAAACTTGTTTGGAGAGAGAATTAGTTTATTTAGTTGGAGTAACAGTGGCGTTCTGAACAGCAGGACTCTTTTCCGGTTCTTGCAGACGGAACATGATGGGAACTGTATATTTTACATTTACAGCTTGTCCTCTTTGCATGCCGGGCTTCCACTTAGGCATAATGGTAGTCAGGCGGATTGCTTCGGCATCCAGCAGAGGGTCGGCACTGCGGAGAACTCTGGGATTGATGATGTTGCCCTCTGTATTTACGATAAACTGTATGGTAACTCTTCCCTGAATCTTAGCTTGCTGTGCAGCTGCCGGATATTTGATGTTTTTGCTGATGAATTCCATCATTGCGGGCATACCGCCGGGATATTCGGGCATTTGTTCTACAACTTCAAAAATGGTTCCCTCCTCCGGTACCGTTGTACCTTCCGGAGCATAACCCACTACCACCAGTTCATTTATTTTGTTTTCAATGGGAGCATACTTCACCGGGATCTTGTCTTCTGTCAATCGGAACATTACTGGTACCGTAAATCTTACGCGTACTGCTTCTCCGCGTTGTGTACCGGGTTTCCATTTAGGCATGGCACTGACTACGCGCACGGCTTCTTTGTCCAATTCAGGGTCAACGCCACGCAGTATTTTTACATTGGTAATACTTCCATCCTTCTCCACAACAAATTGCACGATACCCCGTCCTTGTATACCTTTCTTCATAGCTGCTTCCGGATATTTGATGTTCTTGCTCAAGTATTCCATCAGTGCAGGCATACCTCCACCAGTGAATTCGGGCATATGCTCTACTACCTCGAAAATCGGATTGTCTGGAGTTCCCGGGTCGCTTTGCATGACTTCATTCCATTTCTCATTGTAAACGATTGTCCAATTCGTTTTGTTTTCTTTGGGTAATCTTTCATCAGTGAAAGAGATGCCTTTCTTTTTGTTTCCGTCTTGATATAAGAATAATAATTTTGCTTTGGGAGAGGCTTTGAATTCAAAACTTCCATCGGCTTGGGTAGTGACTTCGGTAGGAGTAGAATTAGGAACACTTAGTATTTTCACACCTTGTATTGGCTTTCCATCCTTGTCCACTACCTTTCCTTTGTAAGTCACGGTTTTCGTGTCTTGTTCCGGTTGGGGAGCTACTTGAGGGTCTTGAACTTCCGGTGCCGGTTGTTCGGTTTGGGGATCTACAGCTTCTATGACTTCCACCGCAATCTTCTTTGTGGTACGCGCTACGGTTTCGATATTGCTGACAATCATAAGTAAGGCCGCTAAAGGAAGGAACATCAAATATTTGGTTCTTCCTATTTCTTTGGTTCTCTTTTTGTTCATCATCTTGATGCGTTTTTTTAGAGGTAAAACATTGAAACTGTTATAGATGGTTACTGCAGCCTTTTGATGTGACAATCCTAACAAATGGTATTGATAGGTTTTGGAGTCATAGCCGTTTTCCAATACGCGGGCGTCGGCCATATATTCCAGATTGGTACGGATTTCCCGTTTCATGAGCCAGGCAAATGGATTACACCAGCAGAAAATGCACACCAGTTCACTGATGATGACATCAATGGAGTGCCATTGCCGGGCATGTGTCTGCTCATGGGTCAATATTTCGTTGAACTCCTCTTCCGTATGCGAGGACGGGTGGATAAAAATCCAGTGGAAAAAAGAGAAAGGCCCGTCTGCTTTGGGAAGTAGATGTATACTTGTGTTGCCTATTTGTATCTTGCGGCATCGGCATGTTAGGCGGATGATGCCTGCCAGTTGCATGATGAGGCGTATCATCAGCAATGCCACTATTCCCCAATAGGCGATATTGGCATATTCTGAAAGGATGCTTTTCCAGTCGGTCGGAGCCACTTCTGTGCCTACTGTGAGTTCCGGTAGCACAACGCTGGCATAGAGATCTGCCATGGCCACCATCGGTTCCTGCTCCGTAATCCACGTTTGTATGTTCAGCAAAGGTACGGCAGCGGAAACGGCAAAGAAACAAAGCAGTGCGGTTCTGCGCCAGCCGAAAAATGTGTCTTTGTAGAAGAACAGCCGATAGAATGCATAAAACAGTACTATCGCTACATTCACTTTCAGAAAATAGGCTAACATGTTTACTCCTTTCCTTTCTCTATCATATCTATAATGTCTTTCAGGTCATTGGCCGAAATCTTCTGGTCTTTGGCGAAGAACGAAACCATTTCCTTATAAGAATTTTCAAAGTAGTTGCGCACAAAACCGCTCATAAAGGTACGTTTGTATTCGCTTTCGCGTATAAGCGGGGTATACTGGTAGGTATTGCCTACACGTGCGGCACGGATATATTGCTTGCGCTCCAGGTTTTTCACAATAGATGCTACTGTTGTGTAGGGAGGCGCCGGTTTGGGATATTTGGCAACAATGTCTTTTACGAAGCAACTGCCCAGTTCCCAAATGTACAACATTGCTTCTTCTTCTTGTATCGTTAACTTTTCCATGGATAAAGTATTTAAATGAATTCAATACAAATCTACGAATATTTCGTAAACTGGCATCAAACAGTGAGTTAATTAATCTAAATGCGTTTACTGTATGTATATTCTTTTGTCTGATTGAAAAGAACATGGCTGTTGATAATCTTCTTTTGGTTAAGATTGTCTATCTTTGTTGCAATTAATTCTTTTACCTTAAATAAAGCAGAAATATGGGAACAGTTAAATCGTTGTTGCTGGGAATGTGCTTCGTATTGGGTGCATGCACAAGCCAGACTTCTACTGTGCAAACCACAGAGAAGGGAACTCAATGGGAATGGCAAAATGGTACCATTGTTGTCAAGACTCCCGAGCGTCCGGAAGGACAAAAGAGTGTATTGGGACTGACTACTCCGAAGCTGGAGGCAGTGCGTGTGGGTTTTGTTGGTTTGGGGATGCGTGGTCCCGGAGCAGTGGAGCGTTTCACTTATATTCCGGTACGCAGGTAGTGGCTCTTTGTGATTATGAAGAGGCCCGTGCAGATAAATGTCAGGAGCTCTTGAAGAAGGCATCCATGCCCAAAGCCGCCGTCTATTCCGGTGACAAGGGATACGAGGAACTTTGCAAGCGTGATGATATAGACTTGGTTTATATTGCTGCGGACTGGCTGCATCACTTCCCCGTTGCCAAATGTGCGCTGGAGAACGGAAAGAATGTAGCGATAGAAGTGCCTTCGGCCATGAACCTGCAGGAATGCTGGGATTTGATTAACTTGAGTGAGTCTACCCGCAAGCATTGCTTCATCTTGGAGAACTGTTGCTATGACTGGTTCGAGATGAATACGCTGAACATGGCGCAGCATGGCGTATTCGGTGAAGTTATCCGTGCACAAGGTGCTTATATACATAACTTGAGCCCGTTTTGGGATTATTACTGGAAGAATGGAGAAAATGACAAGTTGGGCTGGCGTTTGGACTACAACATGAAGCATCGCGGTGACGTGTATGCCACTCACGGCCTTGGTCCGGTGGCGCAAGCACTGGATATTCACCGTGGTGACCGTATGGAAACGCTGGTAGCCATGGACACCAAATCTGTAGTGGGCAAGGAGTTGGTAGAGAAAAGAACCGGCGAGGAGTGCAAGGAATTCCGTAACGGTGACCATACCACGACCATGATTCGTACAGCCAATGGAAAGGTGATTGAGATTCAGCACAATGTAATGACGCCACAACCCTATAACCGTCTGTATCAGCTTACGGGAACCAAGGGATTCGCCAACAAATATCCGGTAGAAGGGTATGCGCTTGACGCTGACCAGCTGAGTGCATCGGGCGTTCAGCCCAAAGTGGATGATTTGAATTCACACGGTTTCCTACCGGAAACGGAGATGGAGGCACTCGTGGAGAAATACCAGCATCCCATTTTGAAGAAGTACGGTGAGATGGCGAAGGAAGTAGGAGGTCATGGTGGCATGGACTTCGTGATGGACAGCCGTCTGGTATATTGCCTGCAGAACGGTCTTCCTTTGGATATGGATGTATACGACCTTGCTGAGTGGTGCTGCCTTGCAGAACTGGGAGAACTTTCCATGGACAACGGTTGTGCGGCTGTGGCATTTCCCCGATTTCACCCGTGGTGAATGGAATGTGGTGAAAGGCTACAAGCAATGCGTATGCAAGTCCGGAAGAGGAAGCGGCTGCTATGGAGAAGGCAAAGGCATTCACTGCTAAAACTGAAGGAGCAGGGAGCCAAGGAATGGGCTGAAAAGTAATAACGGTATACTGATAAAACAAACAGCAGGCCTATCCCTGCTGTTTTTTGTTTTATCAGTTTGTCATTTAGTAACTTTCAATAATTCCTCCTTCATCTTTTCCACTCCCGGGAAACCAGTTTGCCTGAACGTGGTGTTTCCTTCTCGGTCTACAATCAGATAAGTCGGTACCCCTTCTATCTTGAATGCGTCCGAGAGGTATTTCCATTGGGTATCTGTCAGGCGGAAGTGTTCGCCGTGGATGTCGGGAATCATATTCTCCCAGGTCTTCAAGGGGGAGGTTTCACCGGTGATGTACAGATATACAATGTCCTTACCTTTCAGTTCCTCCTTCATGGGGACCATCATCTTGTTTGCCATACGGCATGGACCGCACCAGGTGGCCCAGAAATCTACTAACAATACTTTTCCTTTGAATTTGCTGATGATGGAAGTAAACAACTCTTCGTTGTTGACGTTGGTATCCACTTGGTTGATGGTGTAACCCGTCTTTTTCTTGTTGGCTTCGAGCTGTGCAAGCAACTCGTCATTGGCAGCAGTCAGCATTTCGCGGTATGCGGCGGGCATGGCGGCAACGGTTGCCTTTTGCTCGTCGGTGAGTGGGGTGAAGTTCTTGATACCCCGGTAGAGGGTGACATTACGGGCTATATCGAAGAAGATGCCTTTATCTGTTCCCCATGCTTTGGCCAGTTCCTCGCTCCGTTCTACATTTCTTGGAGCCATTTGTACATACTGGTTGGACAAGACTGCCTGCGGTACATTCAATATGCTCATGTCCTCGTCGGACACGTAGTTGGAGGACACTTTCCGGGAAAGTTCCTGATAGTAGTTGTTTGCTTCCTCCCGTTTGATGAGATTGGCTTGTAGGGCAGCCGATGTCAAGATGCTGGCAACGGAAGACAGCATGGCATTCGTAGTCAGTTTGTTATTGATGGTCAGAAGTTGTCGGGTAGAAACACTGTAAGGTAACTTGTCTATTGCTTCTTGTGTTTCGCCGGATATTTGGAGTACGTATGTTTTGGCTGCATCAATATCCTTGCCAGCCAGTGCAGCTATGTTTTGATAGAGCTTGTCTTGCATGTTGATGTCGGGGTGGTTTCCGTTCAACTCTTGTGCCACGGTTTCTAGAGGCCCGTTGATGTATACCATTTCTCCATAGGTTTTCCCCTTGCTGTGGAATTTAGACTTGCGTCGGGAAGCTTCGCGTAGATTGACGTATATTTCTGTTGTCTTGCCCGGTTCCATGAAGAACTGGAGCATATGTTCTCTACCAGATACATGGTACATGGGGTAGTGCCGGGCAACGTTATTTCTTTGGTGAAACTGCCGTCAGGCTGGATGTCGAGTGGTATGTCCATGATGTCTCCTTTGATATTCTCCCACACGGCAATACTGATTGGCATTGCCATATTGGGGCGTGAATCCAGGAGTTTCCCTTTCAGCATGGCTTTTCCATATTGGATGACCGGTTCGGGAAGTTCGGCATTAGGGTCGGTTTTGTGCACTACGGCGTTTTGGGGAAGTGCCAATTCCGGCAGTTTCTTGCTTTTCAGCTGTATTCCCCAGATGCTGAATCCGTTTTCCACCTTTTCGCCTTCGGTGAAGTCGAAGGAGGTAGCATTGTCGGATAGGGGAGGAAAGACCAGTTGGAATTCCGCTTCGCCCGATTCGGGCATCCAAAATTCCTTGCCTGGTGTGATGCCTATGCCGGAACGCAGTTGGTAGGTTTCTCCGTTATTGTCTGTCAGGTAGCTGTCGGGTGCAATCTGTATCCAGTACTTGGGACGATACTTGGCATAGATGTGGAGCACGGTTGCCGTGTCACTGATGACTACTTTGCTCACTTCGATGGAAGTCGTGTTTCTTACGATGAACGGTGGTTGGTCAATCACACGGTTTTTGGCTTGCAGGGTACAGCAGATGCACAGTAGGAAGCCTGCTAAGAGGAAATGGATGTGTTTCATATGAATTGTTTTTTGCGAAAATACGAATGTTTCGTAAAGAAACAAGCATGTGGGAGTTAATTGATGTAAAATGCTTCCATTTCTTCGTTTTTCAAAGAAACCTTGTATCTTTGCCGTCTGATACTTAACACTTAATATCTTGTCATATGAAAACCAGAATTCTTCTGATGGGCTTGTTGTTGGCTGCTGTTGCCGATGCACAGACTGTCTATCATGATGCTTCCGCCTTCCCCCTTTTGGGCAAAGCAACAGAATCTACCTTACCCGCTATGAGCGTCTGCCGGACTCTCTGCAGAACATCTCCCGCAAGCCTTTGTGGGACTTGGGCCGCAACAGTGCCGGACTTGCCGTGCGCTTCCGTTCCAACTCTACAAGCATTTCCGCCAAATGGGAAGTAAGGAACAATATGAGTATGAACCACATGACGCCTACCGGTATTAAAGGCCTCGACCTCTACTGCCTGCAAGACGGCAAATGGATATTTGCCGGTAGCGGTCGTCCGCAGGGCAAGGTCAGCAAGGCGACTATCGTAAGCAATATGTTGCCCGAGGAGCGCGAATACCTTTTGTACCTTTCTTTATATGACGGGGTTACCTCGCTTTCCATCGGAGTGGATTCCCTATCTGCCATCACTCCACCGGCAGTGGACTTGCCGAAACGTGAGAAGCCGGTAGTATTCTATGGTACCAGCATCTTGCAGGGAGGCTGCGCTTCCCGTCCCGGCATGGCACATACCAATATTCTGGAACGTTGGCTCAATCGTGAGTGTATCAATCTGGGCTTTAGCGGCAATGCCTTGCTCGACCTGGAGATTGCCGATGTCATAGCCGGTGTGGACGCTTCTATGTTTGTCCTCGACTTTGTGCCCAATGCTACCGTGGAGCAAATGAGAGAGCGTGCCGATAAATTCTATACCATTATTCGCAGCAAGCATCCCGATACGCCTGTTCTTTTCGTGGAAGACCCTCTCTTTACCCACTCTCCTTTTGACACCAGGATTGCCAAGGAGGTGAAGGACAAGAATGAGACATTGAATGCCTTTTTTCGTTCTTTGAAGCAACGTGGAGAGAAAAACATCTATTTCCTTTCTTCCCGTGACATTATTGGCCACGACGGGGAGGCTACGGTAGACGGCATTCATTTTACCGATTTGGGCTTTATGAGGTATGCTGAGATACTTTACCCAATATTAGAGAAACACATGCGACCGTAATTAGGTATTACAGCCCCGTTTGTCTGTTTGCTGCCTTGCCGATGCTGTAGGGCAACTATTTGTTTCCTTTAACAAAAAGAGGTTGTGTCAAAATGCTGACACAGCCTTTTTTTATGCGCAAAGCCCAGACTTTCTCAAGCCCGGGCTTTGTTATTACCCAAAGTTTTCGTATCTTTAGGCATAAAGTTTTTCGTTATGGCAAAGTTACATTTTCGTCCTTACATTCCCAACCAAACCGTTCTTTTTCCACAAAGAATT
>ENA-OQCF01000121-OQCF01000121.1-human-gut-metagenome-genome-assembly--contig:-NODE-121-length-28164-cov-28.549167_pt1 | contig 28164 bp, 31 predicted proteins | sample MGYA00242756_ERZ504573 | MGnify/ENA primary metagenome ERZ504573 (study PRJEB26092, sample SAMD00036240) | human gut metagenome | host: Homo sapiens | study: EMG produced TPA metagenomics assembly of... | reverse complement strand
GCACCGAAATACTGTGCCACCATCGAAACGGTCCAGGTAAAAAAGGATGAAGTTGTCTTTACTGGCGAGATTCCCGCCCGCTGTATACAGGCATACCGTACTGATCTGGCCTTTTACACCAACGGGCGGAGCGTATGCCTTACAGAGCTGAAAGGATATCAGGCCGCTGTCGGTCAGCCGGTCATCCAGCCCCGCCGTCCAAACAGCCGCCTGGACAAGGTGCGCCATATGTTTCAGAAGGTAATGTAAAGATAATTAATGCCATGATTTTGTACACAAGTGCAGAGTTTTGATACTTGCTGGCTTGCTAGGGGGTTTTCTCTTGCCCAACGGAGTATGTCAATGACTCGGCAATAGTCAATGATGGGATGAGACACATCCTCGCAAAGGAAAAACACGCGTTTAGGCTGTTTCTGTGCGTGGATAATTGTTGTTACCTTATCATGCGGAATATCGGCAATGCGAGCTTGAACCGTTTGGACTTTGTTGGCAAGAGCCTGCTTGTATTTGTCAGGCAACTTCTTACTGTTTTCGGGAGTAAGAACCATTCTGAGTAATTGGGCGTGTGCGATACCTGCGCATGAACAGACACAGTTGAATCCATTTGCGAATGTGCAGCTACCTTGACCTCGTCCAGTGTGAATATCTATGCAAGGGTCTTTGGGATTTACTTGGATGGGCAGTGCCATGTTTCTTCTTTCAGCTCTGTTTATTAGATTTCAGCGTCTCAATCACTTTCGGCATATCGGTCCAAGGGGCGTATTCCTGCTCGTGATATGGCGTGAGCCTGTTGCGCCCCTGACTGTTCTCCGCTGTGTTGTGCCGGGCTGCGTTGCGTGTGGCGGCATCGAGATGTTCGCTGTCGATGAGTTCGTCATTGACGTATTTGTTGCGATTCCCTCCAACGATGCCGGCTTTTGCCGCAGCTGACTCGACATCGGGCGTCAGTGTGTAGCTTGGTGGACAAGCCTTCATATGGTCGAGCAGCCAGACCTCGAAGCAGGGATTGGAAATGATGAGCTCGATCCCATTGTCCTTGCAAGTTTTTGCGGCCTTGCTGTGGTCGTGAAAGTCGTCAACATCGACTACCGCCCAGATTTTTTCATAGCAATCTGTGGAGATATCCCGTTCATCCTCTTTCTTCAACTTGCATGCAAAATCCGCGAGCTGTTCAGGACTTTCGTTCTTCTGTTGGTAGTCGATGACAACGTCATATATGGACTCGAGCTGCTTGAAATACTGTCTTTCGGTAACAGCTCCGCCAGCTACGACAAGATAACGCTTCTTGCGTGCCCTGTGGAAACGTGCAGACTCGCGACCATGCGCGGGAACGCCTCGCTTCTTCGCCATCAGTCATCGTCTCCATTCATGATCTGTGCGAATACGGTATGGAAACTGGGGTTCGGTGTGGCGCCATATACACCATTGAGGTAGTTCTTGCCGATGTTCTCTTCCTTTCGAATACCAAGTTCCGTTACCGGGAAGAGTTCCGAGGCGCCGTCTTTATCTTTCTCTACAAGCCATATCTGATCGGGTTGTAGTAGGCGGTTCGACGAACCCGAATGATTGATCAATGACACGTCATGGGTCGTGAAAATGAGCTGGGAGCCGTGGGGATTCGTTGCCGGATCGGTGTACAGCGCCACCAGCTCTGCTACCAAGGCTGGGTGCAGGCTTGTGTCAATTTCGTCGATAAGTGTGACCGTGGGCCTTGATAGCTGACGAAGGGCAAGCGAGAAGAACGACAGCGCGGCGACGGTGCCCCTGGACTCGTTATCCAAGCCGAAGCCGGCAGAGGACGAATCTTCGCCGGTATGAGTGAATTGCAACTGTGTCGCGTTTTTGATGTTGAATGCTTCCTCTAGCTTTCCCTCATCAGCTCCGATCTGAGTCTTCATCTGCTCTTTGAACTGATGCCAGATATCCGAGGGGATGTTCGCCGGAACGCTTTTCACATCGCTGATGCCAAAATCTGCGTACTTGATCAGAGATGTCAGATGCTTCGAAAAAGGTGTCTTGTTCTTGAATTGGTCAAGCAATATGGCTGTTCCTGTTCGAAAGCGTTTGCCACGCAATACGCCACATCATTCTGGAAAAACGAGAATACAGGTTGGACACATTCGATGCCGGCTGCGGCGGCCGCCGAAAGCAGGAGAGCGTTGGGGCGGAGTCCCACTGTCTTTCGCACTTGCGTTCTAGGTCCTTTGAAAGTGGCTCCGAATTTCACCTCGTCGTTTCCGGTGCGGGAGAACAACAGTGAGGAGTGAGTGGAGAGACGTCCTCCCATGTCCTTAAAGAAGGTAAGCTCTTCCTCTAATATGTGCTTATTGTTATAGCGGAACCAGTACTGGTATTTCAGATGGTTCTCGGCTGTGAACTCCAGGAAGAACATCGATGGTTCCTCGAATGGGTTCTCTCTCAGTAGGAATGGTTCCCTAAGAATATCGCTGTTCGCATCACCTTGGCTGTAGCTGTTTGTCACCATGCTACGCATGGCGCACATCGCCTTCAGGAAATTGGATTTTCCTGATGCGTTGGCTCCGTATATGGCTGTGATTGGAGACTGCGTGAGTCGTTGGATTCCGTGAACCTTTCGTCGCGAGTCATAGAGAAAGATTGCTCGTCGCGGAAACTCCTGAAATTCGAAAAGCTAAAATCAATCAGCATTGGGTCGCCTCGTAAATGTGTTTTACTCTTTTGATGCTGAGATTATAACTAGAAATGTCCATTTTTGCAATTTTCTGCTAAAAGTGATGATTTTATGAGCGTGTCCACAAATCTATACATTTCCTGGTTTCACTTGGCATAAGAAGGTGCAACCTGTGCCTTACGTGTGCGATTTTCATTTCAGAATTGTTTATTTTCCGTGGAAGCGGTGAGATTGGCTTGCGTGTTCAGGCGAAAGGATTGATTGGGTGGATGCCTTGTCCCACAGCAGGTCAAACCAGTGTCCGCGCCGCTTGCCGATGGTGACGGCGAATAGTGCTTGGCGGATGAAGTCGAGCAGTGTGCGGGTCGCGTAGCTCGTCAGCAGGATGCCCAGAATCTGCAGGACCGCCAATGGCTGCTGGTGCAGGTTCTGCAGGTTGAACAACCGGACTCAGAGCAGTTTCTCGGAGGCGGCGTAATCGGTAATCAGGTACACTGCGAACGCGGATTACGCTATCCGGTTGATGGCACGGCTGTGGAAGGTGGCGCGGTCGAACAGTAGGAACATGCCGAAGCCCACCATGATGACGGGCAGCTTCCATGACCCAGTGATGTAGATTCCCATGCTGTGCCCAAGCAGAGCAACGTTGCAGATGCGGCGGTGTATAACAGGAAGAATCCGAGTCTGATACCAACCATCAGCCAGATTTGTTTGGTCGTGAAAGGTTTCATATACCACTTATAGGCGGAATCTCCAATCTAACGGGTGCTGCACTTTCAATTAGACAACGGGCGTATGCGCACTCTTTATCGGCATGATAGAGAGTAGCGAATTGTGATTCTCGCAATCTAAAGGGAATTGATGTTGTTTTTTCTTCGATTCATTATTGTGCAGACAGCCATATGAACAGTGGAATTGCATAGAATGCGTATGATTCAAACTGAATATATAGGTATGCGAGAAGAATGAACCAGCATATGTTCCGTCGGCTCCATCCATGATGGACCGCTACGTGTGCTAATACCAAGAGCAAGAAGGCCAAAAAGCAGAATAGACCAAATTCGGTAATGAAGCTGGCATAGATGCTCATTGTGAAAGTATCCGCTGGGGGATTTGCTAAACCATCGATTTCGGTATTGGGCGCACCGCCATGGGCGTCATACTATTGGCGGGCACCGGCGTAACCAGTACGCACTGCATTAGAGATATTGCCTGCGCCCCATCCAAACATGAAGTGAGATAGATCATGTTTCCATGACCACATGGGAGCGAGCATATGGAAGATTCTTGCACTCATCGATCCGTCACCAGCAAGTAATCCATTGGTGGCTAAAGAGTTTAGACGCGGATTGATGATAATTGCGCTCAATCCACCTGCTCCAAGAAGTCCTAAAGCACCGACGAACCCAGCTGTTACCTTACGTGAGTGGAAGTTGATTGTCGCTATCAGCCAGATAAATGTAGCTACCACTGTATCCAGTATGATTCGGGTGCCGGAGCCCATCGCAATTGCTCCAGCGGCAAATATCGGTATCAATATGCCAATCTTGCGGTCGCGGGTCAGCCAGAAAACTGGCAGGAGTACGCCGAACAGATGCATGCCGATATAGCTAGGTTCTGCGAACATGAATTGAGGACGAACGCTCGCATAGTTTCTATACAGAGCACCCCAAAAATATGCTCGTACTGGCTGCCAGTTCAGATGTCGTTCTAAAGCGATAAATTGCAGTATCCCAATGAGGAATGCCACTACATATGCGGTGAATAGCGTAGTTAACAATGTTCGTACAGGTACACGTTTAATGCGGATCGCGATGTCGAGCGAAGCCAAGCACGCCAGCCCTAACAATATGGAGATGAATGACTTTGCGGTTGCGCTGGCGTGTATTCCATATGACTGCCAGCCGTATACGGATGTGAGCACTAGTAGCAGGGGAAAGAGGAAGAACGGCAGGAAGCGGCGTGCGGTATCGCGCAAGTATCGCCAGTTGAGGATTGTGTACAGGGTGAACAACCAGGGGGAGATTGGCGTCCAATAGGGGAGTGGAATGCCAATTTTTGTGCCATCAAATGGCAGCATGGCCACTGCGGCAAACATCAACATGTCTGATGGGGTGATGGTGATACGAGTCAGCGTCTCGGTCATTGCCCCACGCTGTAGCGCGGGGGCAATGACCGGAGTTTCTGCGTTTTTCTTGAACTGGCTTGTTGCGAGCTGCGTATTGTTCGGTGTGGACATACTTGGTTCCCTCCCATATCCTCCGTGAGAACTGTACCAGTTGCATGTGTGGGTGAGGCGATGGGGGTTCGGTCAACCGTTCACTTTCATGAAGTACTTTTAAACTCCCACCAAGTAATTGGCAGTCGCTTACAAAAACTGAATAATCTATGGGCCAATCAGCCGTTTAGATCCTCTCCGTGGGGCTGGTGCATGTATTGTTCAACCCAAGCCATGCTGGTTTTTGGGAAATTAAAAGCCTGAATTATCATTAATTCGAAATCCAGGCTTTTACAGTATTCGTATAATCGCGAATTAAGCAGAAATCACTCAGCCTTCTTGCGGCCGCGGCGCTTCATGGTGCCGGCAGTGGCGTTTGCGACATCAAAAATCACGGTCTTGTCTTCCGGGTAAGTAGTGCCGTTGACGGAGGCGAAAGAGACCTCGCCTTCTGGAGCTTCGACAAGCGTGAAGTACTTGGAAATTGCTTCAACAAGCACAGCATCCTTGATACTTACAGACGTAGTCTGCTTGCCCTCACTCTTGCTGAATTTCACGGCATTATCCGCCTTAGCGGTAGTCGGCGTGACGGCAATTTGTCTGGTTTTATCGTTAATAAGGATCTTAACTTGTGCTGGAAAATTCAGCACTTCTGCGGTGGCCTTATTAAAACGTACAACGGAATCGGTAACGGTCATTACCGTTTTGCCAACGGGCTTAACTAGCTGAACTTCTTCGAATCCTTGAAGCAAGGATGCCATAATATACTCCTTCACACTGCATAAATATTACTGACAATTTTGATTGTAATGAATGATAATTTGAATTGCAATTTTATATATCACATTCTCAGTTTCAATTCATAATATGGAATAGGGAAATAGTGCTGTCGCAAAATATTTAGTGAGAATACATTGTGATTGCGATTGTGTACAGTTATTCTGCAGTCGTATCAAGGGTTTTGGTCATTGTTCACAAGGATACAAAAGCTCGAGAAGTTCCCCGGTAGGTGCTAAATTATAGACCATCTGTGAAAATTTCCCGAAGAGGTAAGGAAGAACATTGAGCATCGCTGATTTGCTGCAGATTGTTCGCAAGCATCTCGCGTCTGCGATTATCTCGTTCGTGGTGGTGTTTGCTGCAGTCGCAGCTGTCACGTTCATCATGCCGCCGAAGTACACGGCTACGGCTGAAGTGTTCGCCACGTATGCCGGTCAGTCCGGCGAGACGCAGACCACCAACGATATGAGCTCGGGTGCCAATTATTTGAATACCCAGATCACGACGTATCCGGAACTGGTGAAGACCGAAGCCGTGCTCCAGCCCGTCATTAAGGACCTCGGTCTGGATATGACCACGACCGATCTTGCCGATGTGGTGACCGCTACGAACCCCCCGAACACATTCATGGTGGATATCTCGGCGGAAGTCGGCGATCCGCAGCAAGCGGCCGACATCGCCAACAGCGTGGCGAAGAACCTGGCCGATCAGATTTCTTCCGACCTGTACAACAACTCCTCTTCCAGCGGCTCTCCCATCAAGCTCACGGTAGTGCAGAAGGCTCAGACTCCTACCGGGCAGAGCTCTCCGAACATTCCGCTGTATCTGGCCGCGGGCCTGATTCTCGGCCTCATCGTAGGCATTGGCGTTGCCCTGCTGAAGGACATCCTCAACACCAAGGTGGACTCCACCGATGATGTGCGTGAACTGACCCACGCTTCTTCGCTGGGTACTGTGCCACAGGCTACGATTCTTGACGACAGCCGCCCGGTCGTAGTCGCTCAGCCAGCTGGTAGCGAGGCTGAGGAATTCCGCCGCATCCGCACGAACCTTTCGTTCCTTACCACCACCGCCACGCAGGGTCATGGCCGACTGCTGATCATCACCTCTACCGATCCGTCCGAAGGCAAAACCACGGTTTCCTCCAACGTTGCCGTGGCTCTCGCCGAGAAGGCAAGAGCGTGCTGCTTATCGACGCCGATCTGCGCCACCCGTCCGTGGCTCACAAGCTCGGCATCGAAGGCCACGTGGGCCTGTCTCACGTGCTGTCTCGCCAGGCGTCCCCGGCCGATGTCATTCAGAAGTACTGGAAGCCGAACCTGCACATCATGCCTGCCGGTAAGCGTCCGGCTAATGCCAGCATTCTGCTGAACTCCGACCTGATGAAGGAAATGGTCGAGCAGGCCCTTACCCAGTACGATTACGTGATTATCGATACTGCTCCGCTGTCCGTGGCCAACGACGCCACCGTGTTCGGACGTATGGCTGGCGGTCTGGTGCTCGTGACTGGTAAGGGCGTAGTGGAGAAGAAGGAGCTGGAGAACACCGCTACGGCTCTGCAAGCCGCTGAAGTGCCGATTCTCGGCTTCATCTTCAACTTCGCTGATCCGAAGAAGAAGAACTATTACTACTACTACTATTACGAGGACGGCAACAAGCGCAGCTCTCATAAGGGTGCCAAGAGCAAGGGCGAGAAGAAAGCCCGCAAGTAATAGTTTGGCGTTTGCCGATCGTCTTGCAATATGAACCGTGCGGTACTTCTGTGCCGCACGGTTTACTGTTATAAGACTGAGTTGTTGGATTTATGGTGCTGGCCGTATATCGAATAGTAAAGAATTGTGACATTCTTGAATACCAGCTGGCACCCCTGGCATAGGGCTGGATAAACTGACAGTTTGGAATGACTTCAATGACGCAAAGGAATGAGAAGAGCATGGGAACAGACGAACGCCCTGAACCGAACGCGGAATCTGGTTCCTCTACGTCGCCGGCTCGCGGTGACATCGTCGATACCTTCTGGGATATACCGCCCATCTCGTTTGACGAGAACGACGGCGGTATTGCGCAGGGTGACAATGGTACGGGGACTGTTGCGGGTGGCGTTCAGTCCGTCTTCCCCAGCTTTGACGAAGTATTGGAATGGCCTACTGCGAGTGCGGCGAATACTGCTGGCGATGCCTTTTCCCCTTCCGATGCTGTGGCTACTGCCCCGATGACTTTTGCGGCACCTGATACTGCGGAAAGTGCTCAGTCGCCTCAGCAGGATAATAATACGACGCTGCCGCTTTTTGCGCCGGTTCCTGAAGCCAAGCCGCAACGTGATAGTGCCATAGACGATTTGAACATCGACTTCAGTGCCATTGAACAGAATCCTGAGCCGGTGGAGGAGCCGGAAGAAGACCGTGTGGCAGAGACTCCTCGCGGTGGCAAGGGCGGCAAGAAGAGGACCAAGGGCATTATCATTTCGGTGATTGTTGCGCTGGTGGTGATTGCAGCGATCATTGGTGGTGTATGGTACTGGCGTTCCAGCGAGCAGCGTCGGGAAAGCCATCAGCTGCATCAGGATGCGTTGACAGCATGTACTGAGGCCGTGGACCAGAATTCCACCGCTCAGAAGGCGCTGGCCAAGGCGTTGGCCGACGCCAAGAGCGCTCAAAGCATTACAGCTGATCAAGTGGCTGACGGCGCGACCATAGATACGCTGAAGAAGGCAATCGCCGCGGTAAAGAACGTGGAAGCGGTGGAGTGCAAGACTTCAGCTTCTACATCGGACCTCAAGCAATATGCCAAGACGGCCACTAGCCAGACCAAGACCGCCAAGAAGAACGCCACTGCGATTACTGCCGCGGCAAAGGCCGTGACGGACAGCAAGAACGCCAAGGATCAGGCTAACGCTCAGCAGGCGTTGCAGAGCAAGATAGCCGAGGCTCAGACTTTGCTGGACAACAGCCTGTATGCCGTCGACGATAATTCAACGCGCGTGACACTGGAAAGCGACATCGCCAACGCCAATACCGTGCTGTCCCAGCAAGGCACTGACGTAAAGGCCATGCAGGATGCCGTCAACACGCTGACTGCGTCCATGGATGCAGTCAACACGTCCATGGCAAACTACAGCGCAGCTGTTGAAGCTCAGCAAGAAGCAGCGCGGCAGAAAGCTCTGAATGATTATTATGCACGATTAAGGCAGCAACAGTTGTTGCAGCAGCAACAGCAACAGCAAAAACAACCAGACGATGAGGGGACAGGCGATCCGGCGGCTGGTCAGGGGACGAAACCGGAAGATGAGCCGAAGCCGTAAGTGATTGTGCTCTAGCCTAATTGTCAAAGGAACCGCGAATAACAGTAGTGCGCATTTCCACCATTTGCTGTTGCAAACCAGCTCAATATATGCGTGCTTTGTGCCGCTATGCCGTCACGGATTCGCATAATCAGTTGTGGAGGGCACTTCGTATGACACGGTAAAAGTGACCTCTAGGGCGTTGCATAATGCGAGGATTCGGCTGATAAGGCGCAGAAATGCCGATGCCGATCCCCGATGATTGGGAACCGGCATCATGCGCATGAGTTCGCTCGGCGTTTGGGCCGGGTTTCACTCAGCCTTCTTGCGGCGCGGAACCTGTTGTGTACGTGTTGATTTGGCTGGCTTAGTAGCTCTTGTGCGCCTGCCAATACGCGTACGCGCCGGAAATCGAGCCATAGCGGCCGTTGCAATAATTCACAAACCACTTGAACTGGGTCTGGTAGTTGGTCTGCCAGTCTGCACCTGCGGAAGCCATCTTGCTGCCCGGCAGCGCCTGCGGCAGGCCATAAGCACCTGAAGACGGGTTCGTGGCGGTGGGGCTCCAGCCGGATTCGTGGCTGATGATGAAGTTGGCGGCGGTGAAGTCGGCCTCGGAGTAGCCGTTGGAAATCAGGTAGTCATGCGCCCAGGACTGAATCTCGCCGGCCGGCGTGGTGGTGCCGAGGCTGGCGGCGCTGGGCGAAGACACGGTGGAGGTGCCCACCAGAATCACCTTATCGACCGGAGCCTTCTTGACCCAGGAGGTGAACACATTGGAGGAAACGACCTGATCGCCGGAGCGGGTTACCAGAGACGTGGTCTCCATCACGCCCTTCTCGCCTTCGGTCTCGACCTTCTCCTGGCCCTTGGGCAGGCTCGAGGTCTCCTTGCGCACTTCATTGAAGGCGATTTCGGTGTCGGTGGTCTCCACCGTGGTGTTGGCGCGGTTGATGGAAATGACTGTGGACTCGCTGACCTTGGAATCCAGGCTCGGAGTCACGCTGTCTTCCGGATCGAGGACGATATCGCCGGTTTCCAGCACATCCTTGACGGTGGTCATGTTGCTTTTTCGCCGAGGACCACGCGAGACTTGCCATTGACCTTGACGGTCACGTAGGTGGTGCTCTTGAGCGCGCCGCGGGATGCCGAACGGGAAGCCGCACCATCAGTGGCGGAGAATGAGGTTGGGGTGATGGAAGGTGTAGCGGTGCTCGACTGATAGAAGTCGCGAGATATAACGCCTGCAGTGGCAATGAGACCCACTGCGGCCACGGCTGCCGCGATCTTCGCCCACTGGCCCCGAGACAGGGTTTTGACGAATGAGGTCCGCTCAGCGTGCTTCGACATTGCGCTCCTTGGTTGGGTACACACTGCTCTCTATCATAGGACGTTGAATGGATGAATAAAAAACCGTGGTGGGTGTTCGATCCGCCACGGGTGTCATATGTAGTAGTTAGCAGTGCAAGGAAGCGCTATATATGGGCTTTTCCGCGCTTCCGTTGCCGCAGTGTGATAAGGCTTACTGCTGCTCCTGCGCTGCCTGCTGTGCTTTGGCGGCGGCCAGATCCAGCGCCTTGGCCTGGGCGATGAGGTCGTCCAGATCGGAGGCCTGCAGCGCGCCGGCCTGCTGGAAGATGACCTCGCCCTGCTTGGCAATCATCAGCGTAGGCACAGCTTGAATGCCGGCAGCCTGAGCCAGATCCTGATTGGCGTCGATGTCCACCTTGACGAAAGCGATGTTCGCATTCTCCGGCTCGTTGGACGCGGCTTCGAAAATCGGGCCGAATGCTCGGCACGGACCGCACCAAGTGGCCCAGAAGTCAACGAACACGATTTCGTTGTCAGTAATGGTCTTCTCAAACTCAGCTGAAGTGATGGCGGTGGCGGCCATTGAAGTTCCTTCCTCAAACACAGTGCTTGATGCTGTGTACCAGTTTCCCAGCACCACCCAACATTTCGGCAAAAGTTTGTGCCCCAAGCTGAATGGATTGCGGGCGCATGGAGGCGATGAGGCGCTTTGCTGAGAATTCACAGACAATTTTTCGGTGAATTGTGCCCATGTTCATCAATGCGCGCGATAATGAGACCATGCCAGTCATGAATGATGAAGTGCCCGACGAGGGCGATTATGATGCCGGCCGTGGCCGCGGCGAATTCGACAACATCACGCCCGAGGACTTCATCCACGGAGGCGGTTCCGGCCACGGCAACCCGCCGGGCTGGCTGGGACCGGCCGACATCAACCGGGCGCGCCATCAGATGCCCATCGCATACGTGGAGATCGTGCCCGTACGCACCGATGAGATGGGCCGCATCTCCCAGGTGGGCTCGCTGCTGCGCGTATCCGATGACGGGTCGATCGAACGCACGCTGATCACCGGCCGTGTGCTGTACCACGAGACGTTGCGCGAGGCCATCGCCCGCAATGTGGCCAAGGATTTGGGCGATATCGCCTTGCCGCTGCTGCCGATCGGGCTCCAGCCGTTCACCGTGGCCGAATTCTTCCCCACGCCGGGACTAAGCGAATACTACGATCCGCGCCAGCACGCCATCGCACTGTGCTACGTGGTGCCTATCGCCGGCGACTGCAAGCCGCAGGATGAGACGCTGGATGTGGAATGGGTGGATCCCAAGAGCGACGTAATGGACACGTTCGTGGCGCAGATGGTCAACGGCCATGGGCGCATCGTGCGACAGGCGTTGGCCTGGGCCGGAATCTGACAGTTGTTTTGCCTTCCGTTGGAGGGGATGGCGCGTAGCGACGGAGGGCGGTCCGCGTTGAGACCGCTCCCAGCCGACTGTGCCGACAGCTCCGCCAGTGGGGCGCGAATGTGAAGGAGTAATTCATGGCAATCGAATTGGCCAATCATATCTACCGCGACGGCGAAGGCGTGCCGGTGGTGCTGATGAACGCCTACCCGGTGGACCACCGCATGTGGGACGTGTGCGCGAAGGCGCTCGCCGACTTCGCCGACCTGAACGACGTGCCGGACTTCCCGATCTGGCTCCGGACATGGCCGGCTCCGGCGCATCCCCGGTGCCGAGCGACGCCGATTCGGGCCCCCGCATGGCGAACGGCGCGTACAGCGAGGCGTTGGATCGCCTGGCCGGAGCCTACGTGGACCTGATCAAGGCCGCCGGCTATGAGCAGGCGATTTGGGTCGGGCTGTCGATGGGCGGCTACGTGGCGATGGACATCCAGCGCCTGTACCCCGAAACGGTGGCCGGACTGGCCTTGTGCGACACGATGGCCGCGTCCGACGGCGTGGGCGGAGAGAACCGACTGAAGATGGCGGACGCCGCCGAACAGACGAACTCGGTCGAACCGGTGATGCACTTCGCGCAGCCGGCCGATGGCGATTCCACCGTCAAGAAGACTCCTGAATTCATCGCGACCATGACCGGCTGGATCAACGAACAGAACCCGGCTGGTCTGGCCTGGCGTCAGCGCATGACCTACGGACGTCCTGAACTGGGGGCGGTGCCGGAAACGATCAGCGCACCGAGCCTGGTGGTGTCCGGCGAACTGGACCCCTCCAGCAATCCGAGTGTGATGCGGCCGCTCGCCGAACGAATCACCGGCGCTGAATTCATCGATATTCCGGACTGCGGCCATTTCAGTGCCGTCGAACATCCGGATACCGTGGCGCGAGCACTGCTCTCGCTCGTCAAGCGCGTGCAGAGCGCGCAGAAGAACGCATAGGAGACTTCGATGACCGCTGACATTCATTTCTCGCCTCTGGCACTGACCCATGCGCTGCCGTTCCTGCCGCTCGCACAAGGTGACATCGACTATCAGGTGGACCGGCGCGGTGAACCCGGCCTGATCGACGAGCTGTTGGCCGAGCCGACCACCAAAGTCGTGCTTACGCGCGGCGGACTTGTCGCCGTACCGCGCGGCCAAGGCGAGCTTGTGGACTATGAGAACGTGAAAATGCGGCTCGCCACGTTGCCGGGCGCTATGTGTCCGCCGAACTGGCACGCTACCCCGAAGCGGTCGCCATGTTCCTTGGCTCCTATGTCGGGGCGCGCGGCGAATCCGTGGTCGCCGTGGATATCACGCGCGTGCCGGAAGCCGGCGTTCCCGGTGTTGGCGGGATTGCCGGTGTTGGCGGTGCCGTCGGCGGCGTGCTCGGCACCCAGGATTCCGGCACTGTGGACGGCGCGCTGGGCAAGAACGGCATCAGCGGAGGTGCTGCCGCCGGAATACGGCAGCCGGGAAACGCCAAGGGTAATGGCGGCGTAGCCGCAGCCAAAATCGCCGGGCCGCTCGGTGTACCGGATTCGGCCGGGCAAGGTGCGGACGATGCCTTCGATGATTCGGTCGGCGCGCCCGTACAGCCCTTGGCCCCGAAGCCCACGCTGCTGCAACAGGCCGTGACCCGGTTCGACTGGGTGGACCTGCGCGGATTTGCCCCTCACTCCAACGCGCGCGAGGCCGGGCAAGCCACCAGTGCCATCACCTTAAGCATCTGGCACAGCCGCCAGCGGTTCTGTCCCACCTGTGGCGCGGCGGTCCGGCCGGCGCTCGCCGGATGGGCGCAGCGATGCACCAACGAGGCGGACGGCAACCGTGTGCTGTTCCCACGCGTGGAGCCGGCGGTCATTACCGCCATCGTGGACGGGCACGACCGTCTGCTGCTGCAACACAACGCGGCATGGAAGGATTCGAGCTGTATTCGGTGTCCGCCGGATTTGTGGAGGCGGGGGAGAACCTTGAACACGCCTGCCGCCGCGAGGCCATGGAAGAGACCGGCATCAAGCTTGGCGAGGTGCGGTACCTGGGTTCGCAGCCGTGGCCGTTCCCGGCTTCGCTGATGATGGCGTTCAAGGCACATGCGATCACCACCGACGTGCGTGTGGACGGCGAGGAGACCATGACCGCGCGATGGGTCACACGCGACGAATACACGGCCGAGCTCATCGCCGGCCGTATGGCGGCGCCGGGCCGCGCCACCATCGCCCGCTACATGATTGAGGAATGGCTCGGTCGCGAGCTGTGACGGACCGCGAAGATAGGTTAGGCTTATGACTATGAGTGATGACAACGAAAACGAACAGCCGCTGAATCTCGACATTCCCGACCACCTCGAATACTCCGAGGAACATGCATGGGTGGACCGTTCGGTCGACCCCGCAATCATCGGCATTACCGAATACGCCGCCGACCAGCTTGGCGAACTTGTGTTTGTGGATCTGCCTGAGCCTGGCGCCCGTGTGGAGGCCGGCGACGAGATCGTGGAGCTTGAATCCTCCAAGGCCGTCCAGCCGTTGATCAGCCCCGTGGCGGGTACGGTCAAGTATGTGAACCGTGACGTGGCGGACGACCCGTCCGTGGTCAACGGCGATCCGTACGGCGAAGGCTGGCTGCTGAAGGTCGAGCTTGACGACGATGAGCCGGAGCTGCTGAGCGCCGACGAATACGCGAAGGTCGTGCGGTAGTTCCTTTTGAGCTCCCCTCTCTGAGGGGAGCCAAGAAAATGAGGCGTATGGCCTATATTGGTGTCTATGAGAAGCCCACGCGAGGATTTTGAGGCGGCAGGCAAGCGACTGCCTTGGGATGCTGCTGCTCGCAGTGCAGCGCTGTCCGCCACCGCGCCAGTCTCTGACGTCAAGGCATCCGCCAATGGTGCCGACAATGCCAGCAACGCTGAACATTCCGATGACATGCCCACCGTGCCGATTCCCGCACGCAAGGCTGCCACGACGTTCGACACCCCCTCCAAGCGTGAGCGCATCGAAGTCAAGCCGCCGATCACCCGATTCATACGTCGTGCCGTCACCCGCGTGTTCGGCGTATGGTCACGCATCTCCACTCAGGTGGTGCGCCAATGGGACTGGTATCCGCGAGTGGAACCCTATGTGGGTTATGGCACCGGCGATTACTCGCGTCTGATCTGCCGCACGGTATACGCCCCCAGGCACGCGCAATCCGGCGAACTGATCCGCGGCATCCGCGGCATGCTTGCCATACCCGCGCCGCGCACCCACGTGCAGGCCAGCATTGATGACATGCCGCTCAACACCGTGCAGATCGGCGTCTCCGAGGTCTATGACAAGGTGGACCGCACGCGCGATCTCGGCAGCGAATACGCCATCTCCGATTCCGCCGGATATCTCGACCTCGTGGCCGAGCATCGTCTGGTGCCCGGCATCCATCGCGTCTCCTACAGCGTGGCCAACCGCAAACCCGTGAGCGCCAACCTGTACACCATCCCCGCCAGTGCCAAAGTCGGCATCATCTCCGATGTGGACGACACCATCATGATCACGCAGGCCCCGGTGCCATGGAAGGCCGCGTACAACCTGCTGTTCCTCGACCCCAAGAAGAAAGCCTCCGTGCCGGGCATGAGCGTGCTGTTCACCCGCATCGCCGACTTGTTCCCCGGCGCACCGTTCTTCTATCTTTCGACATCGCCCTGGAATGTGGAGAGTTCGATTCGCAACTTCATCACTGACCATGGTTTTCCCGAAGGCCCGCTGCTGCTGCGCGACCTCGACCCGAGGCCCAAGACCTTCGTACCCACCGGCCCCCAGCACAAACTTGAGTTTGCCGAACAACTTATGGCCGACTTCCCAGACATGAAGTTCATTCTGGTGGGCGATGACGGGCAGAAAGACCCGACCACGTACGCCACCATCGCCCGCAGATATCCCGGACGTGTACTGGCGATCGTCATTCGTGAGTTGAGCCCGCGCGAATCAACCGGATTGGCGTCGGTGACGGGGCTCACCTCGACCCAGCCGACTCCGGTAACCGATGTGCCAGTATTCACCGGCACCACAGGCTCGAACATTCTGAAGACCATGCTGCCGTATCTGAAGACGGTGTTGCGATAGGCGCGGCGTGATGAACACTGAATGCGTCCCGGTGCGGTGCCTCGCCTATAATCGCGTGGTATGACTGACGAGAGCACAAACGCCGCGGCCGCGATGCCGCCTTACGCCAAGCGCGAGCCGAAGCGCCGCGAATTCCACGGTGACGTTTTCGAAGACGATTACGAGTGGATGCGAGACAAAGACTCCGATGATGTGCGCAGCTACGTAGCTGCCGAAAACCAGTACTGCGAGCGTCGCATGGCGCATCTGGCGGATTTCCGGCATACGTTGTTTGAAGAGCTGAAATCGCATGTGGAAGAGACTGATATGTCGGTTCCCACGCGCGTCAATGATTACTGGTACTTCACCCGCACGCAGCAGGGCAAACAGTATGGCGTGCAATGCCGCATCCCCGTGCGCGATGCCGATGACTGGGACCCGCCGGTCGTGGATCCGCAAGGCGCGCCCGGCTCCATGCCCGGTGAACAGGTCGTTTTTGATGCGAACAAGGAATCCGAGGGGCATGACTTCTTCCGGCTCGGCGGCTTGGATCTGAGCAAGGACGGCCGTTGGATGCTGTACGGCGTGGATGTTGCGGGAGACGAGCGATATGATTTCCGCATTCGCGACCTTGCCGGGCTGGAGACCGGGGAGCCGGTCAGCGAACTGCCCGAACAGTTCACCGGCATTGGCAGCGCATGCTTCACGCCGGACGGCCAATGGGTGTTCTGGGTGGAATTGGACGATTCCTGGCGGCCGCTCGCTGTGTGGCGGCATCGTGTTGGCACGGCGGTCGAATCGGATGTGTGCGTGTACCGAGAAACCGATGAACGGTTCTGGGTGGGCGTTGGCATCAGTTTTGATGAGCGCAATATCGTGATCGGCACCGGTTCCAAAACCACCACCGAAGTGCTGATGCTGCCGGTGGCCACGCCTGAAGGCGAATTCCAAGCTTTCATTCCGCGTCAGAACGATATTGAATATGATGTGAGCTTTGCCTGTTTTGAAGGCGCGGGGGAGAACGGTGCGGATGTGCCACTCGCCGTGGTCTATCACAACGCTGCCAATCCGAATTTCGAAATCGACGTCATTGACATGCGTGGCCATGAGCCGCCGTACCGACTCGGCGAAGGCGTGTGCATTGCCGCCGGGTCGCCGTACGGCTGTGAACATGGTGAGCCGGATAAGCCGATTACCGAGCATACTTCAACGCCGTCAATCCGGCGATATTGCAGGGTGCCCACGGTCTGGGCATCGAAGGCATCGCGTTGCATCGCAACTTTGTGTCCCTGAGCTACCGTGCCGACGGCCAGCCGCACGTGGCATACATGACCAAGAGCGCGGCTGCCGCCGACTTCCTGGCCGGACGGCCGTGGCGGTTTACGGAATTGCTGCCGCCTGCCCTGGAGGACGACTGGGACATGGTTGCCGACGATCGCGAAAACTTCACCGGCGATCATGGCGAAATCTTGTGGACCGAAGATGAGCCCCCACGGATCACACGTCATCTTCCGATGGTGCTAGCGACGACCACCTGCCCGGTGAGACCCGGCGCTTGTACACCATCGGCGTCGGCGGCAACCCCTCGTATGAGGCGCCGCGCATGCGCTACTCGTTCGCCAGCTACACCCGCCCGGGCGAGTTGCACGAAATCGATCCCGCCACCGGTGAAGATGCGCTGCTGAAGCGAGCCACCGTGTTGGGCAACTTCAATCCACGCGATTACATGGAACGCCGTGTGTGGATTACCGCGCGCGACGGCGAACGCATTCCTGTTTCCCTCGTCTGGCACCGCGATTGCCCGGCGCAGGATTCGCCGATGTTCATTACCGGATATGGTGCATACGAGATTTCCTCCGATCCGGGGTTCTCGGTCTCTCGTCTGAGCATGTTGGATCGCGGTGTGCTGTACGCCGTGCCGCATATTCGTGGCGGCGGCGAAATGGGACGCGCCTGGTATGAGCAGGGGCGCAGACTGAACAAGAAGCATTCCTTTGAGGACTTCGTGGACGCCACACGCGCGCTGCAGAAGGCGCATTTGGCTGATGCTTGGCGCACCGTGGCCAACGGCGGATCCGCTGGCGGTCTGCTGATGGGCGCGATTGCCAATATGGCGCCCGAATGCTACGCCGGTGTTGAGGCGGATGTGCCGTTCGTGGACGCGTTGACCTCCATTCTTGACCCGGACTTGCCGTTGACCGTCACCGAATGGGACGAATGGGGAGACCCGTTGCATGACCCTGAGGTGTATCAGTATATGAAGTCGTACACGCCATACGAGAATGTGCCGGTCGCCGTGCTCGAGGGCGGCAACGACGAGGCTGCCGGTGACGGCAGTGCTGATGGGGCTGCCACCGGCGCGGTCGCCGCCGCGCAATTCCCGAGAATCTTCATTACCACCTCGATGAACGACACCCGCGTGCTGTACGTCGAGCCGCTCAAATGGCTGGCCCGTTTGCAGTCCGCCGGCGTGGACGCGGTGGCCAAGATTGAGGTCGAGGCCGGTCACGGCGGTCTATCCGGGCGTTACAAGCAATGGGAAGAGGTTTCCTATGAGAACGCTTGGTGCATGGATGTGATGGGGCTCGCTCATTAGGCCATGTCCACTAGCTGAGCGGGTTCGGGCCGGCAGGTGATAGCGCGAGTAGGCTCCTTGAACTATGGCAAAGACATATAAAATCGCCGTTATTCCCGGCGACGGTATTGGCAAGGAAGTCACTCCGTGGGCTCAGAAGGCTTTGGAAAAGGCCGCTGAAGGCGTAGCTGACTTCGAGTACGAGAACTTCGACTTGGGTGCCGAGCGCTATCTGCGCGATGGTGCGATCCTGCCCGAGGACGAAGAGGAGCGCATCAAGGCCAACGACGCGATTCTGCTCGGTGCCGTGGGCGATCCGCGCATCAAGGCCGGCATTCTGGAACGCGGCCTGCTGCTCAAGCTCCGCTTCGACCTCGACCAGTACGTGAACCTGCGCCCCTCCAAGCTGTACAAGGGCGTCACCTCGCCGCTCGCCAACCCCGGCGACATCGACTTCGTGGTGGTACGTGAAGGCACCGAAGGTCTGTACTGCGGTGCCGGCGGCGCGGTGCGCCGCAACACCCCGCAGGAGGTGGCCACCGAGGTGTCCATCAACACCGCATACGGTGTGGAGCGTGTGGTGCGTTACGCCTTCAAGCTCGCTATGAAGCGCAAGAAGCACGTCACCCTGGTGCACAAGAAGAACGTGCTCGTCAACGCCGGTGATATGTGGCAGCGCATCGTCGACAAGGTCGGCGAGGAATACCCTGAGGTCACCCACGACTACCAGCACATTGATGCGGCCACCATCTTCCTGGTCTCCGACCCGAGCCGTTTCGATGTGATTCTCACCGACAACCTCTTTGGCGACATTCTGACCGATGAGGCCGGCTCCGTGGTGGGCGGCGTGGGCTACTCCGCCTCCGGCTGCATCAACGCCTCCGACGAGTTCCCGTCCATGTTCGAGCCGATTCACGGTTCCGCTCCGGACATCGCCGGTCAGAACAAGGCCAACCCGACCGCCGCCATCCTCTCCGCCGCCATGCTGCTCGAGCATCTCGGCTTTGATGATGCGGCCAAGAAGATCCATACCGCCGTCGAAGCGGACATCGAGGAGCTCGGCTCCACCGTGCGCTCCACCGACCAGGTCGGCAAGGACATTCTGGCCCGCATGTGACCTCAAACTTGGCTCCCCTCGCTGAGGGGAGCCAGAAAACTCTCTATACTGAGTTGCATGCAAATGCGACATGGGGAATGCAAAACCGTTGGCAGCAAACTAGTCGCCGTGACCGTATCCGTCGATGATGACGGCACCGCACAGTCATGCCATATCAGCGGTGATTTCTTTATTGAATCAGTTTCGGATGCCGAATCTCATGCTTTGTTGCATGACCTGGAACGAGCTCTAATTAGCGATGATTCATTGCGGTCCGTATTGGACGCCCATCCTAGTTGCCAAATTATCGGCACAGATGAAATTGCCATCAAAACCGCATACAGCCGAGCCGTAAGCAGCAACTTACCCCCGCTGGCGGGGGCTCCAGCGCAGCGGGTGGGGGTGGGCAGCCCCGATGCGCCGAACATCCCAGCATCCATCAATACACAAACCAAGCAGCCCGACAAAAGCTCTGAATACCGGGAGCGCTGGAACGCCCTCAAGCCTCAACTCACCGTGATCCACGGTCATCCGCGTACTCCGGACGAGCAAATGGCCATTGACGAGACCTGGGCGCGTGAAGTCGCAGCAGGAACACGACAGCCGACCATCCGATTATGGGAGTGGGCGGGCCCGGCTGTGGTCATCGGCCGTTTCCAATCGGCCCAGGACGAGGTGAATCTGGACATTGCCAAGCAGCTCGGCTTCGACGTGGTACGCCGTTGCACGGGCGGCGGAGCGATGTTTATCGAACCGGGCAACACCATTACCTATTCTCTGTATGCGCCGCTCGATTTCGTTCAGGGCGTAAGCATCGAAGAATCCTACCGGCTCTGTGACTGGTGGCTGGTCGAAGCGCTGCGCGAACTTGGTTTAGATGTGCGGTTCGCGGGCCTCAATGATATCGCCTCGCAGTACGGCAAGATCGGGGGAGCGGCGCAGCGGCGCTTCCCCGTAGGCTCAGGCGGCGCGGTGCTGCACCATGTGACCATGGCATATGACATCGATGCGGCCAAGATGAGCCGTGTGCTCAACACCAGTCGCGAGAAGATGTCAGACAAAGCGGTGAAATCAGCGGTCAAACGCGTGGACCCGATGAAAAGCCAGACGGGTCTCAGCCGCGAACACATCGTCGAGCACCTTATTGACTGGTTTGCGGCGTGATTTCACCGATGGCCGTATACGATTTTGCCGCTGGCCGTGCGCGGTTTTGTCATGGGCGAGCGCGGTAGCCGCGACAGTGCCGTTTTTCGCGGTAACGCATTCGTCAGCATGTCGTACGGCTATCGGATCGTGCCACACATGAAGTGACGAATGAGGGCATGCTCCTGACGAAACCTGTGGGGCGCGTTACAATATGACGGATGGGCGACGACGGTCATAGGACAATAAGGATGGTGCGATGAGCTTGGAAACGCCAAACGCTTTTGCTGACGAGGAAAACATCCTGTTGCATACGGCATTGTTCAAGCAGGTATCGCCAGCCGAAGCCGAGGAGCTGTTGCCGCATTTGAAGCATGCGACGTTCGATAAAGGCGACTATATCTTCTCCGAAGGCGATACCGATCAGCGCATGTATTTACTGGAGCAGGGGCGCGTCAAGCTGATTCGCACTTCTTCCGATGACCGCGTGCAGCTGCTGTCCATCCACGCGCCGGGCGAAGTGCTTGGCGAGATTCCGGTATTCGACCCTCATGGTGGCCCGCGCACCGCGTCCGCGGTGTCCATGAGCCATGGCACGCGCGTGGTCTGGCTGGAGCATGATGCCCTGTTCGCATGGCTTGATGAGCATCCGCGTGTGGCCATCGACATGTTGCAGGTCATGGCCAGCCGCCAGCGCGGCAACAACGAACGCATCTCCGACTTGGTATTCATGGATGTGCCGGCGCGTCTGGCCAAGACATTGCTCAACTTGGGCTCACGTTTCGGCGAGCCGGTGGAACAGGGCCTCAAAGTGCCGCATGACCTGACTCAGGAAGAGCTGGCCCAACTGGTGGGCTCCAGTCGTGAGACCGTGAACAAGGCGTTGATGGACTTTTCCAACCGCGGATGGATCGCACGTGACGGCCGATCGATCATCATCTTCCAGCCCGGTATGCTGATTCGACGCTCGCGGCGCTGACCGTTCGGCTGACTTCCAGCCAATGTTACGCTAGTGCGATTCTTGTGATGATATGTTCACGGGAGCTGACCGTAAGCCCGGTTGGTAGGGCACCCCATTTAGAATGGGGCCCATGCCCAAAAAGAAGTCCCTCACTCTCCAACGTGTGCTTGTTCTCCTCTTGGCCTATATCATGCTTGCCGTCTGCGGCGGCGTGGCGGCCAGCGTGTTGTTTGTACCGGGTGTGATCGGTGCCAATAAAGCCGCCAAAGCGGTGATTCCGTCGCTCAAGGTAGAAAACGTGGACTTCGACGTGACTAGTCTGCCCCAGAAGTCGACGATGTACGCGCGAGACGGTTCCACCGTTATCGCGACGTTCTACAACCAAAACCGTATCGTCGTGCCGCTGAAGAAGATTTCCAAAACCATGCAGCAGGCAGTGGTGGCGCGCGAAGACCGTCGATTCTGGACTCACGCCGGCGTCGACGTGCAAGGCGTGATGCGTGCGTTCGTGCAGACCTACCTCGTCAAAGGCTCCCAGCAGGGTGGTTCGTCGCTGACCCAGCAGTACGTCAAGAACGTGCTGCTGATGCAGGCGATCGAGGATGACGATTCGATCGCCCAGTACCATGCCACTGAAGACACCATCGCCCGTAAGATTCGCGAGATGCTGATTTCCGTGCAGATGGAAAAGAAGTATTCCAAGGCCGAGATTCTGCAGGGCTATTTGAACATCGCCCAGTTCGGCAACAACCTGTATGGCGTGGAAACCGCGGCCCAGCGCTACTTCAGCGTGTCCGCCGCCGATTTGAACGTGGTGCAGTCCGCCACCATCGCGGCTATCACCAAGAACCCAAGCCTGTATGATCCGCTGGTCGAAGAGAACCAGAAGGAAAGCGAAAACCAACGCAATATCGTGCTCAAGCTGATGCTGCAGGAAGGATACATCACCCAGAAGCAGTACACCGAAGCTGTGAACACGCCGTTGAAGGACACGCTGAAAGCACAGGACGTGAATGTCGGCTGTCAGGACACCGGCGATTACGCGTACTTCTGCGATTTTGTGGTGCATCGCATCCAGAACTCCGAAGAATTCGGCAAGACTCGTGCCGAGCGTAACAAGCTGCTGCAGGAGGGTGGCCTGAAAATCGTCACCACGCTGGATGTGGAAGCGAATTCCACGATGATGGAGACCGCGCGTAATACCATTCCACCGGACGATCCCAGCGGCATGGAGATAGCCATGGCCGCAGTCAAACCGGGAACCGGCGAAGTGCTGAGCTTTGGCCTGAATCGTTACTATGACGCCACTCCGGCAGCCGCGAACGATCCCACCAAGACGAGCCAGAACTATGCCGTCGATTTGGCGGATGGCGGTGGTTCTGGTTGGACCATCGGTTCGTCCTGGAAGCCGATCAACCTGATTGCGTGGATGGAAGCGGGCCATTCCATCAACGACAACCTCCAGACCTCGACGTCATACCCCACTACGGACTTCGCCTGCAGTAACTATTCGGGCGGTGCCGATTCGTGGAACGTGTCGAACGCCATGGGCGCAGGTACAGTGAACCCAGAAAGCCCATTCCTCGGTCTGGTCCGTTCGCATAACACTACTCAGGCTTCCATGGGTGCCATCCTCAAACTGTGCAAGGTGGCGGACACCGCGACTGAACTGGGATACCATGACGCCGCCACGGGTGAGACCATCGACAAAACCCAGGTGTATACACCATCCATGATGATCGGCTCGGTGAATGTGTCCCCGCTGACCATGGCGAGCATCTTCGCCGTATACGCCTCGAATGGTGTGCAATGCAACCCGATTGCCATCAGCAAGGTGACCGATAAGGACGGCAACGATCTCAAGGTTCCATCCGCGAACTGCCATCAGGCGGTGGATAAGGACATCATCCAAACACTCGCTTATACCTGAACCAAGGTACGGTGCGGCCGGATGGTGCCGGTTGGTCATTCAGATTGGCTGACGGGCGTAAGTCGTTTGGTAAGACCGGTACCAGTGAGGATCTTGCGGTGTCCGGTGGATCGTTCATTCCTAATCAGATTGCGGCGTTCGCTGTGGTCGGCGATGCACAGAACCCGTACACCAACCGTATTTCCAACATTGCCATCAACGGCCGGTACAACAGCTATTGGGATGGTTCGACAATCGCGGCTCCGGCCGTTACCAACTTCTTCAATAGCTACATTTCCAAGAAGAAAATACCGATTGACAACGATTACGGCCAGCCCGTCTCGAAGTACACCACGACTGGCAAGTATCTGGGCATTGGCGGACGAACGTTCAGCGTGCCGCAGACCACTACGAATGGCAACAGCCAATCGCAGAGCAGCAACAATCAGTCTCAGTCGCAGAACACTGGGCAAAACAACACCCAAACCCAGGGCACCAATTCAGAGCAGTCGAATGATGGCCAGTGATTGGTGATTGGCGTTTGACATTTGGTGATTGCATGCCGGCTGAGTCTGCGTAACATGGCCGACTGCGATACCCAAATTACGTAGTTTGCGGGCGTTACCTGTTTCAGGTGACGCCCGTTTTACAATACTTAATGACAACGCCATCGCGTTCATCGAATATTTGCCATGAACGTGCATCGGAAAGGGGAACGATGAGCAACGACGATCTGACGCATGAGAATTTTGATTTTCGTGGATTCGACGTGCCGGATCTCAAAGCGGTGACGCTGGCTTCGTCTTCGGACGGCGATCAGTCCAAGCAGCCGAAGACCAAGCACGAGGATGCATCGAAGAACCGTAAGCACGGTAAGAAGAAGTCAAAATCCGATGCACGGTCCAAGAAGCGGGCCGGCGCGGGCAAGACGAGCGAATCGTTCGATGATTATGAGGATTATGAGGAAAGGGAAGCTGTGAGCAAGGCAGATAAGAAAGTCAGCAAGGACCGTCCGGGGCTGTTTGCGCCAATGACGCTGCGCGAGGTGACCGTGCGTAATCGTATTTGGTTGCCGCCGATGTGCACGTATTCGTCGTTCGCCCGCGATGGTAGGCCCACGCCGTTCCACTACCAGCATTACGTGTCTCGCGCGTTCGGCGGATTCGGCATGGTGATTGTCGAATCCACCGCCGTGGCTCCTGAGGGGCGTATCACGCCGTGTGATCTGGGCCTGTGGGAAGACGGGCAGATTGATGCTTGGCGCTGGATCGTGGACGGTATTCGCGAGGCGGGTGCGGTGCCTGCCATCCAGCTCAACCATGCGGGGCGTAAGGCTTCGACTGGTTGCTTTGCCGTTGGTTACGACGGTCAGAGCGTGCCGGAGGAGGCGGGCGGCTGGCCTACCATGGCACCGTCTGAAATCGCGTTCGGTGGGTTGCGTACGCGCGCGCGCTGTCCGTGGATGAGATTCATGGTCTGGTCGGCGCGTTCGCTGCGGCGGCGGGCCGTGCGGTGGCCGCCGGCTTCCAGGCGATTCAGATTCATGCCGCGCATGGCTATCTGATTTCTCAGTTCCTTGACCCGCTGAGCAATGAGCGTGATGACGAATATGGTGGCGATTTGACCGGTCGCTCTCGGTTCCTGGTCGAGGTTGTGGATGCCGTGCGTGGGGCCGTCCCTGAGGGCGTGCCGGTTCTGGTGCGCATTTCGGCCACGGATTGGGCTGCCGGCGGTTGGGATTTGGACCAGACCATCGCACTATCCAAGGTGCTGAAGGAGCATGGCGTCGATGTGATGGACGTGTCCACCGGCGGCATCATGTCGGGAGTGTCGATTCCGGTCAAGCCGAACTATCAGGTGCCGTTCTCCGAGCAGGTCAAGGCCAAGGCCGATATTCCGGTGACCGCGGTGGGTCTTATCACCAAGCCGAAGCAGGCGGCCAAGATTCTGGCCCATGGCGAAGCCGATGCCGTGGAGATTGGCCGCGCCGCATTGCGTGATCCATACTGGCCGTTGCGTGCAGCCAACAAGCTGGGCATACCGTCCACCGAGATCCCCTACGCCCCGCAATACGTGGCCGGTGCGTACTAAATCCTCATGGGGCGGTAACTTTCCCATGGGGCGGTAAAACCCTCATGGGGCGGTAACCCAAAACGGCGGTATTCTGCGGAATGTGAAATTTGGCTAACCGCCCCATGGGACAATCACCGCCCCATGAGGGTTTTACCGCCCCATGGGTAATAGGGCAATATGTGAGTTCACTCCACGTCTACGCCGACGGCGTCGGAGACGTGCTCGAATCCGTCGCGGCGCAGCAGCTGGGCCAGACCGCGCTTCAACACGGTGATCTGTTGCGGGCCTCGGTACATCAGCGAGCTGATGAACATGACCAAGCTGGAGCCGGAACGAATCTTCGCATAGGCTTGCTCGGGGGTAAAGACGCCACCGATGCCGGCGATAGCGAACCGGTCGCCATACTCTTTATACACCTTGCGAATCAGCTCGGTGCTGGCGTTGGTGCACGGGCCGCCGGACAGGCCGCCCTCCCAATCGCGCGGAATTTCGAGGCCGGTGCGGTCCTTCTGCAGATTGGCGATGGACAGCCCCTGCACATTGTGCTCGGCCAGCACATCGAGCAGTTCCTTGTACTCGCCCCACGGCTTGTTCAACGGCATCTTGACCAGCGTGGGCTGCGGGCGGTCGATCTTGTCGAGCGCCGTAAACAGACGGTCGAGCGCTTCCGGAGTCGCGGTGAACGGTTCGCCGACGTGCGTGTTCGGGCAGGAGACGTTGACCTCCACCATCGCGGTGCGGCCGGCGGCGCGGCGCATTGAAATGCAGTAATCCTCAATGCCTTCGTCCAAATCGCCGCACTGGTCGTCGTTGGTGCGGGCGATCGACACGGACAGCTGCATCTGGCGGGCCTGAGTCCAAGCCTTCTCGGCACGCTCGATGACCTTGTCCGAACCGATGTTGGCGAGGCCGACGTGCACCATCATCGAATCGTATTCAGGCAGACGGTGGAACCACGGCTTGGCGTTGCCCGGGCAGGGGCGCGAGGTGGTGGAGCCTACGGTTTCGAAGCCGAAGCCGGCGTGGTCCAGCACCACGGGCATCTCGCAGTTCTTGTCGAGGCCGGCGGACAGGCCGAACGGGTTGGTGAAATCGACGCCCATCACATTCGTTTCCAGAATGGGGTCGGTGTAGTCGAGCATCAGCTGTTCGGCGAGCAGCAGCGGCGGGACGTTCTTGACGACGTGGCAGAACTCGATCATCTGATCGTGTGCCTCATCGGGGCGGTGGTTGAACACGAAGTTCGGTTTGATGATGTGCTTGTAGCCGAAGGTGAACAGATCGGTGGTGGCTTTGTTGACGGCGTTGTGCCAGAAGCTTTCAGAAACGTAAGTCATACCGCCTATTGTCTCACGCTTGGGCCGGTGCGGCTAGGTGATTCCTACCTAGGCGAATTGGGGAAGGGGGCTACCGCTGTGAGAATATCGGTTCGCGCAATGTGCGATTTTGCGCGGTTTTGTGGAAATGAACACCTGAATTGCCCGGGATTTTCGAGAGATTGTCCCCAAAACGCTCAAGCCGGTTTGGTTTGTGAGCTTTTGTGTGCGATAATGTTCGCATGATTTCGTCACAACGTCAGCACCTCATCTTGAGCAGGTTGCGCACACGCGGGGCAGTGCGCATTACGGCGCTATCGAAGGAACTGGGTGTGTCAGCGATGACCATCCGCCGCGATATCGCCGAACTTGCCGACAAGGGACTGTTGAAGCGCGTCCATGGCGGCGCGGTGACTACCAGTACCTTGCTCAGCGAACCCCTGTTCTCCGTCAAGTCTCAGATGGATATCGGCCTGAAGGACGCCATCGCCCAGGAAGCCATCAAATATGTGGCTCCCGGCGATGTAATCGCCATCGGCGGCGGCACCACGGCCTATGTCTTCGCCCAGCATCTGCTCGAATCGCAGCAGTCCAGCGGCATCACCATCCTCACCAATTCGATTCCCGTGGCCGAACTGGTCCAGGCCCTCGAATCCAAGGACGTGGAGGTGATCGTCACCGGCGGTGTAATCACCCGCTCAAACTCGCTTGTCGGGCCGATTGCGGACAAGGTCGTCGCCTCGCTGCGCGTCAACACTGTATTCCTCGGCACTCATTCAGTGTCGATTCCCCGCGGCTTCCTCATGCCGAACTCGCTTGAGGCCGCTACCGATATGGCGATGATGGACATCGCCGATCGCACCATAGTTTTGACCGATCACACCAAGTGGAGCTGCACGTCGCTGTCGCTGTTCGCGCGCTTCGACCAGGTGGACACGGTCATCACCGACGACGTCTCGACCCTGACTCCGCCGCCAAAACCAAGGATTTGGTAAAGGAACTCGTGCTGGCCCACCAGAGCGAGACCATTGAGGAAAGTGAGTAACACCCATGGCTGATTTCGCCAACTACACCCCCGGAGAGTACGCGAAGGAGCACATCCGCATCACGCCGACGACGCTTGCCGACGGTCGTGACTTCTTCTACCTGGACGACGACCCCGAGTTCGTCTCCGGTGCCAGACCCGCGAGCTCAAGGACCCGCGCCCGCTGGACTACCGTTTCGCCCCGCACCTGGACGCCGACGGCAACGAAGTGCCGTACGCCGCCCCGCAGATGCGCCGCGACCCGCTGACCGGCGACTGGATTCCGATGGCCACCGCCCGTATGAACCGCCCGATCA
>ENA-OQCF01000120-OQCF01000120.1-human-gut-metagenome-genome-assembly--contig:-NODE-120-length-28198-cov-30.395960_pt1 | contig 28198 bp, 17 predicted proteins | sample MGYA00242756_ERZ504573 | MGnify/ENA primary metagenome ERZ504573 (study PRJEB26092, sample SAMD00036240) | human gut metagenome | host: Homo sapiens | study: EMG produced TPA metagenomics assembly of... | reverse complement strand
CCCGGCGACCCGTACCAGGACGGCGAAGTGCCGGACACCGACTACAACGTCGTGGTGTTCGAGAACCGCTTCCCCTCCATGGTGCGCGTGCCCGGCGTCGTCCGAGGACGTGACCTACGTTGACGGCAACCCGCTGTGGGAGAAGAAGCTCGCCGCCGGCCGCTGCGAGGTCATCTGCTTCGACCCGAACGAGGACGGCCTGCCGGCCGATCTGCCGGTCTCCCGCCTGCGCACCGTGGTTGAGGCTTGGGCCTTCCGTACCGCCGAAATCTCCAAGATGGAAGGCATCGAGCAGATCTTCCCGTTCGAGAACCACGGCCAGGAAATCGGCGTCTCCCTCGCCCACCCGCACGGCCAGGTCTACTGCTACCCGTTCATCGCCCCGAAGATGGAGAAGGAACTCCAGCACACCGAGGCCTACCACGAGAAGACCGGCGGCAACCTGCTTAAGGACATCATGAACGCCGAGCTCGAAGCCGGCGAACGCATCGTGATGCGCAACCACAGCTGGGTCGCCTACGTGCCGGCCGCCGCCCGTTGGCCCCTCGAGGTTCACGTGGCTCCGGTGCGCGACGTGCTCACCCTCGACCAGCTCAACGACGAAGAGCGTTGGGACCTTGCTCCATGTACTCGCACCTCCTGAAGCGCGGCAACGCCTTCTTCGACAAGGGCGACGGCAAGGGCATGGACCTGCCATACATCGCCGCCTGGCACCAGGCCCCGGTGCACGACAAGCGCCGTGAGAACTACCGCCTGAACCTGCAGTTCTTCTCCTTCCGCCGCGCCGCCAACAAGATCAAGTACCTCGCCGCTCCGAATCCGGCATGGCCGCCTGGATCTCCGACACCACGCCGGAACTCATCGCCAAGCGCTTCCACGAGCTCGGCTCCATCGACATCGCCGACTGATAGAAAGAAAACATCAATGACTGCTGTTGAATTCATTGAGCCGCTGACCCATGAGGAAGGCGTCTCGCAAGCTACCAAGCTGTTCGTCGACACCTACGGCGCTGCGCCCGAGGGCGTGTGGGCTGCTCCGGGCCGTGTGAACCTGATCGGTGAGCACACCGATTACAACGCCGGCCTGTGCCTGCCGATCGCTCTGCCGCACCGCACCTTCATCGCCCTGAAGCCGCGCGAAGACACCAAGGTTCGCGTCGTCTCCGGCGTGGCTCCCGACAAGGTCGCCGAAGCTGATCTCGATGGCCTCAAGGCCCGTGGCGTGGACGGCTGGTCCGCCTACCCGACCGGTGTGGCCTGGGCGCTGCGTCAGGCTGGTTTCGACAAGGTCAAGGGCTTTGATGCCGCCTTCGTCTCCTGCGTGCCGCTGGGCTCCGGCCTGAGCTCCTCCGCCGCCATGACCTGCTCCACCGCTCTGGCTCTGGACGACGTGTACGGCCTCGGCTACGGCGATTCCGACGCCGGCCGTGTGACCCTCATCAACGCCGCCATCAAGTCCGAGAACGAGATGGCCGGTGCCTCCACCGGCGGTCTTGACCAGAACGCTTCCATGCGTTGCACCGCCGGCCATGCGCTGCTGCTTGACTGCCGCCCGGAGTTGACCCCGCTGGAGAACGTCTCCCAGCAGGAGTTCGACCTCGACAAGTACAACCTCGAGCTGCTTGTGGTCGATACCCAGGCTCCGCACCAGCTCAACGATGGCCAGTACGCTCAGCGTCGCGCCACCTGCGAGGAAGCCGCCAAGATTCTCGGTGTGGCCAACCTGCGCGTTACCGCCGACGGCATCTCCAAGGCCGATGACCAGTTCCAGGCCCTCAAGGAAACGCTTGACGCCCTGCCTGACGAGACCATGAAGAAGCGCGTGCGCCACGTCGTCACCGAAATCGAGCGCGTGCGTTCCTTCGTGCGTGCCTTCGCTCAGGGCGACATCAAGGCTGCGGGCCGTCTGTTCAACGCTTCCCACGATTCGCTGGCCGCCGACTACGAGGTCACCGTCCCCGAGCTGGACATCGCCGTGGACGTGGCCCGCAAGAACGGCGCCTACGGTGCGCGTATGACCGGCGGCGGCTTCGGTGGCTCCATCATCGCGTTGGTGGACAAGGGTCGTTCTCAGGAAGTCGCTCAGAAGATCGCCGACGAATTCGAAAAGCAAGGCTTCCACGCACCGCGCGCGCTTGCCGCGTACGCGGCGAAATCCGCTTCACGCGAGGCATGATAATAAATCACAATGCTAAATGGCGGGTGTCTTCCCTATACTTGGGTAGTCACCCGCTTTTTGTATACGACCAGGGAGAGCCATGAACAAGGCAATCATCACCGTCGTCGGTCAGGACACCGTCGGCATCATCGCGCGAGTCTGCACCTACCTGTCCCAGCACAACGTCAACGTGCTCGACATCTCGCAGACCATCATCGACGGTTACTTCAACATGATGATGATTGTCGACTACGCCAACGCGGACAAGGACTTCGGCGCGATGGTCGGCAACCTTGAGGACCTCGGCGACGACATCGGCGTGCGCATCCGCTGCCAGCGTGAGGAAATCTTCACCAAGATGCACCGTATTTGAGGCGGCCCGCTCAGCAGGCCGCCTCACGCGAGGAGGTGGAAAGCCCGGTGGGCTTTCCACTGACGGAGCCATCCTTATCCCTCTGATGAGGGTGACCGCCAAACTAGTCTTTAAATATCCTGTAAGGAACAAACCATGCTGAACATCATGGAGGTCCACGAGACCAATCAGATGATCGAGCAGGAGAAGCTCGACGTCCGCACCATCACCATGGGCATCTCGTTGCTCGACTGCGCCTCGGACGATGTCGACAAGACCTGCGACAACATCTACCGCAAGATCACCACCTATGCCAAGGACCTCGTTTCCACCGGCAAGGCCATCGAACGCGACTACGGCATCCCGATCGTCAACAAGCGCATCACCGTCACCCCGATCTCACTGGTCGGTGCCAGCTCCTGCAAGACGAGCGAGGATTTCGTCAAGATCGCCCACGCGCTTGACAAGGCGGCCAAGGAAGTCGGCGTCGACCTGATCGGCGGCTACTCCGCACTCGTTTCCAAGTCCATGACCCCGGCCGAGGAGCTGCTCATCCGCTCCCTGCCGCAGGCTCTCTCCGAGACCGACATCGTCTGCTCGTCCGTGAACGTCGGCTCCACCAAGACCGGCATCGACATGAACGCGGTCGAACTGCTCGGCCATATCATCAAGGACGTTGCCGAGCGTACCGCCGACAACGACTCCTACGGCTGCGTCAAGTTCGTGGCCTTCTGCAACGTGCCTGACGACAACCCGTTTATGGCCGGAGGCTTCCACGGCGTCACCGAGGGCGACGCGGTCATCAACGTCGGTGTCTCCGGCCCCGGCGTGGTCTCCCGCGCACTCGATGCGGCCAAGGGCAAGGACTTCGAGTTCCTGTGCGAGACCATCAAGCGCACCGCGTTCAAGATCACGCGCGTGGGTCAGCTTGTGGCTCAGGAGGCTTCCCGCCGCCTCGGCATCCCGTTCGGCATCATCGACCTGTCGCTCGCCCCGACCCCGGCCGTGGGCGACTCCGTGGGTGAAGTGCTGGAGAAGATCGGCCTCGAGCAGGTCGGCGCTCCCGGCACCACAGCGGCGCTCGCCATGCTCAACGACCAGGTCAAGAAGGGCGGCATCATGGCGTCCTCCTACGTGGGCGGCTTGTCCGGCGCGTTCATCCCGGTCTCCGAAGACAAGAACATGATCGACGCGGCTTCTTCCGGTTGCCTGACCATCGAGAAGCTCGAAGCCATGACCTGCGTATGCTCGGTGGGCCTCGACATGATCGCCATTCCCGGCGACACCTCCGCCGCCACCATTTCCGGCATGATTGCCGACGAGGCCGCCATCGGTATGGTCAACCAGAAGACCACCGCCGTGCGCGTGATCCCCGTGGCGGGCAAGGGCGTCGGCGAAATGGCGAACTTCGGCGGCCTTATGGGCTACGCGCCCATCATGCCGGTCAACCAGACCAGCTGCGAGGCCTTTGTGACCCGTGGCGGTCGTATTCCCGCTCCGATTCACAGCTTCAAGAACTGATTCAGTAGGGTATCTGCCTTCAAAGAGGTACATTTGCGCAGATAGGTATCTGCTTTCAGAGGGGTACCTCAATCAAGAAACCCCGAGTACAAGCGTTGATATTTCAACGCCTATACTCGGGGTTTCGTCCTTTAACAGCCCCTCGAAGCGGCAATAGACCTCCGGCAGATGCCAAATCAGCCCCTCGAAGCGCCGATAGACCCATTTTCTGCGATGATGGTCGTGCTGCGAGGCTCAGGGTTTCCTCTCTCACGCCTGTCGGCGTTCGTTCGGCGTCGCTACTCGAAGGCCCACCGGGCCTTCTCCTCAGCGCCCTCCAGCGAAGTTGAGTTGGCGCCAGGCTTCGTAGATGGCGATGGACGCGCAATTGGTGAGGTTCAGGGAACGCAAGGACGGGCGCATGGGCAGTCGCACTTGTTCGGCCACATGAGGGCCTCCATGATGTCCATCGGGTCGGGGATGTCGCCGGGCTCGGGGCCGAACAGCAGGATGTCGGTCGGCTTGTATTCCACCTCGGTGTACAGCTTGGTAGCATGTGCGGTGAACGCGATGATGCGCGAATTGGGCATGGACTCCACCAGGTTGTCGAAATTCGGGTGCAGCACCACGTGGGCCATGTCGTGGTAGTCGAGGCCTGCTCGGCGCAGCTTGGTGTCGCGCAGGTTGAAACCCAACGGCTCCACCAAATGCAGGATGGTGCCGGTCACCGCGCACAGGCGGATGGCCGAGCCGGTGTTGCCGGGAATGCGCGGTGAGTAGTAGCACAGATGCGGTGTTACGGTTTCGGTGGTGGCGGCCTTTTCAGCCGAGAGCATCGCGTCCACCACGGAGATGGGGTTGCCATGCGCGTCGGTTACGAGTTCGTCCGGTCCGTAATTCGATTTACGGTACCCGTACTCGAACATCTTCTCGACTTTTGTTTCGGGATTCTGTGCGTTCTGCGAATTCTGTTCTGCTTCGTTCGTCATAGCTGCTAAGAATAAGAACGATGAACGACACAGCAATTTCTTTGCGATTGGGCGCATGGTGGGAGGCCAATGCGCGCGATTTGCCATGGCGCTTCGGCCGGGCCACGCCGTGGGGCGTGCTGGTATCCGAAGTCATGAGCCAGCAGACGCAGATGAGCCGTGTAGTGCCGTACTGGACCGACTGGATGGAACGTTGGCCCGACGCCCGCGCCCTCGCCGAGGCCCCCAAGGCCGAGGTGATCACCGCATGGGGGCGGCTCGGCTATCCACGCCGCGCATTGCGGTTACAGGAATGCGCCCGCGTGGTGGCTGAAGATTACGCCGACAAACTGCCGCGCACGTATGACGAACTCACTGCATTGCCCGGCATCGGCGATTACACCGCCTCCGCGGTGATGAGCTTTGCGTTCGGCGAACGAATTGCCGTGATCGATACCAACATTCGCCGCGTGCTGAGCCGCGTGTTCCTGGGCGTCGAATCGCGCGGGGGAGCGACCAGCCCGGCCGAACGCGCGCTGGCGAACCGCATGCTGCCCAAAGACGAGATTCTCGGGTGCGATGCTGACGTCGCCGATAATGCCGGTAGCGCCGAACATGTCGTGAACAGCACTATCCGTGGCGGCAAACGCTCTCGACTGCATCGTGGCGAGCGCCCATCGGTCACGTGGAACCAGTCGGTGATGGAACTGGGCGCGGTGATCTGCACGGCCAAGTCGCCGCTGTGCGACACCTGCCCGATTGCGGACGACTGTGCATTTCTCAAGGCCGGCGCCCCGGACTGGGGGAGCGCCGCACCCGCCCACGCCAACGATTCCAAGGCACGGATCGACAGGTGCGCGGTCTGGTGCTCGCCGCGCTGCGCGAGCTTCCCGCTGGAGCCACGTTGCCCAGGGAAGATGCCGACAAGCTTTGGAAGGACCAGATTCAGCTTGCCGCCTGCATCGCCAGCCTTGACGATGACGGCCTGATAGAGATTCTGGACGGCGGCCTGCGACTACCCAGCTGACATTGTGAAAAATGGTGGGCTCCCCAAGCGTGTATGGGCGTGGTGACCGTAGACTGGAAGAGTTATGGCAGTGCAGAGGAACACATCAGGCGCGAGAACGGCACGCGGAGCCGGCACCGGGGCCAATGGGCCATCCGGCGGGCCCTCCCAAAACAACCGTTCCGGCAAGCCGCGCAAGCGCAGGATCAGCAAAAAGCAGCAGGCCATCTATCGTCGCCGGCGTATCGTGGCCGGTACGGTGTTGCTGCTGATAATCGCGCTGATCGTATTCTGCGTGTACAGCCTCGGCCGGGGTATCGGTGCCGTGAACACGATGATTCACCATGACGAGGTGTATGCGATTTCCCGCGACGCCACGCCGGCGCCGAAGAAAGTCAGCAACGTCAAGGATTGCTCGGCCAGTGATGTGACATTGCAGCTTTCCGCGGCCTCCCAATCCGTGTCGGTAGGAGGATCGCTTGATTTCACCGCGACCATCGTGCACGAGGGGTCAGGCAACTGTTTGGTGGACGGGTCCGATTCCGGCCGTGTGCTCACCATTACTTCCGGTCAGGAAACGATTTACAAGTCCGATGTGTGCCCGGCGGATTCACGTCTGCTGCTGATGGCTAAGGGCGATAAGGACGTTCAGAAGGTCACGTGGAATACCAATGCGAACGCCACGCTCACCGAATGCACGGATGAGTCGGATTGGGCCAAGGTCAATGCGGGAACGTACGTGGCGCAGTTGAGTTTGAAGGATCATCCGAAGGTGAAGAGCGATCCGGTGACGTTTACGGTGGGGTAGGATCTGCGGTTGGCGTTTGGACGCTGGGTCTCTCCCTCAGTCTCGCTCCGCTCGACAGCTTCCTCGTCAGCGGGAGCTAAAGATGTCCTCGCATATCAGTATTCTTTTGACTTTGCATGAGGTGTGTCATATTGCGGGCATGCCGTCGACAATGAAGCGTCCGCATAGGCATATGGTGGCCATGCCGGCGCTCCCAGGGGAATTACCACATATTAGCGAGCGATAAGGAACGTCCATTGGCTACTGATCTACGACGAACACCACCACCATCATCGCACGCGCCGACCAGCATGATATTGACCTGCACAAGGCGTCGGATCGCGTGAACTTCGGTTCCATCAAGGAACCCATCGATGTGCCCTACCTGCTGGGCGTGCAGACCGACAGCTTCGATTGGCTGATCGGCAACGAACGCTGGAAGGCGCGCGTCGAGGAGGACGAAAAGAACGGCACTAACACCGTGGCCCACACCTCCGGCCTCGATGAGGTCTTCAACGAGATCTCTCCGATCGAGAACTTCGCTCAGACCATGAGCCTGACCTTCTCCGATCCGTACTTCGAAGAGCCGCGTCACACCGTGCAGGAATGCAAGGAGAAGGATTACACCTACTCCGCACCGCTGTACGTGAATGCCGAGTTCGAGAACGGCGACACCGGCGAGATCAAGTCCCAGACCGTGTTCATGGGCGATTTCCCGCTGCAGACCCCGCACGGTACCTTCATCATCGGCGGCACCGAGCGAGTCATCGTCTCCCAGCTCGTGCGTTCTCCGGGCGTCTACTTCGACCGCCAGCAGGATCGCACCTCCGATAAGGAAGTCTTCGGCGCGAAGATCATCCCGAGCCGTGGTGCATGGCTCGAGTTCGAGATCGATAAGAAAGACCAGCGCAGGTGCGCGTGGACCGCAAGCGCAAGCAGTCCGCCATCGTGTTCCTCATGGCCATCGGCATGACCAAGTCCGAGATCGCCCAGGCATTCAAGGACTACCCGCTGGTGCTCGACGCACTGGAGAAGGAAACCCTCGAGACCCAGGACGAGGCCCTCGTTGACCTCTACCGCAAGATTCGTCCGGCCGACACCCCGACCCCCGAGGCCGGCAAGAATCTGCTGGACTCCTTCTACTTCAACACCAAGCGCTACGATCTGGCCCGTGTTGGCCGCTACAAGATCAACCGCAAGCTGGGTGTCGAGGCCGATTTCAACGATCGTTCCCTCCACCAGGAAGACATCATCGCCACAATCAAGTACCTGGTGGCCCTGCACGACGGTGCGGCGACCTTCCCGGGCAAGCGCAACGGCGAAGACGTTGACCTGCGCGTGGACGTCGACGATATCGATCACTTCGGCAACCGTCGTATCCGCCAGGTCGGCGAGCTGATTCAGAACCAGCTGCGTACCGGTCTGAGCCGTATGGAGCGCGTGGTGCGCGAGCGTATGACCACTCAGGACGCCGAGGCCATCACCCCGCAGTCCCTGATCAACATCCGTCCGGTGAACGCCACCATCAAGGAGTTCTTCGGCACTTCCCAGCTCTCCCAGTTCATGGATCAGAACAACCCGCTGTCCGGTGTGACGAACAAGCGTCGTCTTTCCGCACTGGGCCCCGGCGGTCTGTCCCGCGACCGCGCCTCCATGGAGGTGCGCGACGTGCACCCGTCCCACTTCGGCCGTATGTGCCCGATCGAGTCTCCTGAAGGCCCGAACATCGGTCTGATCGGCTCCCTGGCAACCTTCGGCCGCGTCAACCCGTTCGGCTTCATCGAGACCCCGTACCGCAAGGTCGTCAACGGCCACGTGACCGACGAGGTCGAGTACATGACCGCTGACCGCGATCTTGACCACGTCATTGCCCAGGCCAACCAGGAGCTCGACGAGAACGGCAACTTCGTGCAGAAGTCCGCCCTTGCCCGAGTCGGCGAAGAAGAGGCGGTCGATGTGCCGGTGAGCTCCGTGGACTACATGGACGTCTCCCCGCGCCAGATGGTCTCCCTCGGCGCCTCCCTGATTCCGTTCCTGGAGCATGATGAGGGCCACCGTGCACTGATGGGTACCAACATGCAGCGTCAGGCCGTGCCGCTGATCGAATCCGAGCGCCCGCTGGTGGGCACCGGCTCCGAATGGCGCGCCGCCAACGACTCCGGCGACGTCATCAAGTCCGAGAAGGACGGTGTGGTTACCTACGTGTCCGCCGACCTGATCCGCGTGATGAACGACGACGGCACCACCAGCTCCTACAAGCTGGCCAAGTTCCAGCGCTCCAACCAGACCACCTGCTACAACCAGCGCCCGATCGTCCACGACGGCGAGCGTGTGGAAGCCGGCTCGGTTATGGCTGACGGCCCCGCCATCCAGAACGGCGACCTGGCCCTGGGCAAGAACCTGCTCATCGCCTTCATGCCGTGGAACGGCTACAACTACGAGGATGCTGTGATCATCTCCCAGCGCCTCGTGCAGGACGACACCCTCTCCTCCATCCACATCGAGGAGTACGAGATCGACGCCCGCGAAACCAAGCTGGGCGCCGAAGAGATCACCCGCGACCTGCCGAACGTCGGCGAGGACGCCGTGGCCAACCTCGACGAGCGCGGCATCATCCGCATTGGCGCCGAGGTCGAGGCCGGCGACATCCTGGTCGGTAAGGTCACCCCGAAGGGCGAGACCGAGCTGACCCCGGAGGAGCGCCTGCTGCGCGCCATCTTCGGCGAGAAGTCCCGCGAGGTGCGTGACACCTCCCTGCGCGTGCCCCACGGCGAGACCGGTACCGTCATCGGTGTCAAGGAGATCACCCGTGAGGATGCCGAGGAGGACGGCGACGAGCTGCCCAACGGCGTCAACCAGATGATCCGCGTCTACATCGCCCAGCACCGTAAGATCACGGTGGGCGACAAGCTCTCCGGCCGCCACGGCAACAAGGGCTGCATCTCCCGCATCCTGCCGGAAGAGGACATGCCGTTCCTGGCTGACGGTACTCCGGTCGACATCATGCTGAACCCGCTGGGTGTGCCTTCCCGAATGAACCTTGGCCAGGTGCTCGAACTGCACCTCGGCTGGATTGCTCACTCCGGTTGGGACATCTCTTTGGATCCGAATCTGGAAGCCGAGTGGAAGAAGCTGATTCCGTCCGGTGCCGAGAAGGCCGAGCCGAACACCCCGGTCGCCACCCCGGTGTTCGACGGTGTCAAGCCTGAGGTCCTGAAGGGCCTGCTGTCCACCACGCTGCCGAACCGCGACGGCGACCGTCTGGTCGGCCCCGACGGCAAGGCCACCCTGTTCGATGGCCGTACCGGTGAGCCGTACACCAAGCCGATTTCCGTTGGCTACATGTACATGCTGAAGCTGCACCACCTGGTCGACGACAAGATTCATGCTCGTTCCACCGGCCCGTACTCCATGATCACCCAGCAGCCGCTCGGTGGTAAGGCCCAGTTCGGTGGCCAGCGCTTCGGCGAGATGGAGGTGTGGGCCCTTGAGGCCTACGGCGCCGCCTACACGCTGCACGAGATGATGACCACCAAGTCCGATGACGTCGACGGCCGCGTGCGTGTCTACGGTGCCATCGTCAAGGGCGATAACCTGCCGCCGGCAGGCATCCCCGAGTCGTTCAAGGTGCTCCTGAAGGAAATGCAGTCCCTGTCCCTGAACGTCGAAGTGCTCAACGCCGAAGGCGTGGCCATCGACATGAAGGATGAGGATGACGATCCGGCCAGCTCCGCTGACGACCTCGGCTTCAACATCGGCGCCCGCCCCGACGCGGCCGCCAAGGAAGACCAGAAGGCCGAAGAGCCCGAATACCAGTGATCCCTCGGGCTGCATGCGGTCAATACGCCGCGTGTAGCTCCGCCAACGTGAAATAAATAACGTACAGAGACCTTTCCGGTTTGCACTACCCCTCAGTCAGCCTTGGCTGACAGCTCCCCTGACAAGGGGAGCTTGGGAAGGTCTCAAGAACAGAAACGGATTAACAAGTGCTGGACGTCAACGCATTTGACAAGATTCGCATCGGCCTTGCCACCGCCGATGACATCCGTGGTTGGAGCCACGGTGAGGTCAAGAAGCCTGAAACCATCAACTACCGTACGCTGAAGCCTGAGAAGGACGGTCTGTTCGGCGAACAGATCTTCGGCCCGACCCGTGACTGGGAGTGCGCCTGCGGCAAGTACAAGCGCGTGCGCTTCAAGGGCATCGTCTGCGAGCGATGCGGCGTCGAAGTGACCCGCAGCCGCGTGCGCCGTGAGCGCATGGGCCACATCGAGCTCGCCGCCCCGGTGACGCACATCTGGTTCTTCAAGGGTGTGCCTTCCCGCCTCGGCTACCTGCTGAACGTCACCCCGAAGGACCTGGAGCGCGTGATTTACTTCGCCTCCTACATGGTCACCGAGGTGAACGAAGACGAGCGTCACAACGATCTGCCCGGCCTGCAGGACGAGTTCGATTCCGAGATCAAGCGCCTTGAGCAGCGCCGTGACTCCGACATCGAAGCCCGCGCCAAGAAGGTCGAAGAGGATCTCGCCGCCCTTGAGGAGGCCGGCGAGGCCAAGGGCCCGGCCCGCACCAAGTTGCGTAACGGTGCCGAGCGTGATATGGCTGCCATCCGCACCCGCTACAACGACCAGATCGCCCGTGTGGACGCCGTCTTCGACAAGTTCAAGAAGCTCAAGCCCGGCGACATGGTCGACGACGTGGACCTGTGGCGCGAGATGCAGGACCGCTACGGCGATTACTTCGACGGCTGCATGGGCGCCGAAGCCATCAAGAAGCGCCTGCAGTCCCTCGACCTGGAGACCATCTCCAAGGAACTGCGCGAGGAGATCAAGGACGCTTCCGAGCAGCGTAAGACCAAGGCTCTGAAGCGCCTCAAGGTCGTCAACGCCTTCCTGACCACCGGCAACAAGCCGGAGGCCATGGTGCTCGACGTGATCCCGGTCATCCCGCCGGACCTGCGCCCGATGGTCCAGCTCGACGGTGGCCGCTTTGCCACCTCCGACCTCAACGACCTGTACCGCCGTGTGATCAACCGTAACAACCGTCTGAAGCGACTGATCGAGCTCGGCGCCCCTGAAATCATGCTCAACAACGAGAAGCGCATGCTCCAGGAAGCGTCGACTCCCTGTTCGACAACGGCCGTCGTGGTCGCCCGGTCACCGGTGCTCCAACCGTCCGCTGAAGTCCCTGTCCGACATGCTCAAGGGTAAGCAGGGTCGTTTCCGTCAGAACCTGCTCGGTAAGCGAGTCGACTACTCCGGCCGTTCCGTGATCGTGGTCGGCCCGTCCCTGCGCATGCACCAGTGCGGTCTGCCGAAGCCGATGGCCCTCGAGCTGTTCAAGCCGTTCGTCATCAAGCGCCTCGTGGACCTGAACTACGCGCAGAACATGAAGTCCGCCAAGCGTCTCGTGGACCGCGGCGACGCCGAAGTGTGGGGCGTGCTCGAGGAGGTCATCTCCGAGCACCCCGTGCTGCTCAACCGTGCACCTACGCTGCACCGTCTGGGTATTCAGGCATTCGAGCCGATCCTGGTGGAAGGCAAGGCCATCCACCTGCCGCCGCTGGCCTGCGCCGCCTTCAACGCCGACTTCGATGGTGACCAGATGGCAGTCCACCTGCCCCTGTCCGCCGAGGCCCAGGCCGAGCCCGCTCGCTGATGATGGCTTCCGACAACATCCTGAAGCCGGCTGACGGTCACACCGTGACCATGCCGAGCCAGGACATGATCCTCGGTCTGTACTACCTGTCCACCGTGCTGGAAGGCGCCAAGGGCCAGGGCCGCGTGTTCTCCTCGCTGGAAGAGGCCGAAATGGCCCTCGACCGCCACGAGATCGACATGCAGGCCAAGGTGCTCATCCGCCTGCCCGAGAGCTTCGTACTGCCGAAGAACTGGGAGCCCGGCGAGGTCAAGGTGCTCGACCCGCGCGAAGGTGAGGACGAGGTCGTCAAGGAAGAGCGCTTCCACGACGGCACCGTGCTGTTCGCCACCTCCTACGGCCGCATCCTGTTCAACGAGACCCTGCCGACCGACTACCCGTTCGTCAACGAGCAGGTGGCCAAGGGCCGTCTGTCCAAGATCGTCGACGACATCGCCATGCGTTACTCCACCCAGCAGGTGGCCGCCACGCTGGATGCCCTGAAGGATCTCGGTTTCACCCGCGCACCGTGGTCCGGTGTGTCCTTCGCGTTCTCCGACGTGAACGAGCCGCCCGAGCGCGACGAGAAGATCGCCGAGTACGAGGCCAAGGCCGACAAGGTCAACGCCAACTACGAGATGGGTCTGCTGACCGAGGAAGCTCGCCGTCAGGAACTCATCGACCTGTGGACCGAGTGCACCGCCGAGGTGTCCAAGGAAGTCGAGGAGAAGTTCGACCCGACCTCCAACCTGGCCATCATCGTGCAGTCTGGTGCACGAGGCAACATGATGCAGATCAACCAGATTGCAGGTATGCGAGGCCTCGTGGCTAACCCGAAGGGTGAGATCATTCCTCGTCCTGTGAAGTCCAACTACCGCGACGGCCTGTCCGTGCTGGAGTACTTCATCTCCCAGCACGGTGCACGTAAGGGTCTGGCCGATACCGCACTGCGTACCGCAGAATCCGGTTACCTGACCCGTCGTCTGGTCGACGTCTCCCAGGACGTCATCGTGCGCGAAGAGGACTGCGGCACCAAGGCCGGTCTGCCCATCCGCGTCGCCGAGCGCGACAACGACGGCAACCTGGTGCTCGTCAAGGCCGCCGACGGTGGCCCGTACTCCCGTCTGCTCGCCGCCGACGTCATCGACCCGGCCGACGGACAGACCGTGCTGTACAAGCGCGACGACGCCCTGTCCATGGACGTGCTCAACGACCTCGTGGCCCACGGCGTCGAGGAAGTCAAGTGCCGTTCCGTGCTGACCTGCGAGTCCAAGCGCGGCGTGTGCGCCAAGTGCTACGGCTGGTCCCTGGCCACCAACAAGCTGGTCGATGTCGGCGAGACCGTCGGTATCGTCGCCGCCCAGTCCATCGGTGAGCCTGGTACCCAGCTGACGCTGCGTTCCTTCCACTCCGGTGGCGTGGCCGCGGCCTCCGATATCACCCAGGGTCTTCCCCGTGTCACCGAGCTTTTCGAGGCCCGCACCCCGAAGGGTGAGGCCCCGATCACCGAGTTCGCCGGCAGCATCAAGATCGTGGAGAACGATCGCGGTCGCCAGATCATCCTGACCCCGGACGCGATTCCGGCGCACCGAAGGAAGACGGCGTGATCAAGCCGATCACCTACCAGGTCTCCAAGCGCGTGCCGCTCAAGGTTGCCGACGGCGACCACATCAAGGTCGGCACCCAGCTGGTCGAAGGTTCTGTGGACCCCAAGAAGATCCTCACCATCCTCGGCAAGCGCGCGCCAGGTCAACATCGTGGAGGAAGTGCACACCGTGTACCGCTCCCAGGGTGTGGATATCCACGACAAGCACATCGAGGTCATCGTGCACCAGATGACCCGTCGCGTGACCATCATCGACTCCGGCGACACCGACCTGCTGCCGGGTGAGCTGGTGGACAACGCCCGCTTCCGCGAGATCAACCGCAACATCGTCAAGAACGGTGGCCGTCCGGCCGTCGGTCGTCCGGCGCTTATGGGTATCACCAAGGCGTCGCTGGCCACCGACTCCTGGCTGTCCGCCGCATCCTTCCAGGAGACCACCCGCGTGCTCACCGAAGCCGCCCTCTCCGAGAAGGTCGACGACCTCAAGGGCCTCAAGGAGAACGTCATCATCGGTAAGCTCATCCCGGCCGTACGGGCCTCGCGCGCTACCGCAACGCCGTGGTCGAGCCTGACAAGGCATCCGCGACACCATCTACCCGAACTTCGGTCTGGGCGGCGATGGCGATCTCGGCGACGCGAGCTTCTCCGACGCGACCTGTCTGACCTGAACTTCTCGAACCTCGAGTTCGGCGATCTGAAGCTCGGCGACGACTTCAACCCGGATGATTTCTACTCCGATCAGGGCGGTCAGCCTGACATCGAGGAGTAAGTGAGAAGGTCCTAGAAAGGATGCCCCTTCTAGGACTCAGATCTTGCGTTAATCGCAATAAGATGGCCCGGAACTATATCAGTTCCGGGCCATCCGTATATTTGCCATTGTGATTTTCCTGTTGAACAAGAGCAGGCAGCCGCTCGTTGCTTGATTACTCAAGCCTGTTTTTCGGTGAACTGGAAGAACTGGTCTCCGATACGCACCGTGGCAGGCGCGCTGAGCTTGAGCGGTGTGCCCTTGGTGACTTGTGTCTCTTGGCCATTGGTGATGATGTAGGTGCCGTTCAACGAGCCGTAGTCCTCGATCCACAGCGCGCCATCGGTGTCGATGCTGATGGCGGCATGGTTGCGGGATGTGGTGCGGGTCGGGTCTACGATACGCACCGCCTTGGCACCCTGCGGCACATCCATGGAAGGCTTGCGGCCCAGCAACGTGCTCTTATCGATCACGATGGTCTGGCCGGTGACATCGTTATGCAGCAGGTACGTCTTCTTCGGTGCCTTGGACGTGAACGAGGAGGAGAGCACGGTGCTGTCCCAATCCTCGATGTCGTTTTCGGCGGCGTGCGGTGTGGTGTCTGCCGGAGCGGTGGCAGCGGGCTCAGCGGCGGCGGCCGTGGCGGCAGGCTCTGCGGTAAAAGCGGTATTGGTTGCCGCTTCCGCGGTACTGGGCTGCCCGTAGTCGTTCTGCGGTTCGCTGTGCCAACTGCGGAATCCGGGGTGCCTTCCACCGGATCGTCAGAATACCAACCCAGTTCAGGTGCTGGAGGGTAGGGAGGTTTGGCCATGATGATGCCGTCCTTTCACTGACGGGAAGCCAGAGCGGCGTTGATTGCCGGGTCGCCGAGCTGGCCCAGCCATTCGATCAGTGCCGGATAGGTGTTGGGATTACGTGCGATGCAGGCGCGTAGTTCAGGCGCGTACTGGGCAATCTGGGCGATTTGCATCTGGTCGGTGGTGGTCAGGGCCTGTTCGGCGGTGAAACCGTAAGGATTGGTGGCCACAGGCTCCTCGAATGCCGCCTGAGCCGCGGGCTGCTGAGCCTGTTTGGCGGCGGGCTGCTGGGCCGCCTGTGCCGTGGCTTTCTGATCCTGAACCGGGCCGCCGAATGCCTCGGCAGTGAACCCGTATTGCGCCAGGGTCTCGCGGGCGCGATCGTCACCGAACTCGGCGATCCAACGCTTCAAGCCGGGATAACAGCGCGGATTCACGGCGACATTGGCACCGAATTCCGGATTCTCGTAGGCGATTTTTGCCAACAGAATCGGATCCGCGTTCGGATCTTGTACGGCAGCGACCGCAGCATCATAATCAACCATGGGATTACCTCCTTATGTTCGCTCGGTTATGCCGAACGTATGGTCCGTAGTGTTTGTAGTGTTGCGTCTTCAATGGCGCCGATATCCTCACCTTCGTCCAGCCTGAATGCGCTGAACGCATGATGTTCGGGTTCGGTCAATGGCATATCGGCCACAATCACAGTGATATTGTCGGTTCCGCCCGCATCAAGCGCGGCCGCCACCAAGCGTCCACGGCCTCCTGCGGACTGGAATGCGCCGCGGCGATGGCCGCGATCTGTTCGTCCGGCACCTCGCCATGCAATCCATCCGAACAGATGATGAAGCGGCCGGTCAGATCGGCGACATATACGTCGGGCATGATGCCATCCGGATCACCCAGACATTGGGTGATGATGTTGCGTGGAATGGTCGCCTCCGCCTCTTCCGGCAACATCTGCCCGGAATCGATGGCTTCTTGGCGCTGGGAATGGTCTCGCGTGATGCGGGTCAGCGAAGCGGCGTCCCACACGGGAATGATATCCGTGGCGGGAGCATCGGCATGCGCCAACGGACTGAGATGGTAGGTGCGGGAATCGCCGACATTGACCACATAGGTCTGGTCCGAGAAGTCCTGATCATCGGCGTCACTGAACAAAGCAGCGCTGCGGGCGCTGGCGGAATCCGCATGATCTTGGGGCAGTACCAAACCGGAGCAGGTTGTGCCGGCCACGCCGCCAAGGCGGTCTCCCAGATCGAGAATGTCGTGCTGGGCCCGTGCCAAGGTGTCGTCGATATCCTGACGGGTGCGTGAAGGCATGGCGGCCAATTGTGCGAAATGCTGGGCAGCCAACTGGCTTGCCTGCTCGCCGCCTTTGCCGCCGCCCATGCCGTCACAGACCATGAACACGCCTTGTTGCGCGAATCCGGTGTCTTGGTTGTTTTTGCGCCTAAGACCCACGTCACTGGTCATCGCGATACGGATGGAGCCTGTGGTCATGACGCCTTCCCCTTCTTACGCGTGCGCTTGACATGCGTCGTGTGCGGCTTTGCTGCGTGCCCATTTGACAGTATAGCCACGCTTTTCAGGGAAAGTCGTGTACGTATCCTCCTGAAACGCGGCAAAGAAGCGAGCATTGCCTTGCGTAATTGGTCGACTCCTGTCCAATATGTGGTGGCTTGGCCCGATTCAATGTCTTGCCCCGAGAACGTGGCGTAGTCGGCTTCCCGGCCAAGCTGGATCAAAGCCTGGTCATCTGTGCCGAGTTGACGGGCGATGGCACCGGCCTGATCTCGACGAGTGCCCTTGGCTGTGATGCCGCTTTGCTCGGCAAGCATGCGTATGGCATTCCAACCTGCTGCCACACGGGCTTTCGGACTGCCATGCCGCCGCGCTCGTGCCAGCAGTATGGCCTTGAACATCAGAATCAGACCGCAGGCGATGAGTAGGGTCCACAATGGGCTGCCGTACAGGGCCACCTTGCGGGTCACTCGCCAGAACCGCGCCCAGAACAGGTTGGTCGGCGAATCATCGGCGTCGGCGCCGGCCAATGAGCTTTGGCCCTTGGCTTGCGTCTGATCGCGCAGCGGATCGGTCAACGGCACTGGTGGTTGCCGGACCAGCGTCTGCGGATTCGGCGGCGTCAGGTTCTGGTTTTCATCAGGCATCTTGGTCTCCTTGGGCGTCGGATAGAACGCCACCCATCCCAGGCCCTGCAATTTGATTTCCACCCAAGCGGTGACATCGTTGCCGGTGAATTCGATTTTGGTGCCATTGCCTGAGGTCTTCTCCGTGCGGGCATCGGTGATTTCGCCATCCTCGTTTTTCGGCAGGAAGCCCAGGACCACACGGGAGGGCAGTCCCAGATCACGAGCCATCAGTGCCATGGCGGAGGCATATTGCTCGGAGTCGCCCACCATGGCCGTGCCTGCCAGCAGCTTGTTGATGCGGTAGTTGCCATGGCCGGCATCGGAGGGATAGTCGCCTTCAAGTCCATGAGAGAACCATCCGGAGTCTTTCAATGTGTCGGCCAACGCCGTGGCTGCGGCACCGCCCGAGGACTGCCCGCCGGCAATGGACGTGGCCAGTTTGCTGGCCGAATCGGGAACATCCTGGGCTTCTGGTTGGGTGATGCGGGCCGCAGCCGCACTGCTGATCTGCTTATCGGTGGGATTACGGGCGATAATGCCGGATTCGGTATAGGTGAGGCCTTTACGCGTGCCGGCGGGAATAATGGCGGAATCGGTATCCGTGTTGTAGTAAAACGTGTCATTGCCGTTGTCGGCATCGTTGGCGAAGCTCACGCCAGTGGCCGCTCCCGCCAGCGGCAGCCAGGTGTCGGTCAGTCCCTGATCGACGGTGAAGGTCGCAGTGAAGGATTTACCCTGCTCATCCGCCTTGATCGTGGTGCCCACGCGATGATAATTCGAGGAGTCCGTGGCTTCGGAAGAATCGGACAGGTTCCATACTGTGCCATCGAATCGATCCATCACCGCAAGTTTGACCGGTGTTCCGGCCGGCAGATTATGAACGGTCAGCAACACGTCTTTTTTGTGGTCCTTGATATAGGATCGCATGCCGCTGAGCGGGCTGGTGTAATCGTAGGGGCTTAACGGCGGATCGTAGCGGTCACGCAGCACGAAACGGTCCTGTGGCACCAGCAACGTGCCCCCGAAAGCAAGGCCGGCAGCGAGCACGACGATGATCAGCGCGGATATCCAGCGCCCCCATTCCAGCAGTTCAAGACGCCAAGACAGCCAGATAATCAGCAGCAAGGCAAAGGCAATACCGCAGATGGCGCGTTGCCAGCCGCTGTCTGTGCCCAGCAGGGCACATACGGCCACGGCCGCCGCAAGGGGCAGCACTCCCACCAGAGACAACCATGCGTTGGCATTAATGGCAAACACGCCGGTGAAGAACGTAAGCCACAGGCCGATGGTCCATACCGCCATCAGCACGCCGTCTTGCGTGCCCAGAGGCGGATCGACGGAAATAATGTACTTGAACGAGCCAAACGTCATTTCCCAACCTGAACTCAAGGTCTTCAAGGTGGGAATCACGTAATGGGACGTAGTGGAACTCAGCGTTACCACCGGGCCGATGATGAATTGGGCAAACGCCAGAAACACGATTTGCCACCACAGTCGCAACGCCGGCAACATGCCCGCCAGAGCGATGATCGCGCCCAGCAAGGTGGCCGGTACAGCGGCAATCGCCCAAGTGGCCACGCCGCCGTACACGTCGATGAGATTGGCTTGCGCCAGCAACATCATCGCCGCTATGAGTACGAGGCTGGCGATTCGTTTGCCCCACGGCTGGCGACTGAGGCCCATGCCGCGAAGCACATTGCCTCTGGTCATCCAGATAACCGAATGTGTGGAGTCGGCCCAGGAGCCGGTGGTGGTGGAGGTCCCGGTGTACGTGCCGGAGGAAGTGCCGGTGTATGTGCCGCTCGATCCGGCGTACGCAGCGGTATTGGTATTGGTGATACTGGACTGGTCGAAGGTCATGCGAGCACCCCCATGATCAGCGGGAGATCATCGAGGTCGCCGATGGTGGCCAATGTGAAGTTGGCGAATCTTCTGATGCCGCGATTGGCGCCGGCGCTGGCCTGCAATACCACGCAGCTGGCCGATCGGGGCAAGGCCAAGGTCATGCGCTTGATTTGCTCGATGTCTTTCAGCGATCCAACAGTGAAAAAATAGAACGAAGCATCAGGACTGTGCTTCAGCGTGCCCTCGGCGAGATTCGGATTATCCTCACGATCAGGCTCTATGGCACTGGCGTTGTCGAGGAACTCCATGGCGTTGCGCGGCTGGCCGTGCGTGTTGCCCGCGTGGCAGAACAATGGACGATCCTGCAGCAGGCATTTGACGCCGATGGAGGAGTGGATGGACACCGCCATCTCGAATTCCTCGCCGTTGACGTATTCGTCCGGGTTCACGCTGATGGTCACCGAGGTGTCGGTGCGGCGCGTGGCCTCATATTGGCGAATCATCAACGTGCCGGTTTTCGCGGAGCTCAGCCAGTGGACGTTACGCACGTCGTCGCCCGGCTCGTATTCGCGCAATCCGTAGAAGTCGAGATCATCATCCACGATCTGGCCGGATGGTTGGCCTTCCAGGTCGCGGGGCACGCCGGCATTCAGAGTATCGAGACGCACGGTACGAGGGTGGATGAATACGGTGATGCGGTCGGCCAGCTCCTTTTCGTGACGCACCAGACCGAACGGGTCTCCCTTGCGGATGCGCAATGGGCCGATGGGCAGTATTGCGCGCGATACGGTACGGAACTCCACATCGGTTTGCTTGGATTGCCCGGGAGCCAGCATGGGGATGTTGAATCGTTCATGCGCATCGCCGATTGGCAGATATCCGCGTGCCGTGGTCGTCGGCGTTCTGCCGGTGTTGTCGATGCCGACGATAACGGATACGGTGTCTCCCACGGTCACGCGATGATTGGATACGACGATGGACGCGTGGAAGCGTGTGTTGCCGAGGGAAAGCACGATTGCCGCGAGCATCATCACCATCGCCACGATGCCGAATACGAGCAGCTCATACCAGCCCAGAAACGGGAACGCAATAAGGCATGCGATGCCTGCGCCCGTTACCGCCCAGCCCAAGGGCGAGACGTAGGATGCGAAGAACCGTCTGATGCGTCTTACCGCGCGCTTGAACATGCGTTCAGCGCGCCGGCGACGGCGTAATGCGGCGGATGTAGATGCCATGGTCGGATACCTTTCCGGGCCCTATTAGGAACCGATGGTGGGGGAGGGAACGTCTTCGAGCACCTGTGCGATCAGGCTTTCCGGAGTCGCGCCATCGAAGGTGGCTTCCGGAGTCAGCGTGATACGGTGTGCGAGCACGGCCACTGCAAGGTCCTTGACGTCATCCGGCACCACGTAGGCACGGCCATCGGCTGCGGCCCAGATACGGGCGCATCGGGTCAGTGCCAAAGCGCCACGCATGGAGGAGCCGACCGTGATCTTCTCGTTGTGGCGGGTCGCCTCGACGAGCCTGACGATGTATTCACGAATCGCATCATCCACATAGATTTCGGTGGCCACCTGACGCAGCCGCATGACATCGTCACCGCTCAGCACCGGGGAAATGGTCTGCGCACGGTCGGTGATATCGACCTGCTTGAGGATATCGACGGACACATCATGGCCCGGGTAGCCGATTGACGTCTTGATAAGGAATCGGTCCATCTGCGCCTCAGGCAGCTTATAGGTACCGAGCTGCTCGATGGGGTTCTGGGTTGCGATCACGATAAACGGCTGCGGCACATCATGTGTGACGCCGTCAACGGTGACTTTCTGCTCTTCCATAACCTCCAGAAGTGCGGACTGCGTCTTCGGCGATGCACGGTTGATCTCATCGGCCAGCACGATGGAGGCGAAAATCGGGCCTTCGCGGAACTCAAATTCTCCGCGCTTCTGATCGTAGAAAGTCACACCCACCACATCCGAAGGCAGCAGATCGGGCGTGAACTGAACACGCTTGAAACCGGTGGAAATGGAATTGGCCAAGCCTCGGGCCAACTGGGTCTTACCGGTGCCGGGGTTGTCTTCAAGCAGAATATGGCCACCGACCATCAGTGCGGTGACGCATTGCTTGATAGGGATGGTCTTGCCGATAACCACCTTGGAGACATTTTCGACCAGCGCATTGAAGGACTGCTGGAAATCCCGGACCTGAGCCGTGGGCTGGGGCAGTAGTCCGGAATTGATGCTGGCGGGCAGTGCCGATGCGGCTGCTTGCGCGGCTTTGCTCGACTGACGCTGCGGCTGTGATTGCGGCTGGGATTGCGCGGTGGCCTGCTGCGGGATGGCTGGCGTCGATCCCTTGCGCGGCTTGAGCACGGTGCTGTCATCGCCCGCAGGAATGGAGGCGGCATCAGTAGTAGGAGACGGCTTTTCTGACGGCGCTTGTGACGGCCGCTGCGGCAGGTTAGGCAGCGCAACGGACTGCGGCGCCGACTCGGTGCTTGGGGTCGTGCCGGTGTGTGGTGCGGATGCCAGGTGCGTGGCGTCGGACAAGTGCGTGCTGTCGGATAGCTGCGTGCTGTCGGACAGACGGGTCGTGTCAGACAACTGCGTCGCGTCATCGATGTTCTCGCTCATGGATGTTCTCCTACTGCTTGTGAATGGTGGTTGACGATATTGGGGTATTGCCGAAACCAAGAATCCAGGGTTCTTGGCCAAAGTGGTGACATCGGTACCGGATTTGAGCGACTTGGTCCCCTCCGAGGAGTCAGAGGGACGTGTGCCCGCGACGCTGCCTCCGTCCGCAGTGTTGTCGAGACCGGAGTATCCCGGCCCGCCGGTGACTTTGACGCTCCACGCGTAGTTGCCATCGGCGGCCACGGCCAAGTCGGTGACATCCAATGGCTGGCCGGAGTTCCACGTGAACGGTTGGCCATTGATGATGATTTGTACAGTGGCCGACTTGCCATAGACATCAACCGAACCGCCGGTGACGTTAATGACGTGAGCGTTGTCTGACCAGCGCAGCTCCTGCGGTTTGTTGATTACAGCCTTCTTCTCATAGGTGTAAGGAGCGCCATTGTGCGGGCCTCCGGTGACGGCGTCGCTGGTAGCGCCGTTGAACACCTGTTGCACCGATGCGGTGTTGCATTTGGCCCAAGGACTCATTCGGAAGTCGAGTGAGTTCCGGTTAGTAGCTGTACCGGAATCGATGCCATCGGCAGTCACGCTGTAGGACTGCGCATGTCCCTGCTTGGTCCAATGCACGGTGCATGTACTGCCGGATCCGGTGGTGTAGACGTCAGTGGGCGGCTGGACCTTGTACTGCGGGACAAAGCTGCTCTTGCCCGTGCCGGAGGAAGCATCGCGCTGCGGCACCACGGTGGCCGTTACGGTGATTTCCCGGGTGTTCAAATCGTTCTCATTGATATCGAACGTAGCGCCACTGTCACTGCAATCGATGGTGTCCTTGACGTCTCCTCCCAAGGAAATTCGCCGGCAGCCGGCATTGCGGTTATTGCCGAGAGTGACTTTCGCCGTTACCGTGGTGTCGTCGTTCGACAACGCAATGTTCGGCGCATCCGGGTCTCCCCAGATCTTCTCTGACGGCGATGCGGCGGACTCGGCACTCCAATTGATTTTGTTATGGGCTTTGACGGTCGCCGTAATGGCGGTGCCATCGGAAATGTCGTTGTTGTTGAACGTAAACGACAGCTCGGTGGCCGTATTGCCGGTTTCCTTGGTCTGCGGAGCACCTGCACCGGTGACGGTCACTGAATAGTTGTCGACGGCGCTGAAATCACCGCTCGGCGCTTTCCACGTCACCTTGGCGGTTTTATTGCCACCTGTGACCGTAACATCGGTGGGAGCGGACGGCACCTTGTCCGGTGTGGCTTCGACGGCGGTGGACGGCTTGGACCAGCCGACGTCATTTCGCGCGGCGACGGTGAAGGAATAGGTTTTGCCGTTCTTCAGACCAGTGACCTGGCATGAGGTGACGGTACCGCAATCCTTCTCTCCGGTGACGGCACCGGTCCAACTGACCTTGTAGTTGGTGATCGGGCTGCCATTGGCGGCACCGGGCGTCCATGTGAGGCTGACCGCGCTGTCCTGCGGTTCCCCGGCTACGGGAGAGAGCAGTGGCGGCTCGGGCTTGTCGATCACGGACACGGTAATCGATGCGGTGACTTCACGATCCTTGGACTTGGTGCCGTCTTGCACGGTGACGAGCACGGTGTTCGTGGAAGCACCTACATCGGATGCGACGGCGATGGTGATGTTTCCGGAGGCATCGCATCCGGCGATGGTGAGTTTGGCGGCGTCATCCGCCTTGCAGCTGATGACGGTCAGCGAGGAATCGGGGAACGGATTGTACGCGCCGGTAAGCACGTTCACGGCATCGCTGGCACCGGCCTTGATCTTCAACGTCTTGTTGCCGACGCGTGTCAGCGGACGGGTCGAAGACACTACGCGCACGGTCACACCGGCATTCACGGTGCCCGCGCCGTATGCGATTTGCACGGGAATGGACGCGGTGGTGCCAGGAGCGGCATCCTTGGTGGCGGAAACCTGCAAGCTACCGGAACGGGACAGGTTTGCGGTGATTTGCCTGGATGATGAGCTTCCACCGGAATACGTGTATTGCTTTTCGTCGTCATACACGCCGGACGGTGCATGGGTGAGCGCCGTCAGATCAACGGTCTTGGGGTCCGCGCCCGCCTCGACATCAATAGTGGAGGACGAGAACGTGGGCGGCGGCACATCGCGGCCTATCACCGTGATCTGGAGAGTGATCACTGCGGAATTGATGATCTTGGTCTTATCCGATCCCTGCTTGCCATCCACAGCGGTAAAGGTAATGGAGGCGGGGCCTGCGTAGTCTTTTGCCGCAGTGAACTTCAGGGTCTTGTCGTTCACGTAGAAATCGGAGTTGGAAGCCTTGGTGGCGCTGACGGAATCAGCGCTTTCGATATACGGTTCCTTGCCGGCGCCGACGCGGACATAGTCATTGATGTTGATTTCAATGGTCTCGCGCGAGTTGACCTTCAATTCCGGTGCCTTGGGACGCAGCGTGGGCGGAAAGACACCATAGGCCGGTACCTGGATGAACGCGGTGGAGGTGATGTTGTATTTCGTATTGGTCACCGTGTAAGGCACGGCTCGCGCCTGTGACGTCAGGTCGACGGTGATGGTGGTCGAATGCTCGCCGCCCCTGACGTGAGCGTGAGCGCTGGCGGAGGGATGCACGCCGACCTTGAGCTCATTGGCTGTGCCGGAAGGATTGGCGATCCACTGGGAAACATCCACATCCACGGACTTCTTATCGATGGTGGCGGCGGACGGCACGCGATAGTCGTAGGCGGTAGGCGGCTCGATGGCGGCACTCGGATCCACGTTTACCGTGAGGGTGGCCGTATCGGACAAGCCGGCCTTGTCTTTGACCGTGTAGGCGATATAGTCGGTGGTGGCGCTGCCGGGCGTGGTGAAGGAGATCATATTGTCTTTCACGCTCACCCCGTCGAGACCTTGGACCTCGACATGCTTGTCGACGGTCAGATTGGTGTTGTCGCCGGAGATGTCGTTCTGCGCGACCGGCACGGTTGCGGCCGTATTGGGCCTCAACGTGATTTCGTCATCCCTGGCGTATACGCCGGAGTCGGACGATCCTTGGAATACGCCCACGCGGATCTGCGCCTGTGCGCGCTGACCGGTCCAATCCTCCACGGCATAGGAGAAGGTGTCGGTGCCGGACGAATCCGGATACGCTTCATAGACCAAGTAGTCGGAACCGACTTCGGATATGCGGCCCAGCGTGGGTGCCTTGTTGCCCAGACCCAACAGCTGATCGTCGTCGCCATCCGTGTCTATGCCGGTCAGTGTGATGGGGATGCGGACCTTCTGCCCGGCGGCAACCTGCGCTTCGGCGTCATGCGGGGTTGGCGCGGCCTTGCTCGCTGCGTCGCTCTTATGCACGGTAATGGTGATATTGGCGGAAGCCACATTACCCAGATTGTCTTCAACCGTATAGGTGATGGGGAAGTTGCCGGTCTCGCTGGATGCTTGGTAGCGGACCGTGTCTCCAGAGACGAAGGCCAGACCCTTGAACGTCCCCTTGTCGTATTGCAGGTTGTTCTTGAGTTTGACCGTGGTGCCATCCGAGTAGGCCACATGGTCAAGCACATCCACGGACACGATGCCGTCGGTACGCACCTGGGCATTGATATTGCTGGCCTTGGGCACTGAATTCGAGGTGGCCAGAGCCGGCGGCTGCAACACGATGGTGCCCTTGGCGGTTCCGGAGGCGTTGGCCACGGTGTAGGTAAGGGCGACGGGCTTCGTGGGCACCTGACGCGCGGTGATATACACGCGCTTATGGCTGACGAGACCAACCTTGATGCCGGAGTCGGCCGGTGCGCTCACCGTGGTGACGGACAGCACACCGCCCATCGGATCGACGTCATTGGTGAGCGGCTCCACAATGGCGGTATTATCCGCGCCAAGCAGGGCGACATCGTTGGCGGCAACCGGTTTGGCGGCCTCGCCGGTGGCAGGCTGCACCTCGACTCGAGCCAATCCGGTGGCCGGAATCGAACCTTGAGTAATGATGTAGGGCACATAATAGGTGCCGGGATTGGTGGCCTTGAACGTCAACGACATATCCGCCGCATTGGTGGTCGTCGAAGCGCCGTTGGGCGTATCCACCTGAGTCAGTTGTGCCGGCTGCAAGGAAGTGCCATGCACATAAGAGGACAGCTTGACGACGGTATCCGTGTTGGGAACGGTGGTTTTCGCTACCGGGTCGATGACCGCGGCCAAGGTGTTCGCGGGCTTGACCGAGAAATACACCATGCCGGTGCCGGTTGCCGTGCCGTCGGAGACGGTGACCTCGACGCCCACACGTCCCGACGCCAGCGCACCGGTGTTGAACGTAAGCTGGCCGTCGGCTCGGGTGGACACCTGCACCTGGTCGGTGTTCTGGGCCACAGCGGAGACCAGAGTGAGCGGGTCTCCATCCGGATCGTTGAAGCTGCTCAGCGCATTGGCGGTATAACTGGCTCCCTGCTCACATCGATCTCGGGAGGAGTGTCGAACTGTACGGGAGCGTGGTTGCCTCCATCATTCAGGGTTACGGTCACCGTGGCGGAAGAGGTCTGGCCGCGACCATCGGAAATATCGTAAGTAAAGGTAACGGTGCCTGCGGATGCGGCGGAGGCATCGAGTTGCAGATACCGGCCGTCGTAAATCGGCGAAATGGTGACGTCTTTGTTGTTTGGTGCGCCAACCTTGGTGATTTTCAGTACGGAACAATCGGTCTGCTCGTCATTGCGCAGCACGTCGAGAATCTGTTCCGAACCGGCTCGTGCGCCGATTTCATCATCCTCGGCTTTGATTTGGCCGGATTGTGCGGAACAGGTCTTGGAGAAGTCGTGGTGGTTGTTGGCCGAGTCGTTGTTCTGCTGTTCTTTCTCGGTCTGCTCGGTCTGTATTTTGTTCCACTGTATTTTGATGACTTTGGTGGAATCCTCAGGGTTCCACACATTGCCGTTAACCGTGTCGTTGAGCACCACAAGGCGATGGTTGGTGCGGAACACCAATTCGGAAGTAGTGTTGACGGATTCGAGGGTTTGCGGCTTGACGCTGGTATCCGTGGGGGAGCAGGCGCGAATGTAGTTGCTGGCCTTCTGGCTCCAAGCCGAGTACACGCAGCCCTTGGACGATACCGGTCGTGCCGGATTCGCCTTGCCCCCGTTGGCTATGAAATTCGCCTTGGCGTTGGACTTCAACGGGATAAGCGCAAGGCCTCTCGGTGATGCCGCGGCCACCCAATCGGACTGTACGTCATCGGTGGGAGGCTCCTGAAGGGTGAGGGTGCCGGTCGTGTCGACATCGACGCGGCCGCCCTTGAATATGACGGTTTTGCCGGTTGCGATTACCGGCGTGCTCCCGATGACGGTAAAGCTTTCAACGGTCTGCTGCTTGCCGTCGGTCAGCGATTCGAGGGTTTTGACGTTGGCGCTGCTGGGATTGTCAAGACGCAGCACCATACCGTCGGATGGACGGTATCCGTAGACCTTGCCATCGTGGGTTACTGCGATGCGCCCGCCCTCGCCCAGCTTCATTTTCGGATCGGAAGTGGTGGGGGTCACGGAATCAAGGTTTTCCGACAAGCCGGTCCACACATTGCCGGTCTTCTCGTTGATCAGGGCTACGGTATCCCCGCCGACCACAGTGGTGGTGTTGGCTTTGATGTCGGTCTTGACACCGGTGCTGACCGTGGATGCCTTGATGGTGGAGGCTTTGGTCGTTTCGGTCAGGATGGTGTCGCCATTATGCTGTGCGATGTCGAATCGTGGGGCGGAGGAGGAGACGCCGGCGTCGGCCTCCTTGTTCTTTACGTTGAATCGTACGGCCTTCTGGTTCTTCAGCGAAGTGACCCATACGGTGCCATCGTCCAGTTGCACATGGCGGCGCGTGACGGTGCTCATGATCACCGCGCCGGCAACAAGTCCCAGAAGCAGCAGGAGCGTGATTACGGGAACCGTCCACGTATGCCTCCGGAGGCATAAGGCGGCGCAAAGCCGCGCTGATGCGTCGGCGACGATCGTATGACTGGGACGATGTGGCCATCTGAACTCCCTGACC
>ENA-OQCF01000118-OQCF01000118.1-human-gut-metagenome-genome-assembly--contig:-NODE-118-length-28324-cov-5.017271_pt1 | contig 28324 bp, 28 predicted proteins | sample MGYA00242756_ERZ504573 | MGnify/ENA primary metagenome ERZ504573 (study PRJEB26092, sample SAMD00036240) | human gut metagenome | host: Homo sapiens | study: EMG produced TPA metagenomics assembly of... | reverse complement strand
GCGAAGCGAACTGCGGCTGGTGGTGTCGGTGGCAAAGCGCTATGCAGGCGAGGCTGCGTTTCTGGATCTCATTCAGGAAGGCAATCTCGGTCTGATGGAAGGCGGCGGAAAAAGTTTGAGCCGGAGCGCGGCTTCAAATTTTCCACCTATGCCAGTGGTGGATCCGTCAGTCCATCACCCGCGCCATTGCGGATCAGGGAAGGACCATCCGCATCCCGGTGCACCTTGTGGAGAGCATCAACCGGGTCAAAAAGATGACGGGTGACCTGCTGCGGAAAAATGGCCGGGAGCCTACCGCGGAAGAGATCGCTGTTCAGCTGGACATGGAGCCGGACCGTGTGCGGGAATTGCTGCAGCTGGCGCAGGACCCCATCAGCTTGGAAACGCCGGTGGGCGAGGAAGAGGATGCCCACCTTGAAGATTTTATTCAGGACGAGGATGCAGGCGTCCCGGTGGATGAAGCCGGGCGGCAGCTGCTGCGGCGGGAACTGTTCAGCGTGCTCAAAAGCCTGACACCGAGGGAAGAGCGGGTGATCGCACTGCGCTTCGGGCTGGAGGATGGCCGGGCGCATACGCTGGAAGAGCTGGGTAAGGAGTTCAATGTGACCCGGGAGCGGGTGCGGCAGATCGAAGCCAAGGCCCTGCGCAAGCTGCGGCATCCCAGCCGTGCAAAACGCCTGCGGGATTATCTGGATGAGTGAACGATTATAATTGCCGCCGCTTGCGCTCTGGCAATATTAGAGAAAACATTATTTTTATATTTGCAGCTCAGAAAAGCCTGCGAGCTTTTCTGAGCTGCTTTTTCACAAAAAAGGGCCGCAAGGGAAAGCGGGCATATCCGACTGTAAAAGTGATACGCCAAAACACAAGGGCAAAGATAGACAAATTGCACAAGGGGATTATGAACAGGAACGTGCAAAATAAAAAAATCAAGCCCTAAAACGGCAAAACACAACACGCTGCCGGGCGTGCGAAAATGAAAGAAAAAATAAATTTGTTTTGGCAAAAATCTGAAAAATGGCTTGACAGCAAGGCTTTTAGGGTGTATACTGCATTAGTATCACATAATGGACTAGTGCGCCAAAAAGGGGAATACGCAGGCGGCGGCTGGACGGGTCAAACCGAAAAGTTTGTGAAAAACGCCGAAACGTTCCCTTTGACGCGGGTCGAATTATGTGTGTCTGCTCAAATTTGACCCGTGTATACGACATCCCGTAGAGTATAAAAGTAAGGAGTGGTTGATTTTATGATGAAAGTCAAGCCCGTAAAGCTCGGCAAAACCGAGCGCATGAGCTTCTCCCACATCGACGAAGTCATCAGTATGCCGAACCTGATCGAGGTCCAGAAGAACTCTTATCAGTGGTTCCTGGACGAGGGCCTGAAAGAGGTCTTCCACGATATCGGCACCATTGAGGACTACACCGGCAATCTGGCACTGAGCTTTGTGGACTTCCGCCTGGATAAGGAGCCGAAGTACAGCATCAAGGAGTGCAAGGAGCGCGACGTGACCTATGCAGCACCCCTGCGCGTCACCGCCCGTCTGCTGAACAAGGAGACCGGCGAAGTGAAGGATCAGGAGATCTTCATGGGCGATTTCCCGCTGATGACCGATGCCGGCACCTTTGTGATCAACGGTGCAGAGCGTGCGATCGTCAGCCAGCTGGTGCGTTCTCCTGGCGTGTTCTACGGCGATGCCAAGGATAAGGTGGGCAACGACCTGTACAGCGCCACCATGAACCCCAACCGCGGTGCATGGCTGGAGTACGAGACCGATGCTTCCGATGTGTTCTATGTCCGTATCGATAAGAACCGCAAGCTGCCTGTCACCGTGCTGTGCCGTGCACTGGGCCTGTCCACCAACGAGGACATCCTGAACTTCTTTGGCGACGATGAGCGCATCCTCGCTACTCTGGAAAAGGATACCACCAAGAATCAGGAAGAGGGCCTGCTGGAAGTCTACCGCAAGCTGCGCCCCGGCGAGCTCCCACGGTGGAGTCTGCTACCAGCCAGATCAACATGCTGTTCTTCGACCCGCGCCGTTATGACCTGTCTCGTTTCGGCCGTTATAAGATGAACAAGAAGCTGTCTCTGGCACGCCGCATCACCGGCCAAGTGGCTGCTGAGAATGTGGTCGCTCCGCTGACCGGCGAGATCCTGATCGAGGCTGGTGCCAAGATCACCCGCGAGCTGGCTGAGAAGCTGACAATGCCGGTGTGAATCTGGTCGTGCTGAAGCTCGACGATCCCATGAAGGAAGAGAGCCGGAAGATCAAGGTCATCACCAATGGCTGTGTGGATGCACAGGGCTTCTTCTCCTTCGACGTGAAGGAGTGCGGCATCAACGAGCGCTGCTCCTTCGATGAGATCAAGAAGATCCTCGACACCACCTCTGATGTGGAAGAGCAGAAGGAGATGCTGCGCCGCAACCACGACCAGCTGATCGGCCGCACCGTTACGGTCGCCGATATTCTGGCTTCCATCAACTACCTGAACGGTCTGGGCCACAATATTGGCACCACCGATGATATCGACCATCTGGCAACCGCCGCATCCGCAGCGTGGGCGAGCTGCTGCAGAACCAGTTCCGCATCGGCTTCTCCCGCATGGAGCGCGTCATCCGTGAGCGCATGACCCTGCAGAGCCAGGATCAGAGCGTCATCACCCCGCAGGCCCTCATCAACATCCGTCCGGTGGTGGCAGCCATCAAGGAGTTCTTCGGTTCTTCTCCGCTGTCCCAGTTCATGGATCAGAACAACCCGCTGGCTGAGCTGACCCATAAGCGCCGCCTGTCTGCTCTGGGCCCCGGCGGTCTGAGCCGTGACCGCGCAGGTTTCGAGGTCCGCGACGTTCACTACAGCCACTACGGCCGTATGTGCCCCATCGAGACTCCTGAAGGCCCCAACATCGGTCTGATCTCCTATCTGGCATCTTACGCAAGATCAACGAGTACGGCTTCGTGGAAGCTCCGTACCGCAAGGTCAAGAAGATCTATGACGAGAACGGCAACCTGAAGGAACAGGTCGTCACCGACGAAGTGGAGTATATGACCGCTGATGTCGAGGACGAGTACGTTGTGGCACAGGCCAACGAGCCGCTGGATGAGGGCAAGCACTTCATCCGTCCCCGTGTGTCTGCCCGCCGCCGCGACGAGATCCTTGAAATTGATGCAGAGAAAGTCGATTACATGGACGTTTCTCCGCGAATGATGGTCTCTGTTGCTACTGCCTGCATCCCCTTCCTGGAGAACGATGACTGTAACCGTGCTCTGATGGGTTCCAACATGCAGCGTCAGGCAGTGCCTCTGATGGTCACCCAGCAGCCCATCGTTGCTACCGGTATGGAATACAAGGCAGCTACCGACTCCGGCACCGCTGTTCTGGCAAAGAATGACGGTATCGTTGAGAAGATGGATGCCGACCATGTTGTTGTGCGCAACAACAAGGGCGAACTGGAGGATTATCCTCTGGTCAAGTTCGCACGCTCCAACGCAGGCACCTGCATCAACCAGCGTCCCATCGTGGAGGTCGGCGAGAGCGTCAAGGCCGGTCAGGTGCTGGCCGACGGCCCTGCAATGCGCAACGGCGAAATTTCTCTGGGTAAGAACGCTCTGATCGGCTTCATGACCTGGGAAGGCTACAACTACGAGGATGCCGTTCTGCTGAACGAGAAGATCGTGCGCGAGGACGTGTACACCTCCATTCATATTGAAGAGTACGAGACCGAGAGCCGCGACACCAAGCTGGGACCCGAAGAGATCACCCGTGATATCCCCAACGTTTCTGAGGATGCACTGAAGGATCTGGACGAGCGCGGCATCATCCGCATCGGTGCCGAGGTCAAGAGCGGCGACATTCTGGTCGGTAAGGTCACCCCGAAGGGCGAGACCGAGCTGACCGCTGAAGAGCGCCTGCTGCGCGCCATCTTCGGCGAGAAGGCACGCGAAGTGCGTGATACTTCTCTGCGCGTGCCCCATGGTGCATACGGCATCATCGTGGATGTCAAGGTGTTCACCCCGGAGAACAGCGACGAACTGCAGCCCGGCGTGCGCGAGGTCGTCCGCTGCTATATTGCCCAGAAGCGCAAGATCAGCGTTGGCGATAAGATGGCAGGCCGTCACGGCAACAAGGGTGTCGTTTCCCGCATTCTGCCGCAGGAGGACATGCCCTACCTGCCGACGGCACCCCGCTGGACATTGTGCTGAACCTCTGGGCGTGCCTTCCCGTATGAACATCGGTCAGGTGCTGGAAGTCAACCTGGGCTACGCTGCCAAGGCATGCGGCATCAAGGTCATGACTCCCTCTTCGACTCTGCTCGTGAGAACGACATCGGCGATACCTTTGATACCGCCCGCGAGATGTGGCATGGTGAGAATGCTCCTGCATATCCCACGAAGCTCCCCAAGATCATGGGCGAGAAGGGACACATCATCGACTTCTCCAAGATCGAGCTGGACCGCGATGGCAAGACCACCGTTTACGATGGCCGCACCGGCGAAAAGTTCGATAACCGCGTTACCGTCGGTTATATGTACTACCTGAAGCTGCATCACCTGGTCGATGATAAGATCCATGCACGTTCTACCGGCCCCTACTCTCTGGTCACTCAGCAGCCTCTGGGCGGCAAGGCCCAGTTCGGCGGCCAGCGCTTTGGCGAAATGGAAGTCTGGGCACTGGAAGCTTACGGCGCTGCTTACACTCTGCAGGAGATCCTGACCGTCAAGTCCGACGACGTGGAGGGCCGTGTGAAGACCTACGAGGCCATCGTTAAGGGTGAGCCGATCCCGCAGCCCGGCATCCCCGAGTCCTTCCGCGTTATGCTGAAGGAACTGCAGTCTCTGGGTCTGGACGTTGTTGTTCAGGACAAGGACGGCAACGAGATCGACATGCGTCAGAACTTCGACGACGAAGAGACCGGCTTTGATATGCGCGATGTTGCCGGCACTGAGAACGTCGTGCAGGAGAGCGAACTGCTCAACGATTATAATATTAAGGATGCCGATGCCGGTTTCGATGATCCTTCTGTGCTGGAGGACAATAACTCCGGTGCCGAAGCTCCCGCTTCTTCTGACGAAGTAGATTTCTGATCAGACAAAGAACACAAGCCTCAAGCCCCCTGTTCCGCGTGCTGCGGCAGGGGAGAGGGGCCTGTGGTCTGAACAAGAAAGCCGCCTGTATCATCGAGACAACTAGAGATTAAGAAAGGGTTCGTTTCATGGAAAACAACGTTTTCGATTCCATCAAGATCGGCCTTGCCTCCCCGGAGCAGATCCGCAACTGGAGCTACGGCGAGGTCAAAAAGCCTGAGACCATCAACTACCGTACCCTGAAGCCGGAGCGCGACGGCTTGTACTGTGAGCGCATTTTTGGACCTACCAAGGACTGGGAGTGCCACTGCGGTAAGTATAAGCGCATCCGCTACAAGGGCAAGATCTGCGACCGCTGCGGCGTTGAAGTGACCAAGGCTAAGGTCCGCCGTGAGCGCATGGGCCACATTGAGCTGGCCGCTCCCGTCAGCCACATCTGGTACTTCAAGGGCATCCCCAGCCGCATCGGCCTGATGCTGGACATCAGCCCCCGCCTGCTGGAGAAGGTGCTGTACTTTGCAAGCTATATCGTCACTGATCCGGGCGCTACCCGTCTGGAAAAGAAGCAGCTGCTCACCGAGAGCGAGTATCGTGAGATGCGCGACCACTACGGTGATGAGTTCGAGGCTGCTATGGGCGCTGAGGCCATTCAGGATCTGCTGAAGGAGATCGACCTGGATCAGCTGAGTGAAGAGCTGACTGCGAGGTGGAAAAGTCCTCCGGCCAGAAGCGCGTGCGCATCCTCAAGCGTCTGGAAGTAGTTGAGGCATTCCGCATTTCCGGCAACCGTCCTGAATGGATGGTCATGGATGTGCTGCCTGTTCTGCCGCCTGACCTGCGCCCCATGGTCCAGCTGGACGGCGGCCGTTTTGCCACCTCCGACCTGAACGACCTGTACCGCCGCGTGATCAACCGCAACAACCGTCTGCGCCGTCTGCTGGAGCTGGGCGCTCCCGACATCATCGTGCGCAACGAGAAGCGTATGCTGCAGGAAGCAGTGGACAGCCTGATCGACAACGGCCGCCGCGGCCGTCCGGTTACCGGCCCCAACAACCGCGCACTGAAGAGCCTTTCCGATATGCTGAAGGGCAAGCAGGGCCGCTTCCGTCAGAACCTGCTGGGCAAGCGTGTTGACTACTCCGGTCGTTCTGTTATCGTCGTCGGCCCTGAGCTGAAGATGGATCAGTGCGGTCTGCCCAAGGAAATGGCTCTGGAGCTGTTCAAGCCCTTTGTCATGAAGGATCTGGTGGAGAAGGGTATTGCCAACAACATCAAGTCCGCCCGCAAGATGGTGGAGCGCGCTAAGCCCGAAGTGTGGGACAGCCTGGAGACCGTGATCAAGGGCCACCCCGTTCTGCTGAACCGTGCACCTACCCTGCACCGTCTGGGCATTCAGGCTTTCAACCCGGTGCTGGTGGAGGGCCGTGCAATCAAGCTGCACCCGCTGGCATGTACCGCATTCAACGCCGACTTCGACGGTGACCAGATGGCAGTGCATCTGCCTCTGGGCGAGGATGCCTGCCGTGAGGCCAAGATGCTGATGCTGGCTTCCGGCAACCTGCTGAAGCCCTCTGACGGCGCACCTGTTACCGTGCCTACGCAGGATATGATCCTGGGCAGCTACTACCTGACCACCGTTCGTGAAAATGACGAGGGCGCAGGCAAGGTGTTCCGCGATGAGAACGAAGCCCTGATGGCTTATGCAGAGCACATCGTTACCCTGCACGCACCCATCAAGTGCGCCGCACCATGACCATTGACGGCGTGGAGCGCACCGGTCTGGTGGAAACCACCGTCGGCCGCATCATCTTCAATAACCCTGTTCCTCAGAATCTGGGTTATATCGACCGTACTGATCCCGAGCACTGGCTGGAGTACGAGGTCAGCTTCCGCGTGACCAAGAAGACTCTGCCCGACATCATTTCCCGCTGCATGACCCGCAACGGCACCCGCAAGTGTGCAAAGATGCTGGATGCCATCAAGGCGCAGGGCTACAAGTACTCCACTCTGTCTGCGATCTCCGTCGCTGTGTGCGACGCTGTGATCCCGCCGCAGAAGCAGGAACTGATCGCTGAGGCTGACCAGCAGATCGCAAAGGTCGCAGGCTGTTCAACCGCGGCCTGATCTCCGACAACGAGCGTTACAACCAGACCATCGCCATCTGGCAGGCTACCACCGATAAGGTCTCCAAGGCTCTGGCAGACAACCTGCCCAAGGATAATGAGATCTATATGATGGCAGACTCCGGTGCTCGTGGTTCTATGAACCAGATCAAGCAGCTGGCCGGCATGCGCGGCCTGCTGGCAAACACCGCTGGCCACACCATCGAGATGCCCATTCGTGCCAACTACCGTGAAGGTCTGAATATTCTGGAATATTTCGTTTCTGCCCGTGGCGCCCGTAAGGGTCTGGCCGATACCGCTCTGCGTACCGCTGACTCCGGTTACCTGACCCGCCGCATGGTCGATGTCTCTCAGGATGTCATCGTGCGCGAGATCGACTGCGGCACCACCGACGGCCTGTGGGTGTCTGAGATCCACGAGGGCAAGGAGAAGATCGAGAGCTTCCGCGAGCGCTTGATCGGCCGCTTCGCTGTGGGCGATGTGGTCAACCCCGTCACCGGCAAGGTGATCGTGCCGGAAGGCAAGATGATCGACCTGTACGATGCAAACGAGATCGAGGCTGCTGGCATTACCAAGCTGAAGATCCGCAGCCTGCTGACCTGCCGTGCAAAGACCGGTGTCTGCGCACGCTGCTACGGTTCCGATATGGCAAACGGCGAGCCGGTCCGTCTGGGCGAGTCTGTCGGCGTTATCGCCGCAGAGTCCATCGGCGAGCCTGGTACTCAGCTGACCATGCGTACCTTCCATACCGGCGGTATCGCATCTGCTGAAGATATCACGCAGGGTCTTCCCCGTGTTGAAGAGCTGTTCGAGAGCCGCCGTCCCAAGAGCATGGCCATCATGAGCGAGATCTCTGGTGTCGTTTCTCAGGACGATACCAAGAAGAATGTCGTTATCAAGGTGACCGGCAAGGACGAGAACGGTGCCGAGGTCGTAAAGAGCTACTCCATCCCGTTCACCCAGCATTCCCGCGTGATGCCGGGTGACCGTGTGGAGAAGGGCGACATCATCACCCGTGAAGGTGTTCTGTATCCGCAGGATATTCTGGCAATCAAGGGTCTGGAGGATGTCCAGAACTACCTGATCAACGAAGTTCAGAAGGTCTACCGTCTGCAGGGCGTTGAGATCAACGATAAGCATATCGAAGTCATCGTCCGTCAGATGTGCCGCAAGGTGCGCGTGACTGATTCCGGTTCTTCCAACCTGATCGGCGGTGCACTGGCAAGCCGTCTGGAAGTGGAGAGCATCAACGCCGATCTGCAGCAGCGCATCGACGCTGGTGAAGAGGGCCTGAAGCTGGTTGAGTACCAGCAGGTGCTGCTGGGCATCACCAAGGCTGCTCTGGCAAACGACTCCTTCCTGTCCGCTGCATCCTTCCAGGAGACCACCCGCGTGCTGACCGAAGCTGCCATCAAGGGCAAGGTCGACCCGCTGGCCGGCCTGAAGGAGAACGTCATCATTGGTAAGCTGATCCCCGCAGGTACCGGTCTGCCGGAAGTCCGTGAGGATCTGAAGAACCGTGAGGCTGAGCGCGATGCTGAGATCGCTGCCGAACAGGCAGCTGCTGTACAGTAAGCAAAGCTCCTTCTTCTGAAATAAAACAATGGACCGCTCTGTGGGCATCCGCCTGCAGGGCGGTTTTTATATGCCCGGAAAAGCGGAAACAGGGGAGAAAACCGTGCGTTTTACGTCGAAAAAATGCTGAAAGAAAAAATCTGGAATAAATGCAAAAAACTTTGCAAAAACTGTTGACATCCGCCTGTAAAGCGAGTATTATATAACTGTTGCGCATCCCTCATGGGGATAGTGCGGCAAAAAAGTCGGAAAAAGTCCGATGTGCATTATTAAGAAAGGAGAAACAAAATGCCTACTTTTAACCAGCTTGTACGCAAGGGCCGTCAGGTTCTGGCTACCAAGAGTACCGCTCCCGCACTGCTGAAGAGCTACAATTCTCAGAAGAAACAGTATTCTGATCTGAACAGCCCCCAGAAGCGTGGTGTCTGCACTGCTGTTCGTACCATGACCCCCAAGAAGCCCAACTCTGCTCTGCGTAAGGTTGCTCGTGTCCGCCTCACGAATGGTATCGAGGTCACCTCTTACATTCCCGGTATCGGCCATAACCTGCAGGAGCACTCCGTCGTGCTGATCCGTGGTGGTCGTGTTAAGGACCTGCCCGGTGTGCGTTACCACATCATCCGTGGTACCCTGGATACTCAGGGTGTGGCAGGCCGTAATCAGGCCCGCTCCAAGTACGGCGCAAAGCGTCCTAAGGCCGGTGCTGCAAAGAAGTAATTGAGGACAACCGCCATAAACGGCTTTCCATTATATAAATAACAAGTCCGCTTGCAAAGCGGAGGGCAACAGTTTATGTAAAGGTCAGCTCTTTGTGACACAACGGGAGTTTTATTACTTTCGAGTACCGATGATATCATTCTGTGAAGGAGGGAAGAAAGATGCCTAGAAGAGGTAACATTGCTAAGCGCGATGTCTTAGCTGATCCTATTTACAATTCCAAGATGGTCACTCGTCTGGTCAACAGCGTTATGCTGGATGGCAAGAAGGGCGTCGCTCAGAAGATCGTTTACGAAGCTTTCTCCATGATTCAGGAGAAGACCGGCAACGATCCTCTGGAGACTTTCGAGAAGGCGATGGAGAACATCATGCCCAGCCTCGAGTGCAAGACCCGCCGTGTTGGCGGCGCTAACTACCAGGTTCCCCTGGAGGTCAGCCCCGCTCGCCGCGAGACTCTGGGCCTGCGCTGGCTGACTGCTTACAGCCGCAGCCGTGGTGAGAAGACCATGGCCCAGCGCCTGGCTGCTGAGATCATGGATGCTGCCAACAACACCGGCAACGCCGTGAAGAAGCGCGAGGATACCCACAAGATGGCCGAGGCCAACAAGGCTTTCGCTCATTTCCGTTATTGATCTGTTCTGTAGGAGGTTAATTTCATGGCTACTCCCAGAGAAGTTTCTCTTCAGATGACGAGAAATATCGGCATTATGGCCACATCGATGCTGGTAAGACCACCACTACCGAGCGTATTCTGTACTACACCGGCATCAACCACAAGATCGGCGAGGTTCACGACGGCGGCGCTACCATGGACTGGATGGTTCAGGAGCAGGAGCGTGGTATCACCATCACCTCCGCAGCTACCACTTGCTACTGGAGTCACTCTGAGACTCAGAAGGACCTGTTGCATTCAAGAAGAATCGTCACCGCATCAACATCATCGACACCCCGGGCCACGTTGACTTCACGGTTGAGGTCCAGCGTTCTCTGCGCGTCCTGGACGGTTCTGTGACCGTTCTGGCTGCTAAGGGCGGTGTCGAGCCTCAGTCTGAGACCGTCTGGCGTCAGGCTGATGAGTACAAAGTCCCCCGTATGGTGTACGTCAACAAGATGGACACATGGGTGCTGACTTCTTCCGCTGCATCAAGATGCTGCACGATCGTCTGCACGCCAACGGCGTGGCCATCCAGCTGCCCATCGGTCAGGAGGATACCTTCCGTGGTATCGTTGACCTGGTCGATATGAACGCTGAGGTCTACTACGACGATATGGGCAACGATATGCGCACCGAGGAGATCCCCGAGGATATGCGCGAGCAGGCTGAGGAGTATCGCAACATCCTCGTTGAGGCTGTTGCTGAGAACGACGAGGCTCTGATGGAGAAGTACCTCGAGGGTGAGGAGATCACCCGTGAGGAACTGAAGGCTGCTATCCGCAAAGAGACCATTGCGAACACTCTGGTCCCCGTTGTCTGTGGTTCTTCCTACAAGAACCGCGGCGTGCAGAAGCTGCTGGACGCTATCGTTGACTATATGCCCGCACCTACCGATGTCGAGGACATCAAGGGTGTGAATCCTGAGACCGAAGAGCAGGAGACCCGTCCGTCTTCCGACGACGCTCCCTTCGCAGCTCTGGCCTTCAAGATCGCTACCGACCCCTTCGTTGGTAAGCTGGCATACTTCCGTGTCTACTCCGGTAAGGTCGAGGCAGGTACTACTGTCTACAACTCCGTGAAGGACAACAAGGAGCGTATGGGCCGCATCCTGCAGATGCACTCCAACCACCGCAAGGATATCGACTGCTGCTACGCAGGTGATATTGCTGCTGTCGTTGGTCTGAAGAACACCACCACCGGTGATACTCTGTGTGATGAGAACCATCCCATCATTCTGGAGTCCATGAAGTTCCCCGAGCCCGTTATCCGCGTCGCCATCGAGCCTAAGACCAAGGCCGGCAACGAGAAGATGGGCATCGCGCTGGCAAAGCTGGCCGAAGAGGATCCCACCTTCAAGACCTACACCGACGAAGAGACTGGTCAGACCATCATCGCCGGCATGGGCGAGCTCCATCTGGAGATCATCGTCGACCGTCTGCTCCGTGAGTTCAAGGTCGAGGCGAACGTCGGCGCACCTCAGGTCGCTTACCGTGAGACCATCCGCAAGGAGGCCTACCAGGAGACCAAGTACGCTCGTCAGTCTGGTGGTAAGGGCCAGTACGGTCACGTCAAGATCAAGATCGAGCCGAACGAGGCAGGCAAGGGCTATGAGTTCGTCAACGCCATCGTTGGCGGCGCTATCCCGAAGGAATACATCCCGGCTATCGACAACGGTATCCAGGGTGCTATGAAGTCCGGCGTTCTGGCAGGCTATCCTGTCGTTGACGTCAAGGTCACCTGTGGGATGGTTCTTATCATGAGGTCGACTCCTCTGAGATGGCCTTCTCCATTGCAGGTTCTATGGCCTTCAAGGATGCTATGCGCAAGGCTGATCCTATCATCACCGAGCCCATCATGAAGGTCGCTGTCATCGTTCCCGATGAGTATCTGGGCGATGTCATCGGCGATCTGAATGCTCGCCGTGGTCAGATCCAGGGCATGGAGGCAATGGCTGGCACCCAGCGTGTCAACGCATTCGTTCCTCTGGCTCAGATGTTCGGCTACGCTACCGACCTGCGTTCCAAGACTCAGGCCGTGGCCAGTATGTCATGGAGCCGTCTCACTACGAGCCGGTGCCCAAGAACATTGCTGACCAGATCATGCTGGCCGCACCAAGGCTGATCGCCTTAAATTTAAAGTGAATTTTGCCGGGGTAGTGTAGCCTCGGCAAAATTTCCTGTAAAAGCACTTGATTTTACAGGGCAAATTTAGTAGAATAGCCTTGCAATGCAATGTCTGCATCTTGCAGGGTTGTTGTAACCAAATATCAAAACCTAAATTAAGGGAGGATATTCCAATGGCTGAAAAGGCAAAGTTCGACCGTTCTAAGCCGCATGTGAACATCGGCACCATCGGTCACGTTGACCACGGCAAGACCACTCTGACCGCCGCTATCACCAAGTACCTGCACTGAAGGGCGACGCAGACTTCATGGATTATGCCAACATCGATAAGGCTCCTGAGGAGCGTGCTCGTGGTATCACGATCAACTCCGCTCACGTTGAGTATCAGACCGACGCTCGTCACTATGCTCACGTTGACTGCCCGGGCCATGCTGACTACGTTAAGAACATGATCACTGGTGCTGCTCAGATGGACGGCGCTATTCTGGTCGTTGCTGCTACCGATGGTCCCATGCCCCAGACCCGTGAGCACATCCTGCTGGCTCGTCAGGTCGGCGTGCCCTATATCGTTGTGTTCATGAACAAGTGCGATATGGTCGACGACGAAGAGCTGCTGGATCTGGTCGAGATGGAGATCCGTGAGCTGCTGAGCGAGTACGACTTCCCCGGCGACGACACCCCGATCATTCGTGGTTCCGCTCTGAAGGCTCTGGAGTCTACCTCCACCGATCCCAATGCTCCCGAGTATGCTTGCATCAAGGAGCTGATGGACGCTGTTGACACCTATATCCCCAACCCCGATCGTGAGGAAGACAAGCCCTTCCTGATGCCCATCGAGGATGTCATGACCATTTCTGGCCGTGGTACCGTTGCAACCGGTCGTGTTGAGCGTGGTATTGCTAAGGTTGGCGATGCTATGGAGATCGTCGGCATCAAGCCCGATCGTCTGAGCACCACCATCACCGGTCTGGAGATGTTCCGTAAGTCTCTGGACTTCGCTGAGGCTGGCGATAACATCGGCGCTCTGCTGCGTGGTGTTGATCGTACCCAGATCGAGCGTGGTCAGGTTCTGGCTAAGCCCGGTTCCGTGCACCCCCACAAGACTTTCGAGTCTCAGGTGTACGTTCTGACCAAGGACGAAGGCGGCCGTCACACCCCGTTCTTCTCCAACTATCGTCCTCAGTTCTACTTCCGCACCACCGACGTGACCGGTATCATCACTCTGCCCGAAGGCACTGAGATGTGCATGCCCGGCGATAACGTCATGATGCATGTTGAGCTGCTGACCCCTGTTGCTATGGAAGAGGGCCTGCGTTTCGCTATCCGTGAGGGTGGCCGTACCGTTGGTTCTGGCGTTGTTGGCAAGATCATTGAGTGATTTTGACCCTTCGCGCCTTTCCTAAGGCTAAAGGTTAAACTTACGAGAGACCTTCCCATTCCGGAGAGTGGGAAGGTCTCTTTTTGTTTTAGATCCTCTGTCTGTAAGGGCAGGGGATTTTTTTTTGCGGCATGTCACAACTCTTTGTTTACAAAACAAGGTTGTTCTGGTATACTGAAAAAGGAAATGCTGGAAAAGTCCTATCGGCTGGTGCTGAGGGGATTTAGCAAAAAGAAGCAACGTGAACTTTTGGATGGGGTGAAGAGTAATGCCGTTTGATTATAAGAAAGAGTACAGGAAATTTTATCTCCCGCCGAAAAAACCGCATCTGATTACGATACCGCGTATGAATTTTGTGGCAGTGCACGGCAAGGGCGACCCGAATGCTCCGGGTGGAGCCTATCAGGAGGCTATGGGAGTGCTGTACGGCATTGCTTTCACCATCAAAATGAGCTATAAGGGCAGCCACAAGATGGACGGCTATTTTGAATATGTGGTTCCACCGTTGGAGGGCTTGTGGCATCAGAAGGGCGTGGATGGCGTTGATTATGCGCATAAAGAAACATTTGAGTGGACATCATGATTCGACTGCCAGAATTCGTGACGCCGGAAGCGTTTGACTGGGCGGTACAGGAAGCAACGGCAAAAAAGAAAAAGGATTTTTCCAAGGCGGAATTCCTGACTTATGACGAGGGACTTTGCGTTCAGTGCCTGCATATCGGCCCTTATGATGAAGAACCGAAAACGCTGGCGCAGATGGATGCCTTTGCCGTAGAGCAGGGGTATAGGCTTGATTTTTCAGAGACACGCTTCCACCACGAGATTTATCTGAGTGATCCTCGCCGCGCTGCACCGGGAACACTGAAAACGGTGTTGCGGCATCCCATACGTGAAAAATAAAAACAGGAAAATTCACAAATGATGTCGCTTTTATTTGGCAGATGTGCTATACTGATTTTATCTGTAGAAACACATTGAATGGATAAGGGAGGAGAGAACTTCATGCAGCATGAAACTGTCATCGTGCTGGACTTTGGCGGCCAGTACAATCAGCTGATCGCGCGCCGCGTCCGCGAGAACAATGTCTACTGTGAAATCTATTCCTATAAAACCGATCTGTCGGTTATCAAGGCAAAGAACCCCAAGGGTATCATCTTTACCGGTGGCCCCAACAGCGTTTATCTGGAGGATTCCCCCACGATCGACCCTGAAATCTTCAACTGGGGTGTGCCTGTGCTGGGCATCTGCTACGGCAGCCAGCTGATGATGCATCTGCTGGGCGGCCATGTCTGCCGCGCACCGGAGCGCGAGTACGGCAAGACTGAGGTGTTCGTGGACACGAACAGCAAGTTGTTCACCGATGTGCAGCCCTCCACCATTTGCTGGATGAGCCACAACGACTATATTGAGCAGGCAGCGCCCGGCTTTAAGATCATTGCTCACACGGTCAACTGCCCGGTAGCTGCGGCAGAGAACGCGAGAAGGGCCTGTACGCGGTCCAGTTCCATCCGGAAGTGCTGCACACTGCGAAGGCAAGAAGATGCTGCGCAACTTCGTGTACAACGTCTGCGGCTGCACCGGCGACTGGAAGATGGACTCCTTTGTGGAGAACAACGTCAAGGCCCTGCGTGAGCGCATCGGCTATGGCAAGGTGCTGTGCGCCTTGTCCGGCGGCGTGGATTCCTCCGTTCTGGCAGCTATGCTGGCTAAGGCTATCGGCAAGCAGCTGACCTGCGTGTTTGTGGATCACGGTCTGCTGCGTAAGAACGAGAAGGAAGAGGTCTGCTCTGTATTCGGCCCGGGCAATGCCAACGGCTTTGATATCAACTTTATCTGTGTGGATGCCCGCGAACGCTACTTTGCAAAGCTGGCTGGTGTCACCGAGCCGGAGCGCAAGCGCAAGATCATCGGCGAAGAGTTCATCCGTGTGTTTGAAGAGCAGGCCAAGAAGATCGGCAAGGTGGATTTCCTGGCACAGGGTACCATTTACCCGGATGTCGTTGAGAGCGGTCTGGGCGGTGAGTCCACTGTTATCAAGAGCCACCACAACGTTGGCGGTTTGCCCGACACCGTGGACTTCAAGGAGTTGGTGGAGCCGCTGCGCAACCTGTTCAAAGACGAGGTGCGTCAGGCCGGCCGTGAGCTGGGCCTGCCCGAATATCTGGTCAGCCGTCAGCCGTTCCCCGGCCCGGGTCTTGGCATCCGCATCATCGGCGAAGTGACCCCGGAGAAGGTGGCTATCGTGCAGGATGCCGACGCGATCTGGCGTGAGGAGATCGCAAAGGCGGGTCTGGATAAGGAGATCAGCCAGTACTATGCTGCCTTGACCAACATGCACAGTGTGGGCGTCATGGGCGACGAGCGCACCTATGATTACGCTGTGGCGCTGCGTGCTGTGACCACCACTGACTTTATGACCGCGGAGAGCTATAATATGCCCTGGGATGTTCTGGGCACTGTCACCAGCCGTATCGTCAATGAGGTCAAGCATGTAAACCGCGTGTTCTATGATTGCACCGGTAAGCCGCCGGCAACCATTGAGCTCGAGTAATGAAAAAATCCTTCCGACTTTTTAGACCCTTCAACAATATAACGAAATAACGCAAATAAAAGCTCCGCTTTTCGGAAAATACCCTCCGAAAAGAGGGGCTTTTTTGTTTGGGGCAACACTTTGGTAACAGCTTTACGGCTTTTCTTCTTTTTTGATGCCGTCTCCGATGGATTCCCCCGGGGCTTTCAACTGTGCCAGGACGCTTGCTGATCATTACGTGTAGCCAATGCAGAAACCTGTGTTTGGTTTGTAAACTTTCAGCTGATTCATATTTTCCATTCGTGAACATGGCTCAAAGGGATAACCACAAAAATATAAACCTTTTATGAAATCCTCTTGACAAAGTGGGAACGGGCAGTATAATAAAAATGAACATTGTTCATATTGAGGGTGACCACATGAATACAATCGTAACCTCCAAGGAAGATATCTTAAAAAACAGCCGTGAGCTTATCCGGGAAAAGGGCTGGGCGGCGGTCAGTATCCGTTCTGTCGCCTCGGCATGCGGGGTCTCGGTCGGCTCGATCTACAATTATTATGACTCCAAGGCTGAGCTTATCAGCGCCACGGTCGAGAGCGTCTGGTGCGAAATTTTCCACCGTCCGCAGGACGAGGCCGTATTTCAGGACGTGCAGACCTGTGTCAAATGGATGTATGAGCGTATGGCCTACGGCTGTGAGCAGTATCCTGGATTCTTCACACTGCACTCTCTCGGCTTTATGCAGGAGGACAAGGCCGATGGCAAACGGCACATGCAGCAAATCTGGCACCATATCTTAAATGGTCTGTGTACGGTGCTGCAACAGGATACCAAAATCCGTCCGGACGCTTTTAACGCGCAATTCACCGTTGAAAAATTTGCCGATGTTCTATTTTCGCTGATGCTGTCTGCCTTGCTGCGGCAGGACTACGACCCCGCCGCTGTGCTGGAAATCGTGCGCAGAACCTTATATTGACTGCATTTTCTTCCCACACTGCTGTGGGAATTTTATAATGTCCAAAATGAACACTGTTCACTCAAGGGAGACACTCCTAGGAAAGTTCATCGCAATATCCTGTTGCTGCTCGCCTGTCTTGTGTGGAGGAATGCAAGCTTCAACATCCTGCGTTTTGGATGCAACTTTGCCGAGCAAGCCATTGATGACCGTAAAAACTAAGCCGACCCTGCAAAAAATGCAGTGTTACAATAAATTTGATCTATCAACAAGGAGCAATCAACTATGCAAGCAATCGTAGAAACTGTTTTTGATGCTGTGTATCTGGTATCCGTCATCACCATCGGTATCCTGATGATTCGTGGCTGCAAGGGCAGCCACCAGTTCAAGCTGTTCGGCCTGATGGCTGTCGTTCTGGGTGCCGGCGACTCGTTCCATCTGATTCCCCGTGCTCTGGCTCTATGCACCACGGGCTTTGAAAACTTTACCGTCCCCCTGGGTCTGGGTAAGTGGATCACCTCTGTGACAATGACTGTCTTTTATGTGCTGCTGTACTATGTATGGCGTGAGCGCTACCGGGTCAAGGGCAACAATGGCCTGACTGCCGCCATCTACGGTCTGGCTGCCGTGCGTGTTATCCTGTGCATGATGCCGCAGAACCAGTGGCTGAGCGCCGAATCCCCGCTGTCCTGGGGCATTTACCGTAACATTCCTTTTGCACTGATGGGCCTGCTGATCATCGTGTTGTTCTACCGCAGTGCCAAGGAGCATGACGACTCGGCTTTTCGCTGGATGTGGATGACCATCGTGCTGAGCTTCGGGTTCTACATTCCCGTTGTTCTTTGGGCCAATACCGTCCCCATGATCGGTATGCTGATGATCCCCAAGACCTGTGCCTATGTGTGGACCGTTCTCATCGGTTATTCTGCTATGAAGAAGGAATGTAAGTGATTTGTTCACAGTACCGATTTATGAAATAAATTGCTTCGTAAAGATCCAAGCTTACCGAATTGGAATGATCTTTCTTGATAAAACTGGATCAGGTAAACTTGTAAGCCCCCTGCCGGTGATGAACTGGCAGGGGGCTTTTTATGTGTGTACGGGTAGTTTAACAGAATACTTGATCTTTGCCGCGATTACGACGCATCCAGCAATTCGTCCGGGTCCTCGATGGCTTCTTCGATGGTCTCTTCCTCAGGAGTGGGTTCATCGACATCGGACGGAGCGAACAGGTCACGGATGAAGTCGCGCAGGAGGACGAGGCTGTTGTCAAGGTCGGCATCCTCGCTCAGCAGCTGCTGGATCATATCCGGCTTATCGGTGATCAGGTCGTCCACGCCGATGCTCAGCAGTTCGCTGGCATCCTCTTCGCGGTTGACGGTCCATGCGGAGATCGTCTTGCTGCGCTTATGGATCTGCTGCACCATACCGGAGGTGATAAAGGTGGACTGTACGCTGAAGAAATCTGCGGCAGGCAGATCGTAATAACTGCCCACGCCCAGTGCAAGGATATAGCCGGTCCGGATCTCCGGTGCCAGCTCCTTGACCTTGCAGAGGGTTTCATAACTCTGCGAGGTGATGGTGCAGTCCTGCGCAAAGCCTTTTTCGCGGATGATGCGGATGGTTTCCGCTTCCAGCTCCGGGGTGGCGGCATTGGGCTTGATCTCAATGTTCAGCTGGATCTTACCTTTGCACAGGTCCAGCACTTCTTCCAGTGTGGGAACTTTGGCACCAGTGTACTTCTGGCCGAACCAGCGCCCGGCATCCAGCTTGCGAACCTCGTTACAGGTCAGGTCGTAGATGTTCTCGTTGCGGCCGGTGCAGCGGCGCAGGCTGGTATCGTGGGTCACCATGACCACGCCGTCCCTGGTCATCTGCACATCCAGCTCGGCCCACTCGCAGCCCTGATCGATGGCCAGCTGGAAAGCGGGCAGGGTGTTTTCCGGTGCGGCAGCGGAGTAGCCGCGGTGCGCGGTGACTACCGGCGCAACGCCGCCCAGCATGGAGAGCAGCTCGTCGTCTCTGGGCAGGGCAAGGTAACAGAATGCCAGCGCAAAGGTGAGCAGAGTAGCACCCGCAACCGATGCACCCAGAAGCAGCCTGCCGGTGGAACGGTGATGCTTTCCGCTCTGGACCGGCTCCGGCTCAAAGGGGAGAAATTCCCGCAGGCGGCAGTGCAGCATGGTGAGGATCGTGCACTGCGCATGGTGATGGCGCAGTCGATCAGGAACTGGAAGAAAGGCATCTCAATGGCCAGCGCGCGCGGGACAGTGCAAACATGGCCTGTGTGCTCTGCAGCCCGACCGCGATGATGATGCCGTACAGCGGCACGGCAACCGCTGCCGTTAGCAGCAGGGAACGCAGGACGACCGAGAGGTTCCAGCGCAGCAGCAAAAGAAAAGCACGGAAAACGCGCCTGCGGATGCAGCAAAAGCTTTCCTTTACCGACTGCCACAGGCTTTTGCGCTCCAGCACGAACAGCGGCAGCACCAGCACCCAGCTGACACAGAGGAACAGCAGGGCAGCACCGGCAGCTAGATAGAGCAGGTAATACCGGCTGTTTGCCCGGATGACACCTATGATGTATTCCGGCACGGCAAGCTGCGTGATATAGTTACAGGCGAGGAAAAAATTGGTGAACGGGATCAGCACGGCACTGTAGACCAGAACGAGCCAGTTCTGCGGCAGGAATGCGTGGCGGATATCTGCAAGAGAGGTGCGCAGCAGGGCAGGCAGGCGGATCGTTTCGCCCTTGCGGGCAAGATCCAGCCCATGCAGCAGGACGGAAAACTCATACAGCGCCCAGAACGCGGTCAGGATGGCAATGAGCGTGATGCACAGGATGATCGCAGGGGAGGAAAAGATATCGGAAGCATTGTTGTTGCTCAGGTAGTGCATGGGTGCGAACCGCAGTGTGAGCGACCAGAGCTGCTGCATCAGGGGGACGAACAGCAGGTTCGTTGCAGCCTTATACAGGACGATGACCGCGAGCAGGGGGATCTCGGCGCGGCGGATGATAGCCCGGGCGGAGTGCTTCATGGAGTTGTAGGTTTCGTTGGAGGCGCGGAGTGAAGTGAGCAGATCTTTCAATTTGACATGGCCTTCCTTTTATATTCTGCAAAATGACCCGCCCCGAAGCTTCCCGGCGGGCTGTTCTGCGAAAAAAATTTACATATTAAATATAGTGTAACATAACTTCTTATAAAATAAAATGCAGCAGGGGCAGACAGAATCCACAAAATTAAAAGAGAATTTTTGGCAGCTGAGTGTGCGGCGCAAAATGCCCGCAAAAAGGCGAGAAAGCGGAGAAACGATGAATCGTTAAAAAATTGTAGAACTTTGCCGACAGATGTTGATTCGCATGGACTTTTATAGAATCTCTTGCATTTTTATGGAAAATTCAGTATAATAAAACTAATTTTGAAAGCTCACACAGACAACCAGGAGGTCTTACCATGGCTTCAAAGATCAATAAGGGAGAAATCCTCGCCAAGTTTTTTGATGACGGGGAATACACTGCACTGTTTGCTGACGGTGCAGTGAGCGCTGCCTGCGGCTATGCGGCAGGTCAGCAGGCTTACGCTGTTTACCAGAACGGCGAAGCTGTTACCGTAAAGGATGTTGAAAAGAACATCAAGGTTCTGGAGATGGCAGCTCAGACTGGCTGCCCGGTCGTCACCTTCTACAACTCCGTCGGCGCAAAGCTGGCTGAGGGTCTGGACGTGCTGACCGCCAGCGCAAAGCTGAATGCGCAGATCGCAAAGGTTTCCGGCGTGATCCCGCAGGTGGCTGTTGTTCTGGGTGTCTGCGGCGGCACCAGCGCACTGAGCGCTGCCAATGCAGATGTCTGCATCATGGCTGAGGCGCAGAGCTGTTCTTCACCGCTCCGTTCACCTCTGCTGCCAAGGGCGACAAGGTGGCCGATGCCGGCACCGCAGCCGCCGCTGCAAAGGCTGGCGTGGCCGCCATTGTGGCACCCACTGCTGAGGAAGCTGCCGAGAAAGCTGCTCACATCGTGGGCCTGCTGCCGGCCAACAACCTGACCGGCCCTGCGATCTTTGAGTTCGAGCAGCCCACTGCGGCTCTGGCTGCCGGTGCAGAGCCTGCAAAGGCTGCTGCTGCCGTGGTCGATAAGGACAGCGCTGTGGAGCTGTATGCAGGCTTTGGCAAGTCTGTTTACACTGCATTTGCCACCGTGGGCGGCAACGCCGTGGGCGTGTGGCCACCGGCAAGACCCTGTGCCACAACTGCGTGGCCAAGGCTTCCCGCTTTGTGCGCCTGTGCGATGCCTTCAGCGTGCCGGTGATCACCATTGTGGATACCGAAGGCTTTGTGCCCAGCGCGACCGACGACATTGCAGGCGGCATCCGTGAGGCTGCCCGTCTGGCTGCTACCTATGCCGACGCTACCACCGCAAAGGTGGCTGTGCTGGCTGGCAAGGCCGTCGGCCCTGTTTACACCGCTCTGGCTGCTGCCGATCTGCGCATTGCCGTGGCTGGCTGCACCGTCAGCGCACTGGAACCCAGCGCAGCGGTCAGCGTTCTGTACAAGGAAGAGATCGATGCTTCCGACAACATCATTGCAGCCACCAACGCAAAGGCTGCTGCTTACACCGCCGAGGTGTGCAGCGCAGCAAATGCAGTTGCCTGCGGCGCTGCTGACCTGACCTGCGATGCAGCCAATGTGCGTGCAAGCGTTGTTGCCGCACTGGAACTGCTGAGCACCAAGCGTGCTGCCCGCCTGCCCAAGAAGCACGGCAACATGGCTCTGTAATCGTCTGTATAAATCTTTTTGATACGATTTTGATTTGGAGGATCCTTCCATGAAGTACTACAATATTACCGTCAATGGCGTTGCTTACAGCGTCTCCGTGGAGGAGACTGCCGCTGGTGCTGCTCCGGTTGCTGCTGCAGCTCCTGCCGCACCCGCTGCTCCTAAGGCTGCTCCGGCTCCCGCTGCTGCTCCCAAGGCTGCTGCAGGCGCTGCTGGTGCCGTTGCCGTCAAGGCTCCCATGCCCGGCAACATTCTGGATGTCAAGGTCAAGGCCGGTGCATCCGTGAAGGCTGGCGACGTGCTGGTGATCCTGGAGGCCATGAAGATGGAGAACGAGATCGTTGCTCCGCAGGATGGCACTGTGGCTTCCATCAACGTCAACAAGGGCGACACCGTCAACTCCGGTGACGTTCTGGTTTCCATGAACTAAGGGAGAGGTGACAATCATGCCAAAAAGCCGATCAAGGTTACTGAGGTCGTCCTGCGCGATGCCCACCAGTCTCTGCTGGCCACCCGCATGACCATGGATGAGATGCGTCCCATCCTGCCGGAAATGGATAAGATCAACTACTTCTCCGTGGAGTGCTGGGGCGGCGCTACGTTCGACAGCTGCATCCGCTTTCTGGACGAAGACCCGTGGGAGCGCCTGCGCATCCTGCGCAAAGAGCTGCCCCACCAGAAGCTGCAGATGCTGTTCCGCGGCCAGAATATGCTGGGCTACCGCCCCTACGCAGACGATGCCGTTGAGTACTTTGTGCAGAAGTCTGTTGCAAACGGCATCGACGTGATCCGTATTTTCGATGCACTGAACGATCCGCGCAACCTGCAGACCGCCATCAAGGCAGCCAACAAGGAAGGCGCTCATGTGCAGGGCTGCATCAGCTACACCCTCAGCCCCGTGCACAACAACGAGTACTTTGCAGCCTACGCCAAGACCCTGGAGGAGATGGGCGCAAACTCCATCTGCATCAAGGATATGGCCGGTCTGCTGACCCCCTATACCTGCTACGATCTGGTGAAGAAGCTGAAGGAGACCGTCAGCATCCCTGTTGACATCCACAGCCACTACACCGCAGGTCTGGCTTCCATGTCCATCCTGAAGGGCATCGAGGCAGGTGCCGACATCATCGATACCGCCATGAGCCCCCTGAGCCTGGGCACCAGCCACATGCCCACCGAGAGTCTGGTCGCTGCCCTGCAGGGCACCGATTACGACACCGGTCTGGATCTGAAGCAGCTGAACGTTGTGCGCGCATACTTTGCAAAGCTGCGCGAGAAGTACATTGCCAACGGTCAGATCAGCCCGAAGAGCCTCGGCGTGGATGCAAACACCCTGCTGTATCAGGTGCCGGGCGGCATGTTCTCCAACATGCTCAAGCAGCTGAAGGATGCCGGCAAGGAAGATAAGCTGGACGAAGTGCTGGCAGAGATCCCCCGCGTCCGCGAGGATGCAGGCTATCCGCCGCTGGTCACCCCCACCAGCCAGATCGTTGGTACGCAGGCTGTGTTCAACGTGATCCTGGGTGAGCGCTACAAGATGGTCACCAAGGAGTTCAAGGGTCTGGTCCACGGTGATTACGGCAAGACTCCCGCTCCCATCAAGCCCGAGTTCACCAAGAAGATCCTGGGCGACGAGCAGCCCATTACCTGCCGCTTTGCTGATACTCTGGCTCCTGAGATGGACAAGCTGAAGGCAGAAGCTGCCAAGTGGGCAACGCAGGAAGAGGATGTGCTGACCTACGCAATGTTCCCGCAGGTGGCACCCAAGTTCTTTGAAAAGCGCAATGCCAAGAAGCAGGGCGTGGACGGCGACCATGTGGACTACACCAATCAGTCTCATCCCGTCTGATCTTTCATAACGGATTCAGGAGCTTCCCGCTTTTGCGGCGGGAGGCTCCTTTTGTGTTTTGCACCGGATCTGGCCCCAAAAATGGGCGGCGGCTCATTGACATGAAAATCCATCCATTTTATAATGAATCAAAATGGATGCAGCCGACACCCGGGCATCCCCGGAAAAAGAAGAGGTGATCTGCATGAGAAGCATCACGGCACAGCGCCTTGCGGAATTTACAGAGCAGGATTATGAATTTACCTTCGGCATCACCCGGAAGGAATTTGCCCAGATGCTGGAAGCACTGAATGCGGCTTATTGCAAGGAGCACCGGCGCAGGCCGCATTTTACCAAGATCACAATGCAGGATAAGCTGGTGCTGACTTTGCTCTACCGCCGCGAGTACCGCAGCATGGAGAACATTGCGGCAGAATACGGTGTCTCCCGCGATACCATTGCGGACAATATCCACTGGGTGGAGCGCGCACTGCTGAACGCAAATCTGCTGCAGAACAGCGTGACCTGCGTATATAAAACCAACTGAAACTGGCTCTGATACAGGATCGGAAGATTTTGTATCAGAGCTTTTTTGCTTTGCACCGTGTATTGCGGCCGGTTTTGGCGGCGGCACGCAACAGTGCACCTTGAATTTTGGGCCGAAGAATAGTAAAATGAAACTATATGTATCGTAACATGGGTTTGTGTACCCAAAGGCGGATACGTATACCGAAACTTGTAAGCTGAAACACTGAAAATGTAAGAACAGGAGAGCGTTATGATCTTAAGCATGACCGGCTTTGGCCGGGGGACTGCTGTGCGCAATGGCCGTGAGATCACGGTGGAGCTGCGCAGCGTGAATTCCCGCTACTTTGAGTATTCTTCGCGCATCCCGCGCACCTGCAGCTATCTGGACAGCCGCCTGAAAAAGCAGCTCAACGAGCGCATCACCCGCGGCAAGGTGGAGCTGAGCATGACCGTGCAGAATGTGGACGCTGCCGATACGGTGGTGGCCGTCAACATGGAGCTGGCACGCAGCTACCAGCAGGCCATGCGGGATATTTCGGAACAGCTGGGTGTCAAGAACGATATCTCTGCGGGCGTGCTGACCCGCTTCCCGGATGTGCTCACCACCCGCCACGCGGATGTGGACGAAGAACAGCTGTGGGAAGATGTTTCTGCCGTTACCGCACAGGCGCTGGACCGCTTTGTGGAGATGCGCGCCGCCGAGGGTGCCAAGATGAAGGCAGACGTGGAAAACCGCCTGAACTTCCTCGAGGAGTGCGTGGGCAGGGTGGAGACTTTGAGCGCAGGCCGTGTGGAAGCCTACACCAACCGCCTGTACGAGAAACTCAAGGTCATTCTGGAGGACCGCGATATCGACGATGCCCGCGTGCTGACCGAGGCCGCTATTTTTGGTGATAAGACCGCTGTGGATGAAGAGACGGTGCGCCTGCGCAGCCACATTGCGCAGTACCGCGATATCCTCAAGCTGGACGAGCCGGTGGGCCGCAAGTTGGACTTTTTGACGCAGGAGCTGAACCGCGAGACCAATACCATCGGCTCCAAGTGTCAGGATCTGGATATCACCCGCATCGTGGTGGATATGAAGGCGGAGATCGAAAAGATCCGCGAACAGATCCAGAATCTGGAGTGATACAGAAAATTCGGAGGGGTTTATGAAGCTCATCAACATCGGGTTTGGCAATATGGTCAGTGCAGGCCGTGTGGTGGCAGTGGTCAGCCCGGATTCCGCCCCGGTCAAGCGCCTTGTAAAGGAAGCGCGGGAGCGCGGAATGCTGATCGATGCATCCTATGGCCGCAGCACCCGTGCAGTGCTTATCATGGACTCCGATCATGTGGTGCTCTCGGCGCTTCAGCCGGAAACGGTGGCCAACCGTGCGGCAGGGCAGGAGGGCAAAACACCAGCAGAGGAGGAACAGACCCATGGCGAACGATAAATATTTGTTTGTGGTCTCCGGCGCGGCCGGTACCGGCAAGGACAGCGTGGTGAAGGCACTGCGCGAAGCACACCCGGAGATCGAAAAGACTGTTTCCGCCACCACCCGCGCACCGCGTCCCGGTGAGCAGGAGGGCGTGGATTATTATTACCGCACCCGGGAGCAGTTCCAGCAGCTGATCGAGAACGATCAGGTGGTGGAGCACAACTTCTACAACGGCAACTACTACGGTACCCTGCGCGAGGAAGTGGACAAGCGCCTTGCAGCCCGGAAGGTGGTCGTTCTGGTCATCGATGTGCACGGCGCAGCGAACATCCGCCGCATGTTCCCGGGCGCGACCACCGTGTTCCTGCTGCGCCGTCGGTGGAGGAGCTGGAGCACCGTCTGCGGGGCCGCGGCACCGAGACCGAGGACAGCATTCAGGAACGTCTTGCCACCGCCCAGAAGGAGCTGGCCCAGCAGGATAAATTCACCCTGAAGCTGGTCAACGACCAGGTCGATACCTGCGCCGATGCACTGTATCAGGCCATCTGCCAGCGCATTGGTGCCGCAGAATAACATTTTGAAGGAGCTGGACGAATGCCCAAAACGGTAGGCGTTGCCGTCAGCAATGCGACCTTCCACTTTGATAAGCTTTATACCTATGCCGTCATGCCGGATCAGCAGAATGCGGTAAAACTTGGCAGCATGGTGCTGGTGCCCTTTGGCCGTGGCAGCCGCGCCCGCATGGGCGTGGTGCTGGCCTGCGATGCCGAACCGGAAAGTGCAAAGCTGAAATATCTTTTCGACGTGGCCCCGGCATCCGCCTGCCTGACCCCGGAACTGCTGCGGCTGGTGCACTTTTTGAAGGAGCGCACCTTCTGCACCTATTACGAAGCGGTCAAGGCGGTCATTCCCTATGGTGCGCAGTACAAGCCCGCTGTGGCGGCAGACGGTGTGACGCCGGTGCTGCAAAAGCAGCTCACCCGCCACACCGAGAACTCCTACCGCCTTGTGGGCGGGCTGCCGCCAAAGCCGAAGCCGACGGCCAAGCAATTGGCGGCAGTGGCGCTGCTGGGCGGCGGGCCGCGCACCCTGAACGAGCTGGAAGACAAGGGCATCAGCCGTGCCGTGCTGGATAACCTGTGCGCCAAAGGCGTGCTGGAATGCAGCAAGGTGAACAAATCCATCGACCTGTATTCGTCCATCCCGCTGAAAAACGAGCCGATCACCCTCACGCAGGAGCAGCAGGCGGCTTACGATGCTCTGCTGCCAAAGCTGGAAGACGATGCACCCCACTCGGCGCTGCTCTATGGCGTGACCGGCAGCGGCAAGACGCTGGTGTTTTTAAAGCTCATTGCCCGCTGTCTGGAGCAGGGCAGGCGTGCGCTGGTGCTGGTGCCGGAGATCAGCCTGACCCCGCAGATGATCCTGCGGCTCAAGAGTCAGTTTGGCCGCCGGGTGGCGGTGCAGCACTCTGCCTCAACACACCGAACGCCTTTTGCAGTGGCAGATGATCCAGGACGGCGGCGCAGACATCGTGGTGGGTACCGCAGTGCCATCTTTTCGCCGCTGGAAAACATCGGGCTCATCATCATCGATGAGGAGCAGGAGCACACCTACCGCTCGGAATCCGCGCCCCGCTATTCTGCCCACGAGGTGGCCCGGCAGCGCGCGGCGGAAAACGGTGCATTGCTGCTGCTGGCAAGCGCCACCCCCAGCACCGAGAGCTTTTACGCGGCCCAGCATGGCCGCACCCAGCTGGTGCGGCTGACCCAGCGCTACGGCGGCAACCCGCTGCCCACGGTGCAGATCGTGGATATGCGCGCAGAGCTGGCGGCAGGCAACCCGCGGGAGATCAGTCTGTCGCTGGAAGATGCCATCCGCCGCAATCTGGATGCAGGCAAGCAGACCATTTTGCTGCTGAACCGCCGGGGCTACCAGACCATGGCCCAGTGCGAGGACTGCCGCGAGGTGCTCAAGTGCACAAAGTGCAGCGTGCCGATGGTGTACCACAAAGCGGCGCACAAGGTATTGTGCCACTACTGCGGCAGCCAGATGGAACCGCCCACTGTGTGCCCCGCCTGCGGCGGCAAGCTGCAGTACCGGGGCTTCGGCACCCAGAAAGCCGAGGAAGAGCTGGCAAAGCTGTTCCCGGATGCGCGGGTGCTGCGCATGGATCAGGATTCCACTGCCGCAAAGGATGCCCACGAAAAGCTGCTGGCAAGGTTTGCAAACCACGAATATGACATCATGGTGGGCACCCAGATGGTGGCCAAGGGACTGGATTTTGAGGATGTGACCCTTGTGGGCGTGCTGGGCATCGACTCGCTGTTGTTTGCACAGGGCTTCCGCGCGTATGAGAACGTGTTCAGCCTCATCACGCAGGTGGTGGGCCGCAGCGGCCGGGCCAGAGACCCGGGCTTTGCCATCATCCAGACCACCGACCCCGATAACCCGGTGCTGAACCTTGCCGCCGCGCAGGACTACGATGCCTTTTTTGAGCAGGAGATCGCCTACCGCAAGCTGGGCCTGTACCCGCCCTTCTGCGGGCTGTGCGTCATTGGCTTTGCAGGCGCAAAGGAGATCGAGGTAGCACGGGCGGCGGCGCGCTTTGCGGCCCTGCTGGGCCAGCAGGCGGCAA
>ENA-OQCF01000117-OQCF01000117.1-human-gut-metagenome-genome-assembly--contig:-NODE-117-length-28420-cov-2.437741_pt1 | contig 28420 bp, 32 predicted proteins | sample MGYA00242756_ERZ504573 | MGnify/ENA primary metagenome ERZ504573 (study PRJEB26092, sample SAMD00036240) | human gut metagenome | host: Homo sapiens | study: EMG produced TPA metagenomics assembly of... | reverse complement strand
TATCTTTGGGGATGAGGTGCAATTTGGAATGAAGCATGGGAATGCCTGTGCTGGCTACTGCTCACATGTTTAATTTCTCGGAAGTTTTTTTGAAAGAATATTTGCCTTACACGGTGGAGTTGGGACGCTCATTTGTTACATTGGAATATCAGTCAACCCGTGCCGGTTCCAAGGGATTGTTTGCTTTGGATAATTTGTGGGATGGTTTGGGCGCATTAACCGTGATTAAGCCTAATGTGAAATATTTTTTTGGTAAGATGACTATGTATCCTAGTTATCATCGTCAGGGGCGTGACATGATATTATACTTCCTGAATAAACATTTCGGTGATAAAGATAAATTGATAACTCCGATGAAACCGCTGGAAATAGAAACAGATAAGAAAATGTTGGAAAATCTTTTCTGTTATGATTCCTTTAAAGAAGATTACAAGATCTTGAATACGGAAGTGCGTAAGCTGGGGTATAATATTCCTCCTTTGGTCAATGCATATATGAGTCTGTCTCCTACAATGCGTATGTTTGGAACAGCGATTAATTATGGATTCGGAGATGTGGAGGAAACCGGAATTCTGATTGCAGTCAATGAAATTCTGGAAGACAAACGGGTACGTCATATCGAATCGTTTGTAAAGCAACATCCTGAGGCTATGAAAATAACTTCAGGCGCTCATCCCATACTGACCAAATAATCGGACTAATAGTAGTATTTGGGGAAACATTGTCAGGTGCAGATAAAATTTACAGGATTCATCTTGCTCGCATCTGACAATGTTTTTATTATACTGCCGGCAGACTGTTGCCTTTGATTTTCCGGTAGAGGTCGAGCGCATATACGTCTGTCATGCCCGATATGTAATCCAGCACGGCTTGAATTTTTCCATATAAAGTAGGTGCGTTGACATTGTACTGTCCGGATATGCGGTTGATAAGTAGTTGTGAATACGCTTTTTCCGGAGAGCGCACTGCATTAATCATCAGGTCAATCAAGGTACTGATAACCCTGAATCCTGCCAATTCTATGTCCAGCACATCGCTGGAACGATATATTCTTTGAAAGGCAATTGCAGAACAATTGTCATAGGCCTCTTTCAATGGACTGCAAATGTGCATTATCAGGGTGCCTTCAAATTCCCCGGTCAATATCTTTTCTTCATTTTCAGTGAATACTCGTGTGCATTCCTTTATCAGTGCGCCTATGACCGAAGAACGTAAATAAGCTATCTGTTCATTGACGTCTGTTACAATCCGGCAAACTTCTTCAATGCGTTTTCTTCTTTTCTCATCAAAGAACTGCATATACAGTCCTTTGGTTTCATCATGTGTCAGAAGTTTTAATTTATGTGCGTCTTCTATGTCCATCATCTGATAACAAATATCATCTGCGGCTTCTACCAGGTAGACCAACGGATGGCGTGCGTAGCGTAAAGGCTCATCCGGTTTGCTGAGCCGGATAATCCCTAATTCTCCGGCTATTTTCTGATAATCAGCCTCTTCGCTTAAGAAGAAGCCGAATTTTGATTTCTTTCCTGCCAATTGTGAGGAAAAAGGGTATTTTACGATGGACGCCAGTGTGGAGTAGGTCATCACGAACCCTCCTTTCCGTCTTCCTTCAAACTGGTGGGTGAGGATGCGGAATGCATTGGCATTTCCTTCGAAGTGGGTTAAATCATCCCATTCCATCGGTGAAAGTTCTTTTTTCAATGCCATTCCTTGTCCTTCCGAGAAGTAAGTTGAAATGGCTTTTTCTCCCGAATGACCGAAAGGAGGATTTCCCAGATCGTGTGCCAGACATGCGGCTGAAACGATGGAACCTATTTCCGATATATGGGAGTCGGCCAAGGCTGGGTGCTTCTTCAGAAGCTGGCTGGCGACATCGTTTCCTAAAGAACGCCCCACACAAGAGACCTCAAGGCTGTGAGTCAACCGGTTGTGTACAAATACGCTACCTGGTAAAGGAAATACTTGAGTTTTGTTTTGCAAACGACGGAAAGGTGCTGAGAAGATGAGACGGTCATAATCGCGTTGGAATTCGGTACGGTCATCTTTACGGGCCTCGTGTAGTTCTTCCATGCCGAAGCGTTTATTTGATATTAATTGTTTCCAGTTCATAATTCAGGCTTTATCTGTTTGCAAAAGTAAGAAACTTCCGTTTAAAAAACTGTAAACGCTTAGATAAATCCATCTAAATGTGTAAATTCGCACCTTATTAATCATGTGGCAATGTGTTGATTCGTCAATATGCCAATGGGCTGTATCATGTCTGGACTGTGTTTGTTGTCTGCAAATTATTAGCACATTGCCATATAAGCATATTGATAAATTATTAAAATTATGAAAATACAGGTAATCAATAAATCAAAACATGCTTTACCCGAGTATGCTACCGGGCAATCGGCAGGGATGGATATCCGTGCTAATCTTGACGAACCGATTGTGCTGAAACCCTTGCAACGTTGTTTGGTTCCTACGGGACTTTATATCGCATTGCCTGAAGGTTTTGAAGCGCAAATCCGTCCACGTAGCGGGCTGGCTATTAAGAAAGGCATCGGAGTCCTGAATTCTCCGGGCACAATTGATGCCGATTATCGTGGTGAAATTTGTATTATCCTGGTCAATTTGTCATCTGAGGATTTTATGATAGAAGATGGGGAGCGCATTGCGCAAATGGTTGTAGCCCGTCACGAACATGCCGAATGGCAGGAAGTGGAGGTGCTGGACGAAACGGAACGTGGTGCAGGTGGCTTTGGACATACCGGAAAAAAGTAAAAGGAAACAATGAATAGAAGATTGAAATATGTGCCCATGCTATGTGTATGTCTGATAGGCATGCTTGTTTCATGCGGTACGGTGAAGAGAGCTTCCGGCTTGTCCGGAAATAAAGCTGTTGTGGAGGAAAAGGATCCGCTTACTCCGGAGCAGCGCCGTAAATACGACTATTTCTTTTTGGAAGCGCTTCGGATGAAGGAAAAAGGTGACTTGGATGCGGCTTTCGAAATGTATAGTCACTGTTTGGACATTTATCCGCAAGGAGCCGCTACTTTGTTCGAAATTTCCCGCTTCCATATGTTTCTCAATCAGCCGGAAAAAGGGGAGGAAGCTTTGAAGAAGGCAGTGGATGCCGATCCTAAGAGTTTTTGGTATAAGCAAACTTTGGCAGCCTATTATCAAGGTAAGGGAAATTACCCGAAAGCCATTTATGTTTATGAGGATATGGCGAGCCAGTTCCCCTCACGTCTGGAACCGTTGATGGCTTTGATTGATCTCTATACCCGTACCAAGGACTATCAGCAGGTAGTTAATACATTGAACCGCCTTGAAGCCTTGGATGGGAAGTCTGAACAAATCAGCATGGAGAAATTCCGTATGTATCTGGCCATGAACAATGACCAGCAGGCATTTACGGAGATTGAGAATTTGGCAAAAGAATATCCATATGACATGCGTTATCTTACCATTTTGGGAGATGTCTATCTGAATAACGGTAAGGAAGAAGAAGCATACGAAACTTATCAGAAAGTATTGAAGGAAGAACCGGGCTATGCGCCGGCGTTGCTTTCCATGGCTTCTTATTACGAGAAAAAAGGGCAGGATAGTTTGTATCAGGTACAGTTGGATACTATTTTGCTGAATGATAATGTGGATAGCGATACAAAGATGAACATTATGCGCCAGCTTATTCTGCGTTCCGAGCAAACGAACAAGGACAGTACGAAAATAGCAGGCCTGTTTACTTCTATATTGAAGGAAAAACAAGAGAATGCAGATATTGCTATGTTGGCGGCCCAATATCTTCTGACGAAAAAGATGGATAAAGAGGCAACCCCTGTTTTGCACCAAGTGCTTGAAATTGATCCGGAAAATACGCCGGCACGCTTGCAGCTATTGAGTTTTGCCATTCGTGAGCAGAATATGGATGAAGTAATCAAATTGTGTGCTCCAGCTTTAGAATATACTCCGGATGTATTGGAATTCTATTATTATATGGGATTGGCCTATCATCAGAAAGAGAAAACAGACGAGGCATTGGAGGTTTTTAAAAAAGGAGTGAATCAAGTAACAGATAAAAGCAATAAGGATATCGTTTCTGATTTCTATGCCATTATGGGGGATCTTTATCATATAAAGAAGATGAATGTGGAGGCATATGCCGCATACGATTCCGCTTTGGTTTATAAGGAAAACAATATAGGGGCCTTGAATAATTATGCCTATTACCTGTCTGTAGAGCGTAAAAACCTGGATAAAGCGGAAGAAATGAGTTACCGTACCGTAAAGGCCGAACCTACCAATGGTACGTATCTGGATACCTATGCCTGGATACTTTTTGAGAAAGGTAAATATGTAGAAGCAAAAATTTACATTGACCAGGCTATGCAGAATGATGGAAGTAAAAGTTCCGTTGTTGTAGAGCATTGTGGAGATATTTACTATATGAATGGAGATCGTGAAAAGGCTTTGGAATATTGGCAACAAGCGGAAAAATTATCCAAGGAGCCTCCTCAAGAAGGTAGTGAAGAACGTAGTGAAAAGGAATTGAACTTGTTGAGAAAGAAAATTGTACAAAAGAAATACTTTGCAGAATGATGAAACGTGTCTGTTTTTATTTGTTTAGCGCTTTGCTGATTATATTTATTTCTTCATGTTCATCTACCCGGAGTATGAAGAAAGGGGTATCTATTGGCAATTTATCCGAGTCGGAATATATGGAAGAGCTGATTAGCCGTTCTCCGGGATGGGATGCAATTACTGCGAAAATGTCATTGGCCGTTGACTTGAACGGTAAAGGACCGACTAAAGTAAATGGTACGTTGCGCATGAAACGTGATGAAGTAATCCAGCTTTCTATCGCTCCATTTTTGGGTATTGAAGTGGCACGTGCTGAAATATCTCCGGACGGAGTTTTAGTGATGGATCGCATGAACAAACGTTATGTACAAGTTCCTTTTGATGAATTGAAGAATCTGGCAAAGGCTGATTTGGATTTTCATACTTTGCAGGCCTTGTTTATGAATGAAATTTTTCTTCCGGGAAAAAAGGTGCTGACTGTCCGTGATATTTCGTCCTTTGCTGTGCGTCCTGAAAACGAAAATGCATTAATAGAAGTTAAGAACGGCAAACATTTCGCCTACCGTTTTCGTACCAATACAAATGATGGGCTGCTGAAAGAAAGTCATATCGGCTTGTCCGGTACCAGTACGGGATAAATTGGCGTTATGATAAGTTTCGTCCGTTGGAGCAGAGACAGTTTCCGGGAACTATGACGGTTTCTTTTGAAGGGGCTGCCAAACCGGTTACGGCTGTATTTGAACTTTCCCGCCTTTCTACCAATAAGGATTGGGAAGCTCATACCGAAGTGCCCGGAAAATACGAAAGAATAGAATTGCAAGATTTGCTAAAACAGCTTATTAAATAATGAAACGTATCTTCTTACTACTCATAGCCTGCTGCTTTTTAAGTACTATTTCAGCGCAAAGTACTCGGAAAATAAGGGAGCTTGAAGCCAAACGGAAGGAACTTCACCAGCAGATTGCCGAGTCTGAAACTTTGTTGCAATCTACCAAAAAGGATGTGAAAAGCCAGTTGGACAACCTTGCTTTGCTGACAGGTCAGATTGAGGAGAGAAGAAAATATATCAATACCATAGAGAGTGATGTTCATACATTGACAAGTGAGATCGCTTCTTTACAGAAACAACTGAATAAACTTCAGCGTGATTTGAAAGACAAGAAGCGGAAGTATGAAACTTCGGTGCAATACATGTATCGTAACAAGTCTGTTCAAGAGAAATTAATGTTTATTTTTTCTGCCGAGAATTTGAGTCAGACTTACCGTCGTATGCGTTATGTGCAGGAATATGCAAACTTCCAGCGCCTTCAAGGAATGGAGATAGAACGTAAGCAGAAGCAAATTGCCGCTAAAAAAAAGAGAAGTGGAACAAACTAAGCATGCCAAACAGAATCTTTTAAAACAGGGTGAGGTTGAAAAGGCCAAACTGGAGATTCAGGAAAAGGAGCGCCAGACTCTTTTGGCGAATTTGCAAAAGAAGCAGAAAGGTATACAAAGCGAGATAAGGAAGAAAAAACGTTCGGCTGAGCAATTGAATGCCCAGATTGACCGTTTGATTGAAATTGAAATAGAGAAAGCTAGAAAGCGTGCAGAGGAGGAAGCTCGTAGGAAAGCCGCTGCTGAGGCTGCCGCAAAGGCGGCAGCAGCTAAGAAAGCGGAGCGTGAAACTACGGGAGGGGCGTCCCGTTCTAAATCTACGGAAAAAAATGAGTCTACAAAGAAGGTCGCTCCGGTGGAGAAGTTCAGTCTGAATAATGAGGACCGCCAGCTGTCGGGCAGTTTTGAACGTAACCGGGGTATTTTGCCGGTTCCCATTACCGGTCCATACGTGATTGTCAGCCATTACGGACAGTATGCCGTAGATGGTTTGCGTAATGTGAAACTGGATAATAAAGGGATTGATATCAAGGGCAAACCGGGAGCGCAGGCACGTGCCGTTTTCAATGGAGAAGTTTCGGCTATTTTCCAGTATAATGGTTTGAACAATATACTGGTGCGTCATGGTAATTACATCTCTGTCTATTGCAACCTTTCTTCCGTATCGGTTTCTAAAGGCAGCAAAGTCAATACACGTACCGTTCTTGGTACTATCCATACAGATAGTTCGGGTAATACGGTCTTGCATTTTCAACTTCGTAAGGAAACGGCTAAACTTAATCCGGAATTATGGTTGGGAAGATGAAAAAGATAAGTTCTCTTTCTGTATTTTATTACTTTGCGGTTTCTCGCAGCTTGTTTGGAAACTGAAGAATTTTCTGTAGTTCCTGTTCCTGAAATTTCTTCCATAATAATTCCTTCTACGGAAAGTATCTGGCCTGTTGCTATAAAGAATGCTGATCTGGCTGGAGATTGGTTATCTTTTTGATATGTAGTACAGGATAACTTTCTGTATAATAGCTTTTAAAGTATAAATATGTATTTGAGGAACAGTTATTTCCGTTCTAAAACTTGTCTGTTCTTTCAAAGAGAACGAAAAAACATTTATTATTAAAAATAAATCTCCAATTAGTTTTGAGTTCAAGTCTAATTGCGTACATTTGTCCCCTGCATTAAGTATCCTCATAGAAGTACATTAATACTTTTCCAACTTATTCTTTAGTGATGATGGTAGAATCGTTTGTCTCTCTGTAAGATTCCTAATAGCAAAACGCACTTATTTTTTTATTAAAACATTTATTTTAAAATGAACATTTTTATTGCAGGGCTTAACTATAATATGAGTGAAGCCGAACTTGGAGAATTATTTGCAGAGTATGGTGAAGTTGTTTCTGTTAAGATTATAATGGACAGAGAGACCGGTCGTTCTAAGGGATATGGTTTTGTTGAAATGGCTGATGATGAAGCTGGAGATAAAGCGATTGCAGCTCTTAATGAAGTTGATATGGATGGAAAAACTCTTTCTGTGTCAGTAGCTCGTCCTAGAGAAGAACGTCCGCGTCGTAGCTATGGCAACAATGGCGGTGGTGGTTATCGTGGCGGTAACAACAGTCGTGGTGGTGGCTATGGTGGTAGTCGCGGAGATAATGGCTATGGCGGTGGCAGAAACAGATATTGATCTGTATCTCTATAAAATATAAGGGAACCTGTCTTGGACATTTGAAATGCTGAGGCAGGTTTTTAAGTGCCTGTTCAGGATATCTTCAAAAGACTTTGCTGTCGGTTATTTCTTTTATTTATGGCAAGCAGAAGATGTTCCATTGAGGGTAAAAACGGTTAATTTATTAAGCATGGTCAATAATTTCTACATAAATTCCAGGTACTTCTCTCTTTTATAGAAAGGCTATAAGTATTATGCGTGTTATATTCAACTTCATTCTGGATTATTCCAACAAGAAAGAAGATGATTGAGTATGGAGAGATACTTGTTTCCTAGAAAATAGATTCCTGTGTCTGTGTTGTCAATAGTTCCAGCGCCTTGATTCCCATAACGGAATTTCCTTTTGGATTCAATCTCGGGCTCCACACTGCAACTGAATATCGTAGTGGGTAAACTGCGGCTATACCGCCTCCCACACCACTTTTCCCCGGAAGACCTACCAAATAAGAAAATTCTCCTGCTTCGTCATAGAATCCACATGTTTGCATGATGGCATTGATACGTTTCACTTGAGAGGCGGTCAGCGTGATTCCTTCGAATGTAAAAGCCTGTTTATGGTTGGCAAACGGCAAAAAGGCTTTGGATAAATCATAACAACTCATTTCTATGGAGCATTGCAGGAAATAGAAATGAAGTACACGTTCTATGTCATTGTCGATGTTATGATAATATTTCAACAGGTTGGTGATTGCCGCATTCAGATAACCGTTTTTACGTTCGGACAGGGCAACTTCTTCATTATAATGAATTTGGTTATTTCCGCTGATTGAGCGGACGAAACGAAGATATTCTTCTTCGGGGTGTTTCAGATGGTTCAGCAGGATATCTGTCATTACAATGGCTCCGGCGTTAATAAAGGGATTCCGAGGAATTCCTTTTTCTACCTCCAGTTGTACTAGTGAGTTGAAAGCTGTTCCCGAAGGTTCTTTACCTACTCTTTTCCATAGATTATCTCCTTCAAGACTCAAACACATGGCAAGTGAAAAAACTTTCGAAATACTTTGGATGGAGAAGCCGGTGGTGGCTTCTCCATGCATGAAAGTTTTGTTTTGTATCGTATGGATACACATTCCGAATTGATCTGGGTTGATTTTGGCAAGTGCCGGAATGTAATCAGCCTGTTTGCCAATAGAGGCGTAGGGCTGGATTTCTTGATAGATGTCTTTTAGAATCTGTTGATAATCCATAATTTGGACGTTTTATTTTTCTGTATAGTCACCATTGGCTTTGATGAGCTCGATCAACTTCTCAACAGCCTGATCTTCGGGAATGTTTTTTTCTATGCATTCTTTCTTTTTTATAGAGGCTGATTTTTCCACGACCGGCACCTACATAGCCATAGTCGCATCCGCCATTTCGCCGGGACCATTGACAATACAGCCATAATGCCGATCTTCAGACCTTTCAAGTGCGAAGGTAGCTGTTTTGATACGGGCGATGGTAGACTCCAAATCATATAAGGTACGACCACATCCCGGACATGAAATGTATTCCGTTTTGCTGGTTCGGATTCTGCCGGCTTGCAGGATACCAAATGCAGTGGTATCTACCACTATATGACTCAAGGGGCCTTGGTCGTACAAGAAGATTCCGTCACAGAGTCCGTCAAAAATTAGTGCACCCATATCAGCTGCCGCTTTGATTTGCAGGTCTTCAGCTTTCGTTTCCTGATAGTATTGGAAGAATACGACCGGATTCTCTAACCCTTCATTCATCAGTTCGTGTGTCATGGCACGATATTCGCCGAGGCGGTTGGGATGATTGCTTTGGGCGATGATTACCACTTCGGGATGTAGTTTAAGGGCTGCGATTACTTCGTCATTCATAGCCATATAGGGCAGAAACAGGAATTTCAGATCGGAAACCGTGTGATGTAATTCTATCATCTGCTGGTAGTTAAATGCCGGATAGACATTTTTGTCTTCTGGATTCCATGCATTGGCATCTACTAGATAGGCTATATTGTTATCTCGTGATTGGGGCACACTTCCACCGCAATAAATATAGTCAGGTTTGAACTGAGGATTAGTTTCGAAAGACCCTTCCAGACGTTCGGCTATTACTACGGGAAGATTATCTCCTCCAATGTTTCGGACAGCCTTAGTCTTCCGGCGCCCCGGAGATAGGTAGTTGAACTGCGGAGCTTCTTTTCCAGGAATAAAAGGATGTCCTTCCCGAGTTAGTATATAATCAACCAGTTTGCGGGCTACCGGAATTTCGTTTTCAGGAGCCTCGCTCAATGAAACACGAATGGTATCTCCCAAGCCATCTGCAAGGAGTGCGCCTATTCCTAATGCGGATTTTATTCTTCCGTCCTCGCCGTCCCCTGCTTCGGTAACCCCCAAATGAAGCGGGAAAGCCATGCCTTCCTTTTCCATTTCCTTTACCAGCAGACGGACCGTCCTGACCATTACTACGGTATTGGATGCTTTGATGGAAATAACCACATCGTTGAAATGTTCCGCAACACAGATACGCAGAAATTCCATGCACGATTCCACCATACCTTCAGGGGTGTCACCATAATGAGACATGATGCGGTCTGACAGAGAACCGTGGTTTACCCCGATGCGGATGGCGGTGTGGTTTTCCTTGCAGATATTTAGAAAAGGAATGAAGCGGGCACGTATCTTTTCTATTTCTTGCGCATATTCTTCGTCAGTGTATTCCAGTTTCCGGAAAGTACGTCCCGGGTCTACGTAATTTCCCGGATTGATGCGTACCTTTTCTGCATATTGTGCCGCTACATCGGCTACTTTGGGGTTAAAATGTACATCGGCCACCAATGGAGTATCATATCCTTGAGAGCGTAATCCGATATTGATATTCTTCAAGTTTTCGGCTTCACGGACACCTTGTGTGGTGAGGCGAACGTATTCACCGCCGGCATCTATAATGCGTTTGGCTTGTTCCACACAGGCTTCGGTATCCATAGTGACGGTATTTGTCATGCTCTGAATACGGATGGGGTTGTTGCCACCCAAGGGAGTGGCTCCGATATTCACTTCGGAAGATTCGCGGCGGGAGTAATTGAATAAATCCATAGTTAGTGATTAGTGGTGAGTGGTTAGTGATTAGTGGGCTGCGCTGAAATATTAACCACTTACCACTAATCACTAACCACTAGTTAATTTGTTTTATATTCAAACTTGACTTCTTTCAGTTCTTCGTTGGCTTTCACGATTTTCTTTTTCAAGCCGGTCTTGTAGTCTGCAAACTTGGTGGCTAGTTCTGTATCACTCAATGCTAGCATTTGTACGGCCAGAATAGCTGCATTCATGGCTCCATTGATTGCTACGGTAGCTACAGGAATTCCGGGAGGCATTTGGATGATAGAATAAAGTGCGTCTACGCCATCAAGAACAGAACCTTTAACGGGGACACCGATAACAGGCAATGTGGTATTTGCAGCAATGACACCGGGAAGTGCGGCAGCCATGCCGGCAGCGGCAATGATGACTTTAATTCCACGGCCTGCAGCATTTTTCGCAAATTCCTCCACAGCTTCGGGAGTGCGGTGTGCCGAAAGGGCGTTCATTTCGAAAGGTACGTGCATCTCGTCCAGTAATTTGGCAGCTTTTTCCATTACGGGAAGATCGGAAGTGCTACCCATGATAATGCTTACGATAGGTTTCATTGTTTTTTGTTATTGTTTGGTTTATATATTTACTTCAAGCACGGGTTATACGGATGAACGCGGATAGAAAAATCCGTGAGGTCCGCGTAATCCGCGCTTGAACAATTCCTAATGGGAATCTATATTATTCGTTGACTAATGCTTTATATCCTTCAGCATCCAGCAAATCGTTAACGTCATTAGAGTCATTGGGCTTGATCTTAATCAGCCACCCTTTACCATACGGGTCTTGGTTTACTAATTCGGGATTGTCGGCCAATGCTTCATTCTGTTCCAAAACTTCTCCTGAAACGGGAAGGAACAAGTCCGAAATCGTTTTTACTACTTCAATAGTACCGAAAACTTCATCTTTTTCTAAAGTTTCTCCTTCAGTTGTGATATCTACGAATACGATGTCACCCAGTTGCTCTTGTGCATAATCAGTGATGCCTACATAAGCTATATCACCTTCTACTCGTATCCATTCGTGTTCTTTGGTATACTTTACATTGCTTGGAAATTCCATAATGCTTTCAATTTATAAGGTTAATACTAATTTTTTTCAAATAAACAAAATTCCAATGACACCACAAAACAATCCGACAATAAATCCGGCTAAAACTTCTAATAAGGTATGCTGTTTTACAATGATACGGGCTGTGCCAAGCATCCCGGATAGCAAAATGAAAAAACAGAGCCACCATACAGGATTGAAATTGAATATAAAGCTGTAGGATAATAATCCGCCTACCATCATGCCGCTGCTTGCCACGTGTGTGCTGATTTTCCACTTGAAATTGATCAGCGTGCAAAGGATCATGCAGATGAGGGCGGCTACGATAATACCTGACATATAGCGGGGCAGGTGTATCTTATACATGGTGATGAGACAAGTGACATAGCTGATGATAGTCAACGCATATGGTACGAAACGTTTTTCGCGGTGTCCCAATTCATGAATACCCCAACCGTTTATTTTTTGGAACAGGTAGATGGCGAGCATCGGCATCAGAATGGTGAAACAGTAGACTATGCCCAATACTATCAGTTTGTACTGGATGGGCATGATACGAAGATAAGTGAAGAAAAAAAGCAGGAAAAATGCCACAAAAGGAATCATAAAAGGCGTGAATATGCCTGATATGATACGTGAACTGACTTCAAGCGGACTGTTTTTCTTGCCTACTGCTATTGTTTCGGTTGTTTCGTTAGCTTCCATATAATTTATATTACCTTCTTAATCGTGCGACGGGTATGTTAAGCTGTTGGCGGTATTTGGCTACAGTACGGCGGGCTATGGGGTAGCCTTTCGTTTTTAGTGTTTCGGCCAGTTCATCATCAGTGTACGGTTTTTCCTTGTCTTCGGTGTCTACACATTCTTTCAGAATACGCTTGATTTCGCGGACAGAGAGTTCTTCACCGTCTTCGGTAGTGTAACCGTCGCTGAAAAAGAATTTCAACGAATAGATACCATAGTTTGTTTGTACATATTTGCTGTTGCTTACCCGTGATATGGTGGAAATATCCAATCCCGAGCGTTCGGCTACATCTTTTAGGATCATGGGCTTTAGCAGGGATTCGTCTCCTTCCAAAAAGAAGGGGCGCTGAATATCTATAATGGCTTGCATGGTGGTGAGCAACGTATGTTGTCGCTGTTTTACGGCGTTGATAAAACCTTGTGCGGCATCTACTTTTTGTTTTAGGAACATCAGTGCGTCCTTTGAGGCTTTGCTCTGATTATCTTTGTTGCGGGTGTGTTCATCCAGTAGTTCGGTGAACTGGCGGCTCAGACGCAACTCAGGAACATTACGATTGTTTAAACTTAGAGTAATGGTGTCATCCTCATACGTTTCTACAATGAAGTCGGGAATGATCTGCTGCATATTTTTACCCATTGCTTCACCCAGTGAACTGCCCGGACGAGGATTCAGTTTGGTGAGATCGCTCACCGCCTCATTATATTGTTCTTCGGTTATACCTAGTTTTTGGATAATCCTTTCTTTGTTTTTGCGGGTAAACTCATCACAGCATTTACCGATGATGTCCAGTTCTATTTGTTTTAACGGTGAATCGGCTTTTCTTTGTATTTGTAGCAGAAGACATTCTTGTAAACTGCGGGCACCGATACCTGCCGGATCAAAGTCTTGGATTATTTCCAAGATTTTATTTAATTCCTCCTCAGTGGTATAGATGCCTCGATAGATGGCAAGTTCATCCATGATAGACTCCATATTTTTGCGTAACAGGCCGTCATCGTCCAATGAACCGATCAAGTATTCTGCTATATCTCGTTGTTCTGGGGTAAGTTCCTGCATCTGCAACTGGTCTTTCAATATTTCATAAAAAGATACGGCATCCGAGAAAGGGATTTCTTCGGCTACTCCTTCTTTGGAGCGATTATGTTCCTGTAGTTTATAATCGGGAATATCATCTTCGTTGCTGTAATCGCCTAATGAAAAATCTTCGTTCGAGTCTGTATTTCCGTCTTCGTTCTCAACGTATTCTGTGTTGTCATCTTCATTTTCGGGCATTTCTTTCCCTTCCTCCAGGGCCGGATTATCCAGTATTTCGGAATGGATACGTTCTTCCAGCTCCACAGTGGGCAGTTCCAGCAATTTCACTACCAGTATCTGTTGTGGAGATAAGGTTTGTATTTGTTGCTGGGCTTGTGTTTGTACTTGACGTGAGCCTTGTGCCATAATATTTTTATTTCCTTGTTTATTGCGACAAAAATAGGAAATTGTATTGTAATAATCTTCCTTTTTGGGGGGATTATTTTAAGGGGATGGCTATCTTTACCTGTCATCTATATAAAAAACATAAGATTATGTTTGCAAAAGAAACTTATACAACCCGTCGTAACAGTTTGAAAAAACGTGGGGATAGGTTTCTTGCTATTTTAGATAACGAGGAGAGTGGCGACTATGCGGATAATACTTATCATTTCCGCCAAGGTTCTACTTCTCTTTATTTTTGGGACTTGCCCTATGCCGGATTGGCGATATGGATATCATATTGTATGGATGGGATCCAGCCTGCCTTGTGTGAGAAAGCGTAGAGGGTGGGAGTGACAGAAACTGGTTCTGCCGCGGATTTGAAGAAGTGTTTGGAAAAAGCAGTTGCTAAAAGACAGGTGATTCATTAGAAAAGTACTTAGGTCAGCCGTAAATTATTAAGGCTGGCCGGATCTTTGGAACCGGAATTTGAACTTACTATAGAACCGGGTATCTATATTAATAGATTGTTGGAAAGCGGAGAAATGCTTTAAGGATTTTATCGATTATGATAAGTTGGAGAGTTATCGTGAGTTTACAGAGTTGCGTAATGAGGAAGATTATTTGATAACGGAGGACGGGGCACGTTTTTGGGGTACGAAGGTCCTTTTACTACAGAACGATGATATATAATTATCCACCTATGGTTGCTTTTAAACCGTAATCAGTCAAGATTTGTATGCACTGCTGTTGTACTTCCTCGGATGGCGTTTGCATTTTATATCCTTTAGGGTTATAGATACTGCCTAGCTTTGCATGCTTTCCCTTTCCTATATCATGGTAAGGTAATAGGTTAATTATCTCAGGATGCCGTGGAAGACTGGCCAAAAATTCGGCAGACAGCTTTATGTTCTTTTCATCTGCATTCACTCCTTCAATCAATGGAATACGGATATAATAAGGGAAGTCAGCTTCTGCTACTCTGCGGATGTTCTCCAAAATTAATTCATTGGGAACATCACAGAATGTCTGGTGTACGGTACTGTCCATTGATTTTAAGTCGATAAGCAATAGTTCACAATTCCGCATCACTTCATCCACTGTTTCTTTGCGGGCAAGCAGGGTGGTATCTACCGCCCGATGAATTCCCTGTTGTCCGCAACGTTTCAGTATATCAATCAAGAATTCGGGATGAAGCAACGGTTCTCCACCACAAAAAGTAACTCCACCGCCCGATTGATCCATAAATGGAATTTCCTTTTCTATTTCATGCATCAGGTATTCGGCGGTATATTCCGTTCCTGATATCTCGATAGCCATTGCCGGACATTCTTCGGCACAGCGTCCGCATAACACGCATTTTTGTTTGTCGGTGATAATACCTCGGGAGCCAGTGTCAGTGCCCCGTTGGGACATGCTTTCAGACAAGTTCCACAGCCGAGGCATTTCTTGGCTGTGTATAGTTTGTCTTTTCCGTTACGAATGCCTTCGGGATTATGGCACCATATGCACGAGAGCGGGCATCCTTTCATGAAAAGTGTGATGCGGATGCCCGGTCCGTCATTGATGGCATAGCGTTTGATGTCGAAAATCAGACTCATCTTGTCAGAAGGTTTCTTGTGCCGTGCGGGCTATTACGTCATATTGTAAATCTGTATTCATGTCATTGAAGTAATCACTGTATCCAGCTACGCGTACCAATAGGTCCCGGTATTCTTCCGGATGTTTTTGGGCGGCATGCAGGGTAGCGGTATCTACTATGTTGAACTGAATGTGATGTCCTCCTAAAGCAAAATAGCTGCGGATGAGGCTTGCCAGTTTGGCTATGTCTTCATCGTGTTTAAGAAGTGAAGGCAGGAAGCGCTGATTCAATAGAGTGCCTCCGCTTTTCACCTGGTCCAGTTTTCCTAATGATTTTATAACGGCGGATGGCCCGTGGGTATCTGCTCCGTGTGAGGGTGAGGTACCGTCACTGATGGCACGTCCGGCCAGACGGCCGTTGGGGGTGGCATTCATCATTTTGCCGAAGTAAACGTGACAGGTGGTAGACAACATGTTCAGATGGAAACATTCGCCTTTGGTGTTCGGCTTTCCCTCGATGGCATCGTAAAGGTCATTAAAAATCTGGATGGCGATGCGGTCTGCATATTCGTCATCGTTACCGAAGAAAGGGGTACGGTTCAGTATGAACTGTCTCATGGCTTCCTGTCCTTCGAAGTTGGTATCGGTAGCATGGATGATTTGCTCCATATTGAATTTACGTTCTTCGAATACATGTTTTTTCAGAACGGAGAGGCTGTCGGTAATAGTACCCAAACCGGTGCATTGAATATAGCTTGTGTTATAACGCGGTCCGCAGTTATAATAATCTTTTCCTTTGGCGATACAGTCATCAATGAACAAAGACAGGAAAGTGGCGGGAGCGTATTTGGCGAACATACGGTCAATGTAGTTGCTGACGCGTACTTTCATATCTACAAAATAATGGATTTGTTTAAGAAATGCGTCATAAAGTTCTTCATAACTCCGGAAGGTGCAGGGATCTCCTGTTACCAAGCCTACTTTCTTGCCTGATACAGGATCTGTTCCGTTGTGCAAGGTGACTTCCAATATCTTGGGTACGTTAAGGTAACCGGTCAGTATGTAAGCTTCTTTTCCGAAAGCGCCTACTTCTATGCATCCGCTACATCCGCCTTCACGAGCGTCCTCCGGTGTTTTTCCCTGTCGCATCAGTTCCATGACGTATGTGTCGGGATTGAATACAGATGGGTAGCCATAGCCCTTACGGATTACTTTGCAGCCTTCGCGCAGGAAACGCTCCGGGGTGCATACACTGATGTGCAGGGCGCTTCCGGGTTGTAACAGGTGAAGATCATCTACTGTTTCGAGCATGATATAGGATACTTCGCTGACTCCGTTGCTACCATCACGTTTGATGCCACCGATATTCAGATTGGTAAAGTCATTGTAGGTACCGCTTTCTTTGGCGGTGATGCCAACTTTGGGTGGGGCTGTCTGATTATTTACTTTGATAAAGAAACATGACATCAGTTCTTTGGCCTCTGCACGGGTCAGTATTCCTTCTTCCAGGTCTTTTTCATAGAAAGGAGCGAGGTGCTGGTCAAAATGTCCTGGATTCATGCGTCCCATCCGTTCAGCTCTGTAATGGTGCCGAGATGGACAAACCAGTACATTTGTATGGCCTCCCAATAAGTACGGGGGGCATGTGCAGGAACCCATCGGCAGATTTCCGCTATTTTTTTCAGTTCCTCTTTGCGTTTCGGATCGGTTTCTTGTCCAGCCATCTTTTCGGCCAGTTCGGCATGGCGTTCGGCAAAAATGATAGCGGCATCACAGGAGATGGACATGGCGGTCAGTTCTTCTTGTTTGTCGGTTGCTTCTGGATCATTCATAAAATCCAGATTTTTCAACTCATGTGCAATACGTTCTTTCAAATCCAGCATGCCATGTTGATAAACCTTTCCGTCCAGAGAAGTATGGCCGGGGGCTCGTTGTTCCATGAATTCAGTGAACATTCCTACTTCGTAAGCTTCTTTCCATTCTTTGGGAACGTGATTGAAGATGCGTTCGCGTTGGGTGCGCCCTTTCCAATAAGGAATTACCTCGCGCTCATAGGTGTCTATATCTTCCTGGCTGATGGTGTAACGCTGCAATTCGCGGGTGTCAATACATGAAGGTCTTCCACGCTGTGACAGGTCAGTTCAGGGAAAGTCGATACGGCTTTGGGGCGTGGTCCACGTTCACCTACAATCAGTTCGTCTTCACCTATGTATATAGTTTTCCGTTTACAGATTTCAAGGAAGTTCAGTGCTCTTAGAATAGGAATTGGATACTTTCCTTCGTTTTCTTTGTAAAATTCGGTTTCTATCAGAGCACGTTCTATGGACAAAGAAGGTTGTGTATCAAAAGATTCTTGACGTAGGCGTCGGATACGGTCTGTCATACCGTTGATTGTTGTTTTCATAAGAGTTATAATAAGGTCTACTGGTTCATAAATAGAAATTTCCATAAGGGCGGATTAATGGATCCGACCAATTGATGTGCAAGAGAATAAGATATCAAATAGAAAGAAACGTATGCCAAAAGTAAGATACGCTGTCATTTAATCCATCTTTATGGTGGTGTAATGTACAGTCTGCTGGCTTTTGGCATACCCTCCTGAAGAAGAAATGTTCTTAGTAGTAGAACATCAGGCAGTTGAACAGTTTTCTATAGCCTTTGGAGTGCATTCACTTATACTTGTTTAATAATGGCCGAAATTACAGTTTGTTTTGCACATAAACAAAACTTATATACTGTTTAATAACAGGTTAATACCGGAAACTGCTTCCTCCTAAAAACTCTCTCAGTAAAGAAGTGGGAGGCAATTCTTTATCTTGTACCGAAGCGAAATATTCCAAGAATTTGCGTAAACGGTATGCTTCTGAATATTCCGGTTTGTTATTGGGAACATTCCTTAGAATAGGAATGGCATAATCCTTCATAATGGCCAGTTCAAACAACAGGGCAGAATTGAACATGGCATCTGCATTTTCCTGATATGGGAAGATCCATTTTTCTTCTCCGGCGCGTACGCTGGGCCATCTTCTGATTGTTTCCTCTGCGGAATAGCCACGGTATTTGTAATCGCGGATAATACGGCGCAACAAACGGTTGTCGGTAGTCGGAATATAATTATGATTGTCCAGCAGAATAGTGGTTAATGCCGATACATATATTTTATATTTATTCTCGGCGGGAATATGAGGGGTTAATTCGGGGTTAAGTGCATGAATCCCTTCGAGAATCAATATCATGTTATCGTCAATCTTAAGTTTGTCACCTTTAAATTCCCTTCTTCCTGTGGTGAAGTTGAAACGTGGTAACTCTACTTCCTTTCCATGAAGCAGATCTTGTAATTGCTTGTTGAAGAACTCCAAATCCAATGCATACAATGATTCGTAATCATAATCACCTTTTTCATCTTTTGGTGTCTTTTCTCGGTCAACAAAGTAATTGTCCAGGGAGATGGGGTAAGGTTTCAGCCCGTTTGCCATCAACTGGATACTGAGTCGTTTGCTGAAAGTCGTTTTACCAGAAGAGGATGGACCGGAGATAAGAACCAGTTTTACTCTTTGACCGTTTTTTCCTCTGTGGTATATCTCATCAGCAATATTGGAAATTTTTTTTTCCTGCAAGGCTTCAGACACATTAATCAGATCGGTGGCATAACCTTCATTACAGGCCACATTGAAATCTCCTACAGTACCCACACCTAAAATCTGATTCCAGCGTCGGTGCTCTTTGAATACTTCCAGCATTTTTTCTTGTTTTACTACTTCCTCCAATATTTCCGGATTCTGACGGTTGGGGACTCGCAGCAACAAGCCGTCATAGTATTTAACAATGTCGAATTTGCGGATATATCCGGTGCTGGGCAACAGACTGCCATAGTAGTAGTCAATGGTATCTTCTAAAGTATAATAATAGGAGTAAAGTTCCCCTGAAGTTTCAAGCAGTCTAACTTTGTCCATCATTCCTTTCCGGCGGAATAGTTCTACTACTTCAGTTGTGTGACATTCAAAACGGTGGAAAGGGATGTTGGCTTCCACAATCTCTTTCATTCGCTGCTTAATACGGGAAACATCATCCAGCCCGGTTTCGCGTCCTATCTGCAAGGCGCAATAATATCCTTTGGATACGGGATGTTCAAGCATGATTTTTCCATCAGGGTATAAGTCCTCCACCGCTTTGCACAAGATGAAGCAGAGAGAACGGACATAGGTACGCATTCCTGAAGGATTCAGTATGTTCAGGAACTCTACATCCTTATTATTATAGGCCCGGTAATTGAGTCCTTCTACTTTGTTATTGACTTTGGCACTGACCGGCCCGTATGGGATATCTAGATTAAAACCATTATAAATATCCAAAAGTGAGCTTCCGATTGGGAAGTTCTTTGAAATATTGTTATTTTTGCAACAGATTTGTAACATAATCGTAATAATTATTACTAACGTAGTGAAACGGCTTGAAATTTACTGAATAAAAGGGAGATTAGCCAATTCCTACCAAATTAATTAAAGATGGAGTATTCTTTTTATGATTTCTTAAAGCTGCTAGGTTCACTGGCGCTATTCCTTTATGGAATGAAAATCATGAGTGAGGGGCTGCAAAAGTTTGCTGGTGACAGACTGCGTAAAATCCTCACAGCGATGACCACCAACCGGGTAACCGGAGTGCTAACCGGTGTTCTTATCACTGCGTTAATTCAATCCTCTTCTGCTACTACTGTTATGGTAGTAAGTTTCGTTAATGCCGGACTCCTTACACTTTCACAATCAATTGGAGTCATTATGGGGGCAAATATCGGTACCACTGTCACTGCATGGATTATATCTGCGTTAGGGTTTAAAGTAGATATTGCTGCTATGGCACTTCCGTTATTGGCTGTTGGCGTACCCTTATTATTTTCAGGAAAGAGTAACCGTAAATCCATTGGAGAATTTATATTCGGTTTCTCTTTTTTGTTTATGGGCCTCTCTCTCTTGAAGACGAATGCTCCTGACTTAAGTAGAAACCCCGAAATGTTGTCTTTTGTTCAGAACTATACTGATATGGGATTTGGCTCTGTTATCTTATTTGTTGTCATCGGTACAGTTCTTACCATGATTGTACAGGCATCGGCTGCAACGATGGCTATTACTTTGATTATGTGTGCCAATGGTTGGATTAGTTTTGAGCTGGGGGCTGCGTTGGTACTTGGCGAGAATATTGGTACCACTATAACCGCTAACCTTGCCGCACTGACTGCCAATACGCAGGCCAGGAGGGCTGCGCTGGCTCATTTGGTGTTCAATGTTTTTGGGGTTATTTGGGTGTTATGCCTTTTCAAGCCTGTAACTATGGGGGTTTCATGGTTTGTAGAAGATATAATGAGAACAGCAGATCCGGCTGTTGCCGTATCTTTTAAACTGTCTGCTTTTCATACTACTTTTAATATATGCAATGTGTTGATTCTTATTTGGTTTGTCAAGTTGATAGAGAAAACTGTCTGTAAAATCATTCCTCAGAGAGAGCAGGATGAGGAATATCGTTTGCGCTTTATTACAGGTGGTATGCTTTCTACGGCAGAGCTTTCTATATTGCAGGCACGCAAGGAAATCAATCTCTTTGCAGAGCGTACTCATCGTATGTTTGGCATGGTGCGGGATCTGCTTCACACCACTAATGACAATGACTTTAACAAATTGTTCAGTCGTATTGAGAAATATGAGAATATAAGCGATAACATGGAGGTGGAGATCGCTAATTATCTGAATCAGGTTATCCGACGGGCGTTTGAGTTCTGAAAGTAAGTTGCAAATTCGTGCTATGCTTCGTGAAGTGACTGAAATAGAAAGTATCGGGGACAGCTGTTATAATTTGGCACGTACTATCAATCGTAAACATCGCAGTGATATGGATTTTACTCCGAAACAGTATGATCATATTCATCAGATGTTCCAGTTGACTGATGATGCTTTGTCTCAGATGATTTCGTTGGTGGAAGATGAGCATCATGTGGTAGATGTGAATAAATCGTTTAATATAGAGAATGAAATAAATAACTATCGTAATCAGCTAAAGAACCAAAATGTGCTGGATGTGAATAATAAGGAGTATGATTATCAGATGGGGGTGCACTATATGGATATTATTGGAGAATGTGAAAAACTGGGCGATTATGTAGTAAATGTGGTGGAAGCCAGTAGCAATGTGAAGGAAAAGAAATCCTGACCTGAAAGGGCTATGGTGAACAGAATAGGTGCAGAGGTGCAAGGTTTAACCTATGATGGGTTAAATACTTTGTGTCTCTGTGTTTTTTAATAAAGTGTAAGAAAGAAGAGAGTCTAAATAAAAGAGAATCTACATGTCAATATTTGTTTTTTTGAAACTGATAGGCTCACTGGTACTTCTGATATATGGTATGAAAACCGTGAGTAAGGCTTTGCAAAAACTGACAGGTGGGCATTTGCGCCATATTTTGGGTGCTATGACCACGAATCGCTTCACCGGATTGTTGACAGGTGCATTGTACAGCCTTCCACTGCAACAAATAGTATCTTTGGAAGAAGACGGATATCATTTGGTTGATCCTAACAAATCATTTAATATAGAGAATGAGAGAAACAATTACCGCAACCAGTTGAAGGATCAGAATGTATTGGATGTGAATAATAAGGAATATAATTATCAGACGGGGGATTATTATATGGATATTATCAGCGAATGCGAAGAATTAGGCGATTATGTAGTAAATGTTGTTGAGGCACGTACAGATATAAAGGAAAAGAAAATTTGATTTGTAGAAGGACAAGTTAAAAGAAAAGCGTGAGACACGAATGTTCCACGCTTTTTTGTAAATCGTATTAAAATGAGGTTATTTTTCGATTCCAACCAGTTCTACTTCGAAAATCAAAGTAGAGAAAGGTTTAATCTGACCGGCTTCACGTGCACCATAAGCCAAGTCTTGAGGGATGTAAAGTTCCCATTTAGAACCTACTGGCATCATTGTCAGTGCTTCAGTCCATCCTTTGATTACTTGATTAGCACGGAAAGTAGTCGGTTCTTTACGATCATATGAACTGTCGAACTGAGTTCCGTCAATCAAAGTACCTTTATAGTTTACTTTTACTTTAGAAGAATCGGTAGGAACAGCGCCGTTACCTTCTTTAATTATCTTATATTGCAATCCGCTTGATGTAGTTTTAACACCCTCTTTCTTTGCATTTTCAGCTAGGAATTTTTCACCGGCAGCCTTATTTTCAGCGAACTGGGCTTCAGTAGCTTTTGTTTTGATTGCTTCTGCTTTAGACTGAACGTAGGCGTTGGCTTCTTCCATAGTAACATTCATGCCTTTTTTTTTGCAAAGCAGCCATGAAACCTGCCAGGAAGTTTTCTTTACTTAAACTTTGAGTAGAGTCATTTCCGAAAATACGTTGGCTCATCATATCGAACATACGTCCACCAACTTGTTGACCAATCTGAAGACCTGCCATATAAGCAACGTCTTTAGGACTTGTCTTGCTGGTACCTTCTTTAACACCTCTGATGAAGTCGGCCATATAGGCTGTGTCAACGCCCAGTTGTTGGCTCATATACATATCCAGACCTTGCGTGTTGGTGATACCCATCATGTAAGAAAGTGAGTCTACGTCATTCTTCATGTTTGCTTTCGGTGCTTGGGCTGTACAAGAAGCCAAGCTGGCTGCAGCAGCGATTGCTACAAAAAAACTAATTTTTTTCATTTGCCTTAAATGCTTTAATAATTATAATACTTCGATTAATTCTACTTCAAAAATCAATGTGCTGTGAGGAGGAATCATTTCTCCTGCCTGTTGTGCTCCATAGGCTAATTCTGAAGGAATGAAAAGTTTCCATTTAGCACCTTCAGTCATCAGTTGGAGTGCTTCCACCCATCCTTTGATTACTTGGTTCACACCAAAGATAGCCGGTTCGCCGCGTTTGATAGAACTGTCAAACAAAGTCCCATCAATCAAGGTACCTTCATAATGGCATTTTACACGGTCGGTTGCACTCGGTTTTTTTCCGTTACCTTCTGTGATAACTTCGTACTGTAAGCCGCTGGGAAGTGTCACGACCCCCGGTCTTTTTGCGTTTTCCTCCAAAAATGATTTTCCCTTTTCAATATTCTCTGCATTCAATTTGGTTTCCAGCTCTTCAAAGTACTTGTTTACGATTTCACGTGCTTCGTTGTGGCTGATAGCCGTTTCTTTTTCTATCTAATACGTCTTTGATTGCTTGAGCAAAGTCTTCAACATTAATACTTTGAGCACCCATGCTCAATAAATTCTGGCCAATACCAAGGCCGATGGCGTAACTGAATTTATCCATAACTATTTATTTTATAAGATGTTTTATACAAAACGCACAAAGGTAGGTGTTTTATTTGAATGAATCTGTTTTTAACAATTTAATTTTTCTTATTTTGTGTGTTTAGTTAAAAGAGGAGGACTAGAAATGAAGAATTTAGTAGTTTTAACAGGTGCTGGAATGAGTGCAGAAAGCGGTATCAGTACATTTCGTGATGCAGGTGGTTTATGGGATCAGTATCCGGTGGAACAAGTGGCTACTCCGGAAGGGTATGCGGCAAACCCTAAATTGGTGATTGATTTTTATAATGAGCGTCGTAAACAGTTGCTTGCTGTAAAGCCTAACCGGGGGCATGAACTGGTTTCTGAGATGGAAAAGTTCTTTAATGTGACTGTTATCACTCAAAATATTGATAATTTGCATGAGCGTGCCGGAAGTTCGCATATTATTCATTTACATGGCGAACTGACCAAGGTGACATCTAGTTGGCAACCTAATAATCCAGCTTATATTAAAGAATTAAAGCCGGAAGAATATGAGATACATTTGGGAGACTTGGCCGGAGACGGTTCCCAGTTTCGTCCGTTTATTGTATGGTTTGGTGAATCTGTTCCTATGATTGAAACTGCAATTGAATATGCTGAAACAGCTGATATCTTTTAATTATAGGAACTTCGCTTAATGTATATCCTGCTGCCGGTTTGTTGAATTATGTGCCTGCCCGCACTCCTGTTTATTTAATAGATCCTAAGCAGGTGCCCATTGCATCGGGACGTAAAGTGCATGTAATTCAGAAAGGTGCGTCCGAAGGAATGGAAGAGCTTAAAAAAATATTAGTGGGATAGTTTGCAAGTAAACAATTTCCTTGTATATTTGTTATGTATTTAAAGAATATTTAAAACATAAAACAGAGACAATTATGAAAAAGTACGTTTGCACAGTATGTGGTTGGGTTTATGACCCGGCAGAAGGAGATCCTGAAGGTGGAATCGCTCCGGGAACAGCATTTGAAGATATTCCAGATGATTGGGTTTGCCCTCTTTGCGGAGTAGGTAAAGATGATTTCGAAGTTCAAGAAGATTGATCCTACCTTATAACCGGATATCATATAAAGCGGAGGAATTTCTTTTGTATGATATATCAGATAGCGCGACTAATTATTATTTAGTTGCGCTTTTTTATTTTACATTATTATTAATGGCTTGCCTTAAAAAAAAGAGCGTAACCTATAACAGGTTGCGCTCTTTATGGTATAAAAAAGAATGTTCTTATTTCTTTTCTTGCTTTTCAGGACGAGGCAGTAATACTTTGTGAGAGAGCTTGAATTTACCTGTCTTGGGATCAATATCAAGTAACTTCACTTCTATTTCATCCCCTTCTTTTAAACCGGCCTCTTCTATTGTTTCAAGACGTTTCCAGTCAATTTCAGAGATGTGTAACAATCCGTCTTTACCAGGCAAGAATTCTACGAACACGCCATATGGCATTACTGAACGGACTTTACCTACATAGACTTCACCGACTTCGGGAACGGCAACGATACCCTTGATAATGCGCATAGCATCGTCAATACATTTCTTGTTTGTTCCCGCAATCTCAATGCGACCTACTCCATCAGTTTCTTCAATCGTGATGGTTGCTCCGGTTTCTTCCTGCATACCTTGGATAATCTTTCCGCCCGGACCGATGATAGCCCCAATGAACTCTTTAGGAATAGTCATCGTTTCAATACGAGGAGCATGCGGTTTCAAATCTTTACGAGGTTCGGCTATACATTCGGTTAACTTGTTAAGAATATGTTCGCGACCTTCTTTTGCTTGCAGTAACGCTTTTTCCAAGATTTCGAATGATAGACCATCTACCTTGATGTCCATCTGTGTAGCAGTGATACCATCACGAGTACCTGTAACCTTGAAGTCCATATCACCCAAGTGATCCTCATCTCCAAGAATATCAGACAATACGGCATATTTTTCTTCACCTGCATTCTTAATCAAGCCCATGGCAATACCTGAAACTGGTTTTTTCATGGCAACACCGGCATCCATTAATGCAAGCGTTCCTGCACAGACAGTAGCCATTGAAGAAGAACCATTTGATTCCATGATATCAGATACTACACGTACTGTGTATGGGTAGCCTGCAGGAATTTGTCCTTTCAAAGCACGCCATGCCAAGTGCCCGTGACCGATTTCACGACGACCTACACCACGTTGTGCTTTTGCTTCACCGGTAGAATAAGGGGGGAAGTTGTAGTGTAACAAGAATCGTTCTCTGTGTTGATCCAGAACATCGTCTACGATTTTCTCATCTAGCTTGGTGCCTAATGTGACAGAAGTTAAAGACTGAGTTTCACCACGGGTGAAAATGGCAGAACCGTGAGGGCCGGGCAGATAACCTACTTCGCACCAGATAGGGCGAATTTCAGTTGTCTTACGTCCGTCCAGACGCTTGCCTTCATCAAGAATACAACGACGCATGGCTTCCTTTTCCACATCGTGGTAGTAACGGTCGATTAATGCACCTTTTTCTTCCAGTTCTTCTTCTGTATATTGAGTTTTGAATTCATCGCGGATGGCATCAAAAGCATCTTGACGTTCATGCTTGTTTCTGTTTCCTGAAGCAGCGATGGCGTATGCTTTATCATAACAAGCTTCGCGTACGGCTTTGCGTAAATCTTCATCGTTTTCTTCGTGGCAGTATTCACGTTTTACTGTAGAACCGACTTCTTCCATCAGTTCCATCTGCGCTTTACAATGAACTTTGATTGCTTCGTGAGCAGCCTTCATGGCAGCCAGCAAGTCTTGTTCGCTGACTTCCTGCATTTCGCCTTCTACCATCATGATGTTGTCATATGTGGCTGCAACCATCAGATCCATATCAGCTTTCTCAAGTTGTTCGAAAGTGGGGTTGATAACGAACTGGCCATCGATACGTGCTACGCGTACTTCAGAAATCGGTCCGCCGAAAGGAATGTCGGAAACGGCTAATGCTGCTGAAGCGGCCAATCCTGCCAATGCATCAGGCATATCTATTCCATCAGCTGAGAAAAGAACAATGTTTACGTAAACCTCTGCATGGAAATTATCGGGGAATAAAGGACGCAATGCGCGGTCTACCAGTCGGCAAGTCAGGATTTCATAATCTGAAGCTTTGCCTTCTCTTTTGGTAAAGCCACCGGGAAAACGTCCGAATGCTGAATATTTTTCTTTGTACTCTACCTGAAGGGGCATAAAATCTGTACCGGGAACTGCATCTTTTGCTGCACAAACAGTAGCTAGCAACATGGTGTTACCCATGCGGAGCATTACAGAACCGTCTGCCTGTTTTGCCAGCTTTCCCGTTTCGAGTGTGATGGTTCTACCATCAGGAAGCTCGATCGTCTTAACAATTGGATTGATCATAAAAAATGTTTTTAATATATTTTTCGTCTAAAATTCGTGCAAAGATAGGCATTTATTCTTCTAATTTGGTGAGAATGAGATAAAAAGTTACTATGATTACTGTTTTTTTTTCATTTTTAATGTGTAAGAAGGTGGATAAATGCTTTGACAAACCACGAAAAAGACGTATCTTTGCATCCAAAATTATTAAGAGAACACACATTTATATTAATTTTAGCGATGAAAAAGAATGTATATTTTTTGCTCGCACTTCTGTTGATAGGGTTGAGCGCCTGCGATAATGCACCGAAGTTCAAAGTTCAAGGTGAAATTAATGGTGCTGAAGATAAGATGCTTTATTTGGAAGCGTCGGGATTGGATGGCATAGTAGCGCTTGATTCGGCAAAATTGGGCAGTAGCGGAAGTTTTAGTTTTGCACAGAAGCGCCCGGAATCTCCTGAATTCTATCGTTTGCGTTTAGATAATAAAGTGATAAACTTTGCTGTAGACTCTACGGAAACAGTATCAGTTAAGGCTGAGATAAATGATTTTGCGACTGCCTATCGTATTGAAGGTTCGGAAAACAATTTGAAAATAAAGGAATTGGTGTTGCTGCAAGCTGATTTGCAGAAGAATGTGGACAAACTCGGTCAGAACCGTAATATCCTGCGGGCATCGCACAAGACAGCCTTTTGGCTATGGTAAACAATTACAAGAATAAAGTGAAACGAGAATATATTTTTGCGGCTCCAAATATGCCATATGCTTATTTCGCTTTATTCCAGTCGTTGAATGGGTATATGATTTTTGATCCTTTGACAAATAAGGAGGATGTGAAGTGTTTCGCTGCGGTGGCTACGAGTCTGAATAATGCTTATCCACATGCCGACCGTTCACGCAACTTGTACAATATGGTTATAAAAAGGAATGAAGAATACCCGTACTCCCCGTCAGCAGACCATGGAAATTCCTGAAGATAAAATCAAGGAAGCCAGCATTATTGATATTCAGCTGAAAGACTTGAAAGGCAATACACGCAGTCTGACCGATTTGAAGGGTAAAGTGGTGCTGATCGATTTTACTGTATATAACAATGCAATGTCTGCTGCACATAATTTGGCGTTACGTGAACTTTATAATAAGTATGCTTCTCAAAGGGTTCGAG
>ENA-OQCF01000116-OQCF01000116.1-human-gut-metagenome-genome-assembly--contig:-NODE-116-length-28503-cov-8.600507_pt1 | contig 28503 bp, 36 predicted proteins | sample MGYA00242756_ERZ504573 | MGnify/ENA primary metagenome ERZ504573 (study PRJEB26092, sample SAMD00036240) | human gut metagenome | host: Homo sapiens | study: EMG produced TPA metagenomics assembly of... | reverse complement strand
AATATGCGCCGCTTTTATGATGGCCTTTTTCAAACAGAGTGAGGGCGTGCCTATGCAGACCATCAATCTCAAACAATATTATCCATTTTTGCAAAGAGGACATTTTTTTGGAGGTGTCCGATGAGATCGTCGAAGCGTTTCTTCTGGACAAGAGAACCGAGGCCGCCAGAGATCGCAAGATGTTCCGGTATAAGGCGTTTTATTCCCTCGATTGTAACGATGGAATCGAAAATGCCGCCATCGGCTGGGCGCAGCCATCGCCAGAGGACTACCTGATAGAAAAAGAAGAATTAGCCGAATACGAAGACTGATACGGCGATTGTACGAAGCCATTTCTTCCCTGCCGCCTATGCAGGCTCGCCGTGTCCATGCCCGCTATATGCTGGGTATGAAAGTGAAAGATATTGCCGCAATGGAGGGTATCACGCCAGCACAGGCGGGAAAATCCATCCACGCTGCACTGCGGAGGCTGCGCCGGTACTTTGCGCGTCAGAAATGGACGGTCAATCTATGAGCGTTTTCAAAGAAAAGAGGTGCATGACATGAACGAAAAAAATACAGCCCAAACCCAAAAAGAAGAACGGGAGAAGTCCTGAAGGAGATCCGGCAGCTTGAAAACCGCAAGAAGATTTTAGAGAACAAGCAGCGGAATGAAGAACGCAGGGTTCGCACCCGCCGCCTGATTGAGCGTGGAGCCATTTTGGAGGGGATTTTCCCGCTGGCTCCCGACCTTTCCGGCGCGGAGGTCAAAGCATTTCTGATTGCCCTGTCCCATCTTCCAGGTGCTGCGGAATTGACTGCGAACCTGCCAAAATCCGGAGACACGCCATAAGTCCCTTGTTTACAAGGGCGCACTTATACACCGTTGCCGGTGTCGTGCGCCCTGCCGGGGCTGTTGCGTACTTCGTCCGCGATGGGAAGCTACGCTCCCCAAACCCCTTGTGCGCTCTGCGCAGCCAGACACCCGCTTTGCGTTTGTCCGGCTCCACAGAGCCTGTTATCCCCTCACTGAAAGGAGGTGTTCCCCATAGATTTCTGTCATATCCCCGTCAGTATCATCAAGCGCAGCGCGGGCCGTTCTGCCGTTGCCGCAGCTGCTTACCGCAGCGGAACCAAGCTGACAAATGAATGGGATGGAATGACCCATGACTACACCCGGAAAGGCGGCATTGTCCATGCGGAGATCATGCTGCCTGACCACGCCCCGCGGTCATTTGCAGACCGTTCTATCCTCTGGAACAGCGTGGAGCAAATCGAGAAAGCAAGAGACAGCCAGCTTGCCCGCGAGATTGAGGCAGCTTTGCCCCGTGAACTGTCCGGCGAACAACAGCTTGCCCTTGTGCGTGCCTATGTGAAGGACAACTTTGTAGACAAAGGAATGTGCGCCGACTTTGCTATCCATGACAAGGGAACAGGCAATCCTCATGTCCATATCATGCTGACGCTCCGGCCTTTGAAAGAAAATGGACAGTGGGGCGCAAAGTGCCGCAAGGCATACGATCTGGACGAGAATGGACAGCGTATCCCGGATGGGAAAGGCGGTTGGAAAAATCACAGAGTGGATACAACCGACTGGAACGATAAAGGAAATGTGGAGATTTGGCGGGCGGTGTGGGCGGCCTGCACCAACCGGGCGCTGGAATCTGCCGGTAGACCGGAGCGCATTGACCACCGCAGCTACAAGCGGCAGGGCATTGATAAAATCCCCTCTGTCCATCTGGGGCCAGCTGCCAGCCAAATGGAAAAGCGCGGTATCCGCACCGACAAGGGGGAAGTAAACCGGCAGATCGCCGCCGACAACAAACTGCTGAAAGAAATTAAAGCCCGCATTACCCGTCTTTATCGCTGGTCGAAAGCCGAAACGGAAAAACCACAAACGCAGCAAAGCAGCTTGACCGCCTTGTGGGAGGCCCAGCAGCAGTTGAACGCTCCCCACACCCGCACCGGCAAAATCCGGGCTTTGCAGGAAAGCGCTGCACTATTCAGCTTTTTGCAGGCAAACGGCATCCAGTCTATGCAGCAGCTTCATGAAAAAATCGCTGATATGAACAGCCGTTACTATGACCTGCGGGGAAAGATCGTCAAGGCCGAGCGCCGGATCGCCATTCTTACCGAACGCGGGGAGATGTGGGAACAGTACAACCAGTACAAGTCTATCCACAAGCAGCTTGCCAAAGTAAAGCCGGAAAAGCGGGAACAGTTTGAGCAGCGCCACAGCCGGGAACTGATCCTCTATGACGCGGCGGCCCGGTATCTGAAAGAACTGAAAGCCAGCGGCGAGGAAATCACCCCGAAGGCATGGCAGCGGGAAATCGACCAGCTGACCGCCGGAAAGCAGACGGACACGCTTGCCATGAAATCCATGCGGGAGGATTTGAAAGCAGTGGAACGGCTCCGCAAAACCGCCGAGCAGCTGTCCCGACAGGAAAGGGACAAGTCTCACGACCGTGAGCCGGAGCGGTAAAGGCTACCGCGTTTTGGCGTACCCCTGTCAAGTGCGTCGCGTTTCACGACATACCTTTGCATACAGAAAAACCGCCGTACAGGTTTCCCCATACGGCGGCAGACTGTTTATTTGCCGAACAAGTCGCTGTGTGTGCCGGTGCGGGCCAGCGTCAGCACCAGAACATCATCCTCTATGCGATAGACAAGCAGCCAGTCCGGGAGAATATGACATTCCCGATGACCTGCCCAATCGCCGGATAGGTCATGGTCACGGTTCTTATCCGGCAGCGGTTCGCCCATCGCCAGCAACGCTACGACCTGCTCCAGCAGCTCGATCTTCAAGCCACGCTTGATGGCTCGTTTGTAGTCTTTTTTGAAACTGGTCGTGTACTTGACGGTATATTTGGTTTCTTTCATCTTTTCAGGTCAGCAAATAACTCGTCAAGGTCATTGTAGCCCTTTACAGACGGGTCTTTTGCAATCCTTTCCGCTTCCAGCATGGCAGCAACCGTTTCTTTGTTCGGCTGTTCCAGCCTTACTTCAAAGGGAATGCCGCCTTCACGAAGCGACTGGCGCACAAAGATGTTAAACGCCGTAGTCAGGTTCATGCCAAGTTCAGTAAACAGTGCGTCCGCCTGCGCTTTCAAATCTGCGTCCATGCGGATACTGATGTTTGTGGTATTTCCAGCCATACGATCAACCCCTTTCTGCTGGCAATTATAGTATATGCCATTTGCACGAAGAAAACAATACTTTGCACGAATATTTAACAACAAATTCATTTAAGGAGGTTACCGGCTTTATGAAAGAAATCATTTATGAAGAACAATAAGTCTGAACCTATCCCCGTCATGGATTACCGCCAGTACCGCAGAGTGCGGAGGCTGATGCATGAGTGCTGTAACTACATCGACGGAAACTGTATCGCCCTGGACGATGGGGAGGAATGTGTCTGTGTCGTGCAGGGCATGGTGTCTACCATCATCACCCAATCGGGCAGCTCTGGCATGAGCAGCGTATCGCTGCCGCAGGAGTTGATCGATGCCATCAACAATGTGGGGTTTTGGGATTCCATTCCGCTGTGGGCGGTTACACTGATCGGCGGGCTGCTGATTACGGTTTTATCCTTCACCATGATCCTCACGGTCTACGGCAGAATGTTCAGCCTGTGGATGTATGCAGCCATTGCGCCGATACCGCTGTCCACATTCGCGGGTGAGCCTACAAGCAGTGTGGGTAAAAACTTCATCCGCAGTTACGCAGGTGTATGTTTGCAGGGCGTGGTCATTGCCTTGTCCTGCATCATTTTCTCTGCCATTTCGTCCAGCCCGCCCGCCGTGGATACCGGCGCATCCGTTGTCACGGCGGTATGGACCTACGTTGGGGAGTTGGCTTTTAATCTGCTGGTACTGGTGGGAGCTATTAAGGGCTGTGACCGCATCGTGAAAGAAATTATGGGATTGTAAAGAGGTGTTGCCTTATCGAAATCAAAATACCGAAAGAAGTCCGCGATTACCATGAAAACATCTTTTTCGGGCTGAACACGCGGCAATTCATCTGCTCGGTGCTGGCGGTCGGCGTGGCGGTGGGCATCTACTTTGCCTTGCAGCCGTATGTCGGCACCGAAGAAATTGGCTGGATGTGCATTTTGGGTGCCGCACCGTTTGCCGCCTGTGGATTCTTCACCTACCACGGCATGACCGCCGAACAGGTGCTTTGGGCGTGGTTCAAGTCTGAAATTCTCTGCCCGAAACGCCTTGTGTTCAAGTCCGACAGTTACTACTACGAAGCCATGCGGCCCGCCATCCGTGTGGGCATGAAACGAAAGAGAGGTTTGCCTATGAAGAAAAACACCCATGACAGCGAGGAAACCGCTTGATTAAAACCCTGTCAAAAGCGCAGAAGATGGAACGCGAAAAGTTCCGTATTCCGCGCAGTGTACAGGATGCCATTCCCATCCGCCGCATTTTTGCGGATGGCATTTTCCAAGTTGGCAACCAATATTCCAAAACATGGTCGTTCACCGACATCAACTACGCCATCGCCAGCAAAGAGGACAAAACCAGTATGTTCCTTGATTACTCGGAACTGCTGAATGCTCTCGACTCCGGCGCATCGGCCAAAATCACGATTTACAACCGCCGCATCAACAAGGCCGAGTTCGAGCGCAGCGTCCTGCTGCCCGACAAGAATGACGGCTTGGACGAATACCGCCACGAATTCAACCAGATGCTGACCGCACAGGTCACCGGCACCAGCAACAGCATTGTGCGGGAGCGCTATCTGACCGTAAGCGTGGTAAAGCGCAACGCGGACGAAGCCCGCAGCTACTTTGCCCGCGTCGGCACAGATCTTGTGACGCACCTTGCACAGCTTTCCTCGGTGGCAACCGAACTGACGCTGAACGAGCGCCTGCATATTTTCCGCGACTTTTTCAAGGCCGGGGAACAGGCTGCGGCGGAGTTCAACATCCACGAACATTCCAAGCGCGGGCAGCATTTCAAGGACTGGTTCTGCCCGGACAGCATGGAATTTGCCGCCGACCATTTCAAGCTGGACGCCCGCTATGGTCGGGTGCTGTATTTGCAGGACTATGCCAGCTACAACAAGGACAGCTTTGTGTCGGAACTCTGCGACCTTGACCGCGATTTGATGATGTCCATTGACATCCTGCCGGTGCCTACGGATGAGGCCGCCCGCCAGCTGCTATGGAGTTGCAGCGCAAGGAAACCAAAGAAATGCTGGACGACCTGACGACCCGCGACCAGCGCATGATGTTCGGGCTGGTGACGCTGGTGCATCTGGCTGACAGCAAAGAGCAGCTCGACAGCGACACCGAAACGCTGTTTTCCACGGCGCGTAAGCACCTGTGCCAGCTTTCCACGCTGCGCTGGCAGCAGAAGGACGGGCTGGACACGGTGCTGCCGTATGGACTGCGAAAAATCCAAGCCCTGCGCACGCTGACCACCGAAAGCACCGCTGTGCTGATTCCGTTCCGTGCGCAGGAAATTATGCAGCCGAACGGTCTGTACTATGGGCAGAACGCCGTCAGCAAGAACATGATTGTGGCAGATCGGCGTCTGCTGCTCAATGGCAACAGCTTTCGGTTGGGTGTGTCTGGCTCCGGCAAGAGCATGAGCGCCAAGGAAGAAATCGTGCAGATTGCGCTTTCCACCGAGGACGATATTCTTATCCTTGACCCGGAGAGTGAATTTGGTTATCTGACCAAGCGCTCGGCGGTGAGGTTATTCGCATATCTGCCACATCCGACACGCACATCAATGCACTGGACATGGACCGCGCCTACGGTGACGAGCGCAACCCGATTGTGTCTAAATCCGAGTTTGTTCTGTCGTTGTTCGAGCAGCTCATCGGTGACGGTATGGTGACCGCGAAAGAAAAGTCCATCCTCGGTCGCTGTACCGAACAGGTGTACCTGCCCTACATCCGCAACGGCTATAAAGGCACGCCGCCCACGCTGCAGGACTTTTACCGCTTGCTCAAAATACAGCCGGAACCCGAAGCGCAGGGGCTGGCGCTGTCGTCCGAGTTGTTCATTACCGGCACGCTGAACACCTTTGCCCGGCATACCAATGTGGACACGCAGGCGCGCATTATTGCCTACGACATTCGCGAATTGGGCGAGCAGCTTATGCCGCTGGGTATGTTGGTGACGCTGGATGCCATTTATAACCGCGTCATCCAGAACTGGAAAAAGGGGCGCAGAACGTGGATTTTCTGCGATGAGTTTTACATTTTGTTCCGCTATGAGTACAGTGCAAACTTTTTCTACAAACTGTGGAAACGCATCCGCAAGTACAACGGACTTGTGACCGGGCTGACGCAGAATGTGGACGAACTGCTGCGCTCCGACACCGCCCGCCTGATGCTGGCTAACTCAGAGTTTCTCGTGATGCTGAACCAGAGCGCTACCGACCGCGAGGAACTGGCGAAGCTGCTGAATATCTCCGACAACCAGCTTGGCTATGTGACGAATGTCCCTGCAGGCTGCGCTGATTCGCTGCGCAGGCAACATTGTTCCATTCACCAATTCCTTCCCGAAGGATACAAAGCTCTATAAACTGATGTCGACCAACCCGTCCGAGAAAAAGGAGTAAATCCTTGCGTTATAAAAATAAAGGACCGCCGAAGCGATCCGAAGGGGTGCTGCAAACTGGAATTTATATATGTTTTTGCAAATACACCATCCGATGCAGTTTTCTATGCATCTGATGAACTTTTTTCAGTAGCGTTTCCTTTTAAGCCACCTTGGTCTTTCGCAGATACCCCCATGCTGCCAGTCCAACGAGCAGAACGATCTTGATCGGTGCCGATGCCAGCAGTACATCTGCCTGAAAGAAGGCATGCCCACCTGCATAGAGAAAATCAAAGCCGGTCATTTTATACTGCAATGCGTTGGAAAACCCAATGCCCCCTGCCGGAAGCAGGGTGGACAGCCATTCTCCGAAGGAACCCGGCACGCCCATATAAACAATCATCGGTGCCACCACACTGATCAGCGCCACAGACAAAGCGGTCAGGTTGTTCTTGGCCCATACGGATGCCATCAGCACAAAGGCCACCTCCGCAAAGAAGATCAGGAAGTTTGCCACCAGCATGACCCACTCCATCTGCCCAACGGTATACGGCAGTAGGCTGGTCACAGAAAACAGGCATTGCACGGAAGTTTGGGTACTTTCCCAGCCAAATAGAGCATTCGTGACCAATATCCACACCACGCCGCAGAGCAGATACGCCGCTCCTGTGATACTGAACGCCGCCGCCAGCTTTGCCGCTGCTAGCCGCAGACCGCCGTTTTTTGTGCACAGTTGGATGTCCTGCGCACCGGTCTGTGCATCCGACGCAAACACCGGGGCCGCAATAACTGCACACAGCAGGGTGAGCAGCAAACTCAACAGAGTCTGGTAATCCATTGCGTCTGCACTGACTCCAAATGAATAGGTGAACGGTTTTTGTACAGTATCGAACTTTTTCTGTGCAATGGCCTGCGCCTGCTCATAGCCGGGCTTTCTGCTTTGTTCCAGCCGGATCACTGATTCCAGCCGTTTGGGGAGCTGGCTGTAAAAGTTCTGCATATCCTCTGCGGTCAGCCCCATCACGCCCGGTGCCATGCCGGTTTCGGGTCGGCAAAGGCTTCCTTTGCTTTGCTCACAAGAGGCTGATACCGGGCAAGTTCTTTATAAAATACCTCGTCCGGGATATCGTTGATGGAACTTGCATCATACTGCCGGTACACCCGCTGAGAGGCTTCCAGTGCTTCCTGCATGACATCCGGCGTGATGGTACCGGATACCTGCTGCTCCTGCTGTTTCTGGATTGCTTTCAGACCCGTGTAACGCACTTTGTTTCCGCTGGCATCCAGTTCCGTCCAGCCGATAAAGGTCACCGGCAGATATGCCATGACCACAGCCAGCACCAGCGCAATGGCCAGCAGAATAGCTGTCATACGGGTTTTGCACACACGTTTCAATTCCAAACGATACAGGTTCATTTTGCTTCCTCCATTTCCTCCGGGAAAAGCCACAGATACAGATCTTCCAGCCTGGGCTGCGCCGAGATGCTGTCCGGCAACTGCGGTGCATCCGCCAGATACCGCAATGTTACCGTTCCGTCCGGCTCGTTGCGCAGGTTCACCACCCGCAGCCGGTGCTCCCACCGGGAGAGCGTTTCCATCGGGATATTTCCTTGCCAGACTTTGCCCTCAATCTGCTTTACCAGCCCTTCGGTGGTGTCCTTCGCAATGATCTTACCAGCCTTCATCACGGCATTTTCGGCCGCAATGTATTCCACATCCGAAACGATATGCGTTGAAATAAGAACGATTCGTTCCTGTGCAAACTCCGACAGCAGATTGCGGAACCGCACCCGTTCTCCAGGGTCCAGCCCTGCCGTGGGCTCATCTAGAATTAAAAATTCCGGGTCGTTGAGCAGTGCCTGTGCGATGCCTACCCGGCGCTTCATACCGCCGGAAAGCTTCACGATCTTTTTGCGGCGCACCTCAGTCAGGCTTACCCGCTCCAGCAGTGCGTCGATCTGCCGGGCAGCCTCTATGCGCGGCAGACCCTTGAGTGCCGCCATATATTCCAGATAGTCCTGTACCGTGAATTCCGGGTAAAACCCGAATTCCTGCGGCAGATACCCCAGCTTTTCCCGGTAGGCCGCACCAAGCGTCCCAATCTCCACCCCATCGCACAAAATCCGGCCACTGCTGGGCCGCAGAATGCCCGCCAGCATCCGCATTAAGGTTGTTTTGCCTGCACCATTCGCCCCCAGCAGCCCCCACACACCCGGCGTGAGCGTGATGGACACATCATCCACCGCCGTTTTATCCCGGTATCGCTTTGTAATATTCTGAATTTTCAGTTCCATGTCTTGCTCCTTTCAGCTTTCTGCAATATATTCTGACCGGGCGGCAAGCCGGATGCACTGCAACACCATACAGAGCACCAGCACGCCCGCCGCCAGCGGCAGACCTTTCGGCAGTTCCGATAATTGCACGAACCGCAGCAAACACAGCTGCCCTGCAAACAGCGGTACAGCCCCGGTCATCATCCATTCCGGGCGCACCCAGCGCAGCAGCAGAAGCAGCTCATTGTTTGCGGTCAGAAATGGCACGGTCAGCACCGCCAGCAGTTGCCCGATGCTCCATGGCACGGCTGCCCGCACATTGAGTACCAGCACTCCCAGCAGGATCGTTTCCCCCGCCAGCAGCAGCAAAAACCGCATCACCAGCGGACGACCGACTCCTGCATATGTGGCTTGTTCCAGTTCAAGCATCTTATATTGACTTGCCCGGTATAAAAACGGCAGACCGAGCATGGCTGTCAGCGTGGCGAGTGTGCTCAGACCAAACAGTGCATTGCGTAATGTCCATGCCTTCTCCCACAGGGCAAGTTCCCGACCCACACTGTACAACGCCAGTGCCGCCATTGCTTCCAACGCCCAGACCTTCCAGCCCAGCAATTTGAACTGGCAGTGCAGCAAATCACGCCAATCACTCCGTTGTTTTGCGATATGTTCCGCCCGGCAGCGGCGCAGCAGCGTTTCCGGGACAGCTGTGTCCGGCTCTGCCGCCAGTGCTCTGGACAGTTCTTTTTCAAAGGCTTGATTCATCTCCAGTCCTCCTTTTCCAATTGCATTTTCAAGGTTTTCAATGCGGCACGCAGGCGGGATTGCACCGTGCGCAGGGGCAGACCTGTGATCTGCGCGATTTCCCGCAATTTAAGCTGTTGTGCGAACCGCAGCAATACTAGTTCCCGCTGTTCCGGCTCCAACTGGGCCGTCAGCACTCGCAGGTTTGCTTTCTCCTCCGCCGCAGCAAAGCCGCTTTCCTGATAGGCGGGTTCGCCCGGCAAGCTTTCCAGCGATACCTCCGTCCGCTCCATAGTACGGTTCAGATCGATGCAAGTGTTTTTTGCGATTTTGTACAGAAAGGGACGGAATGCCCCCTGAAATCCACCACAGGAATCCAGCCAGCGCACCGCTTTCAAAAAGGTTTCCTGTGTTGCATCCTGCGCCTGCTGCTCGTCCGCTGTATGCCAACGGCAATAGTTCAGAATTTGTGGATAGTACGCTGCAATCAGAGTGTCCAGCGCACCCGTATCTCCGCTCTGCGCTTTCCGCAGCAATAATTCTGTCTGGATACGGTTCACCCCCTTCCTGTCTATTAAAACGTTCCACATCATCAAAATGATTTCTGTTTTTTCAAAAATTTCAAATAATTGCCTTTATTATGTTCTTACCAGTTCTTGCAGTCGGATGGCGACCTCAAGTCGGTGCAGGGTAACATCGGCCATGCGGCTGCCGCCGTTTTAATGGATACCTACGCCCACACACAGGACAAGCCCCGGCTGGAGCTGACCGAGAAGATCGAGGCAAACTTCTATTCCCAAAATATGTCCCCGGCAGCACCCCAACCCCGGCAAAACGAAAAGCCGGCGGCAACAAAAATCTCCGGCAAGGAGATTCTTCAAGCCATCCGGCTGATGGACGCAGACGAACGCAGAGAGTTGACGAGAGCCTTGTTCGCCTAACTTTTCTTCCTTTTATGCAAAGGAAAGCAGGCTGTGCGCATCTTGCGCAGAAAGACCTGATATTCGGGAAATGTGCAACTGGTATGCAGAAAGTGTGCAGCCACTTTCCTACATAAAGAAAGAGCGCCAAATCTTACGATTTGACGTTCAGAATTTGGCGCAGTAAAGCAATCCAAATCCGAACCATTTCTCTTTGATGCGACTTCTGCCGCTTCCTCAAATGTGATGGTCTGTGTATCGTTGATGATTACACCTATCTGTATTATACATCGTCTGTTTTTCCTTTGCAAAACGATTCTAAGAAAGGACACCCTATGTTGAAATTCTACCACATCCTGCTTTTACCCCTCGTTGCCGTTTTTATTGCAAGTGCCGCAGGTATTGCCCGCTATGCCACCGACTCCTGTACGCAAAGCCGAATGTATCGGCAGCTTGCCGCGCAGACAGAGAAATTCCCCGATGACGCTGCGTCAACGGGGAATAATTTTTGCCGCAGTATCAGGCGCTGTACGCGCAAAACAGAGACCTTTCCGGGTGGATACAGATTGATGGAACCAACATCAACTACCCGGTCATGCAGTCAAAGCAGGATCTCGACTTTTACCTAAAACACAACTTTGAAAAAGCCGACTCCCCGCACGGCTGCCCGTATGTGCAGGCAAACTGCGACCTGCAAACGCCATCCGACAACATCCTTGTGTACGGACACAACATGAAGGACGGCACTATGTTCTCGGATTTACTGCAATACAAGCGCGAATCCTTTTGGGAGCAGCACAGAATTATCCGATTTGATACCCTGACGGCACAGGCAGAATATACCGTGATGGCGGTATTTCGGGGCGAGGCTGAGAACCTGTTCGCCTATTATCAATGTACCGATGCCGAAACACCGCAGGAATTTGCCGCCTATGTGGACGCCTGCAAGAACGCCGCCCTGTACGACACCGGCGTGACGGCTGCTTATGGGGACAAGCTGATTACGCTGTCCACCTGCGACGATTTCGGCAAAAACAGCAGGGTGGTCGTTGTGGCAAAGCGTATAACCGAACCGAGGTGAGAGCATGAGAACGCCAAAAGAGAACAAACAAATTCTCCGCGCCCGCACCCCCAAAAGTACGGCGGGGACGATACCGAAAGCCGCCCTAAAAGCGGCGTGGCTATAAGAGCCGCCTCAAACGATATGAACTACTGGTCTTTACTGACAAGAGTGTTCATTTGCTTTATCTTCCGTTTCCATAGCAAGTACTGTGAAAGCCAAACGACAACGAATATTGCAACGAATATTGCCACATAGGAGAGAACGCCGAGGGCAGTATGCTTCATCCAATTGGTAAAATAGGCAATCGGCAGCATAATAACGCTGATAATCATAAAGTAAATACCGCTTTGCTTGGCAAGACTCCACGAGTCAAGTTCCCAAACAATCGATGCTGCTGCAAAGCCAGCGCCCATAATGGCACACAGAACGGTTTGCAAGATGACTGCATTCAGTTCGTTTCCGGTTGCGTCTATAAGTTCAGGTGTAACGGGGTAAAAGGAGCCATTCCCAATGCAGATGGAAATAATCAGAGTAATCACAAATCCAATGGCAATACCCGTAGGCAAGCCAAATAACCCACGCATTAAAATTTTCTTTTTCATTTGCCACCTCATAATCCTAACAGTTGTTTGATTTTTGCAACATATCGCCTTGAAACATAAGTAACGGTTCCATTCGAGAGAGAAACGCAAATCGTTCCCACAAAGCTCAAATCAAACCCCTTGACCTTTTTCAAATTGACGATGTCGCTGTTTGATATGCGAACAAAAGAACATTTTGCAAGGCGCTGCTCTGCCTCGTAAAGCCGTAGTCGGAGAAGAAATGTACTGCTTTCCGTCTCGGCATAGACTTTGCCCTCTGATGCATAGACCCGATAGATTTGGGTTGGATCAAGCATTGTTGCTTGATCATCTTTGAAGGCTGCAATCATCTGGGGCTGCTCACTTGAAAGCCTTTTTACTATTTCATTGACCTCCTCGGTCACTTTGCTTGTAACGACGACAATCTTTGTTTCTGTGCATTCTTCGTCAATTTTGATTTCAATCTTCATCCGATTACCTCCTTTCCACGGCTATATTATAAGAAATCGGGGAGAATATTTCTATTGTTTCACGATAGGTGGTAGTTATTTGCTCATAGGTGGTAGATTAAAGCAAAGAATATAGCAAGGCACAAACATTAACAAGATTTATATGGTTGCATCAGTGCATCCAAATGTTTTCTTCTAAATTGCAAAGCCGCCCCTTATAGTCATCTATCAGAGCCTGAACAGTTTCCCCTTGCGGGAAGGTCACCAGATAGCCATCCCCGGCCTCATGAAAACTGATGACTCCCGCAAGCCCGGCCATCTCGGCCACTTTTAGCAGGGTGTGGTAGTCATATTCGGCGGCGCTGATGTACAAGTCCATAGGAGAAACCCTCGCGTTTCAAAGATATAGCCCTATTATAGCGACATTCTTTCATAAATGCAAAGAAAATGTCATCAGCCTTGTGGCGTTTGTGTCCGGCTCGGCCTACGGAATCTTTTTCGCCGCCAACGCGCCCAGCGCAGATGCCATCACCGTACAGCAAGCCGTAGAAACCCTGACGGAAGAATACCGCGACAGGCTGGAAGAAATCTCCGCCACCGTACAGCATGACCGCCAAGACATTACAGCCAACGATGACGTGTACTACATTCGCTGGCAGGATGTCTTGGCGGTCTTTTCTTCGTATATTTCGGGTGATGAGCAGGGCACCCCCGTAGCGGCGCTGACGGAAAATCAAGTGGACAAGCTGCGGGAAACTATGTGGGCGATGAACGCAGTGGACTATTCCACCCGGAGACGACTACCATAGACACTGCCGACGAGGACGGCAACCCAACTACCACAGAAATAACCGAAACCGTCCTTGTGATAGAACTCACCCACAAAACACTCGACGAGATGGCGGCAGATTATCATTTCACCACCCGCCAAAACACCTACCTGCAACTCCTGCAAGACCCGCAGTACGAAGAACTGTGGGCGGAACTGCTCGGCGGCTTTGCATAGGGCGGGGGAGAGGTCATGTCTCCTGACAGCACCCGCACGCCAACGGGCACGCTGCAATGGCCGCTGCCGGTTGCGGGTACAATTACCTCGCAGTTCGGCCACCGTATTGACCCCATCACCGGCGAGGTAAGCTCCCACACTGGCACCGACATTGCCTGCGCCGAGGGCGCACCCATCATTGCCGCTGCAGACGGAACTGTCACCGTTGCCAATGGTCTCGACAGCTGGGGCGGCAGCTACGGCTATTACATCCAAATCGACCATGGCGGCGGGCTGCAAACGCTCCCACTGTTCGTCCATCTGCGTCACCACCGGCCAGCAGGTGCAGGCCGGGCAGGTCATTGGCTATGTTGGTCACACCGGCGGGTGACAGGCAGCCATCTGCATCTGGAGGTGAGAATCGAGGGCAACCGTGCGGATGCAATGCAATACTTTACACTATAAAGTTTAAGAGAATCTTTGACGGCTGTTGAGACAGTGTACAAAAACAAAATCGAAAATCGTCTGTTTTTATTTTGCAACCCTATTACGAGAAAGAGTACGCTACATGAGCATGAGGTGATGAAACACCCATGCTCAAAATAAAATGATTACGAATGTGTATATAATGTAATTACACTGTAAAATATTGTGAAAGCCCTTGATTTTACAGTGGCCGTGTGTCATTATAAATGCCAGAAAGTATAGTGAAGGCGGCGGTTATCATGAGTACGATGATCTATCTGATTCGGCACGGGGAAACGGCAGGAAATGCAGAGGTGCGCTATATCGGATGGACAGATATTCCATTGGATGCAAAAGGCGTTGCGCAGGCGCAGGAACTTTGCTATAAGCTGCAGCAATGCGCCATTGATGAGATCTATGCAAGTCCCTTACAGCGGGCAATCGCTACGGCGGCGCCGATTGCAGAAGTGCTGAGAAAACAAATTCACATCGAAAACGGCCTGAAGGAGATCAACTGCGGCGCATGGGAAACGCTCACCGCGAAGCAAGTTTGTGAGAAATGGCCAAAAGAGCTGGATAACTGGGCAAACCACCCTGATAAGCTGAAAATTCCGGAGGGAGACTCCTTTGCCGATGTACAAAAGCGGATGATCTCTGCGCTGGGGGCCATTGCGCGGGCCAATCAGGGTAAAAATGTCGCGGTAGTCTCCCATATGGGAGCAATCCTGACAAGTGGGGTGTTACCTGACGAATACGCCGATCCGGAATCTGTGGTCGCTCGGTCAGCCGGGCAATACGTCTATTTCCAAAATCGTCTACGATGATGATTTGAATCCGCGATTGATCGGTTGGGCGGACGAAAGCTATCTGCCAATCAGCCTGCAAAGCGGCGCGCAGGTTGTCGCCGGCTTTGAGGGGCCACAGCCGACAGAAAAAGCAATATGAAAATAGCCATCAGGATCCGGCAGCTGCCAGATCCCTGATGGCTATTTTTAGGTGCGCCCAGCATGGGCAACAACTAGGTTGTGCAAGACCACTACACGATCGGCAGCAGAAAGCGTTAACCGTAAGCAAGGGCGACCACCGTGAGGTGGAACCTAAAGGAACCGGGATGTCAGCGGGAAAAACGCTGGCGGGAAACTCCTGAACCGACGAACAGAAATTACATAGTAAAATGTTGGTAAAATGTATTTTTCCGGTGTGAAAACGGTGGTCTCATACGTTATAGTAATAAGAGAAACCATACAGGGGGCTGCAATGGAGCGAATGGAAGTGCTGCGCTTATATGATCACCACAGCGATGAGGTGTATCGGTTGGCGTATAGCTATTTGATGAATCGAGATGACGCGCAAGACATTGTGCAAGAGGTATTCTTAAGACTTCTTGAGAAAAATCATTCTATAAAAACAGAATCTGAAGATGCGTTTTTAGCGAGGATAACTATAAACTGTTGTAAGGATTTACTGCGAAAAAATAAGCACAGGCAATACATTCCGCTCGATAATGTGGATATCCCAAGTAAAACAGATTTTCAAGACCAAGAAGAAATAATGCACGCGCTGATGAAAATTGCTCCCCAATATCGAATTGTTATTTACCTTTATTATTATGTAGGGTATAGACCAAGCGAAATGGCAAAAATTCTAAAGCTCACTGAATCTGGGGTGTCTATGCGCATGACTCGTGCACGTAGACAACTCAAATTGTTACTCGGAGAGGAGGCCTTTAATGAAAGCTTCTTATAAAGACAGTATGCAAAATGTTGTATTTGGAGAAAGTGAAAAAGCAAAAATTCGCAGAGTAATTCTTGCCACTACTGTGCCAGTAAAACAACGAAGCAACATTCTGCATTGGAAATATATGATCGTGATCGCGGCAGTGTTTTTGGCTGGTGCTGGAATATACAAAAGTGTGAAACTGAGCTGGGAAAATGAGCAGTATGGGCAATATGAGTTTGAGATTGCGGCTTCTGATTATAGAACACCAAAAGAAAATGTATCAAATGATTTTTTGCAAGATGCAAAGGAACGGGCAAGTGCAAATACTGACAGGAAAGCTTTTTATGAAGTTGACAGCTGGCAAAGTGCTGTAAATAAAATAGGACTTAGTATGTTGAGTAGTAGATGGTTTCAAGACAACTTGAATAATTCAGAGCCAAGGGTGAGTATTACAGCAGAATGTGACACAGAAGGAAACATTGAAAAAATCTTTGCATCAGCACTATACAAAGTAAGTGATAATGAAGAAAATGACTATACTGTGTGGTATACAGCCGAGACAAAAATAGGAGCAGAAAGTCAAAGTGATTCGTTGACGGTGGGAAATATAGGAATGGCGGACACTACTTTTATGCAGTACACATTACCGTATGGAACAAAGATACAGATTGCGATAACAAAGAATGGTGGAAAAGTTCGTCAAATTAACACGTACTTTGTGAAAGATAATATTCTGTATCATATATACGCAGATGTGTGGGCGCAGGAGTCGGGACGAGCAGATATACCGATAAATGACTTTCTTGTAATATTGGACGAAATAGAAGAATGTGCCCCGATAAATTGAATCCTTATATATTGAACGTAGATAATACACTAGGAGGGAAATGATGAATAAAGCAGTATCGTTTTTTATGGCAATTCTTGCTTTGGTGGTAATGATTCCTACGGCAGCTTTTGCACAGGAATCAAATACAAGTACGGCCAAAGTAAATGAAACAACAGAAAAAACCTATGACCAGGGTATTCGAGATGTCGAACTTGGTGATGGTACGATTGTAAAGGTTGGCTTCTCTTCGACCGAATATACGAACTCAATTATGCCCAAAAGTGGATGCGCTAACGGTAATCATACAAATAAGCATTATTATGGCACTGTTGATGCAACTAGAATTCATCAGGCGGCTGCAAGCCATCCATGCTATTGCACAGTAGTATATTCGCAAGATTGGCAGTGCAGTTCGTGCAATTCTTCTGGAACGGATAGCGTTCCGTTCTCGTTTGGTGCCCAAGTAGCAATACAGTAGATGACGAGACGGGGCCAGATTTGAGTTGTACTTTTGAAGGATAACTAAGCAGCAGAGTCTTGTACGGCGTTCATTATATAAGGATTGAGAAAAAGTAGTACTGGACTTAGCATATAGTAAGCGCAACAACAATTCCCAAGGCAGCATGAGTTGCCTTGGGGATTGTTGTTGTTTACCGATTCAGAAAAATCCGCGACGCACAGGTGTCTAACACATCCAAATTCTTTCTCCGTTTGTGATGAATTCAAACAGGCGATATTTCTGCGCATTATCGGTCAGCACCAGCCGAGGCCTTGCCCGTTGCAAAGTTGCCGTCTGTGGTCAAGGTGGCATTGTAGCAGTTGATGGCAGCAGTGTCGTGTTCGTACATCGTGGCGAGAGTAAGCGAAAACCAAAAAGGGCAGAGCGAAATTGGCGCGGATGCTATCAGACTATTGTGGAGAATGCAGGAAACTATAGTAAGATAATAAGCAAAAAATCAAGGAGTTACATAAAGTAGTCATAAAAGTGCTTGAAAGTATGCGACGAATTTGATTTAATTAGCATTAGAAGAAGATAATAGAAAGGAGATGTGTAGTGCATGTTGTCGGGGAAACAAATTGCCGAGGCAAGAAAGCGAAAAGGACTAACGCAAGAGGCCTTGGCGGCAGAACTTGGAGTTTCGAGACAAACGATTGCAAAATGGGAACAAGAAATTTCAATACCCAGTGTTACAAATGCACATAGACTGATAGATATTCTAGGCCTACAGGAAATGGAGAATAAATCGTCTGCCGAAGATGAAGGCAATGCAAGAACTATTTGTAAAAAAAGATTAACAAAAAGATTGTTGATTGAACTTTGGGCAGTATATGTTGGGATAGCATTTCTCTGCTTTTTTTCTATTGGAATTGGGGCATTGTTTTTTATCCCTGCAATATCGGTTGTCCTAATATTAGTTGCTATTGTAGTGCAGGAAGTAAGGGGAAAGAAGACAGATCCACCGATGAAGATTCTTCTCGGCGGAATATGCTTTATTGGGCTTTCCATACTGGCAGTAGTTGCTATACTTGCAAGTGGGTTTGTTCTAAGAGAAAATTATCAACATAAAGCTTTTTATTCTGTTCCTGCTACACAACTAAAAAAATATTCGGCAATTAATGAGTGGATTGATGAATGCAAAACGATAGGACCTGATATTTATGGGCAATGTATTGAATTGCCGTCAGATAAGACAATCTGCCTCTATATTGTATATAGACATCAGGTGACGGACGCATCGGATGCAAGCCTCGTTTCAGATCCGCTACATATGCGATTCATTGCAAAATACCGTGGTGGTACTGAATATGATGGGGTGGATTTGTATTTTCTCCAAGGGAGAAGTAGTTATCAGATGCTTTTCTCTATTGACGGAAGTGAACCTTATTATAACAGTATGGCAACTGTTAATCCAATGCTTATAGATGATGCGAAGGCACTATTTAACAATCTGCAAGGAGATGAAAAAAATGCTTAAAAAGGTTAAAAAGATAGTCGCACTGATGATGGCAACAATGGCGCTTTCTACATTATTCGTGACGACTGCGTTTGCGCAGGAGAATGATGTAGAAGTTATTGAAGAAGCGAAGATCTTGAGGAAATTGTTTCGTATTTGGAAGACGGTGTGACAATAGATGTTGCGCCCAATGAATCAAAGCGGATTGAAATACCACTGTCAAATGGAGAAAGTGCGTATCTTGAGATCGGATGCACACCAATTACATTGACAAGCGGAACAACAAGCGCCAGCTATAACTATACTTCAAATGGTGACTATATATTTATTGGGGAAATATAAACTATGGAAGTATTGGGAGTTATAGTCATAGAATCAACTTCAAGATAACCGCATTATCCCCTACATGCGAATTCTACATAACATCTGCGAGCGTTGAATACCAGCAGCCATCAGTTGGATATGTTAATTCTGGATCTGGCATAACTGGAAACAAAAATTATGATGTGAAGACAAGCTCTTATTCTAAAGCATACGCAAGTTTTACAATCAATGGATATGTAAATAATATATATTCGAAAATTCTTATGAACTCTATGAATCCGAATAAGATTACATTTACAATATATTATTCGCTGGCTCCAATTGATTAGTCCTGAAAATAGTGGATGCTTGTGTCTTCACTTATTGCCACAGCGAGAAAAAATACAGTTGCCAACAAAACAGCGATACCACTGGGAAGCAAGGAACAATGCAAAGCTAGGAATTCATTTTGCGTCTCTGCATCCGGTGAGTATCAAGTAAAACACAAACAACACCCCAAAGTTGGAAAAGGTACTTTGGGGTGTTGTTATTTAGGTGCGCCCAGCATGGGCAACAACTAGGTTGTGCAAGACCAATACGCGCTCGCCGTATCGGCATTTAGAATTATGCGGTATTGCCTTAGATTAAAACTGGGGCTTAACAGTTATTGAGCATCCCTTAATTGCTCTACAACACTGCATTTCGCTGCGTTGTCATACATCATGCAGGGGATCAGCCACCCCAGCAGAAGAAATACCGGAATTGTCAGCAGGACAGGCAGAATGGTGAATCGATACTCAAAGAACCAGAACATACTGCCCAGCATTTTTCCTGCAAGAGGTCCCACCGCCAGCGACAGAATAAAGGCCGCCGATACGGAGGACATTGCGTAAAACAATCCCTCGTAGATCAGCATGGTTTTGAGCTGCCGGTTCGTCATTCCTACAGCCTGAAGCACAGCAAATTCACGGCGGCGGGAAAGAATACTGGTCATCATGGCGTTGAAGAAATTTAAGAGTCCCACCAGCCCGATGATAGCACAGAGGATACCACCTATCAGAAGGAACATCTGCCGGAACTGAGCAAACTCAGAGCGAGCCGTGGCCTTGCTTTCATACATCAAGGGTGAAAACTCACCGGCAGTGAGCTTCGATAGATATTGCTCTGCTTCGGCCTCGTCTGCGTCGTCTGCTGTGTCGAACAGGTAGAGCATCGGAATGGCCGCACCGCCGCTGTCCCTCTGTGCGGTATCCACAGACAAAACTGTCTCATATCCAATACCACCATAACGATAACTCATGGAATACGGAAGCTCTACCAAGGCGCAGACCGTGTACTCTACATCTCTAGCTCCATACAGTTTTTCCTGAAAGTACTCCTCCGGTGTATCTTCGGTGCGGAGTTCCCCGGTGCGGCTGTCGATATATTTCACATCGTCCGCATAGGTGGCGGTGATCGTGTCTCCCACCTTGGGGTAGTATTCAGGATTGGGCAGATTACCGTAGTCATCTAAGGAAACCGCAATGGCAATAGCGTTATTGTTTGGCTCCAGCATAGGAGAAATATCTCCGTCGAACACTTGCAGCTTGTCAAACAGGCTGTTATCCAGAGCCTCGATTCTGGTATCTCCCATCACCATATCGCCCCGGTGCTCCATGCGGCTCATATGGCTGTCCAACTGCTCAGCACTTTCGTACCTTGCATAGTCCTGTCGCAGAGCATCCTCCGTCATCCACAGGTAGGCGGGTTTTCGCACAGCATATCCCGTGCCGGAAAGACTGGCCTTTGTGTTTGCGGAGATATCCTCTATTTGCTCCTGGGTGATAAATTCATCTGCACTCAAGTTATAACGAAAATAGTCGGGAGTGCTGACGATAAAATCGGCGCAGGTCATGGTGGATACATACTTCTCCATGCTGAAGCCGCCCACAAAGGCACACAGCGCATTGAACAGTGTCACCGACAGTGCCAGAGACACCACCACCAGCACCGTTTTTTTCTTGTTTCGTCCCAGATTGCAAAGGCCATCTGATGGAGCTTGGCTCCCCGGGTGCTGCGCTGTTTTTTCTTAGTCTGTATCGCATCCGTATATTTGGTAGCCTCTACCGGAGAGACCTTGGCTGCCATTTTTCCGGGCTTGGAACAGGACAAGAGCACCGTCAACAGGGCAAACAGCATAGAACCAAGGAAGATCACAGGCGATGTGCTGATGGTGGTGATGCCTGCATCCAACTGGGTGGAGCGCAAGACAACAGGAACCAAAACGGCGCCAATGCCGTAGCCCAGCAGCAGCCCCGCCGGAATACCGATCAGACAAAGCAGAAGTGCCTGCTGGCGAATGATGCGTTTGAGCTGCCGGGGCGTTGTGCCAATGGTTTTCAGAAGTCCGTAAAACCGGATATCTCCCGCAACAGAGATCTGGAAAATGTTATAGATGATAAGATACCCCGTGAAAATCACCAGCAGCAAAAAAGCCGCTATGGCGATCACAAGTTCCGGATCAAGCTGCGACTCCAGCTGGGATGAGGTATATCCCCAGTTGACGCCGATCCGGACGCTGTTGGGATCGGTATAGCTGTCCCATGTGTAGCCAAGATCGGTATCCACCTGCTCCATCTGCCCTTGAATGTTTGTGCCGGAGGCAGCATGACATTCAAATCGGTGCGGAAAGGCTGTAAACCTGTTTTCAATGCCTGCGCTTCGATGTCATCTGCGTAATCACGGCTGATGTTGATGTAATGAACAGGCATTAGTTCATCATAGTCCCAATAGCCCACCAGCGTAAAGGTATCTGTTACAGTAAAGGCGGTTTGATCCTTGTCCGTAATGGAATAGGAAACCGTGACCTCGGCGCCCAGCTCCGGCGTTACGCCAAGCAGCTGCAACGCTGCCGTATCCATGGCTACCTCTTTGCCGCTTTCGGGCATCCGTCCGGTAGTAGGGGTTGCATAGCTCCATTTAGTGCAGTTGGCATCCATGTAGCTGATCTCTGCCGGTATTTTGGCAAAGACCCCTCCGCAGTGATACCGATTACCTTCGTACCCCCGCAGCCTTCACCTTTGGGTGGGCAGCGATGCGTTCCGCCTGCTCGGGGGAAACATCCTTAAAGGTGCCATGCGCATAGCCGCCTACCTGCCGAAACTGGTAGGTTTCATAACTGGCGTTCAACGACAAGACAATGGTGAACATGGACGTAAATAGCAGCGTTGTCAGCGCAATGGCAAAAATAGCGATCAGATTGCGGCGGCGGTTCGCATAAAGAGATTTTAAGCTGAGCTTCCGAATACATTTTCTGTTTTTGACATTCATCGTAACCACCTCCCGTTAGCTCTGGGAGACGATCCGACCATCTTCGATACGGATAATGCGGTCTGCCATCTGCGCAATTTCTTCGTTGTGAGTGATCATTACGATTGTCTGGGCGAACTTTTGACTGGTGACTTTCAAAAGGCTCAATACATCCTGGCTGGTTTTGGAATCCAGATTGCCGGTGGGTTCATCTGCCAGAATGATAGCGGGTGCTGCCGCCAGCGCACGGGCAATGGCTACTCGCTGCTGTTGACCGCCGGAGAGCTGATTGGGCAGCGCATCCAGACGATCATCCAGCCCAAGTGTCTGTACAATCTGCTGTACGAAATCCTTATTGACCTTGCCACCGTCCAGCTCAATGGGTAGAACAATATTTTCATACACATTCAGCACCGGAACAAGATTATATGCTTGGAACACAAAGCCGATTTTCCTGCGGCGGAAGATGGTCAGCGCTTCCTCCTTCAGGGAGAAAATATCCTGTCCGTCCACCATAACCGTGCCGCTTGTAGGGCGATCCAGCCCGCCCAGCATGTGCAGCAGCGTGGATTTGCCGGAGCCGGATGTGCCGACAATTGCAACAAATTCGCCCTTCTTTACACTTAAATCAACTCCATCCAACGCATGAACTGCGTTATTGCCGGAGCCATAAATCTTTTTCAGGTTTTTTGCCTGTAAAACTTCCATAAATGAGTACCTCCATGAAAAAATCTGTATGTATGAAAGGAAATGATCCTTTGATACATACAGATTATCGCATAGGAATCTTTCCACATTCTTTCCGGCGGAAAATGAAATCTAACAGTTTTGATAGAATTGTTGTTATTTCGGCAGAAATATGGAAAACGTACTTCCTTTTCCCGGAACGGAAGCAATCTTGATATAACCGCCCTCGCCGGATATGATCTGTCGGGCAAGGTATAAGCCGATGCCGACCCCTTCTTGTTTCTGCACACTATTTGAGCGGTAAAAGCGAGCAAATATCTTCGCTTGCTCATTTTCCGGGATGCCTGAACCGGTATCCGATATATCGATCCTTGCAAACATTTCGTAACTTACGGCAGAAATCCTGATTGTGCCATGCTCTGTATATTTGATGGCATTGTCTACGATATTAGCCAGCGCTTCCGCTGTCCATTTGAAGTCGAATACAGCAAAAGCATCGGTATCCTGCATTTGCAAAGACAATCCTTTTTCAGAAGCCTTGGCAGTATATTGTTCTACCACACTTTCAAGCAGCGGCTGCAGCGCTGCTTGCTGAGGGGAGAGTGAAATGATCCCGTTTTCCAGTCTGGAAAGCTTTACGAGAGAATCGATCAGAAATCGCAGCTTTTCCGATTGTTTGTACAGCGCCTCCACATTTGCCTTCGCCGATGCAGGCAGAGTTTCCTCCATCAAAAGCTCGCTGTATAACAGCAGGTTTGCAATCGGCGTTTTCGTCTGGTGGGAGATGTCCGCAATCAAGGTTTTGATTTTGTCTTTTTCCTGCGCTACATTTCGAGAAGATGCTTCTGCGGCAGAAAGATAGTGTGCAAACTTTGTTTCCAATGCAGACAGCTGGCTTTCATCAAAATTGGTTTCAGAAAAGGAGCCGGTCATGGCAGCGTCCAGCATCCTTTCGATTTCTTCCATCGTTTTTCTGGTCTTTCTCCGCTCCCATAACACAACAGCTGCCGCCGCCAGAAAACACAGCAGTATGATCACAATGCCGGTTTTATTCATCTTTTGTCACCCAGCTATAACCGATCCCATAGACGGTTTTAATGTATTTCTGTGCGCCAAGCTTATCCCTCAGTCGCTTGATCGTAACGGACAAAGCATTTTCATCCACATATTCTGCGCCATCTGTCCAGATCCGGTCTACAAGGTCTCCACGGGTCATGGTTCGGCCTCGGTTTTCAACAAGCAGACGCAGTAATTTTTGTTCTGTTTTGCTCAATTCCACTTTTGAATCTCCCACATAAAAGGTCATGGCCTCAAAGTCAAAGTGAAATAGATCCATATGGAACGGCGCATTTTTATGGTTTGACGCTTGCTTTCGCAGTTGGGTATTCACCCTTGCCCGCAAAACCGAAAGAGAAAAGGGTTTGGTAATGTAATCATCAGCGCCCCGCTCCAGTCCGTCTACGATATCCAGATCGGTGTCATTGGCAGTCAGCAGAATAACAGGAATTCCGGGCAGGTTTTCCTTGACCTCCCGAAGCAGCTCAAGCCCACTGCCATCCGGCAGATTGACATCCAGCAGGATCAGGGATACACTCCCGCAAAGCAATTGTTCTCTTGCCGCTTTTAGATCATGGCAGGATATAATCTGACGGTCATCTGCTTTCAGCGCTTTGCATAAGCCTTGATTCAAACCGATATCATCTTCAATAATCAATAATTGCTCCATATATCTCACTCCTTCGTTACGCAAAAGCGATTGTCGTTTCCTTTGGTGGTTTCTCATCTTCACAGTTCAGAAGATAGGCAATTGCCTTATTCGCAAAGCAATTTGTTTTCATGGTATATAAGGATTGAAAAGTAGTACTGGACTTAGCACATAGCAAGCGCAAAACAATCCCCAAGGTGGCATGAGTTACCTTGGGAGTGCTGTTATTTATCGATCCAGAGAAATCAGCAACGCACAGGAGTCTAACATATCCAAATTCTTTCTTCGTTTGTGATGCGCATGCTTATGCCATTGCTCGATTATATGTCTAATTCTTAGGAGCAATGCTGCACTTTCAGCCAAAACGATGTGCAACAGCTCCTACTCGATTAACTGCTTTACGCTCCCGCATTCCTGTAGAGCAGGGGAGTACAGAATCTGATGCGGAGGCTGTTGGGGATTGCTGATCCGCTCAAACAGAAGGTCCACAGCGGCAGAACCCATTACCTGCGGTTCCTGATCCACGCTTGTCAGGTGCAGGTATCCCGGAAGAGTCTCGTTGACCGTATCGTTGCAGATCAAGCTGATGTCATCGGGTACGAAGATGCATGCCTGCCGGAACGCATCCTGCAGACCGGCGGCCATGGAACCATTTACACAGTAGATGGCCGTATATAGCTGTTCTCTTGGGAGAGCAGCTATATGTGTGCCAATCTCATAGCCGCTCTTGTAAGTCCTATCTCCGCGATATACACAATCACAGGGCAGGGCTGCATCGCGCATGGCATCCATATAACCGCGGCAGCGATTTTGGCAGGTAATGGAGCTCTCCGGGCCTGCTATATGGGCGATTTTGGTGTGCCCCTTTTGCTGCAGATAGGTCGTGGCCAGATACCCGCAGCGATAATTGTCAACGGTCACAACATCCAGATCCAAGGCCTTGAGATACCGGTTTACGAGGACTACGGGCAGCGGATAGTCCTGTAACAGAGAGATGAGGGCCGGGTTCTCCACCGCATTCAGGAGAAAAACGCCGCAATAGCCATTCCGATTGGCATATTGCAAAGCGTCCAGCTCCTGCACGCCATCGTAATCAGTAACGGAGATAAGCAGCCGCTTGCCTTTGGCCTGCAAGCTTTCATGAATGCCGTTCAAAAAAGCGACCGCGATAGGATTTGTCAGCTTACCGATAAGGGCGAGCGCCGTGTCGGAGTTCTGGACGAGAGAAGATTTACGCCGCGGGCGCTTCTGATACCCATACGCCTCGAGGTCGTGAAGAATCTTCTCTTTTGTAGCTGCAGAGACACTGCCGTCATCGTTGAGGACGCGCGAGATAGTCGCAGTGGATACACCGATCTTCTTGGAAAGCTCCGCCAGTGTCATAGGATAACTCCTCCCGATGCCGTGTATAAGATACATTGTTTCGTTATTCTCTAGTATAGGTGTGATTGCAGCGAATGTCAATTCTGAGTGGGTGTTTTGCCGAACACATTGCAGAAAAATGACAAATGGATGCCTTTGTAAAGACTATGTTATGTTACCGCTAAATCGAGGGAAATTCTATTGCAATATGGGGAAGAGGGTGATATTATACGGGCGAAGAAAGAAATTACAGCGGAACGCCGTTATGTAATTACATTTCTTCAATGAAATAGTGAGGCAAACACGATGACGAAGGCTATGCACAGGATACAGCGGAAGAATAAATTTCTTCCATATCTTTTGACTTTACCCTCCATGCTGCTGTTCAGCATGTTTACATTCTACCCTTTTTTAAAGACAGTCGCGCTGTCTTTCTTTCTTACGGATAAGCGCGGCAATCCTACAAAATGGGCCGGTATCTCAAACTGGGTACGAGTTCTCTCCAAAGAAACCTTTTGGAAGATCATTGCGATCACCTTGGAGATTGCAGGGATCAATCTGGTGTTCACCTTCGGTCTTGCAATTTTCTTTGCGCTTTTGTCCTCGCAGAAGAAAAAAGGCGGAAAGCTGTACCAGACGATGTATGCACTGCCGATGGCAATAGCTTCTTCTCCTGCAGCAGCGATCTTTCTGTTTATCTTTCGGCAGAAAAACGGTGTAATCAACAGCCTGTTGGGCGGCGCGAATATCGGCTGGACGACAGAGATGCCATACGCCATGTGGGCTGTCTGCATTATGACGATCTGGATGAATGTGGGTATCAGCTACGTTTTTTTGCTGGTTGGTTTCCGGGCTGTGCCGCAGGATCTGATCGAAAGTGCCTATCTGGACGGTGCCGGTGTTTGGGCAAGGATCTGGCATGTTATGCTGCCAATGGCATCCCCGCAGATATTCTTCGTTCTGTTCTTGAATATTGCGATCTCTTTCCGCAGCTTTGCACAGATCAAATTGCTGACCGGCGGTGGACCTGCCAATGCAACCAAGAACCTTATCTACTATATTTACGAAAATGCGATTATTAACGGAAGGTACGAAACAGCATGTGTACAAGCAATCTTTCTGTTCGGTCTGATCCTACTCTTTACAAGCCTGCAGTTCGCGCTCGAAAAAAGGTTCGTGCATTACCAGTGAGCACGGCAAGAACAAAAAAGCGTGCGGCAGAGGCAGCAGGCTTCACAGTAAAACTGGCTTTGGGGCTGGTCTTTATTTCGCCCCTGATTATCGGTCTGTTCTTCTCGTTCCAGACGGAGCAGGAGCTGATGTCCTACCGCTGCACTTGCTCCCACAGCATTTTACGCTGGAAAACTATCAGGCGGTCTTTGCCAAGGTTCCGCTGCTGCTCTACCTGAAGAACTCCGTCATCGTCTGTGTGATTGCTATATTAGCGCAGGTGATCTTCGCTACACTGGCAGCCTACGCATTTGCCTGCTTTGAATTTCCCTTCAAAAAGCTGTTGTTCTCTCTGGTGCTGGCAACCACAATGGTGCCCGGCGAGGTTGTCGTGGTAACGAACTACCTTACAATTCAGAACATGGGCCTTACCAACAGCTATGCAGGCTTGGTTCTGCCGTCCTCATTTCTGGTACTGCCATCTTTCTTATGCGGCAGTATTTTCTGGCGCTGCCCAAAGAGTATAAGGAGGCAGCAACGATCGACGGCTGCGGAGAAATCGGGTATCTGTTCCGCGTAGCGATGCCGCTGGCTGTTCCGACCTTTGCCTCACTGGCCATCTACCTGTTTGTGCAGATCTACAATCAATTCTTCTGGCCTCTTTTGGTCACGCACGAAAATGCGATGCGCACGATCCAAATAGGCATCGCCTTCCTCGTAACGGGTGATGTCATCAGCTTTGGTCAGATCCTCGCAGGTGCCATGATCGCAATACTGCCGTCGGTCCTTGTGTATATCCTTGGGCAGGATTACATCATTCAGGGCATGACGGCGGGCGGTATCAAAGGCTAAGTTCTTATTGCCGAAAGTACAGAACTGTACTTTTTAATATATCAATCGGGAAAGAATGTCGTAAGGAGTAAAACAAATGAAAGCAAAGCATCGAGTTCTGGCAGCTGGTATGGCTGCTGCAATGACCCTGTCCTTGGCTGCGTGTGGTGGTTCTGCTTCTACCGCAGAGCCTACGGCTAGTTCTACCGTAGAAGCAGCTGCACCGGAAGCAACTTCTGAAGCCGCCAGCGGCGATGTAACGGAAGTGACCTGGTGGACCTACTTTGGCGACAAGAATATCGGCTACCTGCAGAACATTATTGATGACTTCAACAACAGCCAGAACCAGTACCATGTGACCATCGTATATCAGGGCAACCAGATGGAGTGCAACGCCAAGCTGCAATCTACCGAGAAAGAAAATCTCCCGGCCATGTTCTCCGGCGCAGTGGAAGATGTCGCTATGTATGCAAATTCTGACTTCTGCGTCCCGCTGCAGAAATATGTGGATGCAGACACCGAGGGCTGGCAGGAGCTTGATGATACATGGGATGCACTGCGCAGCGCCTACTCTGACGGTCAGGGCAATCTGATCGGTTACCCATCGGCTACAGCTATCGAACATTTTCTACA
>ENA-OQCF01000113-OQCF01000113.1-human-gut-metagenome-genome-assembly--contig:-NODE-113-length-28587-cov-4.509768_pt1 | contig 28587 bp, 29 predicted proteins | sample MGYA00242756_ERZ504573 | MGnify/ENA primary metagenome ERZ504573 (study PRJEB26092, sample SAMD00036240) | human gut metagenome | host: Homo sapiens | study: EMG produced TPA metagenomics assembly of... | reverse complement strand
CAGAAAGCCATACCGCAAAATTGACCGAATACAGTAGCAATTGCCGCACCGAGAACACCCATTTCAGGAAAATTCCTATACCGAAAATCAGGAGCGGGTCAAAAATAATATTTACAATTGCACCGAAAAGCTGGGATAACATCGGGAATATCATATTGCCTGTTGCCTGAAGCGTTTTTTTCAACCATAATCTGTACAATTGAAAAGAACGAGAAGCAAAGTACAACCGTCAGATACTGGATTCCGTAATTTAGAATAGCCTCATTCTGCGTGTACATTGCCATAAACGGGCGAACTGCAAAAAGTCCGAGCAATAAAAATATTACATAATTAAAAATACAGGTTACAAGGCCGTGAGTTGCTCCGTCGTTTGCCTGAACAAAATTTTTCTCACCTAATTTTCTTGAAACAAACGAGTTTACACCGACTGCCGTACCGACTGCAAACGCAATCAAAAGCATTTGCAGAGGATAAGCAAGCGAAGTTGCGGTCAGTCCGTCTGCGTCATAGTTGCCGATAAAAATACTGTCAACAACATTATACATTGCCTGAATTGTCATTGAAAAAATTGCAGGCAGACTCATTGTCAGAATGAGCCTTGTCATTGGCATAGTTCCCATTTTATTTTCATGGGGCTTTACTGAATTTTCCATATTTCCCATACTGATTCCTTCCTTATTCGCATACATATACTTAGTTGATCTTTCGTATCTTCCTGTAAATCCAAAATGCAACAAGCATTACAGCCGTACCGAGCAACACACCGAAAAAGTCAATCCACATATCGCTCACCTGTCCCGATCTTCCCTCAACCCCAAGTTGGATTGTTTCATCAATAAAACAGGTAAACAGTCCGATAGAAACGGTGTAAGGTATGAATTTTATCGGTTTGATTCTGTCAAATGAATAGGAACATGAACAGAGCAATGCTCCAAGAACGGTATATTCCGTAAAATGAGCAAGCTTTCTGATTATGTGGTCCGAAAGATTCGGCTCAATTCCGAATAATTTTAAAATTACTGTGACAAAATCAAGGACGCTTTCACTCTCTTGTGCCGACTCAACTGACGGCATTGAAGAATGAATAAACGCAAATGCAATCACTGACGCGGTCAAAACAAACATAATTATTCTGAATCGCATTGAACAGGAATTCGTTTTCATCAAATCACTCCACAATATATTTTACAGATTATTCAGTCAATGTCAACTTTTGAATAATTATTTATCATAATGTATAAATAAATCAAATTTTAAGGCTTTATTATGGAAGATTTTATCTTGCTCAAATATTGAAAAAAACTTTTAAATCTGTTATACTTATCAGGTATTGGCAAAATATAATTTCTAAGGAGCAAATATGTGGTATTTAATAGTATTTTTTATTTCAATGGTTCCGATAGTAGAAATCAGAGGTGCTGTGCCTGTTGCGGTTGCAAATGACTTAAATCTTTTTTGGACATATGTAGTCTGCATTTTAGGCAATATGCTCCCTGTTCCGATTATCTACCTCTTTGCAAGAAAGGTTCTTGTTTGGGGTTCTGATAAGAAGTTTATCGGCAGATTCTTTTCTTTCTGTCTTGAAAAAGGCGAAAAAGGCGGCAAAAAACTTGAGGCAAAAGCAGGCAACGGAATGTTTGTTGCACTTATGCTTTTCGTAGGCATCCCTCTTCCCGGCACAGGCGCATGGACGGGAACACTTGCGGCAAGTATTCTTGACCTCGGATTTAAGAAAAGCGTTATAGCCGTTATGTGCGGTGTTGTTATCGCAGGTATTATAATGGGTATCGGTTCGGTACTTGTTGCAAACGGAATCAACTTTATTTTTGCTCCGTAAATAATTTTGGGCAGCACATCGCTGCCCTTATTTTTTGGTGAATTTATAAAATGGAAAAGAAAAATATATATGACGCAATTATAATCGGCGGCGGTGCATCGGGACTTATGTGTGCAATCACAGCAAGGAAACATGACCGTTCAAAAGAAAATTGCAATAATCGAAAAAAATGACAGATTAGGCAAAAAGCTGATGTCAACAGGCAACGGCAGATGTAATCTGACAAATCACTGTATATCTCCCGATAAATATGTCGGTTCTTTCAAAAAGCAGAGTAAAAAAATTTTTGAAAGATTCAGCGGTGATGAGATGGCGAATATTTTTAAAAACTTAGGTCTTTTAAGTTTTTGCGATAACGAGGGCAGATATTACCCGATAAGCAAGCACGCCGCATCTGTGCTGGATGTTCTGCGATTACAGGTTGAAACACTTGGAATAGATGTTTTCACAAAACAGAATGTCAATTTTAATAAAAAAAGTTTCAAACGGTTTTAAAATTTCGTCTGATGACAGCAAGAAAAAGTACGATTTCATATGTAACAAGCTTGTGATTGCAAACGGTTCAAAAGCCGCACCTAAGCTTGGCGGAAACGCAAGTGCAATTGATTATCTTAAAAATTTCGGTCATAAGGTTGTTTCGTTCTCCCCTGCTTTATGCCCTGTTAAGGTTAAAAGCGATATTCTGAAAATATTAAAAGGTCTGAGAGTTACGGGCAAGGCACAGTTATACGGTGAACACGGTCGATTAATCAAGGAAGAAACAGGCGAAATTCAATTTACCGAGAATTCGCTGTCGGGAATTTGCGTGTTCAATCTTTCATTGTTTGCTAAACAAAACGACAAAATAGTGCTTGATTTATTGCCCGATTATTCGGAAAATGAGCTGATTAAAATAATCAGACAACATATATCATTGTTTTCTGATTTGCCGTGTGAACAGCTTTTGACAGGGATTTTTCAGAAGAGAATCGGACAGGCAATTCTGAAAATCAGCCGAGTTGATTTGTCAAAGATTTGTTCCAAGCTTTCAAAAGACGAAGTATCAGGAATTTGCAAAACAATAAAATCGATGTCATTTACAGTAAGCGGAAAAGAAGATTTCTCACACGCACAATGTGCTTTGGGCGGTGTTTTGGGGAAAGAGATTGACGAAAACACTATGATGAGTAAAATTGTAAAAAATCTTTTTATATGTGGTGAGGCAATTGACCTTTGCGGTGAATGCGGAGGATTTAACCTTCATTTTGCATTTGCCGGAGGAATTATTGCAGGAGAAAATTTATGATCAGAGTGAACAATATACATTTAAGCCTTGACTACGACGATAAATCGGTTAGCAAGGCAGTTGCCCAACAGCTGAGGATTGAAGAAAAATCCATAAAAAGCTGTAAGATTTTTTCGCAGATCGGTTGATGCAAGAAAAAAGGATAATATCTACTTTCTTACAACTGTTGACGCTGAACTTAATATCAACGAGGATAAAGTCTGCAAAAAGTGCGGTAACGCTCAAATTGCGAGAAAGTATGAATATAATCAGATGAAATTCGGCAATGCGCCCTCCCCCATTGTTGTCGGAGCAGGTCCGGCTGGATTGTTTGCAGCACTTATTCTGGCAAGAAGCGGTGCAAATCCAATTCTTATTGAAAGAGGTCGTGATGTTGACAGGCGAACTGCCGATGTGAACAGGTTCTGGACAAGCGGTCAGCTTGACACAACTTCAAATGTTCAGTTTGGCGAAGGCGGCGCGGGAACATTTTCTGACGGAAAACTGAATTCAGGTACAAAAGATATAAGACAACGCAAGGTGCTTGAAGAATTTGTAAGCCACGGCGCACCTGATGAAATTCTCTATAACGCAAAACCGCATATCGGAACGGATATGCTAAAAGGAACAATAAAAAATATCCGCAACGAAATTATTGAACTCGGCGGAAGGGTTATGTTTGAAACAAAGCTTGTTTCAATGGCTTTTAGTGATAACAAGCTGAAATCTATAACCGTTGAAACAGCTAACGGCAATGAAATTATAGAAACAGACAATGTTATTCTTGCAATAGGTCACAGTGCAAGGGATACTTTTGAGATGCTTTATGATTTAAAGTTGCCGATTGAGGCAAAGCCTTTCTCGGTAGGAGCAAGAATTGAACATCTTCGTCAAAAAGTTGATAAGGCACAATACGGCAGGTTTGCGAGCAATAAAAAACTCGGTTCGGCAAATTATAAGCTGAGTACGCACCTTGATAACGGACGGGGTGTGTATACATTTTGTATGTGTCCCGGCGGCAAGGTCGTCAATGCATCAAGCGAAGAAAACAGACTTTGCACCAACGGTATGAGTGAATTTGCACGAAATGCCGAAAATTCAAATTCAGCGTTGCTTGTAGGAATAAACCCGGATGATTATGAATCCGACCATCCGCTTGCCGGAATGTATTTACAGAGAAAGCTTGAATCAAAAGCATTCGTTGCCGGCGGTGAAAATTATAATGCACCCATACAAAGAGTTGACGATTTTCTTAATAACAGGAAATCCACACATCTCGGTGATGTAAAGCCAAGTATCGGTCCGAATTATGAATTTTCAAATCTGAACGAGATTTTGCCTGAATATGTCTGCACTTCTATGGCTCAGGGCATTGTGAAAATGGGCAGAATGTTACACGGATTTGATGACGGTGACGCTGTTTTGACTGGCGTTGAGAGCAGAAGCTCTTCCCCCGTCAGAATAATGAGAAAGACAGATACGCTCGAAAGTGTACTTATTGAAGGACTGTATCCGTGCGGTGAAGGTGCAGGCTATGCAGGCGGAATTATCTCCGCCGCAGTTGATGGCATTAAATGTGCCGAAAAAATTATAGAAAAATCGAATAAAAATTGAATAGATAATTAATGCTGTTTATCACCATACGGTGATGCAAATATTATTCAAGGAGTTTTTGGTATGAAAATTCTAATCACAGGCGGAACAACATTTGTAAGCAGATATGCAGCCGAGCATTTTGTGAGTAAAGGCGAGGAAGTTTTTGTTCTAAACAGAAACAGCAGACCTCAATCACAAGGTGTGCATCTGATTAATTGCGACAGATTGAATCTTGGCAACAAGTTTGCTAACGAACACTTTGATTTAATTCTTGATATCACAGCGTACACTGATGAGCATATAAAGGCTCTTTTAAAGTCAGGTATTTCGTTTGATGATTACATTTTCATCAGTTCAAGTGCGGTTTATCCCGAAACTAATCCCCAGCCGTTTGCCGAAAATCAAACTTGCGGTAAAAATTCTGTCTGGGGCGATTACGGAATTAACAAACTCAATGCAGAAAAATACTTACTTGATACTGTCCAAAATGCGTATATTCTTCGTCCGCCGTATTTTTACGGTATGTATGAAAATTTGTACAGAGAAGCATTTCCCTTTGATTGTGCTATTCTAGACAGAAAATTTTACATTCCTGAAAACGGAGATATGAAATTGCAATTTTTCAATGTGTCAGACCTTTGTAAATTTATTGAGATAATAATAGAAAAGCACCCAAGTAATCATATTTTTAATGTTGGAAACAAAGAAACCGTTACAATAAAAGAATGGGTTGAGCTTTGCTACAAAGTGGCAGGCAGAGAAGTTGAATTTGTAAGCGTGTCGAAAGATATTCCGCAAAGAGATTATTTTTGCTTCTACGATTACGAATATGTGCTTGATGTAACAAAACAAAATGAATTAATGCCAAATACAGTATCTTTGTATGATGGATTGAAAGAAGAATTTGAATGGTATAAAAATCACCAAGACAGCATTTATAATCGCAAACCGTACATAGAATATATAGATACAAAATTAAAGTAATAAGTAAAAAATTAACAAAAGCAATGTTTCCGAACAAATGGAAACATTGCTTTTTTACCCTCATTACGAAAAAATGTGGGATAGTCAAAAGATGACTTCTTCTTCACCTTGATTCGCTATCTTTCTATTTCTTCTGTCCGTTCACCATCCCACAAAAAATCGTGATGAACCGTTTATTTTGTATTTTGATTTAAACAAATAAAAGTACCGCCCCGACAGTAAAAATCAAAACAGCAAAATGCGCTTGATTGTGCGGGGCGGCTCTTAGATAAACTTGTTAAATTTTACTTGGAGTATTTACTCCACTGTCCGTTTGAGTAAATCATATTTACATCGGGGATTTTTAAGTCACCTGTCTGTGCTGAACCGTTATTGAATATAGCATATTCTGCACCATTCGGAAGTTCAAATCTGTATGTGTTATTACCTATACTTTCCATAGCCTTGCCGGGCCAGCTCATATAAGTCGAATCTTTTGAACTCCATACATAGACATTTACTGTTGACCAGTTTTCCGTATTATTGAAATAAACATAATTCTTCGTCTGAATTGAAGTCGGTTCGGTTGTTGGCTCTGTGACATTTGTTGTAGGCTGGGCGGGTGCAACATTTTCTGTGTAAGTACCGCAGTATGAGTCTTCACCAATAAGCTTAACGACATAAGCCTGAATCATAGTTGCGTCTTTTACAGAAATAACAGAATCCTTGTTTACATCTGCCGCAATGAGAGCCTCATCGCTTAAAGTCGATATGTGAACAATGTATCTTTGAACCTCTGTTGAATCACTGACTGTAATTGTTCCGTTTAAATCAACATCACCGATAAGAATTCTGTTTGAAGGCTCTGTTACCGGCTGAGTTGTAGACGGCTGTGTTGTAGCAGGCTGTGTTGTAGCAGGCTGTGATGTGGTAGGCTGAGTTGTGGTAGGCTGAGTTGCGATTGTAGTAGGACGGACTGTCGTTGAAGGAGCTGTTGTCGGCTGAGTGGGTTTTACAGTTGAATAGTTCTGCCAAGAACCGTTGCTGTAAATTTTATTACCGTCTGCAATCCTGAGGTCATCTGTCTGACTGTCACCGTTGTTGAAAATTACATATTTTGCACCGTCAGGCACTTCAATATCAAAAATATTATTACCCTTGTCGGTCATTTTCTTGCCCGGCCACGATGTCATTTCTTTATTATCATCACTCCAGAAATATGCATTGACCTTAGACCACTTGGTTGATGAGTTATCATAAGCAACAACCTTTACGGCATTCGGGTCTACCTTTGTGTATGTATATGTTTCCGGATCGGATGTTGTCTTGCCGTCGCTTGCTTTTACTGTTACTGTGGTTACAGTATCGTAAGCAAGGTTAGTACCGATTGTAATTTTCTGACCGTTTGTGTAGTTTACAAATGCACCGTCATCAATTGAATACTGAGCATTTTTTGCATTCTTGCAATTGAGCGTAAGTGTGAGCTCATCTGTATTGTAGTTTGTTGAACCCGGAGTTACTGACGCTGAAGGTCCTTCGGGTTCGGCATCATAGACTACTGCAATACCTGATGAACCTATTGTACCTGAAATGGTGCTTGATGTAATTGTAAATGTATTGCCTGAAACAGCATCTGTGTATGTACCCGGTTTTGCGTAACCGCCGCCGTTTTCTACCGATACCTCGCCGCTTCCGCTGCCTTTTACGATAACAGCACCGCCGTCTTTACGGGTAATTACAGAACAACCGTCTGACACGGTGTAGTAATCAGCTTTGCCGTCCATTGCATTATGGAACTTATTGATTTGGGCAACCTCACTGCTGGTGTAATGAGTTGAGCCTTTTTCTCCCATTTTGATACTTTCTTTGTTGGTTGAAGAAGGACGTGAAAAATAAAGAGCAGTAACTTTATTACGGCTTGCCGCAACCGCATAGGCACGGTCAATAACATTCTGACTCATTTCATTTGAAAAGCCCCAGTCTTTGTTGTTTGACCATGTATCATGGCTTTCACCCCAATAAAGAAGCTTATCGTTTGAAATGCCTTTTTCACTCCAGTTTCCGCTTGAAGTAGGAGCTTTGCCCGAATTAAACGAATCACGGAGTTCTTTACCGTAGTTACTGTCTGTGACAGAAATATAATCGGTATACTCTTTCATAATGTCTTCATTGCCTGTCGAACGGTCATCGGGACCACCGAGAATTTCGCCGTAGTTATAAAGACCGTACTGTGTTACCGATTTCCAGAAATCGTCGCCCTCGCTCGGGACGCCAATGTGTTTTGCGGCGTCCCAACGAAGTCCGTCAACGCCTACCGACTTGAGTTCCTGAACATAGTTGCAGACTTTTTGCTGAACATATGGATTTTCGGTTGCAATGTCCGGCATACCAATCGAGCCGTGTGTTACCTGCCAACGGTTTTTCCAGTCAATACCTCCGCCGAAGGTATGCCAATACTCGGATGGCTTTAAATCGTTGTCTATGTTGTTGTGATCGCCTCTCAAATGGTTAGCGACAACATCGACAATAACCTTAATTCCGTACTTTTCTGCTTCATCACAAAGCGACTGAAGTTCAGCCTTTGTGCCGATACCATTTGTTCCGATACTGAATGAAATTGGCTGATATAACCAATACCAAGTACCTGTTCCGTTTGGCTGTGCCGGAGAAGTCTGTATACTTGTAAATCCTGCCTTTGCAATTTTAGGCAATTCAGCCTTAATATCGTTATAAGTCCAGTCAAAACAATGCAAAATTACACCGTCCTGAATGTTATCTTTGAGCTTGTACTTATTAGTCGATACGGATGACGAGCTTTCTGCCGCCTGCACACCGAATGAACCGGAAACGAAGGCAGATAAGCTTGCCGACAGAATGCTCACGCTCAATATTGCGCTGAGTATTTTTGATTTTGTTTTCAAATTTTTACACACCTTTCACATTAATTTCAAAACTCTGCAATGTGTCGAATCAATCGACTGAAACTAATCAATTTAAATCAATTTCGATAGATTTCAGCATAAAGCAAAGTACAATAAACAGCAGCGTAAATGCAATGCTTTTTTAAATTAATTGCATATGTGCATAATATTTGTACAAATTGCTATGATTCAACAATAATATTAAAGCACCCACAAAAGGTGCCTTAATATGCGACTGTGTCTGTAAGCCGGGTTTTGTCGTGAACAGCCATCTATCTTGGCAGACCGTTACCGAATCTGCTCAATGCCACCTCCTAAGGACACGCCGAGCAAGCGTATAATGTCCTACCACGGTGTTGCTTCAAATAGGGTTTACACGGCAGAGCAGTCTCCTGCCCTCCGGTGAGCTCTTACCTCACCTTTCCATCCTTACCATAATAATGGCGGTAATTTTCTGTTGCACTATCCCTGGAGTCGCCTCCGGCGGCCGTTAGCCGTTATTATTGCTCTGTGAAGCCCGGACTTTCCTCGCACAGTACCTTTCGGCAGCTGCTCGCAGCTGTTCAACACACTCGCACATTTATTTTATACCTTTTTTGTACAAAAGTCAAATGAATTTTGTGATTTTTACTTGATATAACGGCTTTTTAGGGGTATAATGAAAGGGAAATTATTATAAGGAGTTACCGATATGGATATCAGAAAAGAATCACTCAAAAAACACTATGAGTGGAACGGTAAGATTGAAGTTGTTTCAAGAGTTCCGATTAACTCGGCTGAAGACCTCTCTCTTGCCTATACTCCGGGTGTTGCAGAACCGTGTCTTGAAATTCAGAAGGACTATGACAAGTCTTTTGAACTCACAAGAAGAAACAACCTTGTTGCCGTTGTAACCGACGGTACAGCTGTTCTCGGTCTTGGTGACATAGGTCCTGAGGCAGGTATGCCTGTTATGGAGGGCAAATGTGCGCTTTTTAAGGAATTCGGCGATGTTGACGCATTTCCTATTTGCGTAAGAAGTAAGGATGTTGACGAAATTGTAAACGCAATTTACCTTATCAGCGGTTCATTCGGCGGAATCAACCTTGAGGATATTGCCGCTCCGAGATGCTTTGAAATTGAAAAGAAACTCAAAGAAAAGTGCGATATTCCGATTTTCCACGATGACCAGCACGGTACTGCCGTTATTGTTGCAGCAGGTCTTATCAACTCGCTCAAGCTTGTTCACAAGAAGCTTGACGAAATCAAAGTTGTTATGAACGGTGCAGGTGCGGCAGGTATTGCAATTGCAAAACACCTTCTCAATATGGGTGTAAAGGACATTACGCTTTGCGACAGTAAGGGTATTATCTGCAAGGGTGATCCGAGACTTAACGCTGTTAAACAGGAAATGGCTGAAATTACTAACCTTTCTCACATTGAGGGTTCGCTTGCAGATGCAATGAAGGGTGCTGATGTATTCCTCGGAATTTCTGCCGCAGGTTGCGTAAGCGAAGAAATGGTTAAGTCAATGGCTAAGGATCCTATTCTTTTTGCTATGGCTAATCCGACTCCCGAGATTATGCCTGACATTGCTAAAAAGGCAGGTGCGGCTGTTGTAGGTACAGGCAGAAGTGACTTTCCTAACCAGATTAATAATGTACTTGCTTTTCCGGGTATTTTCAGAGGTGCTCTCGACTGCCGTGCAAGCGATATTAACGAAGAAATGAAAGTTGCCGCATCTTTTGCAATTGCTTCACTCGTGAGCGATGAAGAGCTTAATGCAGATTATATTCTTCCCGAGGCATTTGACAAGAGAATCGGCAAAACTGTTGCTGAGGCTGTTAAGAAGGCTGCAATTGAATCAGGCGTTGCAAGAATCTGATAAGATTTGCAAATAAATATTTTAAGAGAAAGAAAAAGAGGAAAACAATGAAAAAGACAGTTACTTTATTGGTACTGATTTCAATGCTGTTCTCAACTGTCTTTCTGTTCACGGGATGCGGTGATTCATCGGTTAAGGAAATCAAGACTGCCGATGATATCAAGGGAGCTCCGTAGGTGTTCAGACAGGTACAACAGGCGATACTTTTGTATCTGACTATGAGGCTGACGGCACCAAGGTTATGCGTTACAGCAAGGGTGCCGACGCTATCGTAGCTCTTACACAGAATAAAATCGACTGTGTTGTAATTGACAGTGAACCGGCAAAGGAATTTGTAAAAGCAAATGCAGGACTAAAAATTCTTGATGAACCTTTTGCGGAAGAGCAGTATGCAATCTGCATTTCAAAGGAAAATCATGAACTCACCGAAAAAATCGACAAGGCTCTTGCAGAGCTTAAAGACGAGGGAGTTCTTGATAAAATCAAAAGCTACTACATAGAGGGTAATACTGATACCGTACCCTATGAATCACCTAAGGATATCAAGTATGACGGTGAACTTCATATGGCTACGAACGCTGCTTTTCCACCGTATGAATATGTTGAAGGCGGTAAAATTGTCGGTCTTGATCCGATGATGGCTACAGCAATCTGTGACAAGCTCGGTAAAAAACTTGTTATTGATGATATGGAATTTGATTCTGTTATCACTGCTGTTCAGACCGGCAAAGACGATTTCGGTATGGCTGGTATGACCGACACACCGGAAAGAAGAAAAAATATCGACTTTTCAACTTCATATGCAAACACAACTCAGGTTATTATCGTAAACGACAGTGCATCTGGCAGTTTGTTCGGCAATCTCGGTGAAAGCTTTAAAAACACATTCATCACAGATAACAGATGGCAGCAGCTTTTAAGCGGTTTGCTTGTAACCCTTGAAATCACATTGTTTGCAGGTATTATCGGTGTTATTATCGGTTTTGTCATTGCTCTTGTAAGAGCTACTCACGATATTCAGCTTGACAAGAGAAAATGCAGGAGCTTCGGTGATTGTGTTCTGAAATTCTTTAATGCGATTTGCAACATCTACATTACTGTTATCAGAGGCACACCTGTTGTAGTTCAGTTGATGATTATGTATTACATTATTCTTGCATCTGTAAGAAACGGTATCTTTGCCGCAATCATTGCATTTGGTATGAACTCTGCCGCTTATGTTGCAGAAATTGTTCGTTCGGGCATTATGGCTGTTGACATCGGTCAGACTGAGGCAAGCCGTTCACTCGGTTTTAACAACAGACAGACAATGACAATGGTCGTTCTTCCGCAGGCAATTAAAAATGTTCTTCCTGCACTCGGCAATGAAATTATTACACTTCTCAAAGAAACTTCGGTTGCAGGTTATGTTGCACTTGCAGATATCACATATATTGGTAATATGATTCGTTCAAGAACTTACGAGGCATTCTTCCCGCTTATTACGGTTGCATTGATTTACCTTGTAATTGTACTTGTGCTTTCGTACATCCTCAGAAGATTTGAAAGGAGATTGAAAAAGAGTGAAAGATAACGCATTAATCTCCGTAAGAGGACTTGAAAAATCATTCGGTAAGGATATTCAGGTTCTTAAAGGTATTGATATTGACATTTTCAAAGGCGATGTAGTTGTTGTTCTCGGTCCTTCAGGCTCGGGTAAATCAACTTTTCTCCGTTGCCTTAACAGACTTGAAGAACCGACAGGCGGTCACATTTTCTTTGAGGGTACCGATATTACGGATCCAAAGGTTAATATAAATGTTCACCGTCAAAAAATGGGAATGGTGTTCCAGCAGTTTAACCTTTTCCCCCACAAGACTGTTATTGACAACCTTGCAATGGCTCCTGTCAAGCTCCTTGGCAAGAGCAAAGATGAGGCTAAAAAAGACGCTATGGATCTTTTGGAGCGTGTAGGACTTGCCGAAAAGGCAAACGCATATCCGAACCAGCTTTCAGGCGGTCAGAAACAGCGTATTGCAATTGTAAGAGCGCTTGCTATGAATCCCGATGTTCTCCTTTTTGACGAGCCGACATCTGCACTTGACCCCGAAATGGTCGGCGAAGTTCTTGATGTTATGAAAGAGCTTGCCAAGGCAGGTATGACAATGGTTGTTGTTACTCACGAAATCGGCTTTGCAAAGGAAGTTGCAACCGATGTTGTATTTATTGACGACGGTGTTATCAAAGAAAAGAACAATCCGCAGGAGTTCTTCAATAATCCGCAGGACGACCGTTTAAAGGAATTTTTATCAAAGGTTCTTTAATTTAAAACAAAAATCAGAGGATTTCAGTGAAAACTGAAATCCTCTTTTTTAATTACTTATTTATTTGATTACCGTAAATATATTCTTTGGCTTTTGATATGAGTATTGATTTTTTGTTTGGAACATTTACATCTACCACAAGCATTAGCAGATAATTGAGAATATTTCCGACATCTCTTCCCTCTCTTACGCCAAGGTTTAAAACATCTTTGCCGTTGACATCAAGCTGACTCAGCTTGAAACATTCGTTATCTTTGATTATTTCATTAAGATGTGTTTTAGCCTTTTTAAGATATCCGAACTTTTCTTCTCGCTGATATTCAGACTGGGCAGATATATCGGCGTATTCGACCTCTAACAACTGCTTTGTAAGGTCTGTACCGAGTACATTCATAACCTTTTTCATAAGCTTTTTACTGCCGTTAAAACGGACATCATGATATTCAATAAGCAGAAGAGTTTTGTTAATAAAATCAGACGGTAATCTTAGTCTGTGCAGAATTCTGTCTGCAATTTTTTTACTTTCAAGCTGATGTCCCTGAAAATGCGATTGACCGCTGTTGTCGGTGGTTTTGACAGAAGGCTTGCCGATGTCATGCAGGAGCATTGTCATACGAAGTATGGGATTCGGTTCAATTGTGCCGAGTGCAGTCAGGGTATGTTGCCACAAATCATACGAATGATGAATGTTGTTCTGATTGAAATTGAACATAACGGTAATTTCAGGGATAATAACAGCAATTGTTTCTCGATAAGCGTCAAGAATTTTTACGGCATTCTTACCGCAGATGAGCTTTAAAAATTCCGAAATCACACGCTCTGTTGCAATGTTTTTCAGCAAGTCTGCATTTTTAAATATAGACTTTGATGTGTTCTCTTCAATTGAAAATCCGTAAACAGAGGCAAAGCGTAATGCCCGCAAGATTCGCAGAGCATCCTCGTTAAAGCGTGTATCGGGATTTCCGACACAACGGATAATTTTATCTTTAAGGTCATTTTTACCGCCGTATGGATCGACAAGACCGTATTCAGCGTTATATGCCATTGCATTTACCGTAAAGTCACGGCGTTGCAAATCTTCGTTTATGTTTCGTGTAAAGCTTACGCTGTCCGGATGTCGGTTATCGGAATAATCGCCGTCAATACGGTAGGTTGTGATTTCATAGACTTCACCGCCGCATACAACGGAAATTGTGCCATGTTTGATACCTGTATCAAAAGTATGATAAGCCTCAAAGCATTTTTTTGTCTGCTCGGGCAAAGCATTTGTGCAAATATCTGTATCATGCGGAGTCAATCCGAGAAGATAATCACGAACACAACCGCCCACTATAAAAGCCTCATAGCCTTGATTATTCATTTGTCTGATTAATTTTTCAGCGTTTTTGTTTATTTGCATTTCTTTTTGCAGTCAGTTTAAGATGACTTTCCTTTTTGAATTTTTCTATATAGTGCTGTGCTATATTGTAGAATATATTAAATACAACAAATGTGCCTACAGCAAAGATTACAAGCAATATGATGTTTTCAAATGTAAGCGGTGCAAGTGAGAACAATCCGCCGAAGAAGATTGAACCGATTATTATTCCTGCGGAACATCCGATGACCATAACGGCTCTGAGCGGATTGAACGGGATTGATAATCTGATTACAAGCAGCATACATGAAAATGCAGTAAGATATACGCAGAGAGTTGAAAACTGTGCCTGCGGCATATCTGTCATATACTTTAAAATTGCGAGTAATATTGTATCTGCCGAAATACAAAAAGCTGTTGGGAGTGATCTTGCTATTATATTTACGGTGAAATTACCTTTTACTATATCTTTATTCGGTTGAAGTGCAAGAACAAATGATGGCAATCCAACCGTTAATGCACCGACAAGCGTAAGCTGTATCGGTTCAAAGGGATATCCTGTGCGGAAGAATATGAAGAAAATTGAGAGGATAACCGAATAAATCGTCTTTACAAGATAGAGTGCAGAGCTTCGTTCAAGGTTATTGATTGTTCGTCTGCCCTCTGCCACAACGCTCGGCATTGCGCCAAAGTCATTATTGACAAGTACAAGCTGTGACACATTTCGTGCGGCATCACTGCCCGACGCCATAGCTACGGAGCAATCCGCCTCTTTGAGTGCGAGAACATCATTTACGCCGTCACCTGTCATAGCAACCGAATGTCCGTGCTTTTTAAGGGCAACCACAAGCTTTTTCTTTTGAGCCGGAGTTACTCTGCCAAACACATTACAACGCTCTGCCGCATCTTCAAGCTCTTTATCTGTTGTTACGGTTGACATATCGATTGCATTTTCTGCACCCTCAATTCCTGTGTCAAGCGCAATATTTTTAACAGTTTTAACGCTGTCGCCTGAAATGACCTTTAAGGTGACCCCTTGTTCCTTAAAATATTTTACCGTTTTATTTACATTATCACGAAGTTTATCCTTGATAAGAATGAGTGCAAGCGGTTTTAAATCATCAGGCAATGAGTCTTTATCCGGTTCACTATCGCTTTCGGCAAGAACAAGGATTCTGACGGTTTGATTTATCTTTTCAATCTCAGAATATACCTCGGAATACTTTTCTCTGCTTTTTAGAATACATTCAGTCGCACCGACTATGTAGCTCTTGCCGTTTTCAAATGTACCGCCCGACCATTTTGTTTCGGACGAAAATCGCAGAATTTACTGCACTCATACGGTGAAACGGAATCCGAATAGTCACGCAGTGCATACAAAGTTGCATTCAGTTCATCAGACGCTTTTACAATTGAAGAAAGCGCTTTCTTGATTTTATTTTCATCAGACCCAAACGGAATAACACCTGTTACTGTCATTTCGTCTGTTGTAAGCGTTCCCGTTTTATCAAGACAAAGCACATCAACTCTTGCAAGTGTTTCAATACAATACATCTCTTGTACAAGCACCTTTTTGGATGAAAGCCTGATAATTGATACTGCGAGAACAGAACTTGTAAGAAGTATCATTCCCTTTGGAATCATACCGACAAGGGACGCAACAGTGCTGATTACAGCAGACTGCAATGTTGCATCGGGCAAGGTAAATTGTCGAATAAAAAATGCAATGCCGATTGGGAAGAGTACAAATGTACAGATTTTGATTATGAAATTGAATGACTCCATAATCTGAGAATTTACTTTTTTAATATATTTGGCTTCGTTATTTATCTTTGCGGCATAGCAATCGGCTCCGACCTTTACAGCCTGAGCATAGCATTTTCCTGCCGCAATAAAACTGCCTGAAAGAAGTTCATCTCCGACATTTTTTTCAATGAGATTTGATTCTCCTGTAAGCAAACTTTCGTTGACTCTGCAGTTGCCGTCGCATACAATGCAGTCGGCAGGAATCTGGCTTCCTCTTGAAAGCACAAGAATATCGTCAAGAACAATCTCATCTTTACTTATTTCTGCAATTTTACCGTTTCTGAGAACATTGATTTTTTTCTCAGACAAAATAGTCAGCTTGTCAACGCTTATTTTGGAACGAATTTCCTGAACTATACCTATAATTATATTTGCGATAACAACACCGATAAAAAGCATATTCTTGTGTGAACCCACAAAAATCAACGCCGCAAGCAAAATTACATTTATAAGATTGAAAAGCGTAAGAATGTTATCACAAAATATTCTTTTGATTGATTTGGTTTTAATATTAGTTGAAATATTTACCTTTCCTTCATCTATACGCTTTTGAACTTCGGAATCGGTAAGACCGACAAGGTTAGAATTTATGTTTTCCATATATACCTCATAATAAGAAAATGATATAATTTCAGAAAATAATTTACAATGCACGGCTGTTTATCGCCTTTTCAGAAAATTCTCTGCCAGTAACATTTTTAATATTTTCATCAACGCACTAATCTATATTATAAATGCAAATCATAATAAAGGCAACGGAAAGAAGGTGAATTTTTTGCGAAAATTTAAAGAAATTATATCAGTTGCCTGATTTTCACATTATTATTTACTTTATCGACTTTTTCGCCTTATGCCGCTGATGATAAAAATGAGGTTTATATTGGCGGTGAGGCTTTCGGAGTAAAATTTTATGCTAACGGAGCAATGATAATAAAGCTTGAAAGCTACTATGACGGTGAAAAATATGTTTGCCCCGCAAAAGACGGCGGACTTAAAGTAAACGATATTATAAAGAAAGTAAATAATACAAAAATCAGCACAAATGAAGAATTAAAGTCTGAAATTGAAAAATCTAACGGCAATGAAATTACTGTTGAAATTGAAGCGAAACGGCAAAGCCGAAATGAAAACCGTTTTGCCGATTAAAAATACCGTGGGAGTATATCTCCTCGGTGCGTGGATTCGTGACAGCTGCGCAGGCATCGGAACTATGACCTATTATGATGACGGCAATAATTATTTTGCCGCACTCGGTCATGGAATATGCGACTGTGACACGGCTGCTTTGTTACCGTTAAAATCGGGAGAAGCGGTTCGGGCTGAAATCAGCGGCATTGAAAAAAGCGTCTGCGGTAAAGCCGGCAGTTTCTGCGGGTATTTTACCGATGTAAGTTTGGTAATTTGAGCGTAAACTCCCCTTTAGGAATTTTCGGAGATTTAACGAGTGAAAATTATAAAAGAAACAAGAAATATCTGATTGCAAATGACGATGAGGTGAAAACAGGAAAGGCTGTTATGGTAACAACGCCTGTCGGAGATACGCCGCAGGAATATGAAATTGAGATTAAAAGAATATGCAACCGTGATATGACATCAAATGAAAATTTTGTCATAAAAATAACCGACAGCAGATTGCTCGAAAATTGCGGCGGTATTGTACAGGGTATGAGCGGCAGTCCGATAGTTCAAAACGGCAAAATTATCGGCGCTGTTACCCATGTTTTTCTGAATAATCCTAAAGAGGGTTACGGTGTGTTTGCACAATATATGGCAAATCGCTACAATAATCAACACTAAATATATGATGGTTTGTTCATTTTTGATTTAGTAACGCAAATTATAAAACTTTTTTCTCAATTTTTCAAAAAAGTTTTATGGAAGGTATTGCCAACTTTACCATTTTGTGGTAATATTAGTACAACAAAAATTACTGGGGGAAATCATAATGAACAACAAAATAAAACTAATCGTAACCGATGACGCTTCCGAATTTACGCAGGAAAATCTTAATATCTTACAGAGTAAGAATATTTCCGTTATTTTCTGTGCAAAAGACGGAGAAGAATTGTGCGATAAAAATTAAAAGAGAAAACCCTGATGTTGTACTGATGGATTCATTTATGACAAGGCTTGATGCAATCGGTGTTATGAGAAGTATTACACGAGAAAGCACGAAAGTGCCTGTGTTTATGGTATATTCGTCATTCCACAGCACTGTCCTTGAGCGTGAAATTATGAATTCGGGTGCATCATATTTTGTGTTGAAACCGTATAACATTTCCGAATTAAGCACCATTATCAGCGATTTGTCGGATTTGAGCAAGAAAAACAATTTTGGCAGAGGCAGAGTTATTGACGCTTTCGGAATTGAAATGAAAGTGACCGATATTCTCCATGAAATAGGAGTTCCGGCTCACATCAAAGGCTATCACTATCTGCGTGATTCAATCATTATGTCTGTTGAGCATCCTGAAATTATCAATGCCGTGACAAAACAGCTCTATCCGTCGGTTGCCAAAAAGTACGAAACAACTTCTTCACGGGTTGAAAGAGCTATAAGACACGCAATTGAGGTTGCATGGGATCGAGGTGACATTGATGTTCTGAACTCATATTTCGGATATACAATTCACAACGACAGAGGTAAGCCCACAAACAGCGAATTCATTGCCATGATTTCTGACAAATTAAGACTGCAGATTAAAAATGCAGGCTAAAAAAAGAGCCGCTCGTTAAGAGTGGCTCTTAATATATTATTTAGTTTTGCCGATATCGTGTCTGTAATGAGCGCCTTCAAAGGAAATTTTTTCTACTGCTGCATATGCCTTTTCAAGTGCCTCATCAAGTGTATCCGCTGTTGCAGTAACACCGAGAACTCGACCGCCGTTTGTATAGAACTTTCCGTTTTCGTACTTAGTTCCGGCATGATAAACGATTGCACCATCGACACCGCCGTTATCATTAAGACCGAACATCTCTATACCCTTTTTATATGAAACAGGATATCCGCCGCTTGCCATAACAACACAAGCCGCAGCACCGTTGTCCCATTCAATGTCAAGATCGGAAAGCTTTTCGTCAATAACAGCCTCGCAGATATCTACAAGGTCAGTTTTAAGTCTTGGAAGAACAACCTGAGCCTCAGGATCGCCGAAACGGGCATTGTATTCAATAACCTTTGGACCGTTCGGTGTAATCATAAGTCCAAAGTACAGACAACCCTTAAAAGGTCTGCCCTCTTTATTCATCGCCTCAATTGTAGGAAGAAAGATTGTATCCATACATTCTTTGGCAATCTCATCTGTATAATACGGGTTCGGGCTGATCGTGCCCATACCACCTGTGTTAAGACCTTCGTCATTATCAAAAGCACGCTTGTGGTCTTTTGAGCTGACCATAGGTTTTACGCACTTACTATCTGTAAATGCAAGAACAGAAACCTCGGGACCTGTAAGAAACTCTTCGATAACGATATTGTTACCTGAGTCGCCAAACTTCTTGTTCTCCATAATTTCTTTGACTGCTTCAATTGCCTCATCAACAGATTGAGCAATAATTACACCCTTGCCGAGTGCAAGACCGTCAGCCTTTACAACAACGGGAGCGGTATTTTCGTTCTTTATATAGTCAATTGCTTTCTGAGCGTCACTGAATACTTCATACTTTGCAGTAGGTATGCCGTATTTCTTCATGAGATTTTTTGAGAAAACCTTTGACGCCTCAATAATAGCGGCATTTGCATTAGGACCGAATGCTCTGATTCCAGCCTCCTGCATAGCGTCAACCATACCGTCAGCAAGCGGATCATCAGGAGCTACAAAAACGAGGTCAATTGCATTGTCCTTTGCAAACTTAACCATATTTCTTTATCCATAACTCCGATATTAACAAGCATCGGCATCTCTTGAATACCACCGTTGCCGGGAGCGCAATAAAGCTTTGTGCATTTAGGACTTTCAAGAAGCTTTTTAATTAAAGCGTGCTCTCTGCCGCCCGAACCAATCATTAAAATTTTCATAACCGCACCTCTATCAGTGATGGAAAAGACGAATACCCGTAAATGACATTGTCATATTGTACTTATTGCAGGTTTCAATAACATTATCATCACGAATTGAGCCACCCGGCTGTGCAACAAACTTAACGCCTGAACGCTTTGCTCTTTCAATGTTGTCACCGAATGGGAAGAATGCGTCAGAACCGAGTGAAACACCGTCAAATGTTGCAAGCCAAGCCTTTTTCTCTTCCTTTGTAAGAGGTTCGGGCTTAGTTTTGAAGAACTGCTGCCATATACCGTCAGCAAGCACATCCTCATAATCATCAGAGATGTAAACATCAATAGTGTTATCTCTGTCAGGACGGCGGATGTTGTCAACAAACGGAAGGTTCATAACCTTCGGATGCTGTCTGAGATACCAGATATCAGCCTTATTGCCTGCAAGTCTTGTGCAGTGAATTCTTGACTGCTGACCTGCGCCTACACCGATTGCCTGACCGCCCTTTGCGTAGCAAACAGAATTAGACTGAGTATATTTAAGAGTAATAAGAGCAACAAGAAGGTCACGCTTAGCTTCCTCTGTAAAATTCTTATTATCTGTTACAATGTTCTGAAGGAGCATTTCTTCGTCAATTTTGAGTTCATTTCTGCCCTGTTCAAATGTAATGCCGAAACATCCTTATGCTCAATAGGAGCAGGAACATAGTTCGGGTCGATTTTTACGACATTATAATTGCCTTTCTTTTTTGACTTGAGGACTTCAAGAGCCTCGGGAGTATAGTCAGGAGCAATAATACCGTCAGAAACCTCTCTCTTGAGGAGGATTGCAGTCTGAACATCGCAAGTATCGGAAAGAGCCACCCAGTCACCGTATGACGACATTCTGTCTGCACCTCTTGCCATTGCATATGCGCTTGCAATCGGAGAAAGTTCAAGGTCATCTACAAAGTAGATTTTCTTGAGTGTGTCAGAAAGCTCTGTTGCAACTGCCGCACCGGCAGGACTTACATGCTTGAATGATGCAGCCGCAGGAAGACCTGTTGCCGCTTTGAGTTCCTTTACGAGCTGCCATGAGTTAAATGCATCAAGAAAGTTGATATAACCGGGTTTGCCGTTGAGAACCTCAACAGGAAGATCTTTGCCGTCCTGCATGAAAATTCTCGAAGGCTTCTGATTCGGGTTACAGCCGTATTTTAAAGCAAGTTCGTTCATTGGATTCATCCTTTCCGAAAAATAAATTACTTGTTTTTATTGATAATTCTTGACTCTGCCTTATTTGAAGCAATGTCAATATAGCGTACAAAAAGTGAAACCTTGTTATCCTCATTGAGAGAATTCCAGATTTTCTCGGCAAATGTGTCAATATCATCGTTACCGATTTCTACGAGTGTAGGTTCACCCTCAAAGCTCGGAAGCGGATTGCCGTCACTCATATATGTGTGAATGAATCTGCCAAGACCGTTTATCGGCTTGTCATATGTAAATGTGTATCTTTCGCAGCAATCGGGATTGCCGTCTGCACTTTTGAGAATTGACATTGCATAGTTCATCTTGCCGTTTTCGCACTCAACGATACCTGAAATTCGTGGAGTGTAGTTAGGACCGTCAGGCTCAAATTCTCTTGTTGTGAGTGACTGTTCAAATGTCTGACCTTCATTCATAAGATCATAAACAGTATCTGTCTGGTCACCGTTAGTAACGATAGTTTTGTTGCCGAGAACTCTTACGGGAGAATAGATGATAAGTGACGGATCAACAAGCTTTGACGGATCAAAAGCCTGAGTTTTGATGCCGTCCTCGGTTTCTGCAAACACTCTGTTTCTGCTGTTTTCGCTTCTGCCCATAATGAAGTATGCAATAACAGCCTTTGAGCCGTCTGCACTTTTGCCGATTACAATGCCTCTGCCCGGATATGAAGTTGAAGCAATGTCATTGTAAAGTGATACAGGTTTCATATTTTTCCTCCGTTAGTCAAGAATTTCGGTTTTATTGTCTTTTACTATAATTTTATCTTCGCAGAAAAGCGAAACCGCCCTTGGAAGAATCTTCCATTCAGCCTGTTCCATAACTCTTTTCTGAAGAATTTCGGGTGTGTCACCGTTCTGAATTTCAACGGCTTTCTGAATGATAATGGGACCGCCGTCGCACACTTCGTTTACAAAATGTGCGGTAGCACCCGTTACCTTGACGCCTCTGTTAAGTGCCTCCTCATGAACTCTGAGTCCGTAATATCCCTCGCCGCAGAATGACGGAATAAGCGACGGATGGATATTGATTATTCTGTTTTCAAAAGCAGAAATAAACTGCTTTCCGAGAATAGTCATAAATCCCGCAAGAACAACAAGGTCAACATCCTTGGATTTCAAAAGCTCGGTTACAGCAGAATCATACTCATCAAATTCGTCATAGTCTTTTCTTCTGATAACCTCAGTTGCAATCGAATTGTTTTTTGCTCTTTCAAGTGCATAAGCGTTTGGATTTGAGGACACAACAAGAGAGATTTTTCCGTTTTTAATCTCTCCCCTGTTCTGAGCGTCAATAAGTGCCTGAAGATTTGTGCCGCCACCCGACACAAGAACTGCGATATTTTTCATTATTCAAACACTACTCCGTCATTACCGCTGATTACTTCGCCGAGTACAACAGCATCTTCACCGTTAGCCGCAAGAACCTCAAGAGCCTTGTCTGCATCTTCCTTGGCAACGGCAATTATCATACCTACACCCATATTGAATGTGTTGAACATATCGTGCTCGGGGATATTGCCTACTCTCTGCATAAGCTTGAAAATAGGAAGAACAGGAATATTGTCCTTTTTGATTTTGGCAGAAAGACCGTCTGTAAGCATACGGGGAATGTTTTCATAGAAACCGCCGCCCGTGATGTGTGATACAGCCTTTACATCAACCTTTTCCATAAGAGCGAGAAGAGGTTTTACATAAATTTTTGTTGGAGTGAGCAATGTTTCACCGAGAGTTTTGTCAAGCTCAGGGTACTCGGCATTGATTGTTTCCTCGTTGATATCAAAGATTTTTCTGACAAGCGAAAAACCGTTTGAGTGAACACCCGAAGAACGGAGTCCTAAAAGTACATCACCCTCACAAAGCTTTGAACCGTCAATCATCTTTGGCTTGTCTGCAATACCAACGCTGAAACCTGCAACATCATATTCATCAACAGGCATAAGACCCGGATGCTCTGCAGTTTCACCGCCGATAAGAGCACAACCGGACTGAACACAGCCTTCTGCAATGCCTGATACAATTTCAGCTACCTTTTCGGGATAGTTCTTGCCGATTGCGATATAATCGAGGAAGAAAAGAGGTTTTGCTCCACAGCAAATTACATCGTTTACGCACATTGCAACTGCATCAATACCGATTGTGTCATGCTTGTCAAGAAGAAAAGCAAGCTTGATTTTTGTACCTACACCGTCAGTACCGCTGACAAGTACAGGCTCTTCCATATCTTTGAAATCAGGGCAAAAAGTCCGCCGAAACCGCCGATGCCTGAAATAACACCGTCAATTTTTGTGCGTGCCACATGCTTTTTCATAAGCTCTACAGACTTATAGCCTGCTGTTACATCAACACCTGCCGCTTTGTAGCTTTCGGAAAAGCTGTTGTTCATTGTAATCACTCCGTCACTTTCTGTTAATTTTTTTAGCGTATTTATCTACAAAGATTGTTCTCGGAATTTCAGCGTCGTAACTGCCCGTGAAACAACCGTCACAGAATTCTATATTTGCACCCTCAGCAATTTTTCTGAGACTGTTTATACTGAGATAACCAAGTGAATCTGCACCGATATATTCACAGATTTCACTTGTTGTCAACTTGTTTGCAATAAGACTTTCTTTATCGTGAATGTCCACACCAAAGTAGCACGGACATACAAACGGCGGCGAGCTGATGAGCATATGCACCTCGCAGCTCCTGCCTCACGCATAAGACGAACAATATGCTTTGATGTTTCACCTCTGACGATTGAGTCATCAATAATAACAACTCTCTTGCCTTTAACATTAGCCTTCAAAGCAGTAAGTCTTGTTCTGAGAAGTCTTTTCTTTTTATCTTTACCCGAGCCTACTGTTCTGCCGATATATTTATTCTTGACAAAACCTGTGCTGAAGGGAATACCCGAAGCCTTTGCATATCCCTGTGCGGCAATAAGTCCCGAATCAGGAACACCGCACACCATATCTGCCTCAATCGGGAACTCGTCATAAAGAAGTTCACCGGCTTTGAATCTTGCATTATGTACGCAGACACCGTTGATTACGCTGTCCGGTCTTGCAATATAAACATATTCAAAAAGGCAGAAAGATGTTTTATCGGGCAAAAGCTTTAATTTGTAGCTGTGAAAGCCTTCTTCGTCAACTACTACCATTTCACCCGGCTCAACATCACGGACAAATTCACCGCCGAGACTGTCGATAACACAGCTTTCAGAAGTAAAAATCCAGCTGTTTTTGAGTTTGCCGATACAGAGCGGACGAAATCCGTGCATATCACGAAAGCCGATAAGACGGCTCGGTGCGCAAATTACAGTTGAGTAAGCGCCCTTGAGCTTTCTCATTGAAGAAAGAACAGCATCTTCAAGCGTGTCTGTTACACATCTTTCGGTTGCGATAACATAAGCCATAATTTCAGCATTAGAATTGGACTGAAAAACAGCACCGCCTGTTTCAAGCTCCTGCCTTATTTCATTGAAGTTTGTAATTGAGCCGTTGCTTGCAATACCGATTGAACCCTGAATGTATCGCATAACAAGCGGCTGGTTAGATGCACGGTCGAGTGATTCCGATGAAGTATAACGGACATGACCGACTGCAATCTTACCGTTTGGAAGTTTTTCAAGTGCTTTGGGTGTAAAAATCTCGGACACCATGCCGAGTTCTTTGACAGTTGTAAATTCACCGTCTTTATTCACGGTGATACCTGCGCTCTGCTGTCCCCTGTGCTGAAGGCTGTAGAGTGCGTCATTTGCGGCGGCAACAACATCGATATCGTCATCATTACGGTAAATACCGAACACACCGCACTCGTCATTTACTTTGTCAAGTTTTGTGTCAATATCTACATAGTTCTTAATCAAAGCTCTGCCACCTTAGCCTGCATTGCCTTGTCTTTTTCGGCAACGCCTTTTTCCATATCAGCTTTCATATTTTCAAGCTTCTCTGCAAGAGAATCGTCGGAAAGTGCGAGCATTTCAACGGCAAGAATTGCAGCGTTAGCCGCACCGTCAACTGCTACTGTTGCAACCGGAATGCCTGTAGGCATCATAACCGTTGCGAGAAGAGCATCCATACCGTCAAGCTGAGCCGACTTACATGGGATTCCTATCACAGGAAGGGTTGTTTTTGCCGCAAGAACACCTGCGAGATGTGCCGCCATACCTGCTGCGGCAATGATTACGCCAAAACCGTTCTTTTTAGCCTCTGCCGAAAACTTAATTGCCGCATCGGGAGTACGGTGTGCGCTCATTACATGAACCTCATACTCTACGCCAAATTCTTTGAGTTTACTGACAGCCTTTGATACTACGGGAAAATCACTGTCGGAGCCCATAATAATTGCAACCTTTTTCATAATTACTCATAGCCTTTCCGCCCACTTGATAAATTGCCGCAAAAACCGTGCCGTGGGCAGACAAAGTCAGGACAAATATGCCAATTTATGCTTTGAATCGACATAAATAAAGCATTACTAATTAATTATATAAAAAAATCGGTTAAAATTCAATAGTCAGGCGAAATTATTTTTAAATTACCGCCCAAAATCAAAAAGTGACTGTGCAAAGCATAGCCACTTCATGATATTAATTAATCTTGGAAACATCTTTTCCCTGTTCGATTTTCATGCCGTTATCGGGATCTGTAGCATCAAGATACGGTCTTTCGTTGGAAATTATGCCCTCGGTTGTAACTCCCGCCTCCGCAGCCTTTTTCATACCCGGAAAAAGAAATTCCATCTTTTCATTATCGAATTTTTCATCGAGATATTCTTCAAAGCTGTTTGAAGCAGGCACTCCCTCTGTTCTCTGAGTCCATCTTGCCGTAGCTGTTACGGACATAAAGCCGTTGAATGCCATGAATACAATCAGAAATGTTGTAATAATTGCACCTGCTCTTTTAGGAATCTTTTCAATAAGCTTTGCTGTCCACGGATACAGATAACGCACCCAGACAAGACCGAGGAATCCCCAGATAAGGGCATACATAAGATTGGTTCTGCCGTCAAGGTTAAACGGAGTGTCGCTGTAGTCCCATGAAACCGTGCCGAACATCTGCTCCTGCAACCACGAACAGAAATACTCAAAACTTGCTCCGACAAAAGCACTTATCACAAAAACAAGCGTATCATTAAGCTTGTAAAGCTTATACAAAGCAGCTGTCAGAAAACACGCACCGCCGCCGTAAACAGGAATAAACGGGCCGTAAACCATGCCGACACGCATTTCAAAATGTCCGTCAACGCAGAACGCCCATATTGTTTCAAGAATTGTGCCGATGAAAGAACCAATCACAAACAGATAAAAAAGCTTCGTAAAACAGAATCCGTAGGCAAACGGCTTGTCCTCTTTGCTTTCAAAGGTTTGTGTATATTCTTTCATATTATCCTGCTTGATCTCCTCGATTTTAGCATTAATCTGCTTTACATAAGTCATATGGGTGAGATCGGGATAAGCGTGTGCAAGTCTTTTTCTTAAAATATTCTCTGTAAAAAGTCGGTTATAGTTTTCTTCAAGTTCCTGAATTTCAACCTCTGTTGCGCCTTTATCCATAAGCTCGGAAGAATTTTTAAGCTTTGCAATTCTTCTGAGCAGACGGATTGTTGTTATCATTGAAAAAACATAATCAATTACAATAATTCCGCAGAAGCAAAGAACAAGAATAAGACTTACCCAGAAAGGAATTGCTTCAACGGCTGTGCGAAGCACCGGAATTATCAATCCGACAAGCAGCATACCGAGCAATCCGAGAAAAAGTGCATAAGGAAAAGTTATATAATTGCCTATGCTGAATTTCGACGAAGAAAAATCCCATGGCTTGAATTTGAGAGTTTTTTCTACAAGCACACCGACCACAACCATAAGTGCAGATAATATTAAGGTTGAACCGATGAATAAAATCAGCTTGCTGTTTTCAAACGGTTTGAGTGCCGTATAACAAATAACCGCCGAAAATCCGTACATAGGGCAAAACGGTGATGTTAAAAAACCGTTGTTACTGAATTTTTTCTCAAGAAGAAGCGAACGAAAACTGCTCGCCACCCAGCCAAAAAACGAGAAAATTACGAAGTACCACAACAGGTCGAGTAAAAATTGCATTTCCTATCCCCCACAATTTTATGTAACAAATCGGACACAGAATTCTGTGTCCGAAAAATTGCCGTAAATTTCACACTCTTTATGCCTTTGGCACATCATCTTTCCAGAGCTCTTTAATTGCGGTAACATTGCCCGCAAGTCCTTGAATATCTGACGGAATGATAATCTTTGTAGCCTTGCCGTCAGCGGCTTTACCGAATGCCTCAAGTGATTTAAGCTGAATAATTCTATCGGTAGGAGCAGCCTCATTGAGCATTTTAAGTGCGTCGGCATTAGCTTTCTGAACTGTGAGAATAGCCTCAGCTTCACCCTGTGCCTCACGGATTTTCTGCTCCTTAACAGCGTCGGCTTTAAGAATTGCAGATTCCTTCATACCCTCTGCAACAAGAATCTGACTGCGTTTTTCACCCTCTGCATCAAGAATTCTTGCACGGCGCTCACGCTCTGCCTTCATCTGCTTTTCCATCGCATCCTGAATTTCACGGGGCGGAAGAATGTTTTTAAGCTCGACACGGATTACCTTAATGCCCCATGCGTCGGTTGCCTCGTCAAGAATCACTCTGATTTTACCGTTGATTGTATCACGGGATGTGAGTGTGTTATCAAGCTCAAGATCACCGATGATATTACGCAATGTTGTTGCAGTAAGATTTTCAATAGCGCTGAGCGGTCTTTCTACACCGTAAGTATAAAGCTTTGGATCGGTAATTTCAAAATACACAACCGTGTCAATCTGCATGGTGACATTATCTCTTGTGATCACGGGTTGTGGAGGGAAGTCGATCACTTGCTCTTTTAGTGAAACTTTCTTTGAAATTTTGTCGATGAACGGAATTTTTACATGCAAGCCTGTTGACCATGTTACATGATATGTTCCGAGTCTTTCAATTACATATGCGTGTGCCTGTGGCACTACCTTGACATTGCTTACGATTACTATAAGCAGGATTAAAAGGATAATTCCTAAAATAATAAGTCCTAACATTATTTACCTCTCATTCTGTTACGGGTTCTACTATGAGCTTTACGCCCTCGATTGCAAGAACCTTAACTTTTGTTCCTTTTAAAAGCGGTGCTTTGTCAGACTTTACTGTCCAAGTTTCCGCACCGACCTTTGCCTGTGCTGTTTCGTCAATATCGGTTAAATCTGTGAGCATAAAACCGACTTGACCGATGTGGCGGTCTGCGTTTGTTCCCGTTGTTTTGTTACGCCTTTTAAAGCGTTTTACAAGCGGTCGTGTCACAATCAGCGATACAAGTGACACAACAAGGAACACCGCCGACTGGATTGTTATGTCGCTTGTAAATATAGTTGTAATGGCGGCACAAAACCGAGCCGAGAACAAA
>ENA-OQCF01000112-OQCF01000112.1-human-gut-metagenome-genome-assembly--contig:-NODE-112-length-28698-cov-2.441567_pt1 | contig 28698 bp, 36 predicted proteins | sample MGYA00242756_ERZ504573 | MGnify/ENA primary metagenome ERZ504573 (study PRJEB26092, sample SAMD00036240) | human gut metagenome | host: Homo sapiens | study: EMG produced TPA metagenomics assembly of... | reverse complement strand
CAAAGAGGATTTTGAAAAGCTCTCGGAGGATGTCTCCCCGGAATACCCTTTCCTCAAGGATAACCGGGAAATCATGAGCGCCGATCCGGGCGGCCTGTTTCGCTGCCTCATGGTGCGGGCCGAAGGGGAAAAAGAAAATATGCTGATCGCCCAAGGGCGCGATACCCTGTACCTTGGCTATGGCAGGGATTATCGCAGCGTCGACCTGCGGGGAGTACCGGTAGAACGCATCGCCTTGGAAGAACCGAAAGCCTATCAAGAGCACGCTGTATTCTATCACCGGCCCAGCCATATTAACGACCTCAATGGGCAGAACCCACTGCGGCCTGTGCCGGAGCGGCAGACCAGTTTTCAGGTGGAACAGGTGGTCGTTCTATGCGATGAGCAGTTCCGGCAGTTTCAGGAAACCGGCCTCAAGGATGACCAGATTTTCCTGTTCGATTACAGCGACAAGATGTGGTTTGATCCGGGCAGCCTTTGCTGGCATTGCGTACTCGTTAAGGGTGAAACCGGTAAAGAGGGCATTCTTGTAGATGCGGAAGGGTATTCCTACGCCCGGTATGCGGCATTCGCATCGGATTGCGACAGGCTGCGCCTGCAGGATATTCCCGTCCATTACGAACACCCTGCCAGAGTGCCGGAGCAGAAGAAAACCCGGAAACGGAAAGAGCCGGAGCGTTAAAAGGAGCCTCGCTATGAGAAAACGAAACCACATCATTCCTCTCCATCTCAACAAAAAGGAACTGGCCCATCTGGAAGCGCAGGTGAAAACAAGCGGCCTGCCCCGTGAGGAATTCCTCCGCACCCTCATCATGGGTGCGGAACTGCGGGCAAGGCCCTGCGACCACCATACGGATCTGCTCCACAAGGTGGCTGGGTTGTGCAACAACGCAAACCAGCTTGCCAAGGTCGCTAATACCTATGGAGAGGCCAGCCAGCAGGATATCGAGGAAATGACGAAGCTGGCCCGGCAGGTTTGGGAAGAAGTAAAGGAGAACTGGTAGCCAACCTGCGGTTGGATGCAATTCGCGCACATAACCAAGACGTGAATCAGCCTAAGCTACCCGCGCCCAAGAAAGGAGAAAACCGCTATTGCCTACACCAGCATTATCCCCGTCCACCGCCTCGACAACGCCATCGACTATACCCTTGACGAGAAGAAATGCTCCCGCAGGGAAAACGAGGAATCGCTGGAGAGGGAAATCGATAAGGCGCTCAACAAAGACAAAACCGAGCAGGATCTGTTCGCGTCCGCCCTCGGCTGCACCTGTGAAACGGCTTTTGAAGATATGTGCCGCGTCAAGGAAATGTGGCACAAGGAAGAAGGTGTGCAGGGCTTCCATCTGGTGCAGAGCTTTGCTGCCGGAGAGGTAACGCCGGAACTGGCCCACCAGATCGGGCTGGAATTTGCGGATAGCTGCTGAGTGGAAAGTTTCAGGCGGTAGTCAGCACCCATCTCAACACCAAATGCATCCACAACCATATTGTCTGGAATTCCGTGTCCATGAAAAACGGCAGGAAATACCGCAGCAATGAAAGAACCTATGTCACACAGGTACGGCAGATTTCCGATGAACTGTGCAAAAAGCATGGCCTATCCGTTATCCATACGGAGAAATCGGAACAGGTTGCCCGCCCCTACGTCCAGTGGCTGGCCGAGCAGAATGGAGCGCCCACATGGAAAACGCCCATCCAGCAGGATCTCAATGCGGCTGCCGCCGCTTCCCTCACATGGAAGCAGTTCCTGCGGACGCTGGAGAAGCAAGGCTATGCCTTCCGGTTTGACCGCAAACACCCCGCGCTGATCCTTCCGGGCAATGGGCGCACCGTGCGTTTTAAGACCTTGGGCAAGCAGTACACCCCGGAGGCTCTCCAGCGCCGCATTCTTTACCCCAAGCCTCCCTGCCGGCTGGGAAAGAACATCCACCAGCCAACCGCTTCCTTCTCCTTCTTGGGGAAACGCAGCCCCGCAGGCTTTCCGGCCTGCGGGCTCTCTACTTTTCCTACCTGTACAAGATGGGGGCGCTGCCGAAAAAGCCCCGGTATCCAAGCTATGCTGTGCGGGAGGATATCCGCAAGCTGGACAAACGGATTGAGCAGGCGGAATTCATCTTCAAAAACCACATAGAGGACCGGGGCCAGCTTGCCGCTATTCGGCAGAAAGCGGAGGATGAAATCGCTGTCCTCATAAAGCAGCGCCAGAAGCTCTATCGCTATGAACCGGGCTCTCCGCAGATTACTGCCCTCACGGAAAAACTCCGGCAGCTTCGCCATACCGCCAAGCTGTGCCGGAACATCGAAATCCATTCGATAGAGATGGAGAAGCGGCTGCAGGCGGCACAGATGGAAGAACAACGGCGGCGGGAACAACGGGAAAAAGAAGAACAGCAGAAGGAAGCCCGAAATCAAGAAAAACAAAGGAGATGATTATTTGAACCAACGGCCTACAAGAGAACAAGTGGAACGCCTCCGGCAGCAGTACCCTGCCGAACCCGCATCATACTGCATTCCATGGACGATCCGCAAGCCCCGCCGCCCGGCGCCAAGGGCACGGTTTTCCATGTGGACGGTATGGGGCAGATTTGTGTGAAATGGGATAGCGGTTCCACCCTTTCTCTCATCCCCGGCGAGGATTCCTTTTCTAAGGAAGCCTCGCCGGAAAAAAAGAAAAGCAGAAATTCTCACGAAGCCCGCTGATCGCAGCACTTTGCCCTCGCGGGCGCAAAATATAAATTAAAGTTGAGCTCAGGGCGCGAAGTGCGTCCATGCTCAGCATGGAGGTGAATTAACTGAACTACGGAAGCGATCCAGCCGACCAAATCGTCCGATTTACCCTTGAGGGCACGGAAATGGCCCTCAAGCTGTCGGGCATGGCGGCAAAAAACTTTGCGCTGTTTATCTATGCCGTACTGAAGGACCAGAAGAAAACCCACGGCAAGACAAGGCTTGTGCGGATGCTCAGGGAACAGCGCCCGTTCAAATTCTTTAACGTCCCCACGGAAAACATGAAGGAGTTCGCCACGGAAGCCAAAACCCACGGTCTTTTGTATGTTCCCATTCGGAACAAGCAAAAGGCGGACCGCATCGAAGTGGTGGTGTTCGCGGATGACGCCTCTAAGGTACAGCGCATTTTTGACAACCTCGGCCTTGACGCGGTCAAAGCGCAGGCTGGCGAAGCACCATCGCCAGCGTACAGGAGCAGGAAAAACAGGCTCCCGCAGCCCCGGCCCCCGGCAAAACGGAAACCGTCAAAACCGAGCAGGGCGAAGTGGAATTCGAGGTGGGCGGTTTTGAGGACGATTTCAATATCGGCCCAACCCAGCAGGATACCGCCGAAAATTTTACTTCTGGCCGGGAGAAGGAATCAAATCCCCCGGCAGTGGAAAAGAGTCCGTCCGCGCCTTCCTCGCCCAGCAAAAGCTCTTCGCCCGGCTCAATAAACCCTAAAGAGCCGGAGCATAAGCCCTCGGTGAAACAGCAGCTGCAGGAGATCCGGCAGGAGCAGGCAGAGAAAAAGGCGTCCAAATCCAAACAGCAGGAGCGCCAGCATCCTACCCCCGGCCATGCCAAACAGAAGAAAAAGAAAAAACAGAAAGGAAGGTAATGCCCTATCGATTTATCCAGTTTAATCGGCAAAAAGCAGGAAGCCCAGCCTCAGCCGGAACAGCAGTACACCAAGGAAGAATACGCTGCCATGAAGCAGGCCGAGCGTGAGGATACCTGGGCAAGAGTCAACGCGCAGGCCGAATCGGTGTTCAAGGATGACGCCTCCATGAAAGGCTTTCTCAATTTTATGGCGAACTGCACGCCTCAAAGCACACGAAACCTTCTCATTCTTTACGAACAGAACCACGAAATCACCCATCCCCGCACCTTCGATAAATGGAAGGAAGCCGGCCGCTCCATCCGTTCCGGCGAGAAAGGATACACCTTCTTTGCCGATCAGGAATACACCAAAGAGGATGGCACCATAGCGAACGGCTATACCATTACCAAAGCCTACGACATTTCCCAAACCAGAGGCCCCCAGCCCCTGCCGCCCCAGCAGCATCTGCCGGAGGAAATCATCGCCGCCATGGTAGAAAACAGCCCTGTTCCGCTTGCCATCTCCGACCAACTTCCCCAAGGGGTGCAGGCGCAGTATGTGCCGAAGCAGCGCACCATTTTTGTCCGAAACGGGATGGATGAAACCGCAACCATCTGCGCCATTGCCCGTGAGCAGGCCCACGCCAGCTTCGATATGGTGGGCAGCGGTTACTACCGGCAGGCGTATGCGGCCCAAGCCTACTGCGCGGCCTATGTGGCGGCGCAGAAATTCGGCTTGGATACCTCCGCCTTTCATTTCGACAAGGTGTGCCAAAGCTATGCGGAAAGGAGCGCGGACGATAAGCGAGGTTTTTTGGGCGACGTCAAACGGGCCGCCTATGCCATCAACCGGGACGTCCAAAGGAGCTTCCGGGATTTGGAGCAGACCATCCAGCCGGATGAGTTCTCCGTCGCAGCGCCCAAGCCCGCCAAGGCTGCCAAAGCCAAGTCGGAGAAAGAGCCGGAACGATGAGGGCTGCTCGTTTTCCGTTTGTTTTCTTTTGTGCGGTAGCTTTCCGCCAGCCGTTGTGGTATGGTGGTTGTGAAAAAAGAGAAAGGAAGGGATCGCCATGACAAAGCAGCGACTGGTGAAAATGACCTGCGGGGACCGGAACATACTCGTCAAGGCGCTTCGCAGCGCGCAGGAATCGGTTGAGCCTGAACTGTCCGGCAAACTGCAGCTATTTATTGATCGAATCCTCAGCATGCCAAAGCGCAGGCTGTACCTGAACGATGAGGAGTACCAGTACGCCACGCTGTGCTTAAACGGGATGCGGAACGACTATCTGGCGGCAGACCGAAGCTGCGGCGGGATAGACCGTCTGCTCTTAAAACTTGTCCGCGCCAGCTACAGAAGTATCGTCAGCAGATAAAGAACTGCTTTACCCCGGAGCTTTGGAAACGCTTTTCCATGGGCTCCGGGGATTTTTTGTTTTCACGGAAGGGAAGGATATTTTTTGATTCGATAACCACAAGAAAAAATCCATGGTGGGTGTGGCTTCTGCCTCTGCCCATCGTCTGGTGGCTGGCCCTTTTGACAGCCGGAAGCTGGAGCAAAGGGATGAACCTCGTGGATCTGCTGGGGAAGCTCTCAGCCGCCATGAACAGTCCCTTTTCTGTTCATTGGACGGAATATTCCGCCCGGTGCCTGCTGTTTTTCACGTTAGGGTATGGGATCGCCGTCCTGTGATAGTTTCCAGCCGGAAGAACCACCCGCAGGGCGTGGAGCATGGCTCCCGCCAAGTGGGGCGATGTATTCCAGATTGTAAAGAAATACCGGGATAAGAAGAACCCCAAGGAAAACCTCATCCTGACACAGCATTTCCAGATGGGGATGGATGGCCATAAGCACAAGCGCAATACCAACGTGCTGGTCATCGGGGGCTCCGGCGCTGGCAAAAGCCGTTCCTATGCCATTCCCAACGCCCTCAACTGCGGGAACTGTTCACTGGTGATCTGCGATCCAAAATCCGAAATCCTGCGGAAAACAGGCGGGGCATTGAAAGCCAATGGATACGAAGTACGGGTGTTTGACCTGTTAAACCCCGACGCTTCCTTCTGCTACAACCCCTTGGCCTATGTGCGGGACGATAAGGACGTGCTGCGCCTGATCGAAACCCTCATCCAATCCACCACCCCGCCCGGAGCACAGAGCGCCGATCCTTTCTGGCAGAAATCCGAAACCGCGCTTCTGCAGGCGCTGGTTTTGTACCTCATGCATGAAGCCCCAAAAGAGGAACAGAACTTCGCCATGGTCATGGAAATGCTGGCTGCTGCGAGGTACGGGAAGAAGATGAGGAATACGAGTCGCCTCTGGACATCCTGTTCGCAAGGCTTGAAATGCGGAACCCGGAGAGCATCGCCGTGAAGCAATACCATGTCTTTAAGATGGGGGCCGGAAAAACTCTGAAATCCATTTTGATTAGCGTCGGCGTCCGGCTGTCCGCATTCAACCTGCCGCAGATTGCAAGGCTGACCTACACCGACGATCTCCATCTGGAGGAAATGGGCGAGAAAAAGGTGGCCCTGTTCTGCTGCATTCCCGACAGCGATAAATCCCTCAATTACCTTGTAGGCATGATTTACGGGCAGCTCATCCAAACCCTGTACTTTGTAGCAGACCGGAAATACAAGGGCAGGCTGCCGGTGCCGGTCCATCTGCTGATCGACGAAGCCCCCAACATCGCCCTGCCCACAGACAACTTCTGCCATGCTTTCCACCATGCGAAGCCGCAACATCTTCTGCAGCTACATCGCCCAAAACATGGCACAGATCAAGGCGCTGTTCAAGGAGCAGTGGGAATCGCTGGTGGGGTTGTGCGACGAGTTTCTCTATCTCGGCGGCAACGAAAAGGAAACCCACAAATACGTTTCCGAGCTCATGGGCAAGGAAACATTGGATACCAACACCTATGGCCGGAGCCGGGGGCGAAGCGGCAGCTTCAGCGTGAACGACCAGCAGACGGGCCGGGAGCTTCTCACCCCCGACGAGGTGCGGATGCTGGACAACCGCAAAGCTATTCTTTTTGTCCGTGGGGAACGCCCCATGATGGACGATAAGTACGACCTCATGCGCCACCCCAATATCCGGCTGACCGAAGATGGCGGCGCTGCGCCCTACGATTACACGCAGGCAAAGGACGCCGCAGACGATATCGATTTCTCCCCGGACCAGTACGACGATTTTGAACTGCTGGAGCCGGAGGATTTTCTAAACCCATAAAAATACACTTTGAACTGGAGGAATGCTTCTGAAGAAAACCCTGAATCGCTTTGTTTTGAAGAAAAATCCCAAAAAGAACGATAAGCCCGCAAACGCTTTGCCCCTCGGAAGAAAGGGGCGGCTCGGCTTTTCCGTCTATGCAGCCGCAGTGCTGTGCTTCTGCTGCTTTTCCATCCCGGCCTTCGCCGCCAGCGATCCGTTGGGCGTGGTGAACAACCTGTCCGATTTTATCTTTTCCCTGATCCGCGCCATCGGCCTCATCCTTTTGGGCTGGGGCGTGGTGCAGGTCGGCCTCTCCTTCCAGAGCCACGATCCCTCCCAGCGTTCGCAGGGTTTCCTCACCCTGGCGGGCGGCCTTGTGATTACCTTTGCCAAGGAAATCCTCGACCTTATCACCGCCTGATTTTCTGTATTCCAGTCAAGGGAGCGCCCGCCACCGGGCGCTTCCCTTTATTTTTTTGCAAGGAGGTGACCAGCCGGAAACTGGATTATTGATAACTGTGTAGCGACACGTTGCTGCTAATAAACTTGCGAGGGCGCGGGCCTGAAACAAGGTAAAAACAGCAGTAAATCTCAGGATTTACTAACTGATATTCCAAGGAGTGGAATGATGGAGTAACGCCCTGAAACGCTCCGCCTAATACTACGGCAAAGGATAGGGACGTGCAACAGTCCAAATCCGATGCAGCCCGTTGAAGTCGGCTGAAAACCGCCCTAACGCATAACGGCGAGGAAGGCGCCCCAGAGATGGGGTGTGCGGTCTATAGGCCGGGCTCTACAAAATGTCTATGGGGAGAATGTATACAATACTGACGAACTCCCGAAGGAAAGGGTCTAAAGAGAAACTTGGCAGAAATGCCTTGACCGTGAAAACGGGGTGTGTGGGGTAAAGTAAGAATAGTTGTTATGAAATACCCTGCGGCGTTACAGGCGCCGCCAAGCGCACAGGCTCAAAGGGAACCCTAAGGACATATATGTATAGATAGGAATATCGGAACGTGGAAAACCTTTGAACGCGGAGCCGTTGCAGGCTGAGAAGCGTTAGCAGGGAAAGCGGCACCAAAGCGGTATAACCTGCTTTTATCAAGGTGAAAGCGCAGCCATAGTACCTGTGAAGTCATGGAAACATGATGGAGGGATGGGCTGTAGTCAGGGAACATTTACAACTAAATATATTCATGACAGACAGGCTTTCATAGGTTCGAGTAAGACTAAGAAAGGCAAATCCAACCGCAGGGAAGGAGTACGCCGACTATGACAAATTGCAGGACAAGTAAGAAAAGCAAACTCCGTCACGCTGAGTATTATGATTTCCAAGATATCCAGGATAAGCTGTATGCCGATAGTAAAGCGGGAAAAGAGTTTAAACATTTAATTGAACTCATTACGCTACCACAAAATATCAAGCTGGCATATCGAAACCTGAAAAAGAACAGCGGAAGCAGAACAGCGGGCACGGATAAACGAACAATTGAAAATCTGGCTAAACTCTCGGAAGAACGGCTGATACGGCTCGTGCAAAGGAAATTTGTATGGTATGTACCACAAGCAGTTCGCAGAGTAGAAATTCCGAAAGGTGACGGCAAAACGCGTCCCCTTGGTATTCCGACCATATTGGACAGGCTAATCCAGCAATGTATCTTGCAGGTGCTTGAGCCGATATGTGAAGCGAAGTTTCACGACCATAGTTACGGGTTCAGACCGAACAGGAGCCAAGAGCACGCAATGGCCCAGGTTATGAAGAATATGCAATGCACGAATCTTCATTTTGTTGTGGACGTGGATATCAAGGGATTCTTTGAAAACGTCAACCACGGGAAGCTCTTAAAACAGATGTGGGCAATGGGGATTAGGGACAAGAAGCTGATAAGCATTATTTCAGTAATGCTGAAGGCAGAAATTGCAGGAATCGGCTTTCCTGAAAGAGGTACGCCGCAGGGCGGCATCATATCTCCTTTGCTGTCGAATGTCGTGCTGAATGAATTTGACTGGTGGATAGCAAGCCAGTGGGAGGATTTCCCCACAAGAATAAGCTACCGGCCAAGCGTGAATAGCAACGGCAGTCTGTGCAAGAGCAATAAATATACAGCGTTAAAGAAACGGAGCAATCTAAAGCTTTGTACCGCTGTAAGATATGCGGACGATTTTAAGATATTTACTAACAATTATCAAAATGCGGTTAAGCTGTACCATGCCACAATCGATTGGCTGAATAAGCGGCTTGGGCTGGAGGTAAGCCCTGAGAAATCAAAAGTAATCAACCTTCGGGAGGAATACTCAGAGTTTCTTGGATTCAAACTGACAGTTATAAAGCGTGGAAAAGAGCCGAACGGTAAAGACAAATATGTGGTTAAAAGCCATATTCGGGATAAAGCCATGCAGAAAATCAGAGAGAACATAAAGGTTCTTACACAGGAAATGGAATATCCAAAGCCAGGGCATATGGGTTCGTATGAGGCCGTAAGGAAATACAATGCCTACATACTTGGAATCCATCAGTATTACCGATTCGCCACTTGTATCTCTCTTGATTTAAAGCGGTTGGCCTTTCAAGTCTTAGACAGCCAGATAACAAGGCTGAGAAAGCGAATGAAGCCTATAGCAGAAGTTAGAGCAAAAGGTTGAAGTATCATGTGCCGAGATATATCAAAGAACGCTATGGTGAAAGCAAAATGCTGCGGTTCGTTGATGGAAATGCGCTGATTCCGATAGCGTATATACACCATGAAAATCCAAAGAGCAAACGGCGTATTGTCAACAGCTATACTCCCGAAGCAGGACGGCTATCCACCGAAATCTGGAGGTGAACACGGCAATGCTACGGCTGCTTATGAACCACCCCGTTGCAAATCAGACCATAGAATACAATGATAACCGCCTATCGCTGTACTGCGGACAAAGGGGCAGGTGTGCAATCACGGGACAGGAGCTCTGCTTTGGAAATATTCACTGCCATCACAAAGTGCCCAAATCCAAAGGCGGTGGAGATGAGTATTCTAATTTAGTGCTCGTTACCGAATCGGTGCATCGATTGATACACGCAACAACGGCGGAAACGATTGAAAAGCACATGAGAAAGCTATCCTTATGCGATAACCAACTGCAAAAGCTGAATGAACTGCGACGTCTTGCAAATATTGAAGAAATTGTCTGAATGAAAATGTAAATATCCTTGATGGAAAGCCGTGTGATGGGAAACTATCATGCACGGTTTGGAGTGGGGGAAAATCCGGAGATAACATCAAAGGATTACCTATCACTATTAAATTCGGCGCTGGAAACATGGAACGACAAGCTGGCGGAAATCTGGACGCTGCTTACCCAAGATCCCGCAACCTTCAAAGGGGGCGGGATCTGGCAGGTCATGCTGGACATCAACGGGGCCTTGAAAGCCATTGGGTACGGCCTGCTGGTTTTGTTTTTCGCGGTCGGCGTCGTCAAGACCTGTTCGACCTTGCCGATCTGAAGCGCCCGGAAGCGGCATTTAAAATGTTCATCGTTTTGTGCTGGCAAAGGCGGCGGTGGGATACGGCCTCGACCTCATGCTGGCCGTTTTCAAAATCATTCAGGGGATGGTTTCCACCATCATTACCCAATCCGGCCTGTCGGGAAGCAGTGGAACGACGCTTCCGCAGGAGATCATCGACAAAATCAACAACGTGGGCTTTTGGGACAGCATCCCTCTGTGGGCAGTCACCCTGCTGGGCGGCCTGTTCATTACGGTGCTGGCATTCATCATGATTCTGACAGTGTATAGCCGCCTATTCAAATTATATATGTACACGGCTATCGCGCCATCCCCATGTCCACGTTCGCCGGGGAACCCACCAGCAATGTGGGGAAAAACTTCCTGCGTTCCTATGCGGGAGTGTGCCTCGAAGGGGCCATCATTGCGCTGGCCTGTATCATCTTCTCGGTTATGGCGTCCAGCGCCTGCGGTTGATCCCAACGTTTCGGCAGTTACCGCCGTATGGAGCTACGTGGGCGAGCTCATCTTCAACCTTTTGGTTTGGTAGGCGCTGTACGAATGAGCGACAGGATCGTCAAAGAATTATTGGGGCTGTAGGCCCAAAAGGAGTGAAGCGATATAGAAGTAAAAGTACCAAAAGAAATCCGGGACTATCAGGAATCTATTTTTTTCGGCCTCTCCACCCGGCAGTTTATCTGTTCCCTGCTGGCCGTAGGTGTGGCAGTCGGCATCTATTTCGGCCTGCGCCCGTTGGTCGGCAGCGAGGAAGTGGGCTGGATGTGCATTCTCGGAGCCGCGCCCTTTGCGGCCTGCGGCTTTTTCAAATACCACGGGATGACAGCAGAAAAGCTGGCTTGGGCGTGGTTCAAGTCGGAATTTTTGTACCCGAAGAAGCTGGTGTTTAAATCCGACAGCCTTTACTATGACGCCATGAAGGACGCCATCGCGGAGGGGGAAAAGCCTCCCCGCAAACGGAAAACCCGCAAGCCCCAGCCACCGGCTGGGAAAGAACAGTAACCTTTTCATTTTTCGCACTGAAAGGAAGGATGCCTATCATCAAAACGCTTCTCAAAGCAACGAAATTAGAAAAAGAAAAATTCAAAATTCCAAAGTCCGTACAGGACGCTATCCCCATCCAGCGCATCTGGCCGGATGGGATTTTTCAGGTAGGGAGCCGGTTTTCCAAAACCTTTTTCTTTACCGACATCAATTACAGCATCGCCAGCAAAGAAGATAAGACGGCGATGTTTATAGATTATTCGGAACTGCTGAACGCGCTGGACTCCGGCGCTTCCGCCAAGATCACCATCAACAACCGCCGCATTGACAAAGCAGAATTCGAGAAATCCCTGCTGCTGCCCATGAAAGAGGACGGGCTGGACCATTACCGGAAAGAGTACAACGAAATGCTGCTCTCCAAGGTAACCGGCACCAACAACAGCGTGGTGCAGGACCGGTACATCACCATCACGGTGGCAAAGAAAACCATCGACGAGGCCCGCACCTATTTTGCCCGTGTGGGCACCGACCTCATCACCCACCTTTCCCAGCTTTCCTCCATAGGCCGGGAACTGGACGCAGCCGCCCGCCTGCAGATCTTCCGGGATTTCTTCAAGGGTGGAGAACCCGCCGCCTTTGCCTTCGACCTGAAGGAGCACATGAAAAAGGGGCACAGCTTCAAGGATTGGCTCTGCCCCGATTCAATGGAATTCCAGAAGGACCACTTCCGCTTAAACGACCGATGGGGCCGCGTGCTCTACCTGCAGGGCTATGCCAGCTACATCAAGGATTCCATGATTGCCGAGCTCTGCGACATGGACCGCAGCCTCATGCTCTCCATTGATATTTTAACGGTCCCCACCGACGAAGCGGTGCGGGAGATCCAGAACAAGCTCTTAGGGGTGGAAACGAATGCGGCGAACTGGCAGAGAAAGCAGAACGCCGCCAACAACTTCTCGGCTGTCCTGCCCTACGATATGGAGCAGCAGAGGAAAGAAACCAAGGAAATGCTGGACGATTTGACAAACAGGGACCAAAGGATGATGTTCGGCCTTGTGACCTTGGTGCATTTAGCCGACAGCAAGGAGCAATTGGACAGCGATACCGAAACCCTGCTCACTACGGCAAGAAAGCATCTGTGCCAGATGAGCGTCCTGCGCTGGCAGCAGAAGGACGGTCTGGACACAGCTTTGCCCTACGGCTTGCGGAGAATTCAGGCGTTGAGAACCCTCACCACCGAAAGCACTGCGGTGCTGATTCCCTTCCGGGCGCAGGAAATCCTCCAGAACGGCGGCATCTACTATGGGCAGAATGCTGTCAGTAAAAACATGATTGTGGCAGACCGGAGGAAGCTCTTAAACGGCAACAGCTTCCGCTTAGGTGTTTCCGGCTCCGGCAAGTCCTTCTCCGCCAAGGAAGAAATCGTCAGCATCGCCCTGTCCACCAACGACGATATCCTGATTTTAGATCCCGAATCCGAGTTCGGCTTTCTGGTGGAAGCCCTCGGCGGCGAGGTCATCCGGGTATCCGCCTCCTCGGATACCACCTGAACGCCATGGACATGGACAAAGCCTATGGGGATGAGCGCAACCCGCTGATTGAGAAATCCGAATTTATCCTCTCCCTGTTCGAGCAGCTGGTGGGCGCGGGCAACGTGAGCGCCAAGGAGAAATCCATCCTTGACCGATGCACCTATGACGTGTACCGGGAATACATGGCCAACAACTACGAGGGCGAACCGCCCACCCTGAAAGACCTGTACCACTCCCTGTTAAAACAGCCGGAGCCGGAAGCCAGAGGCTGGCGCTCTCGTCGGAACTGTTCATCACCGGCAGCCTCAACACCTTTGCCCAGCGCACCAATGTGGACACCAAGGCCCGAATCATCGCCTATGACATCCGGGAATTGGGCGAGCAGCTTATGCCCATCGGAATGCTGGTGACCTTAGATGCTATCTTCAACCGGGTCATTCAGAACTGGAAGAAGGGCAAGACCACATGGGTATTTGCCGACGAGTTTTACCTGCTGTTCCGCTATGAGTACAGCGCCGACTTTTTCTACAAGCTGTGGAAGCGCATCCGCAAATACAACGGGCTGGTGACAGGTTTAACGCAGAACGTCGAGGAGCTCCTCCGTTCCGACACCGCCCGCCTCATGCTGGCAAACTCGGAATTTTTAATCCTCTTGAACCAATCCGCCACCGACAGGGACGAACTGGCGGGGCTTCTGCACATTTCCGAAAACCAGCTTGGCTACATCACCAATGTGGCGGCTGGCTGCGGCCTGATTCGCTGCGCCGGGAATATTGTGCCCTTTGAAAACAGCTTCCCCCGCAGCACACGCCTGTACCAGCTAATGACCACCAAGCCGGACGAGGCCCTGAGAGGGGTGTAACCATAGAGAAAGCCAATTCCTGCAGGGGGCCGCCTTCGGCTCTCTGCTTATTTTCTTTGCACAGGTCGTATAGAGAGGCGGAAAAAGCGCCTGCTGTTCTGAGCAAATATCTGTGTGTATTTTCCCCATTCCCACCACGCATAAATATTGCAATCTTGACGCAGATAGTCATAAACATACCGCATGATTGTTTTTGCGAATTTTCTCCCGTAAGCATAACTTAAATGATGTTGCAGCTTATATCGATATGGAACAGATAGAGATTTGTATGGTGCTTTTTTGGTTGCCTCCCATTTGGTATTAACCATGGGCGTTATCTTCTGATTGTGTGTTCCCATTTTTAGCTCAACTTTATAAATCATAAAATCATTCCTAAAAGGGTCGACAGCGTTCAAGCTGTATGGATGATACACTTTCAATATGCCATATTACAGCGAGAAAATCAACGGCGGATAGACTTCCAAAACACCATTTATATAGAACTTTGGCTGATGTTTAAGATTTTACTACTCTTATTTGCTCGAACTACTATTCTAATAGGGGGCCGCCTTGGACACTCTGCAATCTTTTTTACAGGAGGTATGCCATTGAAAGAAATTAAAACGAAGCCGGAGGGCGGCAAACCTAAACTGCTGGACAAAGCTGCCAAGCCCCGAAAACAGCCATGAAGGATTTATGGCTGAAATCCAAGGATAAATCCATCTCGGAACTCAAGGAAACGCCCTTCGCCAGCCAGCGCGGGGAATCCTCAAACGCCCCTGCCAATACTGCCGGGGATCAGATGCTGTCCGGGATGGAAACCGCCGCCAAGAAAGGCGCGAACCTGACCTACCGGGGCGGGAAAAAGCTGGCGCAGGCCACGGCCCGGAAGGTGAAAGAAAAAAGAGAGATTTCCCGCACCCTGTCGGGGGCCAAAGATGCAGGCGGCAAGGCTGTCAAAAACACATCTTCAAAAATACGGACGAAGAACACAGTGGCCAAGACTATCAAAGGAAAGCCGCAAAAGGCGGTAAAGACAGCCAGCCGGTCTGTGAAAGGCGTAAAGCAGAGCGCCAAGAGGATCAAGACCGCACAGCGTTCGGCAAAAACAGCACAGCAGGCGGCGAAAGCGGCACAGAAAACAGCGCAGGCCACCGCAAAGGCGGCTAAGGCAGCCGCCCAAGCTGCCAAAGCTGCGGCGAAAGCAGCGGTAACCGGCATAAAGGTGGCGGTCAAGGCAACCGCAGCCGCCATCAAAGCAACCATCGCCGCAATTAAGGGATTGATAGCCCTGATTGCTGCCGGGGGCTGGGTAGCTGTGGTCATTATCCTGTTGATTTGTTTAATCGCCCTGATCGTCGGCTCCTGCTTCGGCCTGTTTTTCGGCTCCGACTCCACGGGGACCGGTACCAGTGTAACGCAGGCGGTGTCTACTCAACGGGGAATATCTGGCCCACATTCAGGAGATAGAGGACGCCAACCCCCATGACCGGATGGAAACCACCTCTAACGACGGGAAACTCTCCATCAATTGGGAGGACGTCCTCGCTGTATTTTCCGCCAAGGTTACTGGCGCGGAGGATGGGGCGCAGGTCGCTTCGCTGGATGACGCGCAGGTGGATGAACTGCGAAATATTATGTGGGAGATGAATACGGTATCCTCCAGCACCCGCACCGAAAGCCATGAGGTAGAAGTTACCGAAGTAGACGAGGATGGGAACGAAACCACCCATACCGAAACGGTGACGGAAACCATTCTGGAAATCACCATCACGCACAAAACCCCGGATGAAATGGCCCGCCAGTACAACTTCAATTCCCGGCAGAACGAATACCTCGCCCTTATGTCGGAGCCGGAAAACCAAAGCCTGTGGGTGGAACTGCTGGGCGGTTACACAAGCGGCGGCGGCAGATCGTGAACCCCGATGCCGATTGGATAGGGACGGGCATTTTCCAGTGGCCCCTTCCGCAGAGCTACACTATCACCTCATGGTTTGGATACCGGGAAGATCCTTTTACCGGGGAGATCGCCTACCATAGCGGAACCGACATCGCCGCGCCGGAAGGTACGCCCATCCTTGCCGCAGCAGACGGAACCGTCACCATAGCCAACGCCATCGACTCGTGGGGCGGCGGGTATGGGTACCACATCAAGGTAAACCACAACGATACCTTCGATACCCTGTACGCCCATTGTTCTTCCATCTGCGTAACGGTTGGGCAGGAAGTGAAGCAGGGCGAGGTGATCGGCTACGTCGGAACCACCGGAAATTCCACCGGTAACCACCTGCACTTCGAGGTCTGGCAAAATGGGGAACGCACCGACGCCTCGGTTTCTTTAAGGTAAAGGAATAGCGCCTGCAAATCAAAGAAATGTCACACACGGAAGCAGCAGAGGGTTGTTATATATATGGAAAAACCAGCAGCCTGCAAAAAACAGGCTGCTGGCTTTATTTTGTTTCAAGGCTGTATCCGACATCACGGATACAGCGCAGACGGATACTGGAATCTTTTCCTAAATTCAACTTGCGCCGAATTGACTGCACATGATGGCTGACAAGCTTCCGAGCCTCGCCATAGTCTGGCTCCTTCCAGATTTTTTCGTAAATCTGGTCATGTGTCAGCACTTGGTTTATGTTCTGAAAAAGGTACAGGAGAATCTCATACTCGGTTTTCGTGAGAGGGATCTCCCGCCCCTTGCAGAATACCCGGCGCTGGTTTTCCCTGATTTCCAAAGCAGAGGTACTCCGTTGTGACCTAAACTCCATCAGCTCTATACGAGAAGCGGATTGGGCCAGCCCCTGAACTTTGAGAAACGCATCCTCATCTCCATCCTCAAAGATCAAAAGCATGATTTTCACTTGACCTCTTCGCCCTGCCTTTCAATAGAACGCCTTAGTTTTTCAAAGGCTTCTGGACTGATTCCATGCTCCATCCGGCAGCGTCCGCTTCCGCAGTTTTAGGATCTACGCCTGCGCGATGAGCCGTTCCATGAAAAAGCAGTGGCGTTCATATACTGCTGCGGCAACCTGTTCTCCTGAAGATGTCAGGGAAAGTATGCCGCTTGAATCTTTACGCAGATATTTTGCCTTGGTTAATTCTTTTACAGCGCGGCTTACAGAGGGTTTTGTTACTTCCAAATACTCCGCAACATCTACACAACGGACATCCCCTTGTTTTTGAAAAAGGATATATACAGCTTCCAGATAGTCCTCCATGGATGATGTTAGACGCAGTCGGCACACCTCCCTTATCTATTAAAAGTAAAAGAGATAATCTATGAAAAATTACTTTAATTTAATTGCTGCAACGTCAACATGATTTGGAATACTGTTGAATGTGTAGGACTCTATCACCTCATTATTGAACACCGCATATTCGTTTCTGTAGTTCAACGGAATCACAACGCTGCTTTCATTTGCGGAATTAAGGGCAGTGGTAAAGATATTCTGAACAGTATCCGGATCATCTGTCTTGTAAAGGCCGGCAATCAGTTCTTTCGCTTCCTCTTCGCTCATTGTGGCAAGTGCTTTGGCGATCTGAGGATCAGTCGAATAAATTCCACTGGCATCTGTATAATCAGTAGAAGGATACATATTGGCGACAAATGTGTACGGATCATAGGGGAACCAATAGCTCATATACGCGGTGATTTCGTAGTTCCCTTCTGTAAACACCTGTTGCATAAATGCCATCAGGTCAATAGGATTCGTCGTGATTTCAATGCCAAGCTTTTTCATCGAATCCTGGAAGAAAAGCACTACCTTGTCATACACACCCGTGGAGGGATAAGTAATCGTAAAGGAAAGCTTTTTACCATCCTTTTCTCGGATGCCATCGCCATCCGTATCAGTCCAGCCGGACTTGTCCATCAGTTCAATGGCCGCATCCATATCATAGCTCGGAGTTGTCACATCTACCTCGCAATAGGGCATATCCGCAGGCATAACTGAATCTGCTTCCGTTCTCAAGCCCGAATAAATATTTTGAGCGATAGACTCTTTATCAATAGCCATCTGGATCGCTTTTCTGATATTGATATCATCCAATGGAGCCACTTCGTCGTTAAGCGCAATAAACTCTGTGACAAAATCAAAATCGGAAATTACGCCCGTAATGCCTTCCGTGCTGGACAGTTCCTGATAGGAAGCAGCATCCAATGTGTCAGAACCGATAATGAAGTCCACTTCTCCAGCCTCATTGCAGCGACCTTGGATTCCGGAATAACTTTTACTGTGAAGGAATCTACATCCGGTTCTTCGCCCAATAATTGGGATTGCGTACAAAAGTGTATTCCGTTGCAGTATCATTCACGCTCTCAAACATATAGGGACCTGTACCCGGCGTATGATTCATCAGATATTCTGAGTTCAAAGAACCGTCCTCATTGAAGGCGGATGCTGAAAGAATCCCTCTCGGCATTACCATGGACAAATCGTTGAGAACATTGTAATAAGGACGAGTCAAATGAAAGGAAACCGTGTATTCATCATCTACTGTGATCTCGGATGTCAACATATCAAGCTGCCCGTAATTGGAACTGGTTCCTATGACAGACTTCATATTGTCGAAATAGAGTTTCACAGCCTCCGCATTGAAGGGTGTTCCATCATTGAACTTTACATCTTCACGCAGATGGAAAGTATAGGTGAGTCCATCATCGGAATTTGTCCAGTCTGTAGCAAGGCAGGGCTGGTACTCTCCGTCCTGATATTTGACCAAAGGCTCATAAAAGTTGTTCATATAATATGTAGCCTCATAGGACTGTACCGCAGGGGCAAAGCCCATCGAAAAGTTTGCGCTTTGCGCAATAGAGATCGTTTGAGATGCGTTCTTGTCTGTTTGGCCATTACTGGAGGATGAGGGATCTGTATTGCTGCAACCAGCAAGAAGCGTCAACCCCATTACACAAGCCAAAAGAAGGGATAAAAGTTTTTTCATGTTTGTGCTCCTTTACATGTTTTTTATTGCAAAGCCTGCCTTTTTGAAAGGGCGGCCTTTACAAGCTCATTAGAATATGGTTCATGAAAATCCGAAAAGCTTTGCGGTTTGTAAACTGTCTCGATTATTTTCCCGAAACGCATCACATGAATGGTATCTGCCATATACATCGCAATGTCTAAATCGTGGGTAATAATCAAATAACTCAATCTCAACTCGTCCCGCAAATTCCGTAACAGATGCAAAATTTGCTTTCTTAATGTAACATCAAGCCCACTAAAAGATTCATCGAAAATAATGTGCTGTGGTTCTGTTGCCAAAGCACGCGCTACACAGAGCCTCTTTTGCTGACCACCAGAAAGTTCATCAGGCGACGATTCAATATATCTCCCCTAAATTAACCATGTCCAGCAATTCTTCGACTCTCTTTTTCTGTCCTCTTTTCCCATATCCAATAAAGATGGAGAGGTTCATCCAAAATTTGTAATACGTTTTGGTTGAGGATCAAGAGAACTGGCTGCATCCTGCATGACAAGCTGCACTTTGCCTCGCATCTTTTGAAGCGTTTTTCTTTTGACGCCTGTCACTGTTAAATTATCTAAAGTAACTTTTCCGGCATCGGGGAGCTCGATATAGGACAAAATTCTGGCAAGTGTGCTTTTTCCACTTCCGCTTTCGCCTACGATGGCCGTGATACTGTTGTCGGCAAGCTCGATAGATACGCCTGACAGGGCTTCCAACAGGTCTTTTTTTCTACCCGGTATTTGATATTTCTTTATAATTCCTTCTGCCTTTAGCATAGCGCCTCCTGAAACAGTATACTTGCTTCCATCAATTGTTTTGTGTAATCATGCCGTGGTGTGGAGAGCACCTCATGGGTTCTACCCTGTTCAATGATTTCTCCCGATTTCATCACCGCAACACGGTCGCACAGTCTCGCTACTACACCAAAATCATGTGTGATAACCAGCATCGATACCCCTGATGTTTTTATTTTTTCCAGTTCATTTAAAATCAAATATTCACTGGCCGCATCTACGGCAGTGGTAATTTCGTCTGCAATAATCAGTTTCGAAGCCTGCTGCATAGTGAGAGCAATCATCACTCTCTGCAGCATGCCGCCCGAAAGCTCATCCGGATAACTGTTAAAAATTTTTTCCGCATCCGGCAAGTTCACACTGGCCAACGTATTCGTAAGTTCTCTACAAAAGTTGTGCCGTTCTTCTCTGGTATTGAATCGAAACCCCATTTCAAGTTGTTTTCCCAGCTTCACCATGGGAGCAAATGCAGTCATGGGATTCTGCGGTATCATACTGATCTGTTTTCCTCGATAGTCAGCCAGTTCTTTTGCATTCATGGAAAAGACATCTCTGCCATTCCAGCGAATTTCCCCTCTGATTTGAAAAGCACGAGAATTTAACAGCCGCATAATACACTTGCTGGTCATGCTTTTCCCGCTTCCGCTTTCTCCGATCAGCCCGAAGGTTTCTCCCTCGCCTACGGAAAAGCTGATGGAGTGAAGCAATTCCTCTTTTGTCAGTTTTGAGCGAACTGTTAAACAGTTGATATCAAGCATTTCTAACCCTCCCGTGGTGCGTAAATATCCCGCAAAGCCTCACCGAACAAATTAAATCCACCGGCTGTAAACAGGATACAAAGCCCCGGATAGACCAGAAGCTGCGGCTGACTGAAAATCAGTTGTTTGGCATTCACGAACATGGCGCCCCACTCTGCTGTTCCCGCCTCCAAGCCCAGCCCCAGAAAGGCGTAACTGGAAATCATAATGATAATGGAGGACAGTCCTGTACTGAATATCACCAAAAGATGTGGAAGGACATTTGGAATAATATGCCGGAATATAATCCTCAGTTCTGAACAGCCTGACATCCGGCAGGTGATAACATAAGGTTTTTGTTTTTCTCTGAGAACGTAGGTACGAACCACTCGTGCATTCCATACCCACATGGCAATTACAATGGATAGAATGATACTGAACACTTTTGATTCAAATAATCCCACCAGAGTAATGGCCACAAGAAAGGGTGGAAATGCCATAAAGATGTTAGAAACAACATCAAAAATCCGGTCAAGTACACCGCCCAGATAAGCGCAGACAGTAGCTACGACCGTACTGACAAGTGCCAAAATGATAAGCGAGGCAGAGCGATAGACATAGATGACCGCGCGCCATAGAGCAATCGTGAAAATACGCAGCGCCCCATTTCATCTGTTCCAAGAGGATATTCTGAATCAGGTGCAGACAAAGCATGCGCGACGTTTAGCTCTGATGGATCATGCGGTGCTATAAAGGGCGCAAATGCCACAACAAAAAATACAATTAACATCATGGCCAACCCAAGCAGTGCCTGCGGTTTATGTAAAATTTTACGAATCATAAACCTTCTCCTTTGCTTTTCCGTGTGGGTTTAAAGCGATATTGACCAGATCCGCTATAAAATTAACCAGAACAAAAAATGGCGGCTGTTAACAAAACACATGCGTTGATTGTAATAGTGTCCCGTGCATTTAACGCTGTTACCAACATAGAACCTATTCCCGGAATAGAAAAAACTGATTCCACCATTGCGCTGCCTGCTATCATAAACCCAAAACTTTGGGCGAGCATTGTTACCAAAGGGGGCAGTGCAAACCGGCTTACCATAAAAGCGATTCTGCGTTCCGAAACCCCACGTGAACGGGCATATAAAACGAAATCCTGACTATATCCCTCCAAAAGTGAAGAACGAAACACACGAATATTACCTGCCGCAACCGGGATTGCCAGAGCCAAAGCCGGAAGAATAAAATCTTTCATGCTGTCTGCCCCCATAATGCTGAAGATCGGAATCTGAACAGAAAAGGCCAGCAGGAGCATAAAACCAATCCAGTAATTGGGCAGAGACATGGAAACGATCCCAAACAAGTAAACTGTTTTATCGAATAATCCACCTTTTTTACTGGCAGATAGCACACCCAGAGGAATACTAAATATGGCTGCAAACAACAACGCCAATGATGCCATTGTGATGGTTGGCCCTAATGAGGCTGTCAGTTCTTCGATGATAGGGCGGCCTGTTATTGTAGGAATTTCCAAAATCTCCATGTAACGCGTTCCACAGCCAAGAACCATATTGCTGGATCAGAGGTTTGTCAAGGCCCAATTCTTCCCGTACTAATTCAACCTGTTCTGGAGTGGGCCTTGAATACCGGCGCACAGCCAAAGCCTCAGCCGCATCTACAGGGGATAAATTTGTGTAGATGAAAGTCAAAATCGTGACGCCAAACAGCACAAGGAGAAATAAAGATAAGCGCGTCAATATTTTTTTGCTCATACTCCAACTCCCAAGGCTCCTTCTCCAGCAATACTCCAGCTTTCGGCTTTCTTCCTGCTTTGGACAAAATCCGCATAGATTCCATCCTGCTTTATCAAATCCTCATGTCTGCCGCGCTGTATGATACGGCCAGCCTCCAGAACAAGAATCTGATCCGCATGTTGAACGGTTTTGAGCCTGTGGGCAATCATAATAATCGTTTTATTATGCGTCAACGCTTCAATCGCTTCTTGAAGTTCAGCTTCATTTTCCGGGTCAACGTTGGCGGTAGCCTCATCCAAAATGATGATCGGTGCGTCCTTCAGCATGGCGCGGGCGATGGATAGGCGTTGACGCTCTCCACCGGAAATAGTAGCTCCACCTTCTCCGATCACCGTGTCGTAACCATCCGGAAGGGCAGAAATAAGTCATGGCACCGGGCTGCCTTGGCAACCGCCACAACCTCTTCGTGAGTGGCACCGGGTTTTCCAAATTTAATATTGTTTTCAATCGTATCATTAAAGAGGTAGACCGTTTGAAATACCATACTAAAGTTTGCCATCAAGCTGTCCAACTGGTATTCCCTGATATCTGTCCCGCCCAATTTAACTGTTCCACTGTCCACATCCCAGAAACGAGCCATTAAACTGGTAAGAGTTGTTTTTCCTGATCCGGAGGGGCCAACGATTGCAGTGGTAGTCCCTTCCGGTATGGAAAAGCTGACATCATGGATAATTTCCCGTTCTCCATAAGAAAAACTGACATGTTCAAATGTAATATCCCTATTTTTCGTTTCTTGTTTTGTACCTTGTTCATCCATGCGGGGAGCATGATCAATCTGTTCCACTCTGTCAATGGAAGCGTCAATCATCGGAAGCATAAAGAACATTTCTCCGGCTGACTCAAGCTCGCTGTAAACAAGAAAAGCGGAAATCGCCATCATCAAGCAGGTAAATAAAGTCATAGCTCCACTTAAATATAGCCAGATAGAAAGAAGCACAGCCGCTACCGCAGCAATTCGCAACACAATTTGCTCCAGAACATTGTATGGGATACGCTTGCGCTCCAGCTTAAAGTTTTGATACTCCGTTTCCTCTATGGTTTTATTTAATGTTTGATTCGCCGCCTTATCGCCATGAAACGCACGAACAACGCTCATTCCCTGAATATATTCAAGAACGGAATCTACCAATTTGGTTTGTGCCTGCAAACGTCCGGGAGAAAGCTGACGGGATTTTTTCAGCAATTGTGAATTAACAAATAAAAACAACAGTACTCCTAATAAGAAAATCAACCTATACGCCAATCAAAAAACAGAATCGCAATAGAAAATACAACAGTACGGATGATCCCCACCATCGTTCGGGCAATGACGGCAAACGACATACTCTCCAAATCTTCCATTGTAGAAGTTGCTGCAGCCGTAAGGCTTCCCAAGCTTTGACTATTGAAATAGCCCATCGGCATGTACTTCATACGTTCACCGATCCTGATTCTTTTTTCCTCACACATATGGTAATTGGCCTGTCCTTCACTGTTGTGGGCCAGATACCAGAAAACCGCAGCGCCTGTTACACTGACCAGCATGACGCCCAGTGCGGCCAATGCTGTTTCGCCTGTAACATTTTGTTCTACCAAGGCTCGCAGCACAACCAGCAAAGCAATAAACTGGATAGCTTCAAAAATACTGCGAAGCAGTTCATAACCCATTCCCTTATACCACGTCTTTTTTCTGTTTTCCAGCAAAAGCAAAAAAACGTTTATATGCGTTAAACATTCTCAGCGCCTCCTTTTCATACCGGCAGAGTCTTTTGCCTGTATATGCGCTTTCCACATATCTGTATAAAGCGGACAATTTTTCAGAAGTTCTTCATGAGTTCCAGTTGCGGCGATTTTTCCGTTTTCTACTACTGCAATCTGCTCAGACTGGATAATAGTCGATAACCTATGTGCAATAACAATCAAGGTCTTTCCTTTAGTAAGCCGGTTCACCGCATCCTGTATAACCGCTTCATTTTCCGGGTCAGTATAGGAAGTCGCTTCGTCGAGGATAACGACGGGTGCGTTTTTCATCATAGCTCTGGCAATGGCAATCCTCTGGCGTTCTCCACCGGACAAATGGCTTCCGGCTCCTCCCACAAGGGTTTCGTAACCGTGTTCGAGGCCCATAATAAACTCATGACAGCCTGCAGCTTTGGCGATTTCCTCCACTTCTTGGTCTGATGCGTTGGGATTACCCATACGAATGTTTTCTCGTACAGACACATTAAATAGAAAATTGTCTTGGGATACATATCCAATTAAATCCATTACTTGATCTGCGGGAATTTTTTTAATGTCAACCCCACCAATCGTAATTGTTCCTTCATCAATATCCCAATAAGAAGCAATCAATTTTGCGATGGTAGATTTACCGGAACCAGAAGGACCAACCAAAGCGGTTGTAGTTCCCTGTTTAATTTTTAAGTTTATACCCTTTAAGACTTGAGTATCCTTATATGCGAATTTCACATCGGTTAAAGTAATATCCAATCCGTTTAAGTTTTTATGTTGGAGTGGACGATCTAAATCCGGTTCTGATAAAATAGAACTGATTTCTCCAACGATGGTACTGATTTTGGAAAAGTCATCGGTTAAAAAGATTGCAGATACCAACGGGCCTACAATACCCAGCGATAAAATCATAATAGTGATGAAGGCAGCTGTGGTAAGACTTCCGTTCATATAGAAAATACATCCAATGGGGAGTACCCCAATCAAAACAGCTGGCCAGATGGTCATCATAAGGGCTGAATACCCTTGTGTAGATTTCATCCAGTCAAGAATCAATTCTGCATTTTTATGAACAGCCTGCGTAAATTTCCCATAGGACACCGCGCTCTGGTTAAACGCTTTAATGACTTCAATCCCGTTGATGTATTCTACTGTGGTAGCACTCATGTGTTTACCTGCTTGTACGACTGCCCCGTATTTTTTAGGATATTCTTTCATTTGTGCCATATAGCACAGGATACCAATCGGAATAGTAATCAGAGAAACGAGAGCCATGCGCCAGTCTAAAACAAACAAGTAGATAATGACTGCGACAGGAACCAAAAGGTTAGAAGTCATTTCGGGAATGATATGCGCCAATGGAACCTCCATCTGTTCTACTCGCTCTACCATAGAACTTTTCAGTTTTCCCGATGGCGTATCGGTTAGATACCCCATAGAAACCTTTGTCAACTTCGAGGCAATCCTTCGCCGTATTTCAGATAAAACTGCAAACGTTGCTTCGTGCGAACTTTTTGTCGAAAACCCATGAAATACAGACTTCATGATGAAAGCGACCAAAGCAACAGAACACCACAATAGGTATATAGAAAAATCCTGTTCTCCTACAATAAGCAAATTAATCATCTTTGCGACTGCAAAGTATGGTACAATACCACTGGCCACCCCCAACACAGATAAAACCACGGAGCAAAGGAATCCACCCTTATGCGGACGGATGAAATCCATGATCCCAATAGATGAAGTTTGCTTCATAAAAAATCCTCCTTTCGTTAGCTGTAGCTAACCATTGCGTCTAAAAAAGCCGATAACTTGTAAGATTCCTGTCTTACAAATTATCGGCTCTGCGTCTTAGCGTCTGGCTCTAACGATACTATTTTATTTTCTTGAACATCTATGATATGTTCATGTCCACACTTAGGGCAAACAACGGAAAACGCTTTAATACTGTATCTCTGTTTACCTTCGTTCTCGTTTTATTGCCGCAGACAGGACAATGAACCCAGCCGGATGAATCAATCCACCCACTCAAAAGCATCACCCCGCATTTTCTTCAAAAATCGTCTTCCATCCGGCATTATAAAACCTTCTCATTCTTTGGATATGCTCGACAGCCTGATCTTGGGGCATATCATGAATAACCACTTCAAATAGTCCGGCATAAAAAGCACTGGACAGAAGGTGCGCCAGTTCCGGTGTAAGCCGTCCGGAGGAAAGCGCGTCATTTCCTGTCTGTTCAATAAACTGCATGGTACAGGAAATATCCAATTCAATAATCCGATGGATAAATTCCTGATATGTGCTATTCTCTCCACTGGTAAGAATCAGCTTAAACTCGTCGAAATGATCGTAGATATATGCAATTACCTTAGAAAAGCCGTCGTTTCCAAAGGTCATAACCTTTTCTTTCTGCTCATCTGATGAAAGTATTTTAAAGCGATGGAGTTCTCCTTCGAGTAAATTACAAAATTCATCAGCCGTTGGCCCTACTAAAGCGCAATACAGACTTTTCTTATCAGGATATCGGATATAGATAGCGCCTTTGCTGGAGCCTGCTTTTTCCGCAATCACCTGCAGCGAAGCGTTCTCATATCCACTCTTTAAGAACTCTTTTTTAGCTGATTCAAGCAATTTTTCAGTAACGCCCTCCACACGTTTTGCCATTCCATCAACTCCAAACTCGAATTTATAGGTTGATTTTGTAAACAGATTAAAACCCTCGGTTTCAATCCAACGGTTTTAATATACTGCTTTTTTTGAAAACTGTCAAGTTAATTGTCTCACAAAGTTAGTTTCTTCTAACCTCGAAAAATAATGCAATTTGCACATATAGAAAGAGCCGAATAAAATTAGTTTACTCGGCTCTTTACAGCATAACAGATTCTATTTTTTCTATTTTGCAAACTCCTGCATAATCAAGTTGAGAATTTCCTGCTGACCCGTAGATAATCCCCCGGCCTTCGGCTTAGTGCTTTGTTTCAATTCTTTTACCAGCCGACGAACCAAATCGCGCTGCTCATCCGTCATATCCGTTAAAAGCACCTGATCCTTTTTATCAAACCCGACCAAGTAGTCTAACGAAACATCGTAAATCCTTGCCATAGTGGTGAGGACATCCAGCGTGGGGATTTTGATATTGTTTTCATAGTTGCTGATTACCGATCCGGCCCGGCCTACCCGACGCCCAAGTTCCTCCTGAGAAATACCATGCTTTTCCCGCAGCATCCGCAAATGATTTCCAAAATCAAACATCCCTATCACCTCGCTCTGTCCTGTGATTTCGTGTATAGCTATATTTTACTCCGTTGACCTTCGCGTCTGGCTAAGTGTATAATAAAAGTATTTAGCGAATCGCTAAGATTATGAGCGAATATTTTTCCGATTTGCGATGAAAAGGGAGCCGAGAAGCCCATAAGAAAGGTTTTTTGGCATAAAACCGCCCGAAAGAAATAGGGCGGGCTGTTCGTAAAGAGGGAGTGGAGTAACTGTGGTGAGAGGACTCACACCCCTTTATTTTCCCTGTAATGGCAACACAGAAAAAGGTGCTTTCCCAACCTTTTATGATGAAATCACCCTGCTGAATGTTGTAAAATATACTTGTTATCAAGCTGACGGTTTCAAAAGGTCAGATTGGGCTACATCCCCATTATTGCGGCAGCGTATGCCCAAAACCCTTTATACAAGAGAAATCCATATCCAGAATTCATACACCGAAAGGAGCATCCAAATGCCAAAAGTAATGATCATTGAATGCAGTGATGAAGAAGCCGACCGTTTGGTTGAGCAGATCAAGGGCATTATTGCCGAACCCCAATACCAGCCATTCCGAGGGCCGGGAAAGGTTTATGAATTCGGCTCATTGCGGATTGACCAGCCCAAGCGGGAAGTAACCCTCCATGGTAATGCTGTAAAACTAAACCATCGGGAATTCGAAATCCTCGGCTTATTTGCTTCCCACCCGAATCAGGCCCTTTCTGCGTCTTTTCTCCACAATGCCGTTTGGCTTCATCCAGATTCGGAGCATGGAGAGGAAGAAGCTGCCGCCTATGTGCGAAGCCTGCAGGAAAAACTCGGCCTGAATAAATCGAACCCCACCTGCCGGATCGTTGAAGGTACCTGTAAAGAGAATAAAGGCTGTTGTTTTACCTTTTTGGTTGATTAAATAAATATCTTTGTTCTTTTGTCATGTAATGTAGATAAAAGCACTACGAAATATGCAAATGAAAGGAGAATCGAATCAGAAAAGTAGTTTTTCTCTTTTATACTGTCCCCATCTAAATTTATATGGGGAAATATGGGAATAAAACATCGTCCGCTTTCCCCATGCAGAGGGGATGGCGACAATGCGGCGAAAACCACCGCACACAGAAAGGGCTGCAGCTTCGTATGAAACTGCAGCCCTTTTTCGTTCGACATTATCCTGTTTTGATTTACCATTAAATACCAATTTCGAGGAAGCAGCCTCGCTATGCGCATTCGCCTGCGGGCGGGTGCGCTTTTTTCATGCTTTCAGAAGGAGGTCATGGCTAAGAACTCATAGCGGCAGGCCGCCGCCCCGACAATCTGAATTTTTCAAAATTTCAGATTGATCGGAGGAAACAGCCATGGCTTACAACAAAGCCAGAGCCGAAAAACAGTGGCTCAAATGGAAAGAAGCAGAAGAAAGAAAACTCAGAGAACTCGGCGTGGATGAGGACACCATCCAACGCCTGCATACATACGATTGGGCGCAGTTCAATAAGGAACGGCAGTACCTGCAGCGACAGGTGGAATGGTCTCCCTATGTGGAACTCATATCCGCACAGGATCTGGAACTGCCCGTCGAGGATACCGACGCCCTGCTGGACAGCATCGAGGATATGGAGCTTTTTTCTTTGCTGCACAATGTGGACAAGCTCACCCTCGAAAATCCTCTTCATGAAAGATGGACGGATACGGCAGCAAGGAAATCTCAGAGAAAACCGGCCTGTCAGTAAACGCCATTGATCTGCGGATTTCAAACTCAAGAAAAATTAAAAATTTTT
>ENA-OQCF01000111-OQCF01000111.1-human-gut-metagenome-genome-assembly--contig:-NODE-111-length-28840-cov-31.385783_pt1 | contig 28840 bp, 29 predicted proteins | sample MGYA00242756_ERZ504573 | MGnify/ENA primary metagenome ERZ504573 (study PRJEB26092, sample SAMD00036240) | human gut metagenome | host: Homo sapiens | study: EMG produced TPA metagenomics assembly of... | reverse complement strand
GCCGGGGGAGCGGGCGCGGGAACCGCGCTGCCGGTCGGCCGCAAACGCGGTCGGCACACCCGATAACCAGACTTCCCGCCGTCGCACGGCGGCGGGGCAACCAATGTAACCAACTCGAACCGGCCCCGACCGGGACCGATGCAGTACAGAGAAAGGAACAGTGATGAAGTCACTAATCAGGAAAGTAGCGGCGGGCGTCCTCGCAGCCGCCACGATGCTCGGCATCGCCGGCCTCGGCGCCACCACCGCCAACGCTCAGGAAGCCAACGGCAGCATCAAGGTGAGCAGCACCAACGCCGAGTTCGCCGGCAAGGAAATCAAGGCCTACCAGATGTTCTCCTACGATCTGGATGCCGTCAACGCCGGAACCGCCGACAACGGCGGCTTCACGCTGAACTCCGAGTGGAACCAGTTCTTCATCTCGAACAAGACTGAGTTCAACCTTGGCGATGACACCACCGTCGACAACGTCGCCCAAAGGCCTATGACTACGTCTCCGGCCTCAAGGACGGGAAGACCCAGGTCGTCCCGTTCGCCAAGAAGGCCTCCGATTGGGCGAAGACCCAGACCGGCCTGACCATTAAGACCGAGAGCGCGGCCAAGATTGCCGTGGACGGTAAGTACACGGCGACGTTCACCGATCTGGCCTACGGTTCCTACCTCGTCAGCCCGAAGGCCGGTTCCACCGATACCAGTGGCAAGCGTGGCACCGATGCATCCTGCTCAATGTGCTGAACAGCACCGCCGTCGAGCAGGACCTCAAGAGCACCTACCCGACCATCCAGAAGACCGTCAAGAACGGCACCGACGACAAGAAGCACAACAGCGTCGAGATCGGCGACACCGTGGACTTCAAGCTCGCCTCCACCGTGCCGGACATGACCGAGTACACCAACGGCTACACTTTCAAGTTCACCGATACCCTGTCCAAGGGCCTTACTCTGAACGGCACCGCCGAGGGCGGCACGTTCGCTCCGACCGTCAAGATCGGCGATACCACGCTGACCAAGGACCTCGACTACACCGCTACGTACACCACGGACTCCGATACTGGTAAGACCGCTCTTGAAGTCAACATGATGAACTTCAAGAATCTGCACCAGAATGACGCCGGCAAGGCCATCACCGTCGAGTACTCCGCCACCCTGAACAAGGACGCCGAGGTCGGTTCCACCGGCAACCAGAACGTCGCGAAGATCGAGTACAGCAACGACCCGGCCTCTAACGGCACCGGCACCACCAGGGAAGACAAGACCTACACCTACACCTTCAACTTCGACATCGAGAAGGTCAACGCGGTCGACCACAACGATAAGCTGAAGGGCGCCCAGTTCGAACTGCAGCGCGAGAACGGCACCAAGATCAATCTTGTGAAGGTCTCCGATGGTGTGTTCCGCCCGGCCAAGGGAACGGAAACCGTCGCCGATGACAAGACTGTGGTCACCGACAATAACGGCAAGCTGCAGTTCACCGGTCTCAAGGAAGGCACCTACAAGGTGAAGGAGATCAAGGCTCCGACAGGCTATAACCTGCTGAAGGATCCGATCACGGTCACCATCTCCGCCACGTACGACGAGAACACCGGCATCCTGGAGTCCTGGAAGGTAAACAACGCCAACGCGCAGGGCACCACCGTCCCGGTCATCACCGTCGAGAACAACAAGGGCGTCACCCTCCCCGAGACCGGCGGCATGGGCACCGTGCTGTTCACCGTGTTCGGCGTGGCCATCGTGGCCCTCGGCGCGACCTGGTACGTCAAGTCCAACCGCAAGTCCCGTCACGCGGCCTGAGACCGCCACTGACCCCCGGTTCCCCTGACCCGCGTCAAGGGGACCGGGCGCCGGCCTTCCCTGACCGGGGAAGCCCCACCAAGGAGATCCATGGTTAAGAAGCTGCGCGGCCTCGCGCCGTTGCTGGTCATCGTGATCGGACTGCTCGTCCTGTTCTACCCGACGATCAGCAACTTCCTCGTCATGAAGAACGCCTCGCGTGTCGTCAGCAACTACGACGCGGCCGTCGAGGCACTCTCCGACGAGGAATACCGCAGCATGATCGACGCCGCGCACGCCTACAACACCAGACTCGCCGAGGAAAGCTCCGGCACCACCAGCGCCCTCACCGGAGCGGTGAACACCGAAGCCACCGACGCCGAGTACATGAAGCTCCTCAACCTCGCCGGCGACGGCATGATGGGATACATCACTGTGCCTAAGCTCAAGGAGACCCTGCCTATTTATCACGGCACTTCCGAGAAAGTACTGCAATCCGGCATCGGTCACTTGGAACAGACCTCACTACCAGTTGGTGGCGCGTCCACTCATGCGGCGCTGTCTGGCCACCGAGGGTTGCCCACGGCAAAACTGTTCACGGACTTGAACCTTATGAAAAAAGGCGACAAGTTCTATATCACAATACTTAAAGACACGTATGCGTATCAGGTCGATAAGATCACTACCGTTCTGCCGACTGATGCCAAACAACTGGCGATTGAGCCCGGCAAGGATTTGGTCACGCTCATTACCTGCACACCGTATGCGGTCAACACGCATCGGCTGCTGGTGCGCGGTCATCGTATTCCATACACACCACAGCAGCAGAATGACGCCAAATCCACATTCCACGTGGACATTCCGCTGCAGTATTTGTTGCCGTCTCTCGCGCTGATTGCCTTGCTTATTGCATGGCATTTGTGGCAGCGGCATGAGCGGCGACGCCGGCAGAGTGGGAGCGCCAAGGTCGCATCCGGTGATTCTAGCTCCACAGCCATCGAGCCGGACGGTGACTTGCCTCCTCAGCCAGCCAATACAAATAACCAATCACATTCATCACGGCGGAAAGGACCGGGCAGACATGTTAGACCCGCATAGCGGAAGCGAGTATGGTGCGGCGCGCATTGCTGCCATGATTGCCGCCACCATTACTATCATCCTCACTGGTCTTGTGTCTTTCGGCTTCATGGTGCCATACGCGCAAGCTGATTCCTTCGGCACTCTCACCATCAATGCCGTATGGGGCCGAGACGCGGCTTCACCCAAATCACTTGCCGGCGATACCTACGCCATCGTGCGCGTCGCTACCGTCACAACGAACAGCAACGGTAGCGTTTCCTCATATAAAACCGTCAGTGATTTTTCCGGTCTCACTGCCGATTGGGAACGCCTGACATCGAGCGAATATCACGATGCCGCCAAGAAGCTGGCTGCACACGCGGCGAAAAACAAGCTATACCAGCATTCCGGCACCACCAATGCAGCTGGCCAACTTACTTTCCAGAACCTACCGCTTGGCCTATATCTGGTCTCCCGCACGGATTCGGCGAAAGCAACAAGGCATACGACTGTGATCCGTTCCTCATCTCGATTCCCGGCAGCGGAGATACGGCCGCCGATCTCAACATCACGGTAGAGCCGAAATTCAGCACCAGTACTCCGCCCACCCCGCCTGAACACGAACACAACCCAGGAGAGATGCCGGGCAATCCTGGCGTTATCGGCAATACCGGTGCCGCCGTGGGAGGTATCGCCGGTGTTGCGGCCGTCATACTTGTCATCGCATTTGCCGTGTTGAAACTACGCGTGCGATATCGCTCCGATGATACCGAGTCATCACACCAGTTCCGTGCCGACGGAGGAAAAGCATGACGCATAGCAAGGCCTCGTTCTCATCCGCACAGATAAAACGTCTGATCAAGCTGCGGGCGGTGGTGAAGGTATCGCCATCACGCATCAGGTATGCCGAGTGGTTCAAACGGGAATGCGTGATGCGCGCCGATGCCGGCGAATCGCCCACGTACCTGTTCCGTGAGGCGGGACTAGGGCCTGAGCTCATAGGCGAAAAACGTATTGAACGCTGCATGGACCGATGGCGGAAGAAAATGCAGCTGGAAGATCTGGAAGTGGCAAGCAGCCCGGAACGCCTGTTTTCTGTGGATATGGACACGGCGCAAGACAGAGAAGTCAGCAAGGTCGATGTGCGTGACGTGCGCGATCTGATCATCTGCAAGCAAACACGTTATATCGAGAGCCTGCAGCGGCAGATCGATGAGCTGCGTTTGCAGCTTGCACAGCAAAACAAGTCCAACGATATGCAATGAGCGGCATGGGACGAGTTGAATCGTCCGTAAACATAACGCGCCGAAGTCGTGGCAAAGGAGCACACATCGCGAACGACACGTAAAATCGAACACATGGAGTTGAACGAATTGCCCCAGATGGATCCGCGTGCGCTGAAGGCCACGTCTGTCAAAGCCGAAGACGAACACGCCAATTCAGCCGAACCGCAAGCACTGAAAATCACCGCCGCCAGCTCGAACCCAAAGATGTTCACGCTGCCCTGGCACAAGCCCTTGGCGACCTGGCCTAAGGACCTGCTGGCCAACCTGCCGCGAGGCATCTCCCGCCACGTCGTGCGATTCGTGCACGTGGGCGACGAGGTGTACGCCATGAAGGAGATCACGCGCCAGGTGGCCGAGCGAGAGTACGAGATCCTGCGTCGACTGCAGAAGCTCGAACTGCCAACTGTGACCCCGATCGCCGTGGTCATCGGCCGTCATACCCGTGAAGGGGAGCCGCTGGAGGCGATTCTGGTCACCCGGCACTTGAAGTTCTCGCTGCCGTACCGTGCGTTGTTCGCCCGCAACCTGCGCCCGGACACCGCCGAACGACTGATTGACGCCCTCGCCGTGCTGCTGGTGCGCCTGCACCTGGCCGGCTTCTACTGGGGCGATGTGTCCCTGTCGAACGTCCTGTTCCTGCGCGACGCCGACGCTTTCTCCGCCTTCCTGGTGGACGCCGAGACCGGTGACCTGCAAGCCCAGCTCACCGACGGCCAGCGCGAATACGATATCGACTTGGCCCGCACCAACATCATCGGCGAACTTATGGATTTGGCGTCCGGCAAGCTACTGCCCGGCGACGTGGATGAGATCGAGGTGGGCAACCGCCTAGTCGACCGCTACCACTCGCTGTGGAGCGCCCTGACCGACACCGACAAGTTCAACCCGGACGAAATGTGGAAGATCGAGCAGCGCGTCAACAAGCTCAACGAGCTGGGCTTCGACGTGGACGAGCTGGAAATGAAGACCGCCGAGGACGGCAAGCGTGTGCTGGTCCGCCCGCGCGTGGTGGACGCCGGCTACGCCAACCGCAAGCTGCTGCGCCTCACCGGCCTTGACGTGCAGGAGAACCAGGCCCGTCGTCTGCTCAACGACCTTGACGCCTACCGTGCCTCCACGTGGCGTGAGGGCGAGGATCTGGAAATCGTGGCCACCGACTGGATGCGTGAGGTGTTCGAGCCGACCGTGCGTATGATTCCGCGCGAATATCGCTCCCAGATCGAGCCTGCTCAGTTCTTCCATGAGGTGCTTGACCATCGCTGGTTCCTGGCGGAGAAGGCCGGCCACGACGTGCCGATGGGCGAGGCCGTGACCAGCTACATCGACAACGCTCTGCCGAGCTACAGCCTTGACTCCAAGGCACTCGCCGAACTTAACGAAGAGGCCGATTCCGGCGTCATTGACGACGAATCCACCTACAGCGACCCGGACGACGACGGCTACAACCCCGATGACGATCCGGATGCGGCAGTGTGGAGTCATTAAGCGGACAATCCGGTGGACTGTCTGTAGGTGAGCCCATCACACAAAGAAGCCCCTCAAATAGAGGGGCTTCCGTGTATGTACAACCTATTACGGCCTCAAGCGACAATCACTCCGCCGCAGCCTTGCGCCGTGCGTTGGACACCGCGTACAGGCTGATACCCGCCGCCACTGAAGCGTTCAGCGACTCAACAGACGAGCTGATCGGGATGCCGGCAATCGCGTCGCAGGTTTCGCGCACCAGTCGGCCCAAACCGCTGCCTTCCGAACCGAGCACTACAACGAGCGGATCGGATTCAAAGCCAGTCTCGCCGACGAGCTTATCGCCGCCACCGTCAAGGCCGACAACGTAGTATCCACGCTCCTTCAAGCCCTCAAGTGCCTTAGTCAGGTTCACCACGCGCGCCACCGGCATATGCGCGGCCGCACCGGCAGACACCTTCCAAGCGGCGGCGTTCACTGAAGCGGAACGGCGTTCCGGCAGAATCACACCATTGGCACCGAATGCGGCCGCCGAACGAATCACGGCACCCAGGTTCTGCGGATCGGTCACGCCGTCCAATGCGATAAACAGCGGTCGCGCAGCAATACGGGCGGCCGCCGAATTCGCGGCCTCCATTGCCTTGGCCTTCTTCTCAGCACGATCGGCCAGCTCGTTCAGCGAGGAGTACTGGAACGGATCGACCTTCAGAATCACGCCCTGATGGTTGCCAGAGCGGGCGATACGATCCATCTCCAGACGATCGGCCTCCAGCATGTGCAGGCCGTTCATACCAGCGATTTTCACGATTTCGCGAGTACGATCGTCATGTTCAATACGAGACATGATGTACAGCGTGGAAGAAGGTACGCCTACGCGCAGTGCTTCCAGCACGGAATTACGGCCGTACACCAGATCCGAAGTATCCGCCGAAGCGAACTTGTCCACTCGACGGCGGGCTGCCAGACGCGGGTCGGCCATCTGCCGACGTTCGGCCGCTTTCTTGGCCTTGTACGCCTTGTGATAGACGCGGTCCTCGGCCTTGGGAGTGGGGCCGTAGCCCTTCAGTTTGTTGCGATGCTTGCCACCCGACCCCTTGGTCGGTCCTTTTTTGATAGCCATAGGTGCTATTGTCCCAGCACCCCGCGCCAAAACGCGGCTATTCCGCCGTCGGTAGCCGGTAAGGTATTGAGAGTGAAGAAGCAGCGTATGATATTCGGACTGTCCCTGCTGTATTGGGGATTATGGTTGGCGATTCTGATTCTGTGGATGGGTCGCTTCGTGACCTCATTCTTGTCGATATATTTGGTTTCCGCGCTGCGCCTCGATGAGGGTGTGGTGGGCACAGTCGTGGCCATGTACGGCTTCGGCGCAATCATCGGCTGCCTGTTCGGCGGTACCTTGTCCGACAGATTCGGCCGCCAATCCATGATTATCATCGGCGAAATCGGCGCAGCGGCTGCCCTGCTGGTCGTTTCCGTACTCACTGATCCTGTGTCTTTAGGCGCGGCTCTGTTCGTCTATGGTGCGTTCGCCTCGCTGCCCAGCCCGGCCATCGCCGCGTATATCGCGGATGTGGTGCCTGCCGAACGTCAGCAACGTGCATACGTACTGCAATCGTGGGCGATTAATTTTGGGTACGCGATTGGACCGATTGTGGCCAACCAGCTGGTCAAGATCTCGTATTCGCTGATGTTCTACGTTGAAGCGGCGGTGATGATAGCCGTCACGATATTGCTGATTGCGTTCTTCCGCGAGGTGCGGCATTTGGGGATTACTGTATCGGTGCCAAGTGCGGTGCGCCATGAAGACGAATGCAGTGTTACCCATGCGGAATTCGCCGGCATTGAGAGGCCGAATCACTCGGATGCCGCACCGGCTGCCAGTGTCAAGGGCGCCATGTCTCGCAATTGGCGGCGCGTGCTCACCGATACTCCATTCCTCGGCTTCTCCCTGCTGATGTTCGGCTACTCCCTTGTGTACTTCCAAAGCACCTCCGGCCTGCCCATTGCCATGACGGACCTTGGTCTAGGGCTGGGCGAGTATTCGGTGCTGCTCACCATCAATGGCGGTATGTTGTGCCTGCTGCAGATTCCCGCGATGAAACTGTTCGCGCGCATGGGCAATTCACGCGTGCTGGTGATGGGCCTCGCCGTAACCGTCATCGGCTATGCGGTGCAGGCCGCGGCCCATTCTTGGGGCGGATTCGCGCTTGCCGTAGTGCTGTGGACGCTGGGTGAGCTGGGCACATTCCCTATCGCCACCACTACGGTTGCCGCCATGGCACCCGCGTCGGCGCGCGGCACGTATCAGGCGTCTACAACGTAGTGTGGTCGGCGTCGATTGCGCTGGCGCCGCTGATTGGTGGCTGGACTATCAGCAACTTCGGCGGTCGAACGCTGTGGATCGCCTGCACTGTTGTGTTGATTGCCGTGACCCTCGGTCTCAAGCTCACCAAAGGCTCGCGCGACCGCGCCATGGCCCGCAGTCTTCACGATTCGCTGTAAGCGTTATTCGGTTTGGAGATACGGGCAAGACCGCATATGGCGAGTGGTTCTTATCGAGAACTATTCTCTGCGCGTATGATGTATGGCATGCAATACATTCAACAAACCATCGTTGGCATTGATGGCAGCGAGGCGCGATTCTTTGGCTATGTGGCCGACAACAGCGAGGAGATGGAACCGGACCGTATACGCCCGGCTATCCTGATTTTGCCTGGCGGCGGCTACGCCATGACTTCTGACCGCGAAGCCGAGCCAGTGGCCCTGCAATTCCTGGCCAAAGGCTTCGCCGTATTCGTGCTGCGCTATTCGGTGCAGCCCAGCCGCTATCCGGTGGCTTTGCTGGAGGCTGCCGAGGCAATGCGCCTGATTCGCGCCAATGCGGATCAGTGGCATGTAAACCCCGCGCAAGTGGCCGTACTCGGCTTTTCCGCAGGCGGGCATCTGGCCGCCAACCTCGCCACCTCGGTCGGCGACGAAGACATCCGCGAACAGGGCGGCATGGACCCGGACGCCGTGCGCCCGAACGCGCTGATGCTCTCGTACCCAGTAATCACCGCCGGCAAGTACGCCCATCGCGGCAGCTTCCAATGCCTGCTAGGGGACCAAGCTCACAATCAGGCTTTGCTGGACAAGTTCTCCATCGAAAAGCACATCGACGCCAAAACGCCACCCGTCTTCGTCTGGCATACCATGACCGACGACGCCGTGCCCGTGGAGAACACGCTAATGCTCATCCAGGCCTGCCGGGCCGCCGGCGTGAGCATTGAGGCGCACCTGTTCCCTGAAGGCAGCCACGGCCTGTCCTTGGCCAATGCGGAAACTGCCGGTAACGGCTTCTATGCGCACATCGTCGAATGCGTGCAGTGTTGGCCTGATTTGGCTGAGGCCTGGTTGCGTCGCCTGTTCTAGGCAAAACGCTATTACGCTGTGCGCCAAGTGCGCCACGCGGTTATGGAATAATGGCAATCGTATGCATCGGCAGCAGTTGCGCCGGTGTCCATAACCGCGCAGTCCTGTGCGTCCAGCCGGGAGAGAAAACCCGGCAGCGGCCGCAAGGCTGACTACTCCGCGGCAATACCAAGGAGAACATTATGGATGATCTCAAAGATCAATCCGCAGTGTCCACGACCGCAACGAACGGGGTCGTGGAATCGGAAGAGGTGCGCGCACAGGAAGCGCTATTGGGGGATACCGATCCAAGTCTGACCAGCGCCGACGACGTGGCCAAAGCCTGAACGTCGACCCATCCCACGGCCTGAGCGAGGAAGAAGCCAAGCGCCGACTGGCCAAATTCGGCCCGAACGAGCTCGCCAGCGCCCCGCCCGTACCGAAATGGAAGAAATTCCTGGCCCAATTCCAAGATCCGCTGGTCTACCTGCTGATCGCGGCCACTATTATCTCGGTGATCGCTTGGTTCATCGAAAAAGCCAATGTGCAGCCCGGCGCGGAAGGCGGCGAAGTGCTGCCGTTCGACGCCATCGTGATCATCTTGATTCTGATTGTCAATGCTGTGCTCGGCTATATGCAAGAAGCCAAGGCCGAGGCGGCCGTCGAAGCGCTCGCACAAATGACGGCCCCGCAGACCTCGGTGCTGCGCGATGGCAAGGTCATGCGCATCAACACCGCCGACGTGGTCCCCGGCGACATCATCGTCCTTGCGGAAGGCGATTCGGTCTCCGCTGATGGCCGACTGGTCAACGCGGCCAGCCTGCGCATCGCCGAGGCTTCACTGACCGGCGAATCCGTGCCGGTTGGCAAGAAGCCGGACACACTCACCGAAGCCAAGGCGCTGGGCGACCGCGCCAACATGATCTTCAACGGCACTTCCGTGACGCAAGGCACCGGCCGCGCAATCGTGACCGGCACCGGTATGAATACGCAGGTCGCAAGATCGCCGACATGCTCTCCGCCACCGAAGATGAGAAAACTCCGCTGCAGAAGGAGATGGATTACGTCTCCAAGATCCTCGGCATTGCGGTGTGCGTCATCGCTGTCGTGGTGCTGGTGGCGCTCGCCGTGCTGGAAGGCTTCAACGACGTCCATGACGTGATTGATTCCTTGCTGTTGGCTGTCTCGCTGGCTGTGGCCGCCGTGCCGGAAGGCTTGGCCGCCATCCTGACCGTGGTGCTGGCGCTTGGTGTGCAGCGTATGGCCGCGCACAACGCCATCGTCAAGAAACTGCATTCGGTGGAGACCTTGGGCTCCGCTTCCGTGATCTGCTCGGATAAGACCGGTACGCTGACCCGCAACGAGATGACCGTGGAACGTGTGGTCACCCCGTCCGGCGAAGTGCAGATCACTGGCACCGGTTACGCGCCGGAAGGCCGCATGGTTATGACCGGCGGCGTCAGTCCTGAATCCGAGCAGGCCCAGATTGTGGCCGATGAAGTCGTCGCCACGCTCGTGGCCGGCACGCTCGCGAACGACGGCGAACTACGCGAGGAGAACGGCCGTTGGGAGATTGTGGGCGACCCCACCGAAGTCTCGCTGATCGTGGCCGCACGCAAGGTCAAGGCCGATCGCAAGATCAAGCGATACACGCGCGTTGGCGAGATTCCGTTCACCTCCGAACGCAAGCGCATGTCCATCATCGCCAAGGACAGCACCGATTCAGACAAGCTCACCGTGTTCGCCAAGGGCGCGCCCGACGTGCTGTTGAGCTACTGCACGCGCATCCGCGTGGGTGGTCAGGTCCGTAAGCTCACCGAAGGCGATCGCCAGTCGATTCTCGCCACCGTCGAACGTCTCTCCTCCGAGGCCTACCGTACGCTTGGCGAGGCCTGCCGTCCGCTGGAAACCGGTTCTTTGGCTGATGTGCCCGGTGTAAGCGTCAACGCTGCAGGCCAGGTGTCCGACATCGCCGATCAGGCCGAAGCCATTGAAACCGATCTCATCTGGAATGGCATGGTCGGCATTATCGATCCGCCGCGTACTGAGGTGCGCGACTCCGTGACCGAGGCCCATCGTGCCGGCATCCGCACGGTGATGATCACCGGCGACCACCCGCTGACCGCCGCCCGCATCGCCTCCGACCTTGGCATCATCGCCAAGGATGGCAAGGCCCTGACCGGCGACCAGCTCGACCAGCTGCCCGATGAGGCCGCGCTCGACAAGGCCACGTCCGAAGTGTCCGTGTACGCGCGCGTGGCCCCCGAGCACAAGCTCAAGATCGTCGAATCCTTGCAGCGCCAAGGCAACATCGTGGCCATGACCGGCGACGGTGTGAACGATGCCCCGGCAGTCAAGTCCGCGGACATCGGCGTGGCCATGGGCATCACCGGCACCGAAGTGACCAAGCAGAGCGCCAAGATGATTCTGGCGGACGACAACTTCTCCACCATCGTGGCCGCCGTACGCGAGGGTCGCGTGATCTTCGACAACATCCGCAAGTTCCTGCGCTACCTGCTGAGTTCCAATGTGGGTGAGGTGTTCACCGTGTTCCTCGGTGTGGTGTTTGCCGGCTTCCTCGGCATCCGCCAGCCGGAAACCGTGGGCGTCACCGTGCCGCTGCTCGCCACACAGTTGCTGTGGATCAACCTGCTGACCGATGCCGCGCCGGCGTTGGCTATGGGCGTGGACCCGCAGACCGACGATGTGATGGGTCGTAAACCGCGTAAGGTGACGGACCGCGTGATTGACGCCTCCATGTGGGGCGACATCATCTACATCGGCGTCATCATGGCCATCGTCACGCTGATTGGTATGGACATGCACCTGTCCGGCGGCTTGTTCACCGACCGCTCGGTGGATGCCATCGGCCATGAAGCGCAGATGACCGAGGCCCGTACGATGGGCTTCACGATTCTGGTGTTTGCCCAGCTGTTCAACGCGCTGTCCTCCCGTTCGCATCTGCAGTCCGCATTCGTGGGTCTGTTCTCCAACAAGTGGCTATGGGGTGCGATTGGTTTGTCCGTGGCGCTGCAGCTCGTGGTGATTTACGTGCCGTTCCTCAACGGTCCGTTCGGCACCGTGGCATTGAGCCCGATGGCTTGGGTGGAATGCATCTGCCTGGCCGCAATCGTGCTGATTGCCTCCGAACTGCGCAAGATTGTGCTACGCGCGATGGCCAAGCGTTAAGCCATCGCAATAGCCCTGATTGTGGGCATATAGCAGTGGCGCTCTGGTATTCAGAGCCCGGCCCACTGCTATATCCAAACGGCTCCTCATGGGGCGTAACTATCCCATGGGCGGTCGCTGAAAACGGCATTATTCCGCGAAAAAGGAAAATATGCTAACCGCCCCATGGGGAGTTACCGCCCCATGGGGAGTTACCGCCCCATGGGAAACAGGAGAACGCTGCAGACCTCAGTTGTGGCTGCCGTCGGTGCCGTCAGTAGAGGTGGAGTTGTCGCCGCCGTTATTGTTGTCGCTATTGTTGGACTCGTCTTGAGACTTCTGCTGTGCCTCTTGGTCGGCCTTCTGCTGAGCCTCTTCCTGAGCTTGCTTGGCGGCATCTGCCTGCTGCTTGGCCTGCATCGAGGCGGTGACGTCGGACTCGGCCTTCTGCAGTTTAGAAATCGCATTATTGACGTCGGATTCGGACGGACTGGTCCCGTTCATCACCGTATTGGCCTCGGTGATGGCGTTTTGCAGCGCGGTGCGGGTGTTTTCATCGGCCACACTGCCCGCGGAATTATCCAGCGTGCCCTGCGCCTGCGAAATAGCCGAGCTCAGGTTCGATTTCAGTGTGTTGGTATCGGCCGTCGCCTTTGAAGTATTAACGGCCTTGATCGCGTTGTTGATGGCATCCGTCTTGTCAGCCATGTCGCTGGCATCATTCTGCAGCTCTTTAGTGTGAGACTTCAACTCAGTGGCGTTGAGGCTGGAATCGCACTTGGCGGTGTCAGCCGGATTGCCGGCGTCTTGCAACGCCTGATTTAGCGTGGTGAGCGTATTGGCATCGGCCACATCGCTGGTGGATGTTTGCGCGCTGGTTTGGCCATTGGATATGGCGGTGGTGAGCTTCTTCTGAGCATTCGTGTACTGCTTGGCCGCTACCTTGCACTCGGCCAATGCCACGGCTTGGCTCGCCTTGCTGCTGTTGGAATGCCACCAGAGCAGGCCGGCGACAACCAGCGCTATCACGGCGACTACTGCTACGGCAATGCTGACGATCTTGCGGGTGTTCTTTTTGCCGCTACCGCCGTGACGAGGCTCGGCGCCATCGGAATCGTCCTCATCGGAGACCTGATCCAACGGAATGGAGGGAGGCATCACAGCAGGCTGAGCCTGTGCCGAAGCGGCCAGGGCGGCCGGTTGGAACACCTGTGTGGCTGCAGCATCATCGGCAGACGCTACTTGCGTTGCCGGCATGGCAACGGTCTCACCGGATACGGTGGATGATGCGCCGTATGCCTGTGTGGCCGCGGTTTCGGCATTCGGCATGGCCTGAGCTTCGAAAGGCTGTGTTGCCATGACCTGATCAGGCTGGAACGCTTGTGTTGCCTCGGCATCTACCGCAGGCTGCTCGGCCTGATTGGGGTGGAACGCCTGTGTCGCGGCGTTTGAAGCTACCGAAACAGGCGATGTCGCCGGTGCCGCTGGTGCGGCTGGTGCTGCTGGCGTCACCGGCGCTGTCGGTTCCACCGGGCGGAAGCTTTGCGTCGTCTGATCCCAAACGTATTGCTGCTGGCCGGGCGCAGCGGCGATTGGTGTTTCGGATACTACTGGCTGCGTGGCTGCCGCCGGCTGTGGTGCTTGTGCGGCAACCGCAGCCAGGAATTGCGGCGAGAACGGTTGCGTCATGGCCGGATCGATGGGCTGCGTCGGCTGAGCGGCTTGTACGGTCGGCACAGCTTGCGTGGGTTGTGAGGCATACGCTACTTGCGCGGGCTGCACAAACTGTGTGGGCTGTGTGGGCTGCGCAGACTGCGCAGACTGCACAGACTGCGGGAACTGCAGAGCCGGTGTGGCTTGTGCCGTGGGTTCTGTGCTATATGCTGCCGTCTCTTGCCCGGGAATCGGAGGAACCGTTGGCCTGACCGGCTTTTCGGGCTGCTGGAAGTCGAACTGGAACCCGCCATCGCTGTTGGTCATGACATCTCCTTGGGATTAAGCAAATGGCCGGCATCCGCCGGCCGAATGGTACGTCGCAACGCTCAGTCGTCGATGTGCGCGCGGTAGAAATTCTCGTAGGAACGGCTCGGCGTCGGACCCCGCTGGCCTGATAATGCGAGCCGGTGCCCTTGGAGCCATAAGGGTGCTCAGCGGGCGAGCTCAGCTGGAAGAAGCACATCTGGCCGATTTTCATGCCAGGCCATAGTTTGACCGGCAACGTCGACACATTAGACAGCTCAAGCGTAATATGCCCCTCGAAACCGGGGTCAATGAAGCCCGCAGTCGAATGGGTGAGAATCCCCAATCGGCCCAGTGAGCTCTTGCCTTCCAGACGGGCGGCAATGGACGGGTCCAACTTGACGTATTCCCACGTGGAACCCAGTGCGAACTCGCCAGGGTGCAAAATCCACGGTTCGTCGGGAGCCACCTCGAACTGTTCGGTGAGCGCGCCTTGGTTTTCCGCCGGATCGACATAGGTGTAGGCGTGGTTATTGAACAAACGGAAGTACCGATCCAATCGCACGTCGATGGAAGCGGGCTGCACCATTTCGGGGGTCCACGGATCAAGTGAGATATGACCTGCGGACTGTGCGGCGAGAATGTCGCGGTCGGACAGCAGCATGTGAAAAACTCCTTGGGCAAATAAATACTGCCTTCAAGTCTAGCGCCTTGGGCGGAAACGTGAGAGGCTCCTCACGCTTCCGCGGTCCATCAATCGCAAGTATTCTCAGGTTTTTCTCAGAGAAACTTAGAGGTAGACCCAGAAAGCAGTGGTTATATAAAAGATGTCAGCGGAAAGCTGATCAGGAGCCGCAGCAGTTCCCGACAATTGAACCCCCTTTCTTCTTCTCTCTCCTTTCTCTCCCCGGCGGCAACCGCGGGGTTCTTTTTGTGCCCTGAATCATTCCCCCGAATGACCGCCATTCCCAAGCCATAGCGGTACACTAGCTGTGTAATCGGCAGGAAGGGGGCACCGATGGCCCGCAACGATGAGGACTACGATTTCTTCGGCGATGGTCAGTATGACGATTCGCGCAGCTCACGTCGTGCACAGAATCGACGCCCATCCAGACGGGATGCCGGCCGGCGATTCGCCGCTACAAAAGCCAGCAGCCCAACGTCGATATTGTGCCGCAGACTTGCCGTTGTCAGCGGACTGCTAGCCGTCGTGGTATCGGCCACCTCGGCGGTTCATGAGATCGCACCTTACGCCATTTCCTTTATGACGGCAGTGCCAGGACGATACATTGCGTTGATGGCGGCGGTGCTTATCGGCATCACCCTGATTCTGGTCATCGCTGCGCGAGTCACCATGCTCGGTACGCCACTCACGGGGGAGTGGGCGCGGGCGGCATCATCGCACTGGTGTGCGCCATAGTTTGCTTGGTTATCGGCGTGGCCGTGGGCGTATTGTTCCCGGAAGGACTGATTCAGCAGTCGAACGACAAGGCACCCGTCGAAGATACCGCACAGATGGAGCAAGGCATCGAACAAGCTGCCGGCGCGTGCAAAGAAGGATGGCAGGGGCTTGATACGGGCGGTTTGCCGGGCATCACCACCGTACAGATGTGCACTGATCCGAGAGTGGCCTTCGTATCCTTTGAATCGGAATCGTCCGCAGCCATCAGCCGGGCACCTATCGAAAGCAAGATTTCCGAACTGCTGAGCCAATACGCTGATAATGAGCAAACGAAAGGTGATTGGCGATTGCTGAACGGCAAACGCTGGATGGTGTTCGGCGAGGCCAGCAAGATGACCGCACTGCAGCAGCAGTGGGGCGGCGAACTTGAGACAATCACCGCAGCCGCAGATACCGCAGACAGCGGTAACGCCTGACAGATTGCCGGTATCCCTTGAAAAGTCCCAAGGCGATTCGGCGCGGATTACCCAATGTGATTGAAATCATGGTCCATCGTTTTCCGCACAGCGCGCAAGACCTCTATATTGGAATGGTATGAGCAAAGAAGCGAATGCCAGCCAGCCTCTGATCGGCCGCGAATCCACCACTGTGCCCGGACGTTTTGGCGAGCCACTCACCGTGGAACACAGCGTCACCTCGCGCGGCGGCTTCGACCAGCATGCCACGCATCCGCTGTTCCTGTGCCTGCATGGATGGGGATCCAGCGAAGAAGACATGGCGGACATCATGCGCCTCATCGCTCCATATAACGACTTCGTGGCACTGCGCGGGCCGCTGACACTCGCGCCGGCCCGTGAGGGCAGTCTCGACCCCGGCAACTACGCGTGGTTCCACGATGCCCTGCCTATCGGCGATGATCGTGACTACGACGCGTATGCCGCCGCCACAGCAGTCGACCGATGGGTGGCCGACAACATTCCCGCCGACCGTGACGTGGTGCCGCTTGGGTTTTCGCAAGGTGGGCTGGTCGCCGTGCATTTGTTGCGTATCAATCCCGAGCGGTACCGGGCCGTCGTCTCCCTGTCCGGCTTCAACGCACCCGGTCAGGTGCCCGGCACGGCCCCCGCCGACTCTCGCCTGGCCGATTATGATATCCCCGTGTTCTATACGTACGGCAAGAACGATGGCGTAATCCCAAAATACGAACTGTTCGCCACCGCCGCTTGGCTGGAAGAGCATACGTGGCTGAAAACCAAGAGCTACCACGGTCTGGATCACAATGTGAGTCTTGAGGAGTTCGCCGATTTGCGCCAGTGGCTACTTGACAACGACATTACCTCTGGCGTGCTGTAGTCAGCCGCCATCACTGGAATTGGCGCGGCCGTCGCAGCAATCGGACATCGAGGGCGCTTGTGGCTGACTCGGTCATAGACTGTTCTCCCATGAGCGAAGTGAGCACTGCAAGCACTACTGCACATACTGAAGAGAATCATGTGGACGAGTCCCCGCGCGGCATCGCGGTTATGGTTGTGGTGGGCGTGCTGGTCGGGCTGTTGTCCGGACTGTTCGGCATTGGCGGCGGCACCATCATCGTGCCCGCGCTGGTCTGGCTCGGCCTGACCCAGCGGCATGCGGCCGCCACTTCGATGTTGGCGATTGTGCCCACCTCGGTGTCCGGCGTTCTGGCCTATGCGGTTGAAGGCAATGTGGATTGGATTGCTGCGCTGCTGATGTTCCTGGGCATGTTCATCGGCGGTCAGATTGGTTCGCTGCTGTTGTCCCGACTGCCGGAAGTCGTGCTGCGCTGGGCGTTCGTGGTGTTTATGGCGTTTATCATCGCGAGCCAGCTTATTTTTATACCTTCGCGTGATTCGTCAATCGAATTTAATCTGGTTACTGTCTTGCTGATGATTGTTTTCGGCGTGCTCGCCGGTATTTTGGCTGGCTTGCTGGGTGTGGGCGGCGGCGCGATTTGCGTGCCGGCTTTGTCGATCCTGTTTGGCGCGTCCGATTTGATCGCGCGTGGTACTTCGCTGTTGTCCATGTTCCCGAATGCCATGACCACCACCGTGGCCAATGTGCGCCGCAAAATGGTGCATGCCAAAGCCGGTCTGATTATCGGCATCGTGGCGGCACTGACCGCACCGCTGGGCACTTGGATTGCCGGGGCCATGAGCGCGTGCCGGCGGAATACTCTTCGCAACCTATCTGACGGTTCTGCTGATTCGCAGCATCTGGGTAGCCCTCAAAGTCACACGGGAATAGCAATCCCCAACTTGGCTCCCCTCAGAGAAGGGAGCCAGGGAAACTAGATGCCGGAATCAGCGTCCACTTGCATAACGTAGATGTTGCGCCTCAGGGAGCGGGCTTGGGCTCGGTTGATGTCGCCGGCTTCGTACATGTCCTGAATCATACCGAGTTCGATACCGTAGCTCTCGCGCTTTACGTCCTCGACCTGCGTGATGGTTTCCGTAGTGCCGCTCATGGTCGGACGTGCCTGCAATGAAGCCTCGGCACGACGATAATCCAGCAACAGTGCCGAACAATGCTCGGTGTTGTACGTATCCTGGCCCATCTCGTCAATAAGCCGGCCGATAACATGATGAATCGCCTCGACCTGCAGTTCGCGGGTGCGCGCGAAAATCTGGTCCTCGCTCACCAATGGTGTGGTATGGCGAATCTTGGACACCGTGCGTTTGGCGTAATTGCTCATCTGCCGCTGGAACATGCGTACACGACCGCGAATCTGCGATACCGCGTGCCCCGAAGTCGGATCAGTGGAAGTGTGACGCAACGTATTCATAATCTGGTCAAGCATGCGCTCGCAGGTTTCGACGTTCAGCTCTTGCGTGGCCGTATCCGCCGCCGGATGTGCTTTGGTGTCGGCAAGCCGGTCGCGCACGAATTCCTTTTCCCAATGCAGCGCTTCGATCTGCAATTGCTCGAATCCCTGGGGATCGGTATCGCCGATGCGCTGCTGCAATCGCCCGATGCGCTTGGTGTACTGGTCGATTACCATCAGAATCGCACGACGATTCTCTGGCGTGATGCGTCCGGTCAATTCCTCCACCGTGGCGCGTAACACATCGATGGTCACCGGAATCATTTCCGCGCTGGGATCCTTGCCACGGTTCGGGGCCAATAGCGGTAACAGGAAGTTGGCCAGCAGCAAGGTCACGATAATCACGCCTGACGCAATGAAAATCAGCTCGTCACGCATCGGGAACGGCGCACCGCCGGCAATGTAATACGGGATGGTAAACATCAATGACAGCGTGATGGTTCCCTTGGGGCCGCCAAAGGTCATCACTGCGGCCGAGCGCCAGCGTTCGGGTGTCATTTTGCGGCGCTGGCCGGTGATTGTATCTCGCGCAACGCGCAGCATGGCCGCAATCCAGAAGAATCGAAGCGCGATTACCACCAGAGTGACCAGCAGAATAATGCCGATCAGCACGGTATTGCTGATATACGGGTCAGACCAGCTGGCCCTCATGGCGCGCGGCAGCTGCATGCCCAGAAGAATGAACACCGCACCGTTGAGCGAGAAACTCAGCACACCCCATACTGAAGTGGAAACGATATTCGTACGTGCCACATTCGGCCCCACGCCGGTGCGGTCGAATCGGATGAACAGGCCAGCGGCCACCACCGACAGAATGCCGGACACATTGAATTCCTCCGCGCCCAAATACAGCAGGAAGGGCAGGAACAGTTCCATCAGAATACGTGTGGTAGTGGTTTCCCAGCCGAGGGATCGCACGGTCTCGAATAGCCAGTTGGCCGCTGCTGCTATCACCAGGCCAAATAAGGTGCCGCCAAAGAAGGAGATCACGAATTCGCCGGCGGCCTGCCCCACGGCGAATTCTCCAGTGAAGGCGGCGGCCAGAGCGAACTGGAAGCCGACGATGCCGGAAGCGTCATTGAAGAGTGATTCGCCTTTCAGCACGCTGCGCTGACGCTGCGTCAGCGAGGCTTCTTTACCGAGGGAGCTGACGGCCACCGCATCGGTCGGGCCGAGTGCCGCGCCGAGTGCTAAGGCTGAGGCTAAGGTGATGGACGGCCAGACGGCATGCAAAGTGAATCCGACCGCCGCCATCGTGACGATAGCCAGTCCGATAGCCAGCGATAGGCTCAGATCCAGCGTTTTCAGCAACGCCGACTTATCGATTTCGTGGGCTTCCAAATACAGCAATGGCGCGATAAACAGCACCATGAACAGTTCCGGGTCGAGCGTTGCATCCGGGAAAAACGGCAGATACGTAACCAGCACGCCCAGCACAATCTGGACCAGCGGCGTGGAGACTTTGGGCACGAAGCGACTGACAAACGAGCTCACCACCACCGCCGCAATGATGCATAGGATGAGCTCAAATACCGCCATGTTGCCGCCTTCTCCCTTAAATTTTTCTCCACCAAAAGTATATGGGAACCATGAAGAAAACGTTAAGCTTGCGGCCGATTATGCACATCATGAGACGATATGAGAAAAGGCATACACTCGTTGGTATGGAATATGACGAGGCGATGCGCTGCGCACTGGAACTGGCCGGTCAGGCCGCAGCCGCTGGTGACGTACCGGTTGGTGCGGTGGTGCTGGATGCGGCCGGCCAGATTGTCGGGCGCGGATACAACACGCGTGAGGCTGATGGCGACCCGCTTGCCCACGCCGAAATCATCGCCATGCGTCAGGCGGCCCAAGCCTTGGGCGCTTGGAATCTCGCCGATTGCACGCTGGCCGTCACACTTGAGCCGTGCCCGATGTGCGCGGGTGCCTGCATCCAGACCCATATCGGCACCATCGCGTTCGGTGCCTGGGATCCCAAGCTCGGTGCATGCGGTTCGATTTGGGATATTCCGCGCGATCCGCATATCGGCCATAGTCCTGAAGTGCACGGCGGCGTGCTGGAAGGCGAGTGTCAGTCCATCCTGACTGATTTCTTCGCCCAGCGGCGATAGACACGGACGCATTACTTACCTCACGCAACCAACACGCGGCACCAAGGCAACATATTCCATTTCTTCTACCATCGAAACCAGTAGTGCAATGCCAATCCACACACGTCGAAGGAGACAATATGGCCGAGAACACCTCCACTTTCACCGGCGCCGCCGCTGACGGCACCGCACTCACCGCCGTCTACCTGACCCAGCCCGCCGCCAATGTGGCGATCGGTCTGGTGTTTGCCGGCAGCGACCTGCCGCACATCGTCCACTGGGGCCGCCCGCTGGCCAAGCCCGACACCCTGCTGGCCGCCTATGACGCCCTGAAGCCGCAGCGCGTGTCCGGCGCGCTCGACGACACCGCCTGGCCGTCTATCCTGCCCACCCAGGCCGAAAGCTGGATCGGCGAGCAGCGCGTGGTGCTGCGCCGCGCCGGCGTCGAGCTCTTCCCCAAGTTCACCGTGACCAATATCGAGGCCGGCGGCGTGCTGGAAGCCACCCTCGATGCCGTGTCCGGCGAAAGCTACACCGATGTGGCCGGCCATGCCCGTGCCACCGGTCCGGTCCGCGTGCCCGGCGTCATAGTCACCGCGCGCGATGAGGAGCAGGGCGTGGAAGTCGAATGGCACCTCGAACTGCTCCCCGGCGGCCTGGTCCGTCAGAAGGCCACCGTAACCAACCTGTTCGGTGCAGACGCCGGAGCCCCGCTCGAGATCGGCAAGATCGAGCTCGGCTTCCCGCTGCCCGAATCCGCCGGCGAAATCCTCACCACCACCGGTCACCATCTACGTGAACGCAGTCCGCAGCGCCAGCCGCTGACCGTCGGCCGTTTCGAAAAGCCGCAGCTCGCCGGCCGCCCTGACTTCGACGCATCCCTGCTCCTGACCGCCGGCGTGCCCGGTTTCAGCTTCGAGCATGGCGACGCCTATTCGGTGCACGTGGCTGGAGCGGCAACTCCGTGCTGTCCGCCGAACGTCTGCCCTACACAACCGGCGTGATCGGCGGCGGCGAACTCCTGTTCGGCGGCGAAGTGACGCTCGCTGGCCCTGGCGAAGGCCAGAACTCCTACGACACCCCGTGGCTGTTCGGCTCCTATGGCGATGGTCTCAACGAGATCGCCGCCCGATTCCACTCCTACGTGCGCTCCCTGCACCCGCGCCTGTTCTCGCACGGCCGTCCGGTGATCCTCAACACATGGGAAGCCGTGTACTTCGACCACAACTTCGATACGCTGAAGGCGCTCGCCGACAAGGCCGCCGACTCCGGCGTGGAACGATTCGTGGTGGACGACGGCTGGTTCGGCTCCCGCCGCGACGACACCTCCGGCCTCGGTGACTGGCAGATTGCGCAGGACGTCTGGCCCGATGGTCCGAAGTCCCTGAAGGCGCTCGCCGACTACGTGCACGCCAAGGGTATGGAATTCGGCTTGTGGTTCGAGCCGGAAATGGTCAACCCCGATTCCGACGTGGCCCGCAACCACCCCGATTGGATTCTTTCGCCCACCACCGGCCGACTGCCGCTGCAGGGCCGCACTCAGCAGGTGCTCGATCTGACCAATCCGGATGCGTTCGACTACATCTACGGCTGCATGGACCAGCTTGTCGGCGAGCTTGGTATCGACTACATCAAGTGGGACCACAACAAGCTCGTCACCGAGCCCGGTTCCCGCCGCTCCGGCCGCCCGGCCGTGCACGCGCAGACCCTTGCCGTCTACAACATCTTCAAGGGCCTCAAGACCGCACATCCGGGCCTTGAGATCGAAAGCTGCTCCTCTGGTGGCGGCCGCGTGGATCTTGGCATCCTGGAGCACGCTGACCGTATCTGGGTCTCCGACTGCGTGGACCCGGTCGAGCGCGCGGACATCCAGCGCTACACCTCGCTGCTGGTGCCGCCGGCGATGATGGGCGAGCACGTGGGTGCCAGTCCCGCGCACTCCACCAGCGTGCCACCAGCCAGGAACTGCGCATGGCCATGGCGTTCTTCGGCCACATGGGCATCGAATGGAACCTGTTGAAGGAGCCGGACGAGGCGCTCGCCAAGCTGGCCGTGTGGGTGGCCGAATTCAAGAAGCACCGCGACTGGTTCGCCATCGACACCTGCGTGCACGCCGACTCCAACGATCCGGCCGTGCGCTTGGATGGCATGGTGATGCCGAACCGCGACGCCGCCATCTACCGCTTCACCCAGCTGACCACCAGCCAGACCTATCCGGCCGCGCCCGTGCACCTGCCCGGACTTGACCCCGAGCGCACCTACCGCGTCAGCCCGCTCGACCCGAGCTTGGATTTGACCGGTCTGACCAACGGCCAGAGCACTCTCGGCTGGTGGAACGAGGAAGGCGTAGTCCTGACCGGCGAAGCCTGCAGCGTTACGGCATCCGTCCCCCGTCCCTCCACCCCCAGCAGGCAGTATTGCTCAAGGCTGTGGCGTTAAGCTGACAGCCTAGTAGGCTGTCAGTAGCCACGGCCTGAGCGAAGGTGGGATTGAGCCTTGCCGATAGGCAAGTCCGTAATTGCTGGTCGTGGCGGAGTAACTGTGGCGAAGCAACGTTCTTGGCTTCCCTCTCTGAGGGGAGCCAAGAACGGCCTACCCAATATGCTTCACGATTACGCGACTGGCGGCGGCTTTGGCCCAGAGCTGCCAGTCGTGGTCCATAATCGTGAACTTGACCGGCTGGGTCTGGCTGTGACGGTAGAAACGAATGCCATCGCGCAGCGAATCGGTGCCGAGCTTGGCCAAAAACGCGGACTCCCCGGCAATCATCACATGTCCGGGCATCGCGATGTTCGCCACCGTAGCCACCAGCGATCCCAAGCGATAGCACGTCCGGTTCACCAACTGCGTGGCCTGCGGCACGCGTCCCTTGGCATCGCGCGCAAAGTCCTCAAAACTGACCGCGCGACCCACAATCGCAGAGTACTGTTCGGCGATCGAATCGTCAGTCAAGCATTGTGAACAGCCGATATGTCCGCTGGTGCAGCGCGGCCCCTCCGGATCGATAAGCACGTGGCCCACCAGACCATAGCTCTTATCCGGGTACTGCACTGGCTTGCCGTTCACGGCCAGCGAATAACCAACACCCACGCCGATGGTCACCACGGCGAACATATCCACGCCGACACCCGGCCCGAACCAGGAGGCATCCACCAGCAGAGAATCGATATCATTGAACACCCCGCACGGCAGGCCGGTCGCCTCTGTGACCATCGTCCCCAAGTCCGTGGCCCCGTCCCAATGCAGGAACGGCGCGAACGTCACAATCGAATCGTCGACCACATGCCCACCTACCGCAACGCCCACCGCAGTGGGGGAGGGCAACCCGGAAGAGACGATATCGGCGGAACATTCGCGCACCAGCCGCGTGATGGCCGACACCACATACTCAGCCGACTGATCCGCCCCGATCGGCACCTCGTGCCGGCCGGACACCACCTCGCCATGCGCGTTCACCGCAGCGGCCACAATCGACATCCCATGAACCTTGACACCAATGAAGGTGCGTGCGTTCGAACACAACACCAGCGAAGTCTGCGGGCGTCCGCGACGATCCGAACTTTCCCTTGGCGTGAATCGCTCGGGCAGCTTGCCTGACGGGCCGGCCTCGGCCGGAAGCTCCTCGATCACCCCGGCGTAGATCAGATCGCTGGTGATGCGGGACAAGGCCCCTTGGCTCAGTCCCAGCATCTGTGCCAACGTAGTGCGGGCTATCGGCCCGTATTGGGCAATTGCCGCCGCCACGCGATGCGTATGCTCGGATCCGGAAAACCACTGTGGAATCGCGTTGGCATCAGACATGCAAGCCCCCCTCGCTGTATTTATTGCGTTAATCACAAAATACCGCGCTTTTTGTTGCTTGCGCAAGTGGGCTCGCTGGCGCTGGGAATGAAATGGCCGAACTGTTACCTTAGAAAGTGGAAGAACCGCCGGCACCGAAGCCGGAGGAAAAGAAAGATAAAGGAGTCAACAATTATGCTGTCCGATTCCCCACATGCAACGCCTAGACTGAAGCGTCTGGCCGTGCGCACCGCCGCCGTGGTGTGCGCGATCGCCGTCGGCTTCGGCCTGGCAGGCTGCGGCTCCAGCACCGCAGGCACCGTCACGCTGGATTTCTTCCAGTTCAAGTCCGAGGCCGCCGACCAGTTCAAGTCCATGGTCGCCGACTTTGAGAAACAGAACCCGACCATCAAGGTCAACATCAACAACTCCGCCAACGCCCAGACCGATCTGCGCACCCGTTTCGTCAAGAATCGTGTGCCGGACGTGATCACCTTCAACGGCGACATCAGCTTCGGCAACTTCGCTGCCTCCGGTGTGTTCTACGACTTCACCGACGAACCCATCGTGGACACCCTCAACCCCGGCATGGTGCAGATTGCCAAGAATCTGGTGCAGACCACCGATTCCTCCAAGAAGCGCCTGTACGGCCTGCCCTTCGCGGGTAACGCCTCCGGCTACATCTACAACAAGGCTCTGTTCCGCAAGGTTGGCCTTGACCCGGAGAACCCGCCGACCACCTGGAGCGAGTTCACCGATATGCTCAACACCTTCAAGGACGCCGGCATCAACCCGCTGCAGGTTCCGTGGCCGACGCCTGGACCACCCAGGCACCGCTCGCCTCCCTGGCCGGCACGCTGGTTCCCGAATCGAAGTACACCGAGCTCAAGCAAGGCAAGACCACGTTCCAGGAACTGTGGAAGACCTCAGTCGAGAAGGAATCCGAGCTCTTCACCTACTCCACTGCGGACACCGGCGTCACCTACCAGCAGGGCACGCAGAACTTCGCCCAAGGCAAGGCCGCGATCATCCCGCTCGGCACCTACGCCATCCCGCAGATCCTGCTGATCAACCCCGATATCGAACTTGGTTTCGCCCAGATGCCGGCCACCGATGACGCCAGCGAGCAGATCCTCACCGCCGGCGACGACGTGATGCTCACCATCGGTGCGAACACCAAGCACCCCAAGGAAGCGATGAAGCTCGTCGAGTTCCTCATGCAGAAGGATCAGCTTGACGCCTACGCCGACGCCCAGTCCGCCATCACGCCGCTGAAGGACACCTACTTCGGCAACGATGCGCTGGAAACCGTGCGCCCGTTCTTCGAGGAAAACCGACTGGCCGACTTCTGCGACCACTACATTCCTTCGTCCATCAACATCGGCGGCTACCTGCAGACCATGGTGACCTCCGGCAACACCGACCGTTTCCTGAACCAGATGCAGACCGAATGGGACAAGGTCCAAGCCAGGACCTTCGAGTGATCGGTAGGAGAGGAGAACATCATGTCACACGCAACCGCAACCAAGACCGCTGCCAAGAAACCCGCCAAGAAGAAGGTCTCCGCCTTCTCCACCCGCAAGGTGGACCCCGCTTACTACTGGATGGTGGTTCCGGCGGCCATTATCTTCGCCTTCTTCCTGTACCTGCCATTTCTTGATGGCGTAAAGTATTCCTTCACCAACTCGCAGGGCTACGGCGATTACAAGTTCATCGGACTGAAGAACTACATCGCCCTCTTCCAGGACAACCGCGTGGGCCACGCCTACCTGTTCACGTTCCTCATCGCCATCCTTATCACGGTGCTGATCAACGTGATTGCCCTGTTCCTGTCGGTGCTGTTGAACTCGAAGATCGCCTTCAAGAATGGCTTCCGAGCCATCTTCTTCATCCCCTACACCCTTTCCGTGCTGGTCATCGGCTACGTGTTCAAGTACATCTTCATGAACCCTCTGCCCGAGCTCGGCAAGGCGCTGGGCATCAAGTGGCTGTCCACCTCGCTGTTGACCAATGAGCAGCTTAGCTGGATCCCGATCGTCTTCCTCGCCGTCTGGCAGGGCATCGCCTACTCGGTGCTCATCTACCTCGCCGGCCTGCAGACCATCGACGACGAAATCTACGAGGCCGCCGCCATCGACGGCGTCAACGCCTGGCAGAAGTTCTGGAAGATCACATTCCCGCTGATCGGACCGTTCTTCACCATCAACCTCGTGCTGTCCATGAAGAACGCGCTCGGCACCTTCGATCAGGTCGTCGCCTTGACCGAGGGCGGTCCGAACTCCTCCACCGAAACCGTCACCTACCTCATCTGGAAGGGTGGCCTGACCGGTGGCGAGTACGCCTACCAGACCGCAAACGCCGTGCTCTTCTTCATCGTGCTGGCGATCATCGCCTTCGTGCAGCTGCGCATCTCCCGCAGCCAGGAACAGATCTGATTTAGGGGAGGATAAGAAATGACTACTGCAACAGTTACCCCGTCCAAGTCCGGCAAGCCCGCCAAGTTCCGCAGGGACCACAAGATCAACTGGTGCTGACCGCCGCCGTGGCCGTGCTGAGCCTGACCATTCTGATCCCGCTCTACTTCACCATCGTCACCGCGCTGAAGACTCCGGCCGAAGCCGGCACCTTCGCCCTGCCCACCTCGTGGCAGTGGCACAACTTCGCCGACGCCTCCGCCAAGGTCAACTACCCGAAGGCCGCGCTCAACTCCGCGATCATCACGGTGGCCGCCGTGGTGCTCACCCTGCTGACCAACACCTTCGTGGCCTACGCCGTGGCCCGCAACATGGACAAGCGCTTCTTCCGCTTCCTGTACTACTTCTTCATCGCCGCCATGTTCGTGCCGTTCCCGGTCGTCATGCTGCCGATTGCGAAGCAGATGGGCTCCCTGCACCTGGACAACCAGGTCGGCCTGATCATTCTGTACACGGTGCTCGGCCTGGGCACGAACCTGTTCATCGCCACTGGTTCATCCGTTCGATTCCGGTTTCGCTGGAAGAGGCGGCCCGAATCGATGGCGCATCCACGTGGCGCATTTTCTGGACCATCATCTTCCCGCTGATGAGCCCGATTAACGCCACCATCGCCATCCTGACCGCACTGTGGGCCTGGAACGACTTCCTCCTGCCGTTGATCATTCTGACCGACCAGTCGAACCAGACCATCCCGCTCGCCCAGTACGTCTTCAGCTCGCAGTTCGCCACCAACTACCCGATGGCCTTCTCCAGCTACCTGATGGCCATGGCCCCGATCCTCATCGTCTACATCTTCGCCCAAAAGTGGGTCGTCGGTGGAGTCATGCGAGGCGCTGTGAAGTAGTGCAGCTCCACCCAAGCCTCCTTCGGTTTTCCGCCGAGGGGGGCTTTTCCCATATCGCCTATTCCCGCACTGGCCCACTGGTCGCGCCGGGCTCGACCGCCACAGGTACAGTCGTATGAGGGTCGTCCAAGGTCTTCCCCTCAACCAAATTCAGTGCCTTGCGCGCGGCAATCTGTCCGATTTCGCGCGGGGGAGTTGGCACCATGGTGCTTAATCCAATGGATTCCGCCACGTCGGACCCATCAAAGCCAAAGACCGAAACGTCTTCGGGGATTCGTACTCCGATTGCCTGCAACTCATGTACCACGCGCAATGCGTAGTAGTCAGACCACACGCAGATAGCGGTCGGCCGCTCAGGCTGCGCGAGCATGGTGGCGATGACTTGTTTGGCCGAGCGTGGTGATTCCGAGTCGATGAAGTGGATGCCGCAGTCGGTGAGGCCAAGCGAGACTATCTCATCTTTGTATCCGCGTGCGCGTGCATCGAATCCCCATTCCTTGCCGGTCAGCGGATCGGTGCGCCCCACATAGCAGAAACGACGATGCCCGAGGGCCGCAAGATAACGCACTGCCATGGCTTCGGCCGCCTCGTCATCAATGGCCACGGAGGCTTGGCAGCAGCTGATATACGGCGAATTCACCGAGACGATGGGCATACCCATGCTGGCCAACGTGTCGGCTTCCTCATCGGTGGCGGAAAATCCGGATACGATGAGGCGTCGGCGTTACGATTGGCTGGCAGCCGAGTAAAGAATTCCGCACGCTCCTCGACGCTGCCGGCTCGGTATACGGTCAAGTCATAGCGTGCGCGGCTCAGTTCGTCATACAGCCCGTCGAATAATTCGCCCATGAACCAGCCGGCCAGCCGTTCGCGAGCCAGCATGGCAATGCGATTGGTGCGTCCGCTTGCCAGCGCCGCCGCCGAGCGAGACGCGGTGTAATTCAGCTCTTTGGCCGCTTTCAGCACCTTATCCCGCGTAGCTGCTGCCACGTGATCCTTACCTCGCAAAGCGCGGGATGCGGTAAAAGTTGAGACTCCGGCCGTGAGAGCTACGTCGTTGATGGTCGCGCGTTTCATGGTGAATGGGTGGCCGCCTTGTGGCTGTTACCCGGTCGTCCTTCCTCTGGCTGGTACCTGTTGTTTCGCTGTTGCAATAATGATATGCACATCATCAAAATGCGGACGTTGTCGATGTTTAATCTCGAGGTGCTGGGCCTGTGGTGCCGCGCAACATGAGCGTCGTGGGAACAAACGATGCAACTTTCTGTCAGAATTTCGCCTCGTGATAATCGGATTGCGGCATCTGC